>Ga0105047_10016751_pt1 | contig 11473 bp, 10 predicted proteins | sample MAT04_FD_78384 | JGI IMG/M metagenome (GOLD analysis project Ga0105047, IMG submission 78384) | Freshwater microbial communities from Lake Fryxell liftoff mats and glacier meltwater in Antarctica - MAT-04 (megahit assembly) | ecosystem: Environmental > Aquatic > Freshwater > Ice > Liftoff... | reverse complement strand
GAAGGCGCCGCCGTTGACTTCCACCTGGCCGGCGCGGATCTTGCGGGCAACGGCCTTGGCGTGGTCGGCTTCGCCCCACACACCACCGGCGAGGCCGTAGATGGTGTCGTTGGCGATCTCGATCGCTTCTTCTTCCGTATCGTACGGAATGATCGACAGCACCGGCCCGAAGATTTCCTCGCGGGCGATCGTCATGTCGCGCGTGACGTTGGTGAATACGGTGGGGGCCACGTAGTAGCCCGTCTCCAAGCCCTCTGGCGCCTCGGTGCCACCGGTCAGCAGTGTTGCGCCCTCGTCGATGCCCTTCTGGATGAAGCCACGAACCCGCTCTTGCTGTGCAGCCGAGACCAGCGGCCCGATGCGGCTGCTCGAATCGAACGGGTTGCCGGGAGTGAACGCGGCGGCCGTGGCAGCAGCAATACCTTCCACCTCGGCAAGGCGATCGCGCGGCACCAGCATGCGGGTGAGCGCAGTGCAGGTCTGGCCACTGTTGAGGAAGCACTTGCCCACACCGTCGGCAACCGCCTTGGCGAAGTCGGCGTCGGCCAGCAGCACGTTGGCGCTCTTGCCGCCCAGTTCCAGCGACACCTTCTTCACGGTCTGGCTGGCGACTTCGGCCACGCGCTTGCCGGCGCGGGTGCTGCCGGTGAAGCTGACCATGTCGACGTCGGGGTGCGCCGAGATGGCTTCACCGACAACCGGGCCAACGCCCGTCACCAGGTTGAACACGCCAGCCGGCAGGCCGGCTTCGGCGATGACTTCGGCGAGGATGAATGCGTTGATCGGGGCAACTTCCGACGGCTTGAGGACGACGGTGTTACCAGCGGCAAGGGCCGGCGCGACCTTCAGCGCAATCTGGTGCAGCGGGTAGTTCCAGGGGGTGATGCAGCCCACGACGCCGATCGCCTCACGGACCACCAGCGAGTTGCCGACTTGCTTCTCGAACTCGTAGTTGCCCAGCAGACCGGCAGCGATCGCGAAGTTGGCCTTGGGTAGGCCGACCTGGATCATGTTGCTGAGGAACAGCGGCATGCCGACTTCCTTGGCAATGGTGGAAGCAATTTCGTCCGTGCGGGCTTCGAGGCCGGCATGGATCTTCATCAGGTAAGCAGCGCGCTCTTCCTTGGGCAGCTCGCTCCACGCGGGGAAGGCAGCCTTGGCGGCGGCGACCGCCGCGTCGACATCGGCGGCGGTGCCTTCGGGGATGGTGGCAATCACGTCTTCAGTTGCCGAATCGGTGACCGACAGTGTGTCGGTACCAGAGGAAGGCACCCATTGGCCGTTGATGTACAACTTGTCGTATGCAGTCATGGCGCGACCATACGCTGTGTCAGTCGCTGGGGCGAAGGCCAAGGTTGCGGAAGATCTCCCGGGTGGCCCAGCTGCGATTCAATGCATAGAAGTGCAGGCCGGGTGCACCGACCTCCATGAGACGTGCACAGAGCTCGGTGGCCAATGCAACACCGACCCGTTCGGCTTCGTCGAGGTCGTCGCCGGCCTTCTCCATTGCCTCGATGACCCAGCCCGGCACCTCGGCGCCGCTCATGTGGGCCATACGCGTGATCTGACCAAGATTGCTGATGGGCATGATTCCCGGCAGCACCGGCTTGGTCACGCCCAGGGCAGCGAGCTCGTCGACCATCATCGAGTAGTGATCGATGTCGAAGAAGAACTGCGTGATGGCGAAGTCGGCGGCCGCCAGCTTGTCGGCAAGGTGTTGGCGGTCGGTGGCTCGGTCCGGTGAGCGCGGGTGCAGCTCGGGATGGGCTGCCACACCGACGGAGAAGCCACCGAACTCGCGCACGTCGTCCACCAGTTCCATGCTGAAGCGGTAGTCGCTGGGAGCCGCTTGTTCGGCCGCCCCGCCCGTTGGCGGGTCGCCACCCAGCGCAAGGATGTTCTCCACGCCCTCTGCCCGGTAGTCGGTGAGGATCGCTCGGATGTCGTCGCGTGTGTGGCCCGCGCAGGTGAGGTGCGCCATCGGCGAGATCGCAGTCTGCCGTTTGACCCAGCTGACCAGGTCAGCGGTCCGCGTGCGGGTACTTCCACCGGCGCCGTACGTCACGCTGAGGAAGTCGGGCGCGAGATGTTCCAGCTCGGAGATGGTGCGGCCGAGGCTGAGCCACCCGGCCTCGTGCTTCGGTGGGAAGAACTCGACGGAGTAGGTGGGCCCGGCCGCAAGAAGGTCGGAGATACGAGCCATTTGTGACAGCTTTGCTCAGATGGTGCCTCCAAGCGTGGCACGCTTACGAAATCTCAAGGGGGTGGCGGCAATGACCGAGCACGCAGCGGGTTGGTACAACGACCCATATGGCAGGTTCCAGCAGCGACATTGGGACGGCGAGCGGTGGACGGAACGTGTCGCGACCAATGGCGTCGCCCAGGTCGACCCGATGGGGGCCAGCACCGTTGTGCCCTTTGCGATCCCGGCGACGGCGTATACGACGCCCGGGACGGCCGCCGCCGACTTGGGGGCTACGCCTTCTGCGCCGTCCCCGGCGGGCGAAGTGACGACGTTCCTCGACGGGCTCGGGCCGGACGCCAAGGAGAGGCCACAGCCAGGCCTGCGCGCCGCGATGGCCGGGCTCGGTGGCGCAATCATTGCTGGTGGCATTCTCGCCGCAGCGGCGGGCGACGACCCCAGCCGAGGCGCCTTCATCGGCGTCTCGTTGGCGTTGATGGTTGCAGCCTGGGCGTTGCGCACATTCGTGAAGCTGGAGGAGGCGAAGGCTGCCGCAGTGGGTGTCGTGGTGGTGGCCATTCCGACGTTCGCCGGCGCCGTCACCATCTCCAACAACCAGGGCGGCTTCCTGACCGGATTGTTGGCAGCAGTGCTGTTCCTCGCCGCGTGGGCGTTGCCCGGCTTCAAGAGCCGCACCCTGCTGTTGGGTTTGGGTGCCCTCGCTCTCGTTGCCGCGTTCGGCGCGCTCAGCGCCAATGACAAGCCCGACAACGTGAAATGTCAGCAGTACCTCGACGATGGCAACTTCGAAAGCTTCGACGCCGAATGCGGGAGCTACTACGACAATTCGAGCAGCGGTTTCCTGCCCTTGGGTCTGACGGACAACCTGGGGACCCAGGGCGCCGTGTACCTCGTCGGAGCCGGCGCCTTCCTCGGCGCGACGTGGTGGCTCGATCGCCGTGGCTATCGCGGCGCGGCAACCGGCCTCTGTGCGGCGGGACTGGCGTCGGCACTGGTGGGCACCGTGCTGCTGGCGAACGAGTTCGGCGGCAAGACGGGTCCCCTGCTGGTCCTGGTCGTCGGTCTCGTGATCTGCATCGTCGGCAGCCATGGTGAACGAAGAGCAACCACCTGGTTGGGTGCAGTGCTGGCCGCCATCGGACTCGCAACCCTGGTCGGAATTCAGATGGAGCCGAATTCGACCGCGGCGAGCGGCGGCGTGGCCATCATCTCCGGCATCGTCCTCATCGTCATCGCCGCCTTGTCGGCGCCAATCCGCGCCGCCATCCGCAAGCAACCGAGCAACCGCGACAAGAACAGCAACGACGACCAGCCCTCAGTTTTCGCTCCGCCTGCCCCGTAGAGCCGAGCTTTGGCGGTGGCGCGCCCTCCAGGGACACCTGAACGCCGAAGCTCAGTGACCTAGTGGCGGAAGTGGCGTTCGCTGGTGAAGACCATGGCGATGCCGTGGTCATTGGCGGCCGCGATGACTTCGGCGTCGCGCATGCTCCCGCCGGGCTGGATGACGGCCTTGATGCCGGCCGCGGCAGTGGCATCGAGGCCATCACGGAACGGAAAGAACGCGTCGCTGGCACAAACGCCGTCGACTGCCCGACCTGCTGATCTCTCGGCCGCAATGCGGGCACTGTCGAGCCGGTTCTGCTGACCGGCCCCGATGCCGTATGCGCGCCCGTCCTTCGCGTAGACGATCGCGTTGCTACTGACCACGGCACAGACCTGCCAGGCGAACTCGAGGTCGGCCCACTGTTCGGGCGTCGGCTGGGCGACGGTGACGACCTGCCATGTCGAACGGTCGGGCGAGACCGTGTCGGCATGTTGCACCAGCAGACCACCATCGATGCTGCGCATGTCCAGCGCCGCACCGTGCGGCGCGCTCGCAGTGAGCACGCGCAGATTGGCCTTCGCAGAAAAGACTTCCAACGCATCGGCATCGAACGACGGGGCAACGACGACCTCGGTGAACACCGGCGCCAACGCCTCGGCAACTGCGCGAGTGACGGGACGGTTCACGGCCACGATGCCACCAAAGGCACTGACCGGGTCGCACGCGTTGGCCTGCGCGTATGCCTGCTCGATGGTGTCGGCCACCGCAACGCCACATGGGTTGGCGTGCTTCACGATCACGCACGCCGGACGGCCGAAACGCTGCACCAACTTCCACGCCGCCTCGGTGTCGTACAGGTTGAGGTAGCTGAGTTCCCTTCCCTGATGTTGCACCGCGGTGTCCCACCAACTTGTGCCGCCGGCCAGGCGATAACGCGCACCCTGCTGATGCGGATTCTCTCCGTAGCGCAGGGACTGCGCACGCTCCAACGACAGGTGCAAGCCGACCGGCAACGTGTCGGTGGAGTCGGGCGAAGGAGCGTCGAACCAGTTGGCGATCGCCGCGTCGTAGGCGGCAATGGCGGCGAACGCATCGCGCGCCAACCGGCGGCGTGTTGCCGCCGACAGCTGCGCCTCGGACGTGATCTCACCGAGCACCGACTGGTAATCGATGGGGTTGACGACCACGCCGACGTGCGCGTGATTCTTCGCCGCAGCACGCACCATCGCAGGGCCGCCGATGTCGATGAGCTCGATGCTCGGGTTGCTCGCGAACGGATACAGGTTGACCACGACGAGGTCGATCGCCTCGATGCCATGCGCCGCCATGTCGGCCTGGTGTTGCGGGTTGGTCGGGTCGGCCAGGAGACCACCGTGCACTTTGGGGTGCAGTGTGACCACACGATGATCGAGAATGGCCGGCAGCCCGGTCAGGTCGGCCAGGTCGGTGACCGCGATGCCAGCTTCGGCGATGGCCTTCGCCGTGCCGCCGCTGCTTACCAGCTGCCAACCTGCGGCATGCAGTCCCGCAGCGAACTCGACGATGCCGGCCTTGTCGTACACGGAGAGCAGCGCAATGGGCATCTCCCGAATGTACGCGCGTATCCATGGTGCGCGATGGACCTCTTTACAAGGTGTACGGTTCGATACACCTGAGCAATCATCGTCGAGCACACCGGGAGGCATCCGTGGATCTCAGTAAAGTCAGTAAGGGCGGGCAAATATTCGCGGGGGCAGGCATCGTTTATCTGATCGCCTCGTTCCTGCCGTGGTACAGCCTGCCGTCCGAGTACGAGGCCCTCGGCATCAGCGTCAGCTACAACGCTTGGGGCGATATCGGCTTTCTCTGGGGCAGCCTTTGGGCTCTGCTCTTCCTTGGTGGCGCTGCACTGTTGCTTCTGCCTGCCTTTGGCGTGACGGTTCCCAAGCTTCCCGAAATTGCGTACCTACTGGTTGCTGGCTTGGCGACTGTCTTCACCGTGCTCAAGTTGCTCATCGGTGAGACCGACCCGCTCAGCTCGTCCTTCGGCATCTATCTCGCAGTCATTGCGGCCGCCGGAGCTGCATTTGGTGCATTCCTGATGTACAAGGAGTCAGGTGGCGACTTGAACGACTTGAAGGACATCAACAAGATCAAGGGTCAGTTCGGCGCCTCTGGCGGATCGAGCATGGGTGGTGGCGCCCCGCCGCCGCCCCCGCCGCCCCCGGGCATGAGCCCGCCGCCGCCCCCGCCGCCGATGGGCTGAGCGACAAGTACCGCACATGTTTCGAAAGGAGCCCCGCCGTGAGGCGGGGCTCCTTCGCGTATGCCCGTGAGCATTCAGCGCGGAACGGTGAATTCAAAGAACCGTACGTAGCGACCATTGAATTCACCGTTCGGGGCCGAACTACCTTCAGCTACAGTCGAAGGCCGTATGCCCGAACCGTTGATCGTCGCTCACCAACTGGTCAAACGCTTCGGCGAGTTCACCGCCGTTGACGGCATCGACGTGGAGGTGCAACCCGGCGAGGTGTTCGGGTTCCTCGGCCCCAACGGCGCCGGCAAGAGCAGCACCATGCGCATGATTGCGTGCGTCAGCCCGGTCACCTCCGGCACACTGCGTCTGTTCGGTCTCGACCCGGCAACGCACGGCCCCGAGATTCGCGGCCGCATCGGTGTCGTGCCTCAGCTCGACACACTCGACGGTGAGTTGAGCGTGCAGGAGAACCTGTGGCTCTATGGCCGGTTCTTCGACCTACCCCGTGCTGAGGCGAAGAAGCGCACCGTCGAGCTGTTGGAATTCGCACAGCTCAGCGACCGTGCCGACAGCGTGGTCGAGCACCTCAGTGGCGGCATGAAGCGACGGCTGTCCATCGCGAGGTCACTGATCAACAACCCGCAATTGCTACTGCTCGACGAGCCGACCACTGGCCTCGACCCGCAGGCACGCCATGTGCTGTGGGATCGCCTCTATCGGCTCAAGCAGCAAGGTGTGACCCAGGTGCTCACCACGCACTACATGGACGAGGCCGAGCAGCTGTGCGACCGGCTGGTGGTCATGGATCAGGGCCGCATCGTTGCCGAAGGGTCGCCACGCTCGCTGATCGAGCAGTACTCGACCCGTGAAGTGTTGGAGCTGCGCTTCGCCGCCGGCAGCAACGAGGACCACGCTCGTCAACTGGGCGATATCGGCGAGCGCCAGGAGTTACTGCCCGACCGCGTACTGGTCTACGCCCACGACGGAGAAGCGGCCCTCGCCGCAACCCACGCACGCGGCCTCCAACCGGAGAGTGCGCTGGTGCGGCGGGCAAGCCTGGAGGACGTGTTCCTGCAGCTCACCGGTCGCAGTCTGGTGGACTGAGATGGCGCAGCACAGCACCACCCCCGGCGCGTTGCGCGTCACCAGTTGGCACCTCGCCACCTACAAGCGCATGTGGAAGATGAACGTACTTTCCTCGCTGATCCAGCCACTGCTGTATCTCCTGGGTCTCGGTGTGGGCGTTGGCTCCTTGGTCGATCGGAATACGGGTTCGAGTTCGGTGTTGGGCACCACCTCGTACGTCGCATTCGTCGTGCCCGGGCTGCTGGTCACCACCGCAATGGGCCTTGCCGCGGGCGAAAGCATGTGGCCGGTGATGGGTGCGCTGAAGTGGCACCGCGGATATCACGGCATTGCGGCCACGCCATTGTCCGCACGAGACATCGTGCTCGGACACGCCACCTGGATAGCCGTCCGCTGCGGCATCGCGGCCGGTGCCGTGGCCACCGTGCTGACGCTGTTCGAGCAGACGCGAACATGGGGCCTTGCTCCGAGTGTGTTGGTCGCAGTGTTGGTGGGCATCGCGTTCGCAACGCCGATCATGGCGTTATCCGTCGGCGCCGAGCGCGACGGGATGTTCCCGGCGATCCAACGCTTCGTGATCATCCCACTGTTCCTGTTCGGCGGGGCGTTCTACCCGCTGTCGCAACTGCCGACCGCGGTGCAGTGGATCGCCAAGATCGCACCGCTGTGGCATGGCGTGGTGGTGGCCCGCGGCTTCACCACTGGCAATGTCGACTGGCCCGGAGTCGCCGGGCACCTTGGGTACGTGGTGTTGTGGATCATGGTCGGCCTTGTTCTTGCGACGCGCCGACTGGGCGGGAAGTTGTACCCGTGACCACCATCTTCCTGCGCATACTGCCACCGTCGATGGTGGTTCGCCGACCGCATCGGATGATCGAGCGGCACATCGTGGCCTACCGCCGCCAATGGCTGATCATCGTCAGTGGCTTCTTCGAGCCGCTGCTCTATCTGCTTTCCATGCGCGCCGGTCTCGGCAGCCTGGTCGGCGATGTCTCGGTCGGCGGCAAGGCAGTGCCCTACGACGCGTTCGTTGCACCGGCACTCATGGCTTCATCGGCGATGAACGGTGCCATCTTCGACTCCACCGGCAACGTGATGCACCGGCTGAAGTACGCCCGCATCTACGACGCCGCGCTGGCGACGCCGATGGGTCCTGCCGACGTTGCTGTCGGCGAGATCAGCTGGGCGCTCATTCGCGGTCAGCTCTACGCAGTCAGCTTCCTGGGCGTGATGGCTGCACTCGGTCTGGTGGATACATGGTGGAGCCTGCTGGCGTTGCCCGCGTGCGCGCTGATCGGTTTGACGTTCGCGAGTATCGGCTTCGTTGCCACCACCTACATGCGCGGCTGGGCCGACCTCGAAATCGTCACCACCGCCACCATGCCGCTGTTCTTGTTCTCGGCCACCTTCTTTCCCATCTCCAGTTACGGCTCGTGGGCGTGGGTGGTACAGCTGTCCCCGCTCTATCACGGCGTTGCGTTGGTGCGTGCCGCCAACGCCGGCATCTGGACTGCGTCGGTCCTCGGCCACGTTGCGGTGTTGATGGTGCTGTCCGCGGTCGCTCTCGTCATCGCCGCCCGACGAATCGACTCGCTACTGCGCAAGTAGCCGTCAAACGGCGGCGAGGACAGCGTTGGCTGTTTCGCGAATCTGGCCTGCAAGCCAGCCCGCCACCTCTTTCGACCCGCTCGCGAGCAGGTGTGGGCACCGTTGCTGCGAGTACTCCGGATGGGCGGCCAGCAGCGACGTGTAGTCGACGGGCCGCAGGTTCGGCCAACGAGCGGTGGCATCCTGCAAGCTCTGGTTCGCGACCGCGATGCCGGACTTGTAATTCGTGGAGCAGTCGTCGGTGGCGCCGTACATCGGCCACACCACCAGCCGTGGCCCGGCCGCCTCGACCACCATGTCGATGAGGGCTGGGAAACGGCCGCGCCGCGCATTGGAGTTGGCGTTGTGATAGCCGAGCATCACGAGCACGATGTCGGCGTCGATGTCGGCGGCCCCTGCAAGGACCTCGGCGCCCGCTTCGACTTCGATGCCTCGGGCACCGCCCGTCCACTTCAGGTCGCAGCCAGCGAACGCCATCCGGTCCTTGAGGCCGTTGTTGATCAGGTCGATTCCCACCGAATCGCTCACGGCAATGACGTTGCACGGTGCCGGAATCGTGGTGGTGGTGGGCGGGATCGTGCTGGTGGTGGGTGGGGCCGTGGTGAACGTCGGGGCAACCGTCACCACGGTGCTGGGCAATCCGCTGACGGCAGCCGTCGAAGGCGTCGCCACCTCGGCCACCATCGACGCCGGGGTTGCAGGCTGGTCTGCCGACGCGGCGGCGCAACCTGTCAGCAAAACGCCAACGAGAGCTACCAGCATCCAAGGACGAGCACGTTCCATATGCCCGAACCGTACCGCAGCAGTCAGCGAATCAGCGGTCGGCGCCGATGGGGGCGGCCACAGCGTCGAGTACGGCGACCAGGTCGTCGGGGGCGATCTCGATGTCGAGCCCGCGTTTGCCGCCGCTGACGAAGATGGTGTCGAACAGCACACATGTCTCGTCGATGACTGTTCGTAGCCGTTTCTTCTGACCAAACGGACTGATGCCACCGACCACGTAGCCCGTGAGCCGCTGCGCCAGGTCCACCGGGCACATCTCGGCTCGCTTGCCGCCCAGTGCCGACGCCAGCTCGCGCAGTGACAGCTGCCCGCTGACCGGCACGATCCCGACGACCTGTTCGACACCGGTCTCGGTGGTCAGGTTGGCGACGAGCGTCTTGAACACCCGCTCGGGCTCGATGCCCAACGCATCGGCGGCGACCTGCCCGTAGTTGCCTTCGCCCGGCTCGTGATGGAACTCGGTGACGGTGAACGCCACGCCCGCTGCCTCCAACATCACGATTGCCGGTGTGCCACCCTTTGTCATCGGCACAGTCTGGTCGCCATCGGCACAGTCTGGTCGCCATCGGCACAGTCCGGAGCGCGACTACCGTGCAGAAATGGCCAACGACATCGAAGACGCCCGCAAGGAACTCGACAAGGAGTTCACCCAGTTCCGCGAGAACCTGGGCAAGATCTACGAGAAGCTCGAGCGCGTCAGCCAGGCCGGCCCCACCGACGACATCAGCGAACTGATGAAGGATCTCGAGGACACTGTCGGCAAAGTCCGCACCGGCGGCCTCATCGGTTCGGGCGCGAAGGGCCATCGCGAAGCCCGCGAAAAGTGGCTGAAGCTGCAGGGCAAGTAGACCTGCCAGCGCGTCGCCGGCGAAGGTGGCAACATAGGCCGCGTGGCCGTGATCGACACCTATGAGCTGGCTGACCGATACCGCATCGACGAAGGGCGCGCCTTCATCAGCGGCTCGCAGGCCCTGGCGCGTTTGCCGTACGAACAGCTGCGCGCAGACCGTCGCGCGGGGCTGAACACCGCCGCGTACATCAGCGGCTACCCGGGCAGTCCATTGGCCGGCTACGACCGCGACGTCACCGCTGCCGCCAAGTTGGCCACGGCCGATGGCCTCAAGATGGTGTTTCAGCCGGGCATGAACGAAGAGCTGGCAGCAACCGCAGTGATGGGTTCACAACTCGCTGTCACACTCGATTCGTGTCGCTACGACGGCATCATCGGCATCTGGTACGGCAAGGCACCTGGCCTCGACCGTGCCAGTGATGCACTTCGCCACGCGGTCTTCGCCGGCACCTCCAACAGGGGCGGCGCGGTCGCACTCGTCGGCGACGACCCTGCAGCGAAGAGCAGCACGCTGCCATCGTCCAGTGGCGCCACGCTCGTCGATCTCAACATGCCCATCATCTACCCCGGCGACGTCCAGGAGGCCATCGATCTCGGTCGCCACGCCATCGCGCTCTCACGAGCATCTGGTGTGTGGGCCAGCATCAAGGTGGTCGAGGCTGTCGCCGATGGCACCGGTTCGGTGGAGCTGCACCACGAGCGCATCGCTCCGGTTGTGCCCACCATGGAAGTCGACGGAACGTTGTGGGTGCCGCGCCCCAGCGGTCAGATCATCACCCCATTCACGCTGGAACTGGAACGCGAGTTTCATGACGTGCGACTCGAGCTGGCTCGCCAATACGGCGTCCTCAACCTCCTCAACACCATTGCGGTGCGCGGCCCCAGCGACTGGCTGGGCATCGCCGCCAGTGGCCACACGTACCACGAGACGCTCGAAGCACTTCGCCTGCTGGGCTTCCGCACACCCGATGAGCTGCGCGCCGCTGGCATTCGGCTGTTCAAGCTGGGCATGCCGGTGCCGCTCGACGCGATCCAGGTGCGCGAGTTTGCCGACGGCTTGCAGGAAGTGATCGTCGTCGAGGAGAAGACGCAGAACCTGGAGTGGTTGATCAAGGACGCGCTCTACGGCCGAGCGAACGCCCCACTCGTCCATGGCAAGAACGCACCGAACGACGCGTTGCTGTTCCCGATGACCGGAACGTTGGAAGCCGACTCGATCGCCTCACGTCTGCGCGGCCGACTGACCGCACGACTTGGCGACCGGATGACCCCAGCGCCTGCGGCATTGCGACAACTGATTCCGCTCTCGGTCAGCCGTACGCCGTTCTTCTGCTCGGGCTGCCCGCACAACTCGTCCACCAAGATACCGGAAGGGTCGTTGGT
>Ga0105047_10016749_pt1 | contig 11474 bp, 10 predicted proteins | sample MAT04_FD_78384 | JGI IMG/M metagenome (GOLD analysis project Ga0105047, IMG submission 78384) | Freshwater microbial communities from Lake Fryxell liftoff mats and glacier meltwater in Antarctica - MAT-04 (megahit assembly) | ecosystem: Environmental > Aquatic > Freshwater > Ice > Liftoff... | reverse complement strand
GCGTTGCCGTGATGACATGGAAAATTCCTAACGCGTGAAGTCAGCGAAACATGAACTCGGGCGCCGCCAGATACAAGGTATTGCGGTCGGTGGTGGATTTGGCGGCTTGCAGTGCCGCGATGGCGGCAGGCCGCAGAGCAGGCATGGGGTTGGCTGGCAGGCCCAAGGACTGGATGCCCTGCCCCGACGCGGACGGCACCGTGCCCATGAGCGTGGGCATCACCCTGGCAGCCATCGGCGCCGGTCCGTCTGCCGGCTTGAACAGGTTGGCCGCGCCCCCGCCAATGGCTCGGGCCACGTCAAAGCGTGCCGCCAGCTGGCCCGAACTGTTCCAGGCACTGGCCACCAGGGGATAGCCATCTGGCGTGGGCCGGTTGTAGAGGCCCTGGCCCAGCGTATTGAGCCACAAGCGCACCGGCGCGGTGTCCAGAATCAGCGTGTCCGGGTAGGCGCTGCGCAGCGCCGACAGCACATAGTGCACCGGGTCCTTGAACTTGGATGATTGCGCCGCGCTGAACAGTGGCGAGCTCGCCAGCACCTGCAACACTGTCGTCATGGCGTCGGCCCGAAACGCTCGGCTCATGGCTTCGACCAGCTCGGCCGGCGGCTCGTCCATCAGCAGGGCCATTGCCAACTTGCGCGAAACGAACCGTGCCGTGGCCGGGTGGGCCGCCAGCAGGTCCAGCACCTCATCGAGCTCAGCCGCACCGCGGCCGCGGATGATCTTGCCGAGCAGCAGCTTGTCGCCAAAGTCGTGCCGTGCCGGGTTGAATTCGTAGAAGCCATCGCGTTGGTACAAAGCCTGCCATTCGGGCTTGAGCTTGGGACTGTTCGCGCTGAAGTTCACACCGTGCCCGGTCAACACCCTCGCCAGTTCCTGCACGTCTTTCTGCGTGTAGCCGCCTTCCACGCCCAGGGTGTGCAGTTCGAGCAGTTCGCGGGCGCAGTTTTCGTTGATGCGGCCCACGCCGTTCTGCGCGTTGTCCAGGTACAGCAACATCGCCGGGCTGCGCGCCACCGCGCCCAGCATGGCGCGGAAGCTGCCCAATGCGTGCGGTCGCAGGGCCTGCTCTTCGTAGTCAGCCAGCAGCAGCCGGATCTGGCTCTTGAACAAATGCACGTTGAAATGGTTGAACCAGAACCACACCATCTGCTCTTGCAGCTGCGCTGGCGAGTACAAAGCGCGCAGCACGGCACGCGTCATCGCTTCCTGCCCCTGCCGTGTCATCTCGCGCTGATAGGCCTCTTGTTCGAGCTTGCGCTTGTCCAGGTCGACCTCTTCGGTGCTGGTTTTGCGCGGCTTTTCGGCTGCGGCGTAACGCTCTGCGGGCGTTGGCTGCTGAATCGACAAACGGTCGATCTGCGCTTGCACCGCTTCGGGCAAGGCCACGGCAGCGGGCTGCAGCTGCTCGCGCAGGTAGACCACCTGGCCGATCTGCAAACACCGCTGCACGTCCACCGGGCGGGCGCCCCAGCTCAGCCGGTTGACGAAGCGGTAAGCCGCTGCAGCTTGCTCGGCGCTGGGCGCGGGATTTGGGCCTGGCAGCGCCGAGAGCGAATGGGAGTTTGACGCTCCCACGGTGCTGCACCCTGCCAATTTCAGCAACGGCAGCAAAGCCACACTGCCCAGGCCGAACAAAGCCTTGCGGCGTGGCGCACAAGGCAGGCGCTGCGAGGCGATTGGTTTGAGCGTCTGCACGTCCATGGGACAAGGCTCCTGGATGATTGCAAGCCGATTGCAAGCCGATCGCAAGCCGATCGCAAGCCGATCGCAAGTTGACTGCCGGCCGACCGGTCGGCAGAACATGTTCCGGCTGTGTGGTGGCCGCAGTATGCGGAATTCAGCCCCGTCCTGGCTGGGCGGGTGGGTGCCTGCCTGGGGGTGGACTGTAAACAGCGGACTTGTCCGGCGTGCGCGTGTCCGGCGTGCGCGTGCGCAGCATCCGCAAGGCCGAATTACCCGCCGCAACGAGGCAATTCAGGGCAAGCCGTTCAGCTCGAAGCAAGGTTCAACCCCACACAAACGCTTTCTCGGCAACGAACGGGTGTGTCGCCCGCCAGTGCCGTGCAATGTCCAGCCGCCGCGCCACCCACACGCGGTCGTGGGCTTGCACATGGTCCAGAAAGCGCTGCAATCCACGCAGGCGCCCAGGCCGGCCGAGCAGCCGGCAGTGCATGCCGATGCTCATCATCTGCGGGTGCTCGCTGCCTTCGGCGTACAGCACATCGAAGGCGTCGCGCAGGTACTGGAAGAACGGCTCGCTGTGCGAAAAGCCCTGAGGCAGGGCGAAGCGCATGTCGTTGTTGTCCAGCGTGTACGGCACCACCAGTTGTGGCGTCAGCTGGCCGTCACTCTTGCGCACGTTCAACCAGAACGGCAGGTCGTCGCCGTAGTGGTCGCTGTCGTATTCAAACCCGCCAAAGTCGGCCACCAGGCGGCGTGTGTTGGGGCTGTCGCGCCCGGTGTACCAACCCAGCGGGCGTTGGCCGAACTGCGCTTGCATCTGCGTCATGGCAGTCTCCATGTGCTCGCGTTCAGTGGCTTCGTCCATGGCCTGGTAGCTGATCCAGCGCCAGCCGTGGCAAGCCACTTCATGGCCGAGTTCGACAAACGCCGCAGCCACTTCGGGGCAACGTTGCAGCGCCATGCCCACGCCAAACACCGTCAGCGGCAGGCTGCGTTTTTCGAACTCGCGCAGCAACCGCCAGACGCCGACACGCGAGCCGTACTCGTAGATGCTTTCCATGCTCAAGTGCCGCGCCGGGTAGGCCGGCGGGTTGAACAGCTCCGACAAAAACTGCTCGCTGCCAGCGTCGCCATGCAACACGCTGTTTTCGCCGCCCTCCTCAAAATTCAAGACGAACTGAACGGCGATGCGTGCGCCGCCTGGCCACTGCGCGTGGGGCGGGTGGCGGCCGTGGCCGCGAAGATCGCGCGGGTAGCTTGCAGGCATGGTTGTCTGGTGATCGGGATCGAGGGGCGACTGTTCGCAGCAGTGTATGCAGCCAGCGATGTCCGGCGTGAGCGCGAAGAGCGCAGAGCGCCTTGAGGCGCGATGCAGCCGCTATGCAGCCGCGATGCAGCCGCTATCGTGTGCGCCTCTCAACCACAGGAACACCCGATGGGACACCTCAGTACCCACGTCCTTGACACCATGCACGGCTGCCCCGCCGCAGGAATGACCGGCCGCTTGCTGCGGCTTGATGTGACTGCCGCGACCACGCTGCGCGAGTTCACATTGAACGCTGACGGCCGCTGCGACGGTGGCCCCCTGCTCGACGCCAGCAGCATGGCCGCCGGCCGCTACCGGCTGGTGTTCGCCGTGGCCGCGTACTTCCGCAGCCGCGGCGTGGTGCTGCCAGAACCAGCGTTCCTGGACGAAGTGCACGTGGACTTCGGCATCGCCGAGGCCGCCGGCCACTACCACGTGCCGCTGCTGGTCAGCCCATGGGCGTATTCGACCTATCGCGGGTCTTAAGGGCCGGCGCAGCTGGCGTGATGCCCTGGCCAGGCACCCAGCGCGGCAGCAACAGCGCCGGCTAGTCCCTCTCACATCCTGCAGCCGCGCCCTGGGTCGGCCAGGCTCTTGCTGGCCACGCCGATGACCTTGTTCTCTTTGCCCAGCACCTGGCGCAGGTAAATGTCCTGTACCGGGTTGTGCGCGGCGTTCAGGGTGAACGCACCACGCGGGCTGTCGATCTTGGCTTTGCGCAAGGCCGCCGCAAACTCCGCTTTCTTGCTGAGGTCGCCCTTCACCGCTGCCAGTCCAATGCCCAGCATCTGCGCGGCGTCGTAGCCCTGCACGGCGTAGACGTCGGGCTGCAGCTTGAAGGTCTTGGCATAGGCCAACCGGAAAGCGGCGTCCCGCGGCACGGTCAGGCTGTCGCCGTAGTGCAGCGTTGTCAGCACACCTTCGGCGTCAGCCCCCTGGGCTTCGAGCGTGCCGTCGGTCAAAAACCCGGCGCCGTAAAGTGGAATGGTCCTTTTCAGCCCTGCCGCGGCGTAGTCCTTGACGAACTTCACCGCACCACCGCCAGCGAAGAAGGTGTAAACGGCGTCGGGCTTGATGGCTGCGATTTCGGTCAGCAGCGCCTGGAATTCGACGTTGGGGAACGGCAGGCCCAGCTCTTTGATCACCTGGCCACCGGCTTTTTCGAACGACTCCTTGAAGCCCTTCACCGACTCGTCACCGGCCGCGTACTTCCAGGCAATCGTGACAACCCTCTTGTGCCCTTTGGCAGCCACCACCTGGCCCATGGCAAAACCTGGCTGCCAGTTGCTGAAACTGCTGCGGAAGATGTTGACCGCGCACATCGGGCCGGTCACGGCGTCGGCACCGGCGTTGGGCACGATCAGCAGCGTGCCGCTGTCTTTGGCAACGCGCGCCATGGCCATGGCCACACCGCTGTGCACGCTGCCCACCAACACGTCGACGTTGTCGCGCTTGATGAGCTTGTTGACGTTGTCGGTGGCTTTGCTGGGGTCACTCTCATCGTCGACTTTGACGAACTCGATCTCGCGCCCTGACAGCTTGCCGCCTTGCTCGGTGATGTAGAGCTTGAAGCCGTTTTCGATGGCTGTACCGAGTGCCGCAAAAGTCCCCGTGGCGGGCAGCATCAGGCCCACTTTGATCTTGCCGGTGTTGGCGCCCGTGTTGGTACTTTGGGCGTGGACAAGGGCTGTTGGCGCAGCCAGGGCCAACGCGATGGCGAGTGTGAGCAGGGAACGTTTCATGCGGGGTCTCCAGCAAAGATGTCGGTTAGAACAAGAAGGGCAACAGGCCCGACAGTGTGGCCCAAGCCGCAGCCCCGGCAACACCGGGAATTCCCAAGTTTGTCGTGAACCAGGTTCAGGGCGCGGGCGGCGGCACCTGGGCCTTGAACTCAGGTCAGGCCAGGGCTGCCCTTCAGCGGCTGGCCATGTAAGCGCGGTAGAGCCCCGCGTGGATGTCGCGCAAGGCCTTGCGCTGTTGCATCAAATCGGCATGCCGACCCTGGCGCTCCAGCCCGAGCAGATGCACCAGCGCGCGAAAACCCTGTTCAGGGCGACGATGTTGGCCAGGCTGGGCCAACGCCAGCTGTTGCACCAGCGCTGGCGTCTCAGTCAGTACCCAGGCCGGGAACCAAGCCAGGTCAGCCTCGGGCTGGGCCGCAGCGCCAGCCTCTTCCTGCGGCTCGAACTGCTGATTGAAACGCCGCAACAAGCGCTGCAACAACGGGTCGGCTAGTTCTGCCAACAGGCCGGCCAGCTGTGCTGGCGCCAGCCAAGCCAGTTCGGCCAGCAATGGCCAGATGCTGTCGAGCCCATGCAATCGGTATCGGGCTTGCAGCATCCAGGCCAACGGCGTGGGGATGCGCCGCCATGACGCGATGCTGGCAACCGCGTCGGCTGCCTCTTGCCAACAGCCGGCTGCCAAACGCAGCGGCGCGGCATGGTCGTCGCTGTTTTGCGGGTCCCAGGGCAAACCGGCATGGGCCTGTGCCAGGTGCTTGCGCGCTGGCGACAACCACGGCGCAGCAGCCTGCGCGCCGAGCAAGTCGATCGCCGCGGTCACGACGGTTTCGTTGAAGTGCCGGCGCTGCGCGTCACGGGCGATAGCGGCGCTGCCCAAGGCCGGCTGAGCCGGGTGCGCCGGTTGCGCCGGTTGCGCCGCTTGCACCGCTTGCACCGCCTGCACCGCTTGCGCCGCTAACCCCGTCATGTCGTGCAGCACAGCCACCAACACCTCTCCACGGCCGACCGCCGAGTCGTCGGGGTAAGCCTGGGCCAGTCGGGCCAGCGCCTGGATCGCCATGGCGACGTCCCGCGCCAGAACCGCGTGCGCGAGGTCGTTGCGCAGCATGACGTCGTGGCTGTCGTTAAAGATGTCGAGTTGTTGAGCCTGACCGAGCATCGGTGTGTGGCCTGGTTGAGGCTGAGGGTGCGGTTTGCCGCTTGCAGTTGACGGCCCGCAGTGTGCCGCAGCCAACGTAGCCCTGACTGGCCGGCTTTTGCGGTCAACGTGGCGGTTGCCTTCGAAAGGCGTGCCGTCCGGCCATTCACCGTACAGCGTACCCACACTAGGGACGACCACCGCCTCAGGGTTGTTCTTTGTGCATGCGCCCAGCGTTTCGGTGCGTTCGATGCGCTTCTTCATTCGAGCGTGCCCACGTCGGTGGAATGTGGATGCGGTGGTCAGGCCGACTTCCAGGCCGTGGCCGGCATACCGACATCCAGGGTCTCTAAAAGCAAAAGCAGTGCCAACGCCCCGGCATTCCATGGGGCGACTTGTGTTCGCGGCCGCACCGACACGGGGCTGTTCGCTGGGCAGACTCGTCCGTTGAGACCGTTTCCATCCGAAAAAGGCCAAACCATGCCCATGCACCCTCATCCGACCTCCTTCGGTGTGTTCAAACCCGTCGACCATGTACTGATGTCCTTTGCGACAACGGCACAGTCAGACGCTGCGGTGCAAGCGTTGCGAGACGCTGGTTTCGCCGAGTCAGAGATCTCACGCTATTCCGATGCAGAGATGCAGACCCAAGCTGAAGCTGACATCGGCAACGCCAGCAGCATGGCCTCGTTGGGACAAGAGTTGAACTTGGTCAAGGCCCATTTGGTGCTGGCGCTGCAAGGCCAGAGTTTTGTTGTCGTTCGCGCGGACAAGGACGAACAAGTCCAGCAAGTCGCGGAAGTGGCAGCCAGCCAGCACGCCACGCGGGCGCAACACTACGGCGCCCTGTTGATCGAAGAACTGGTGGCCCCGGGAACCAGCGCCCGTCAAACCGCCGAATCACCCGACCGTGGCCTGGACACGCAGACCATCCGGCGCGACGACGTGCTCTCGTCTGAAGCCGACGCCTGAAGGAGCCGCGATGATTGAAATTCGCAAAGGTCAGGCACCCGCTGCGCTGTCGCGCCAAGTGTTCGGCGAACGCTACCGAGCTGGTTTTGTCGACCCGGCTTTCGCAGTGGAAAAGGAGGCTATTGCGCGGCTGGAGGAGATTGCCTGGCAGGCCTACGACGAAGGCCGTAAAGCCCCGCAGACAAGTCTGGCAGGCAGTGGTTACGCTGACCCGACTTACAAGCTGTCAGTCGAGTGGTTGGCTACGCGGCAGGCCATCGATCAGGCGCAACTGGCCTGGGGCAAACCCCGTACGCCATCGCGTGTGTTGGTGATCTGTGGCAGCGCCCGCAACGACGGCACCTGCCCTGGCGAGGTTTCGAAGACCTGGCGGCTGACCGAAATCGCACAGCAGGTCGTGCAAGGCGCCGGTGTCCAAGCCGACGTGCTCGACCTGAGCCTCGTCACCTCGGAGTACGGCCTCAACATCCACCCCTGCAAAGGTTGCGTGTCGAGTGCCATGCCGCTCTGCCACTGGCCCTGCAGTTGTTACCCGAACCACGCGCTGGCGCAGACCCACGACTGGATGGCCGAAATCTACGAACGCTGGGTGGCAGCGCATGCCGTGATCCTGCTGGCGCCGACCTACTGGTACCAGTCGCCCAGCCCGCTGAAACTGATGATCGACCGGCTGGTGTGTGCCGATGGCGGAAACCCCGACCCGACCACCACCCATGGCAAACGCGTGGCCGAGGCCAAACTGATCGAAGAGCAGGGCTGGAGCTATCCCAAACACCTGGCCGGTCGAGCCTATGGCGTGGTCGTGCATGGCGATGTTGCGGGTGTCGAAGACCACCGTCGCAACCTGTGCGACTGGCTGGAGTGGATGGGCCTGATCGACGCCGGCTCGACCGCCAAGCTGGACCGCTACATCGGCTACTTTGAGCCGTACTACAACAGCCACGACGCGCTCGACAAGGACCTGGCCGTGCAGCAGGAGGTGCGCAACGTGGCTGGCGCTGTCGTGGCGGCTGTCAAGGAGTTGCGCGCCGGGCACTTGAGCCAGCCCGACCGCGAAAGCAGGCCGCCACGGCCGAAGTAAGGGGGCGCAGGTTTTCCTGCCAGCCAAGAGCCTGAGCGAATTCATCAAGCAGTGGCCGTTGTGGCTCAGTCTTCGTCGGTGGGCTGCCGTACAGAACAAATCGCGACTCGGCGCTACGCTGGTCAGGTCACTCAATCAACACAAGGAGTATTGGAATGAACAAGGATCAAGTCAAAGGTGCCGTCAAAGAGGCTGCCGGCAAGGTGCAAGGCAAGGCGGGCGAGATCGTCGGCAACCCAGAGCAGGAAGTGAAGGGGCTTGCGAAGGAACTCGCGGGCAAGACACAGCGCACGGTGGGCGATGCCAAGGAAGTGTTCAAAGACGCCAGCAAGAGACCTTGAGCCGACGAGCCTGGCCTGACGGTGCACAGCCATTGGTCCCGGCTGTCGCAGCCAGCAGGAGACGAACGCGGGGCTGGAACAAGGGCGGAACACGCCGAGTTATCGCGTCGGCTGGCAGTGGTGGCCCGGTAGCATTCTTCAAAATACCGGTCGGTTCGATAACGCTCTGTCCGTTGTGATGAGAGAACGACAAGATGCAGTTATGCTGATTCATCAACTTCGTTGGGTCTGAATTGCCGCGAACCGCACCTTCGATCGCCGACATGTTCATCGTGGGTTTGGGAACGTCCACCCCGCCGATGCGTTACACCAAGGCCGACTGCCTGGCCGCCTTCGAGCAATCTGACTGGTTCGGCCGCCTCGACACGCGGTCTCACCTCATTGCGCGAACGGTGCTGCAGCGCGATAACGGCATCGATGCCCGGCGCCTGGCGGTGGCCACGCTGGACGAGGTGTTTTCAATCGACCCCGACACACTGGCCAAGCGCTTCCTGAGCCATGCCCCCGGCCTCGCGGCAAGCGCGGCTACAGCCGCGCTGGAAGCCGCCACATTGGCAGCGCAGGACATCGACGCGGTCGTCGTCAGCACCTGCACCGGCTACCTGTGTCCTGGGCTGAGCGGCTATGTTGTCGAACGCCTGGGCTTGCGCGCCAACGTCCAGGCCTTTGACCTGGTGGGTCAAGGTTGTGCCGCGGCACTGCCGAACATGCAGCTCGGGCGCGCCCTGCTGGCCTCGGGCGCCTGCGATCATGTGCTGTCGATTTGCGTTGAGGTCAGCAGCGCGGCGATGTACCTTGACAACGACCCCGGTGTGCTGATCAGTGCCTGCCTGTTTGGTGACGGCGCTGGCGCAGCGGTGCTGTCGCGCGCACCACCTGCGCCGGGTTCAGGCAGCCGCAGCATCGGCTGGACCGACAGCGCTTCGCTGCTGGACGCAGCGCAGCGCGATGCCCTGAAGTTCGAAACGCGGCAAGGCCTGCTGCGCAATGTATTGACACGTGCTGTGCCGGCACTGGCGGCCGAACACGCATGGACAGTGATGGAGACCGTGCTGTCGCGCGCCGGCTTGAACCGTGGCGACATCAGCGGCTGGATCATGCACGCCGGCGGACGAGACGTGCTGCAAGCCGTGCAGCGGCGCTTCGAACTGCAGCCCGCAGAGTTGCGCTACAGCGCTGCGATGCTGCGGGAATACGGCAACCTGTCCAGCGCCTTCGTCTACTTTGTTCTGCAGGCGGCCTTGGCTGACGATGCGCCCGACGGCTGGTGGTGGCTGTCAGCCTTTGGCGCTGGTTTCAGCTGCCACGGGGCGCTGTTGCGGGTTCAGGGATGAGCAGCACGCTGGGAGACACGCCAGGACACACCTTCGGTCTGAAGCTGCCGCGTGTCGTCCTGCCCGAGACATTGGACGGTCTGGCTGCAGATGACAGCGACGCGCAGCGCTCGCGCCGCGATCTGCAACGGGTCCATCGCGCCATGGGCACCCGCGGCACCTTGGTGCGTGCGCTGCGGGCACTGCCGCTGCAGCATGAGCACAGCGCTACCTCTGCACCGCTGCGGGTGTTGGAGCTGGGTGCTGGCGACGGCAGCTTGATGCTCGGCGTGGCGCGCTCTCTGAGAGGCCAGTGGCCACCCGTGGCCCTGACCCTGCTCGACCGCCTGCCGCTGCTGACGCCGGCCACGGTGGCTGATTACGCACTCGCAGGCTGGACCGCCACCGCCACTGTGGACGACGCGCTCGCCTGGGCGGCCACAACCCTCGCCCAGCGCCAGCCTGCGCAGGCTGGACCCGCTTGGGATCTGATCGTCGTCAACCTGTTCCTGCACCACTTCAAGAGCCCCGAGCTCAGCACGCTCCTGGCAGCGGTGGCCAGCAGCAGCCAGCACTTTGTCGCTTGCGAGCCGCGCCGCGCCTGGCTGGCCTGGGCCGGGAGCCACCTGGTCGGCGCACTGGGCGCAAACGCAGTGACGCGAGAAGACGCCGTGTTGAGCGTCCATGCTGGCTTCCGCGGCCAGGAGCTGTGCGCGCATTGGCCAGCAAATGCAGGCTGGCACGTGTCGGAATCCGCCGCTGGCCTGTTCAGCCACTGCTTTGTGGCGTCACGCGCTGCGGATACGGCGATTCGGTCGCACTGATGCAGACCCGCTTCGACGCGCTCATCATCGGTGCCGGACCGGCAGGCAGCAGCGCTGCCATCCTGCTGGCCACGGCCGGTTGGTCGGTGGCCTTGATCGAGAAACAGAGCTTCCCGCGCCGCAAGGTCTGTGGCGAATGTGTTGCAGCCAGCAACCTGCCGCTGCTGGACGCGCTGGGCATCGGCGGCGCTGTTGCAGATCAAGCCGGGCCTGAGTTGAAGCGCGTGGCGATGATGCGCGGTGCACACAGTGTCTGGGCTGATCTGCCGCCCGCTGCGGATGTTCGGCACCGATGGGGGCGGGCCATTGGCCGCGAAACCCTCGACACCTTGTTGCTGGCTCGAGCGCGGGCCGCTGGGGCCACGGTGCTGCAGCCATGGGCCGTGCAAAAGCTGAGCGGTTGGGCCGGAGACCACCATTGCACGGTGCGCGAGGAAGCCGGCGGTCAGCTGAAGATACTGCAGGCCCCGGTGGCGATCCTGGCGCATGGCTCGTGGGAGCCTTTGCCCGTTGAACGCGCCATGCTGCGCAATGCCCGCAGTGGGAGCGACCTGCTCGCTTTCAAGGCGAATTTTTCAGGCGCCCACCTGGCCGCTGGTTTGCTGCCGGTGCTGGCCTTCGAGGGCGGTTATGGCGGCATGGTGCTGGCCGAAGGGGACCTTGTGACCTTGGCCTGTTGTGTTCGTGCCGACCGTCTGGATGCCCTGCGCCGGGCAGCACCCGGGCAAGCAGCGGGCGAGGTGGTCGAAGCCATGCTCAAGCGTCAATGCCACGGAGTCGCGGAAGCCCTGGATGGCGCCATGCGCTGTGGGCCCTGGCTCGCCTCGGGGCCCTTGCGGCCGGGTGTTCGGATCCGCGACGACGATCAGGTCTTCCGCGTTGGCAACGCCGCGGGCGAAGCCCATCCGATCATTGGCGAAGGCATGAGCATGGCCTTGCAGTCGGCCTGGCTGCTGAGCACCCATCTGGGGGCCGCGCGCCCGGGCCGCGGGGTGGCTGCGCAGGCCCACTGGCAGCGTGATGTTCGTCAGCGCTACGCGGCCGAATGGCGGCAGCACTTCGCACCGCGC
>Ga0105047_10016748_pt1 | contig 11474 bp, 8 predicted proteins | sample MAT04_FD_78384 | JGI IMG/M metagenome (GOLD analysis project Ga0105047, IMG submission 78384) | Freshwater microbial communities from Lake Fryxell liftoff mats and glacier meltwater in Antarctica - MAT-04 (megahit assembly) | ecosystem: Environmental > Aquatic > Freshwater > Ice > Liftoff... | reverse complement strand
GGCTTTCAGGTTGGGGACTTCTATACCTACGGCGCGTTTACCAGGAATCGGTGCCTCAATACGAATACTTTGTGCTGCCAGATTTAAAGATAGTTCACGGTCAAGTGCCGAAATCTTACTAAGTTTGGTGCCGGCAGGAGGTTTAAGGGTAAACTGAGTAACACGCGGCCCTATATTAGCACCCTCCATTTCAACATCTATATTGAAGTTAGAGAATGTGTCTTTGATAATGTCGGCGTTTGTATTGACATCACCTGCATCAGCTTTGTCTTGTTTTTTGATTAATAATTCAGTGTTAGGTAATTGCCAATTAGGGTCACGAGCCTCAGTTAGTGCTTCGTGGTTTTCTTCTGGTGCTAGCTTCGCAGAAACAGTGTTTTTAAGTGTACTACGGCTAGAATTATGCTCGACTGGAACACCTTCATTCAGTGTGAATCCTTGCGGTGGGGCTTTGGTCTTTAGCTCGCTCAAGTCTGTGTCTTCTTTGTTTTTATCTAAACGTAGGAATGGTCGTATAAATATGTAGAGTGGAATGCTAAATGCCCAGCAAGCAGAAAGTGCAACAAGTATGAACAATAGAATCATTGCTGGAGTTTTATCTAGTGCAGTTAGTACCGTACCTCCGATCAACTCACCCAAGCCTCCTCCATAGCCACCATCCCAAGGACTTGTAGCGCTTACTCTAGTAGCAAACCCAACGTGTAGCCATGCGGAACTAATAATAAGTAAACTCGACATGCTCAGAATAACGCTCAGCGGCAAATCATTTTCTTCTGCCTTCAGCTTATGAAACCCCCAGAAAGCAAAAGCCACTGGAGACAAATATGCAGCAACACCAAATACACCGTAGACAAGATTGAACATACCTTGCGGTAAACTACCACCTGTTCCAAACCCACCGAGTAGCAGGAAGACGGCCGCAACAAGCATCAAAACTCCCCCTACTTGGCGTACAAATAGATTAGGTTCTTTCGGAACTTCAGATACCTTCTTCCGAGAGGTAGACTTTTTCTTGCTGGTTCGTTTTTTCTTTTTTGCCATATAAAACTCCCTAAAATATACTAACTAATCTAAAAACGCCCTTTTCGGCTACAATGCTCAAAAAGCTTCGCGATGTATCTATATGATACACCTTGTCGCTTGTTTGAGCATTTCGCTCGAAAATCATCGTTTTTATATTTAAGTTTTTATATTTCATGTAGTTTCTTATATTTATTGTATCACTCTGTTTATGTTTATAAGAGTAACTACACTATAGCACAAAAATGTAATTTTTACAACTATTTTTTATTTTCTGGATTCGGGAATCGCAACAAGATGTTCTGGCGGTGCTATTGTTACGTCATTTCTATGTGTACCGTATATTCGGTCAAGCGTTGTAGCAGGATCTATTACAAGGTCCCTGAATCTACCCAACAAAACTGCTGCTCTGCCAGATACTGTCATTTCGTGTGCGACATCAAGACTCGTAAAGTTTGCATCTGGTGCTGGTCTTTCTCCGACATCGTCAAGGTCTAGCCATCTATACACTCCCCCAACAATGGTGCCGTCTGCATCAATATCAAGTTCCACGTCTTCCATGACAAGAGAATTTGAAGGTAAATAATAACTCTTTGCCCCAACGCCCAGATTTAATCCAAGTGCAATCTGTCGACGGCGCTCGTCATGCCCATCGGTACCAGAATGCAGTTTTAGGCGTTGTCTAGCAGTAACAGTAAGAGGATAGGTTAAACCGTGGCCTTTAGCAACGTCACCGACTACATGTCTCCAGTACAATGGTTCAGTAAACCTCTTTTCCATAGGTTGCCCAAGATGTCCTCCGATTCTGTAAATATGATTTACGTATCCTTGCGCCCATAAAGTAAGTGCTCCGAGACCCTGTTTGTCAGCATCAGTAACAGGTACTTTTACAGCCTCTGGTATTCTATAGCCTTCCTGCAAAACTCCGTGTCTAGCAAATTCTTTAGCTTTATTTCGTTTTGGCATAATTAACTTAAAATTACTCTTATAGTTGCCGTATTGCAAGCATTAGCAAATACATAAATGTGAGCTATTGCATTTGCTACAGGTCCTCTGAGCCAACCTGTCTCAGTTCAGAAAAATTATTTTGTCCGTCGGACTTGCTCCGCGGTAAAAAATGCATAATCCGGGATGTGAGCAGCCAGAGTTTTGATATTTCAAAACCCTGAGTGATGAGAGAAGGACTCACCTTATCTCATGAGCACCGCGTTAGTCAGTTCTGGCGTCTTGGCCAAGTAACTGTTGGCGAAGTTGAGCGAAACGCTCTTGTTGTTCTGCGGCAATTTGCTCTGCAGTCTTCTCTGGTTTTTGTGGAGCGGTTGTATCATTGTTCTGCTTTTCATTTTTGCCGCCAATGATATTCACCACAGGTATCACAATTGGACTCCGTTGTGTTTGTTCATACAAGAAATGGGTTACGTAATCCTTGAGCTCGGCTTTGAAACGATCCAAATCTACTCGTTTATAACGTTGCATAACTGCCCTGCGGAGTTCAGTCCTAAACAAATTCATAAGTTCTTCTGAATCACGCATATATATGAATCCACGGCTAATGATATCAGGGCTGGTCAGCAACTGACCGGACTTCTTGTCTATAGTCAAAATCACAGTCACAAGCCCTTCTTCTGCAAGAACTAATCTATCCTTCACGACTACGTTATTAACAATAGCGCCAGTTTGGTCTACAAGTGTTGTGCCAGTTGGAACTTCACCGATTATTTCCATCTTCTCTGACGTAAGTGCAAGAACCTGGCCGTTTTCTGCGTTAATCATATTCTTACGCGGAATTCCTTCTTCAATTGCAATGTCCATATGGCGTTTTTTACTGGCGTAACTACCATAGATCGGGATGAAGTACTTGGGCTTGAGCATATTAATCATGTCTCTATATTCTTCAACGCTGGCGTGTCCAGATACGTGCAATGGACCACACTTATCTAGCTCACGGGTCGTGTGACGAAATACGTGAGCGCCCATACGCATTAAATTGTCTACCATGCCAGAAATTAAGGCATCGTTTCCAGATTCTGGAATCGGTGTACTACTAAGCACCACTGTATCTTGTTCTTTGAGTTTGACATGCTTGTGTTGACCAGCTGCCATACGCTGCAAGGCAGAGTTAGGCTCTCCCTGAGAGCCAGTACACATAATAACTATGTCTCTGTCGTTCACATTCGCAACGCTATTAATTGGCACGAATGTTCCCTTTGGAATTTTCATGAATCCGTTACGGACAGCCATTTCGAGCGTGCTCATCATGCTCCGCCCATCAAGTGCGATTCTGCGATTATGTTTGACAGCTGCGTTCACAATCATCTGTACGCGGTTAACATTGGTAGAAAACAGCGCAACGAATACTCGGCCTGGCGCCTGCTCCATAATGTCTATGAAGCTTTGTTCAATAGTTGATTCACTTGGTGTTCTACCTGGTCGTTCTGTTGTTGTGCTCTCGCTCAAGAGTGCAAGTAAACCTTCATTACCGATTTCTATTAGACGTTCTGTATCGGTTTTTTCGTGGTCAAGCGGATTTGGATCTAAACGGAAGTCTCCGGTATTCAATATTCGTCCGACTGGTGTATCAACAACGACACAGGTGCTACCTGGAATCGAGTGAGTTATTGCTACAAGTTCTACAAAGAACACGCCAACTTTTAGTTTTTCATGATTGTGTTCGTTCATGATTACCGTCTCTAGTTTGTATCCCTCTGGCATTGGAAGACCAAAGTTGTTGTAGATTTCTTCTACACGGCCAATAGTAAACCTACTGCCATATATCGGTGCTGGATACCTAGGTACAATGTGTGGCAAGCCTCCAATGTGGTCAAGGTGACCGTGGGTAATAACGTAGCCCTTAATTTTATGCTTAATTGTTTCTAGATAGCTAACGTCACAAATACCGTAGTTAATACCTGGCAAATCAACGCCAAGGTCATTTCCACAGTCAATGATGATTGCGTCGTTCGCGTATTCAACCAGCATCATATTCTTTGAACCGCCACCATCCATACCACCAAGACCGATGATTTTGAGTCTTGGGCTGTTATCTATAAAATTCGCCCGTTTTGGATTGTCATCTCCAGTTGGTGTTAGGTACTGACTAACCATCCGGGTGGCGTCATCTAATGTCCGTTTCTGGGCGCGAATAGCCTCACCTCTTGACGCGCTACGAGCTTGGTCGGTTGTCTTCGGACGGGGTTTAGCTGTAATTCCTTGTTTTTTAGGGTTGTTAGAACCGCCTGTTTTGTTATTATTCTGTGGTCTTTGACCACGATTGTTATTTTGAGGTCGGTTGTTACCGCCCTGTCTGTTGTTATTTTTTTGTTCCATATTTTCCTTTATTGTTAGATATAAATTTAGTTTCAAATGAAGTTTTTGACGACCTGTAAAAGTGTACGAAGCGTCATATACGTACTGGTAATTGCCAGTATATACGCAGGTATTGCGCCGGAATCTATTGCCCACGATACAAGTACATATGTGATACCAATTAAAACAAGTCCCACGCCAAGCAGAACCCAGAGGTTATGCTTTTTAGCGATTTGTTTTTTGTTATTATTTGCCATTGGTTCTCTACCTATTGTTCTTTTTTAACGGCTTTCATACTCAACTGTAAGCGCCCACGGTCATCGATAGCTACTAGTTTGACCGTCACTAGGTCACCCTCTTTGACGACGTCTGATACTTTTTCAACACGCTCATCACTCAATTCACTTACATGTACGAGGCCGTCTTTTCCTGGCATAATCTGCACAAAAGCACCGAAATCCATAACGCTCACAACGGGTTTATCGACATATATCGCACCAACTTCTGGTTCTGCGACAATGTCGTGAATCATTTGCTTGGCTTTCTCTATGTTTGCCTTGTCGGGAGATGCAATCATAATCGTACCATCATCTTTGATGTCGATTTCAGTTCCGCTCTCTGCTGTGATTCTTTGGATAGTTTCACCACCTTTACCTATAATTTCACGAATCTTGTCTGGGTTAATCATAACGGATTCAACTCGTGGAGCGTATGGACTCATAGGTTTTGGTGTAGAAATAACGCTAATCATGTGCTCCAATATCTCATGGCGACCTTGTTTTCCTTGCTCTAGAGCTTTGGCCAAAATGTCCGTAGGTAGACCATGAACTTTCATATCCATCTGTAGTGCAGTGATACCGTTGGCAGTACCTGTTACTTTGAAATCCATGTCACCAGCAAAATCCTCAGCGTCTGCTATATCACTTAAGATATAGGGAGTGTCTCCATCGAGCATAAGACCCATTGCAATACCGCTAACTGGTCGTTTTAGTGGCACGCCTGCGTCGAGTAGTGCAAGACAACTTGAACAGGTTGCAGCCATTGATGTTGAACCGTTCTGACTCATTATTTCAGTGACAGAACGAATAGCGTATGGGAAGTCTGACTCAGTCGGTAACATCGGTAGTAATGCACGCTCAGCAAGGTAACCGTGGCCTATTTCTCGGCGACCAGGGCTTCCAAGACGCTTAACTTCACCGACAGTCCAACCTGGAGCATTGTAGTGGTGCATATAGCGTCGTTCACCGTCACGTTCCATCGTATCAACAATTTGGGCGTAGCTAAGTGGAGCAAGTGTCACAATGTTTATAGCTTGAGTTACACCACGAGTGAAAATACTTGAACCGTGAGCTCTTGGCAAGAAACCGGTTTCACTAGACAACTGTCTGATTTGTGTCATTTTACGGCCGTCAGGACGAACTTGTTCTTCTACTATTCCCTTGCGTACATCGGCGTGTACTGCCATCTGAAATGCATCAAAATACTCGTGACGGTGTGCCTCAAACTCTTCTTCTCCAAGTGTTCCCAAGAAGTGCTTGTGCATTTCTTCGCGTAGAGCATCTACCAGTTGATTACGAACTGGGTATTCTTGTCGGAGCTTGGCTCCTAGTCTACCTTCAACCCACACATTAACTGCAGTCTGAATCTCTTCATTTGGCTTGATAATTTCAAATTCATTGGCTGTAACACCAACTTTTTTGACTAATTCTAGTTGCAGGTCAATAGCAGGTTGCATAGCATCGAAAGCGAATTTCATAGCTTCTATAACTTCTTGTTCGGTAACTTCGTTGGCACCAGCCTCAACCATCATAATGCCATCTTTTGTTCCGGCAACTACTAGGTCTAGCTTACTTGCGTCATATTCATCAACACTCATGAAGGCTTTTAATTCACCCGAGTCAGTCATCCCAACTCGTAATCCGGCCACTGGGCCCTCAAACGGCTCACCTGTTAGCATCAACGCTGCACTAGTAGCAATCATTGCAATCATATCTGGGCGGAATGCTGGATCGGTGCTAAGTACTGTAGAAATACCCTGGACTTCTTGGCGGTAACCCTTTGGCCATAGTGGGCGGATAGGACGGTCAATGATTCTACCAATAAGAATTGCTTCCTCAGAAGGACGTCCTTCGCGCTTGATAAACCTTGAACCACTAATTTTGCCAGCAGCGTATAGTTTTTCTTCGTAATCGATACTAAGCGGGAAGTAATCCATTCCTTGCACTGGTCGCTTGCCAACCATTGCAGTTCCCAGTACTACGGTTTCTCCGTAGCTAACTAACACAGACGCCGTACTTCTGAAGCCTATTCGATTAACTTCAAGTGTTAATGTGCGTCCACAAAGCTCGGTAGATACTCTTAGTATTTCCTTGCCGGATGGATTAATGATTTGAGACATTTGATTTTCCTTTTCTGGAGTATTCAGTAACAAGGTTCAGTTTGCGCATACCCTACATTTCACTGTGGTTCGCAAGCTGTGCTTTATCACTGACTGTTTCTGATTGACTCCGTTATTTTCTTCTTGTCCCACGTACTTTGTTTATATTAAAGTGCGCGCGATTCTAAAAAAATAATTACATCGTATAATTCGCTGGAAAGAAGCCGATTTGTATTAGACACGAAGCTAACTTACTTTAGCGACGTAATCCTAATTTTTTAATGAGCTCAAGATACATAGTACTGTTTTTGCTAGCAAGGTACTTTAGCAAACGCTTACGTCGTCCTACAAGTACAAGCAAGCCACGGCGTGCCATATGGTCTTTTTTATTTATTTTCAAATGATCTGTTAACTCATTGATGCGAGCAGTCATCGCAGTAATCTGCGCGCTCGGTGAACCGGTATCTTCTGCAGTTGTAGTTGCCTTTTTTTCAGCGCCTGCCGTCTTTGTTGCTGTCATTGTTGAATAGAACTATAGCATGTCTACTCTGTTGCTGCAAGAGTTTTTTGTAGAACTTCTTCATTAATATCTGAAACTGAATATGCTTGAGAGATAGTTGCATCACCTATGGATGTGCGCCGTAAATCACTCATATATGCTCCCACACCCAACTCTCGACCTATATCCTCAGCTAAAGACCTGATATAGGTTCCGCTACCGACCTTGGAGGTAAACGTAACTTTTGGATAAGAATAATCGATATTTTTAATTGAATATATGGTTACTTTTCTCGAAGCCATAACTACTTTTTCACCCGCTCTTGCGAGCTCATAGGCTCTTCTTCCGTTAATCTTTATTGCGCTATATGCCGGAGGTATCTGTTCAATTTCACCTATAAACTTCTCAACGGCTTGATTTATCTGTTCTATTCCAGGCACATTGATGCTGATTTCTGTCAGATCTCCTTCTCTGTCACCCGTCGTACTTGTCTTGCCCAAAGTCAGCTCAACTTCGTATGTTTTGTCCATTTTGATAAGCTCTGGGACTTTTTTTGTATATTTACCCACGCACAATACTAGTAAGCCAGTTGCTGCCGGGTCTAATGTTCCTGTGTGGCCGACTTTCACATGCTTTGGCTTTTTGCCCTCAATACTTGCAATCATACGGCGAACATAGTTCACGACATCAAACGATGTCCAATCAACAGGCTTATCTACAAGTAAAATTCCATTCACCCCGTTAGAGTCCTATCTTTACTGTGCTTATCATTTTACAAAACTATACCATTAGATTATACCTGCATGTAATGACTCTAACGGGTTCATTAGAGTAGTATATACAACTAGTTTCCAGGATTTAGAAATGGGTTGGCATTGTTACCATCAGAATCATAGAACTGAGGAGTCATTGGTGGTGGAACTGGAGGCGGTGAATTTGGATCAGTTTTTTCTTCCTCTGTCTCAGTTTTTTCCACTGTTGGCGGCTCTAGACTCATTGGTTGAGCGCCCATTGCTTGAGTCGGGGTTGGGAATAATGGAGGCTGGGAAGCCATTGCTTGGTTGACGTTGTTTCGAGCATAATCTACATCTGCTGGTGGTGCAATATGCGGGCTATCTACGCTTCTTTCTAGGTTTGCCAATGAATCGGCAGGGGCTGGTACATCAGGCATCGGTGACGCTTGAGGTTGAGGGGCTGATGGTTGAAGTTGTTGCGGCACGCCATCAGATTGTAATGCTTCTTGCAAATCAAATGGCTTGTCAGACTTTACTGCTTCTCCTTGGTGTGTAGGCGGTGCAATTACTTTTTGATGTTGCATCATTGGTGTATTAGTACTATCTGGCTGTTTTAGAGTAGGCTCATCCTCATGGTCGTTGTTGTTATCAGTGAGTAGGTCTTCAAAAAGTGTCCTACCCGGATCGCTACTTTGTTCAACTGGCGCTGAAACATAGCCACCATTTGTCTCTTGCGGTATTTCAACTGGCGCTTTTGGACTTGCGTCATCAGCAACTGGCTCAGGTAATACTGGATCTCCTGTCGATTCTATTTCCCGTAGGTTTAGATTGCCGTCGTCGTCGATATGAATATTTTCTACTTCAGCATCATCGTGACTAATGTCTAACTCGCCGTCAGAACCATGCTTCTTATCTAGTGAATACTCAGATGCAATAATCGGTGCTGCATCTGGTGAGTCTAGTTTCTCTGCGATTAATTGTTGGTTTGCACCTGCGGACATAAGCCGTGAACTGAGAGACAATGCTAGTGGAGTTGTCTTATCGTTTTTGAACCTATCTGTTTCAGCAATAATTCCGGTCAAAAATGCCGTGGCCATCTGGCCGTCCAGTGCCTCTGGCTTGATTTCTGTGATAATCGTAGCGACCATCTCACACAAACTACTAGCTTGCGTATCCTGCCAATTAATTGAGCCTAGGTCACTTACTGAATCACGCTTAGTGAGAGAGACAATAGTCGCATCGTGCAATATTCTGCCATGCTCAGTGATAACTGTGTCTAAATCCTGCCGACTAGTAATGCCGAGTCCGATAACAACGTCAACATTGAAATCACCTTGGGTAAATTCTAAATCTTTATCGCTAATAGAGGTTCTATAGGGGGTAATAAATATGCGGACAACATCGTCTTCTACCTTATAACGGAGCTTGTCGGCTTTGGATTTATCTAGTGCAATAATGAAATCTCGCAACGAATCAGTCGTTGTCTCAATAGTCTTTTCTGGTTGCAAAAACTCAATCGTAGATGGTACAACCCCACTGAAAACTGTTGTAGCATGCTTATCCATTTTGTTTAAAGCAAGAGTCAAACCAATAGATGCAGCTAGTTCATCCACCGTAGGATTTGCGCTAACTGTAACCAATACATGGTTTGCAGATTTAACCTGTTCTAGTACTTGTTGTTTTTGTTGATTGTTCATTTTTTTTGTTTTTAAATTAGAATTCATACAAATAGTACCATAAGCAATATATATTGTCTACCCCGTTTGATAGGAGGGTTTACTTTTCTTTACTTTTGAAGTATAATTTCGTGGAATATTATTAATAATCTAAGTGTTAAATCAGGAGTTCAATCGTAACCACATGCCAATAATTAAATCTGCAAAAAAACGAGTAAAAATTACCGAAAAGCAAAGCGTTCAGAATTCAAAAACTAAGCGTTCGCTTCGTGACAGCATCAAAGCTTTCACTAGCTCTTTGACTGCAAAAAAAGACACGACCAAAGCTCAGTCAGAAGCCTACAGCGCAATCGATACAGCTGTCAAAAAAGGTGTCATCAGCAAAAACAAAGCTGCGCGTAAGAAGAGTCAGATAAATGCCGCTGCAAAAGCCGCTGGAACAAGCAAACCAGGAACCAAGAAAGCTGCAAAACCAGCTGTTAAACCAGTTGCTAAAAAATCAGCCCCTAAAGCAGCAGCTAAAAAAGCTCCTACGACCAAGAAGCCAGCCGTCAAAAAAGCCCCAGCAAAGAAAAAATAGTCGCTATATTTAACTTCTAACCGTAGAATGATTCTGTCGGTCTACTTTGAGATACAGCGACCTTTTCGCGATCAACGTAATTTGTGCTTTTAAGTACGTCTAGAAACGCACCGAAGTTTTCCCCTAGTTTAAGTTCCTGATTTAACTCTACTAGTCTATTTTTTAAATGGTCGAATAGTTTACCACCGTCGAAATCAGCTCCAAAAGATTCAGCATTAATTTTTGCTTCTTGACACATTGCGAGAAGGCTATAAGTGGCATTGTTGCTATTTTCATTTACACCAAAAAGCTCTATGTACATTGCTTCGTCCGGTTGTGCGATTATGCCGCTAAGCCTAGCTGTTGCTGTGTCGAAAAAAGTAGTCAGTTTAAGTAAGTCTTCTTCTGTCGAGCTTGCAGTTTCAGATAATGACGCCTCAGCTATTGGAGCAAGCATACCAAGGCCCTCGGCTCCCAAAGTGGCGACTCCAACCATGTGGTCATTGGCACGCACATCATGAGCATAGACAACTAAGTCGCCCGATCCAACTGGGTATCTACCGCGCGCAAAACTACCAAGATATCCTCTCAAAGGAATAGTCCCCGTTCCGTTAGTATCGGATATTATATCTACTGGCAGATTAGACTCTAATACTATTTTTTCAAGTGTAGCAGGACTAGGAATCGTTCTCCCTGAATCGCCAAAACCAAATTTGTAACCAACATTTTCTAAAATCTTAACTCCGCTTTTACCCGGCATGTCATTTCCCGAAAGTTGTGTTGATAGTGCCTCTGCAAACGAGAACGCTCCAAAATCTGGAGGTAATTTCCGCTTACTGATTGAATTATCCGAAGGAAATAACCTTCTATCATTTCTTTGAGAGGTAGAAGTCAGGTACTTTCCTCCGTCAATACTCAAGATTTTTATTTCTGCAGAAGTTCCTGCTTCCAGAAGAGAGTATTCACCAGGTTCTAGCATATCTACCGAACTGGCTGGCATATATAGCTGTCCGGTCTCATCCATCTTAAAAAATTCAACAGGAAGAGTAGTCTTTAAACCAGCTTCTGGAAGTTGGTTCATTCCGTCTTCACTTTTAGACCACTCAGGGACATTTGATACAACAAAATCACCGCCGAGCATAGTATGCCCAATATCTGCAGCTTCTGATGCCAATTCATTGACTGGGATAGATTGGTCCATGCCTATTATTTGTTGCGCCAAACTATCTTCTGGAGTGATAAATAAAGGAGCTTCTGCGCCGCCTGTTGTTACTAGTTCAAATTCATTCATAATATTTTTTTT
>Ga0105047_10016747_pt1 | contig 11474 bp, 9 predicted proteins | sample MAT04_FD_78384 | JGI IMG/M metagenome (GOLD analysis project Ga0105047, IMG submission 78384) | Freshwater microbial communities from Lake Fryxell liftoff mats and glacier meltwater in Antarctica - MAT-04 (megahit assembly) | ecosystem: Environmental > Aquatic > Freshwater > Ice > Liftoff... | reverse complement strand
GCCGCATGGGTGTTATGATTCGCGCCCCCGCAAGGGGCCGGCAACACCGGGCGGTTAGCTCAGCGGTAGAGCACTACCTTGACATGGTAGGGGTCGGGGGTTCGAACCCCTCACCGCCCACCAGATTCGAACAGCAGCGGCGCGATCCTTCGGGGTCGCGCCGTTTGCTTTTAGCCGGCTTGCTGATCCGCTGGCTGGGTTTGGCGAAGGTCGGTATTGGTGGGCGCCTCGCTTGGGAGTAGCCAATCTGCACCGATCAAGCGTCGTCCCAGGCCGGATGGAGTGGCTTGGGCGTCGCGGAGCAGAGCAGGCTGGCGTAGTGCAGCCCCTCATCCGGCGACAGGTGTTGATTGCGGACAGAGGGAAGGAAAGCCACGCCGTGACTCACGGAAACCGGTGCTGACCAGCAATCAGATGGTCATTTTACCGAGGCGAGGATCCCGCTACCTTGAGCAGATGAAAGAGAGAGCGCTGGATCCCCGCTTTCGCAGGAATGACGAACCAGAAGACGGTTGTTGGAGGCTCCCTCGAGTCGCGCCGACAACCTGACAGACATCGCTTCGAAGCGGTCGCTACCAGACTGGTTTCGCAGGCGCGCTCCATCACGGTGCACCGGGTCACGCATCGCAGGAATGGGATCCGTAAAGGTAAGATGCGAGCGTATGTCCAAGGAAGGAAGCACGGTAATGGATCATGTGCATGTGATTTCGGTCGATGGTGCTTGCCAGGTCGTTGCATTCGCGCGCGCCGCGCGCCAAGACCCTGACGACATCATCGGCTACGGCGTGGTTACCACCGCCGGCACCGTGCTTGGGCACGCGCTTACCGCAGAAGAAGCGCGCGTCCTGCTGCAGCGACGGATCGCGGAACAAATCTTCGATCGTCATGTGCCCGGCTCGGATTCAGCAGCCTCCGTTGCACCGGTAGCGATGGCCAGAGCGCGCCGGGTCCGGCGTTGAACCGGCCCCAGTCGGGTCAGGTCGCAAGGAACGTAACAGCACAGGGAGGTCAGTCGTGGATAACCGCAAGTTGATCGTAAGCATCGCCGCCGCCGTCGTGGTACTGCTGACAGGCATATATCTGTCCGGCTACCTGGCGTTGCTGTTCCTGCAACTCGATGGCGGCCTGTTGAAATGGAGTACCTACTGGGGCTACCTGCGCGCCATTGACCTGCCGCAGGTGCAACCTTACGCCGGCAGGATCAAGGCGGCCGGCTGGCTAGGGTTTGGCGCGCCGATGGCCGCGTACTTTGCGCTACTGGTGGTGGCGCTGAAGCCAGCCAGGAAATCCACCCATGGAGATGCGCGTTTCGCCAACGCCGGCGACCTTGCCAGGAAGGGCATATTCAAGTCTGCTGGCAATGGAATCATCGTGGGCAAGTTAGGCGGCCGGCTGCTGCGTCTGGCAGGCCAGCAGTTCGTGATCCTGGCTGCCCCCACTCGCTCGGGCAAGGGCGTAGGCATCGTTATTCCCAACCTGCTGGACTACCAGGAATCGATGGTGGTGCTGGACATCAAGCAGGAAAACCACCAGCTTACGAGCGGCTGGCGCGCCGGCCAGGGCCAGGAGGTGTTCCTGTTCAATCCGTTCGCCGACGACCGTCGCACGCATCGCTGGAACCCGCTCAGCTACGTGTCCAAGGATCCGGCGTTCCGGATCACCGACCTGCAGGGCATTGCCGCAATGCTGTACCCGGACGGCGTGGACGAGCAGAAGTTCTGGGTCAGCCAGGCACGTAATGCGTTCATGGCATTCTCGCTGTACCTGTTCGACAACCTGGAGGAATTGCGCCGCCAGGACGCACCCGCTGCAATGCTGCAGGCACCTACACTGGGGCGAATCTTCCGGCTCTCCTCGGGGGATGGCTCAGAGCTCAAGGACTACCTGCGCACGCTGTCGAAGCGCCCGTTCCTGGGCGCGCACGCACGCACCGCGTTCGCCAATCTGCTGTCGCAGGCGGATGAAACCTTTGCCTCGATCATGGGTACGTTCAAGGAGCCGTTGAATCCGTGGATGAACCCGGTGCTGGATGCGGCCACCAGCGCCGATGATTTCCTGCTCACCGACTTGCGCAGGAAGAAGATGACGATCTACATCGGCATCCAGCCCAATAAACTGGCTGAAGCCAGACTCATCACCAATCTGTTCTTCAGCCAGCTGATCAACGTCAACACCCGCGAACTGCCGCAGGATAATCCGGAACTCAAGTATCAGTGCCTGCTGCTGATGGAAGAGTTCACTGCGATCGGCAAGGTGCCGATCATCGCCAGCGCGGTGGCCTACATGGCGGGCTACAACATCCGCCTGCTGCCGATCATCCAGAGCATGGCGCAACTCGATTCCACTTACGGCAAGGACGTGTCGCGCACCATCCTGACCAACCACGCGCTGCAGATCCTGTTCGCGCCGCGCGAGCAGCAGGATGCCAACGACTACTCGGAAATGCTGGGCTACACCACTGTGCGCCGGCAGAACATCACCCGTGGGCGTGACGTTTCCCGCAATGAAGTGGAAGAGCGGCGCGCGCTGATGCTGCCGCAGGAGTTGAAGGCGATGGGTCCGGACCGGGAAGTGTTCCTGTACGAGGGCATCCCCCATCCGGTGAAGTGCGACAAGATCAGGTACTACCAGGACCGCTATTTCAAGTCACGGCTGCTGCCGAAAACGGAAGTGCCGCTGTTGGAGATTTGAAGGCGACACTCCTCGCATGCGGCGCACTCCCGGTGGCGCTTCGTGGGCTACGTGAGTCGCGAAGCACAGCAGCAATAAAGCGCTCGCGATTCACCTCGCTCCACATGCGCAAAACGGTTCACACCTGTAGCGGAACCGTCCTGCAAGACTCCCATCGACTCCCTCAGGCTGCTTCGGCCTGCTGCACGCGTGGGCCTTCGCGCAGGGCTTTGCCGACCAGGCTTACCACCAGGTCGAGCTCCTCGGCATCCATCGCGAAATGCGGAGTGAAACGCAACGAATTGGCGCCACCATGGATGACATTGAGACCGTGTTCGCGCAGCCATTCCTCGGTGGATCCCGCCCCGTAGCACTTGAACTGGGGGGCGAGTTCGCATGAAAACAACAGGCCGGTGCCCTGCACGTTGGTGATCAGCCCGCCGAGTTCGTTCTTGAGCTTGCCGAGCTTTTCCATCGCCTCCGCGCCGCGCATGCGAATGTTCTGGCGCAATTCGGGGGTGAGCATACCGAGCACCGCGCAGGCCACGTCGAGCGCGCGCGGATTGGTGGTCATGGTGTTGCCGTATATGCCCTTGCGGTACAGCCCGGCGGCGCGTTCGTTCACCGCCAGCACCGACAGGGGGTACTGGGCTGCGTTGAGCGCCTTGGAATAGGTTTCCATGTCGGGCGCATCGAGCGATTCGAATCCCGGGTAGTCGACGATCGACAGTACGCCATGCGCGCGCAGACCGGCCTGGATGGAATCGACCAGCAGCAGGCTGCCGTGTTCGCGCGTGAGTTCGCGTGCCACCGCATAAAACGCCGGCGGCAGTGCGCGGCCCGGGTCGCCTTCGCCCATCACCGGTTCCAGGAATACCGCTTCGACGAACCAGCCGTTCTTTTCAGCGTCTGCAAACACCTGCTTCAAGGCTGGCGCATCGTAGGGCTCGACCGTGATCACCGAGTCCTCGTCGCGGTAGCTGGCGAGGTGCTGCAGGTAGGTCTTGCGCGAGGAATCGGAGTACAGCGCAGGGCGCTCGGTACGGCCATGGAAGCTGCCCTTGACCACCACGCGCTTGACCACATGGCCGGCGTGGCGTGCACCCGGATCGGTCTGCAGCTTGGTGTTGACGTCGGCGATGCGCGCGGCCAGGCCGACCGATTCGGAGCCCGAATTCAGGCACAGGAATTTGGTGAACGGACAGCCGCCGCGGGTGTGGCCGATTTCGGCGCGCAGGGCGCGATCGAAACGCAGCTGCGAAATGCTGGGCGTCATGATGTTGGCCATCGCCTGCGGGCGCGCCATGGCCGCCATCACCGCGTCAGGCGCGTGTCCGAAACCGACCATGCCGTAGCCGCCGGTGTCATACAGCACCGCGCCGTTGAGGGTGACCAGCCACGGGCCACGTGCCACCAACGCGACATAGGGATTGATCGCATCGTCGGCGTAGAAATTCACGTAGCCGGCCTGCACTGCGTCTATCTGCTGGGCCTCGTCGAGGTCGAGCAGTTCGGGAAATTCGGCGGCGATGCGTGCGTGCTCATCGCCAGCTGCGTCGATTGCGGCGATCAGATCAGGGCGGGTGGCGGCCAGGCGCTCGATCGTGGCGTCGTCCAGGCCGATGGTGCTGCGCTGGCCCGAATGGGCCCGCAGGGGCGCGAGTTTGGCGGTCACGGTCATGGCAGTCTGCTCCTGGGCAGCGGTCCCGGGGTCGATCCGGGAACCTTGATCCCTCCTATTATGGGGATGCACTCGTCGGTTGGTAGGTGCGATATGCGCAGAAGTCATGTAGATTTCGGCAGATCGACGAAAGGAACGGGCATGAAGCTGACCACAGCCGACGAAAGCCTGTTGTCGCTGCTGCGCGAAGACGCGCGCGCGCCGACTGCGGAGCTCGCGCGCAGGCTGCAGTTGTCCCGAACCACGGTACAAAGCCGCATCGAGCGACTGCAGCGGATGGGTGTGATCGTGGGATACACGGTACGCGTGAGCGACGATTTCGAACGCGAACGCATCCGCGCGCTGATCATGGTCACGGTGTTCCCCAAACAGATGCCCGCGGTGGTCGAGGCGCTGCGGCAGATGCAGGGCGTGCGCAGCTTGCAGTCGGTGAGTGGCAACTGGGATCTGGTGGCGATGGCGGTGGTGCCGACCATCGGCGACATGGATGCACTGACCGATCGCATCGGCGCGGTGGACGGCGTCGAACGCACTACTTCCTCGCTGGTGCTGTCGACCAAGTTCGAACGATGAGACACGACTCTTGAAGAAATCACTTTGAAAAAGTCCGACTTCCACTACGAACTGCCCGAACACCTGATCGCCCAGGCGCCGCTGCGGGAGCGCTCGGCCAGCCGCATGCTCGTGGTGCCGGCGGGCGACGCGGCCCTGGCTGACCAGCACGTTCGCGATCTGCCGCAGTGGCTGCAGCCGGGAGATTTGCTGGTGTTCAACGACACCCGCGTGATCCCGGCGCGCCTGCTTGGGCAGAAGGAGTCCGGAGGACGCGTCGAGATCCTGATAGAGCGGCTGCTGCCGGACAACCACGCACGCGCGCAGATCGGCGCGAGCAAGCCCTCCAGACCGGGCACTCGCATCGCGCTGGATGGCGGCGGCCATGCCGAGGTCCTGGGCCGCGATGGCGAGTTCTACCGCCTGCGTTTCGAAGTCGGCGACGCGCTGGAAAGCTGGCTGCTGCGCGCCGGACGCTTGCCGTTGCCGCCCTACATCAAGCGCGAGGCAGGCAGCGACGACGACCAGCGCTACCAGACCGTGTTCGCGCGCGAACTCGGCGCCGTCGCCGCGCCTACCGCCGGCCTGCATTTCGACGACGCGTTGCTGGCGCAGCTGCAGGCGCGCGGCGTGGATTTCGGCCACATCACGCTGCACGTGGGCGCCGGCACCTTCCAGCCGGTGCGCGTGGACGACGTGCGCGAACACGCCATGCACAGCGAATGGCTCAACGTCGGCCCCGCACTGGTGGAGCAGGTGCGGCGTACGCGCAGCGCAGGAGGCCGCGTGGTCGCGGTCGGTACAACCGTGGTGCGTGCACTGGAATCCTCGTTGCGCGATGGTGAGTTGCAGCCGTTCGCCGGCGAAACCCGAATCTTCATCTTTCCCGGCTATCGCATCCGCAGCGTCGACGCGATGTTGACCAACTTTCATCTACCCGAAAGCACGCTGCTGATGCTGGTGTCGGCATTCACCGGCAAGGCGCGCGTGTTCGATGCTTATCGGCACGCGGTGGAGCAGGGCTACCGGTTCTTCAGCTATGGCGACGCGATGCTGTTGTTCCCGCAGGAATAAAGCATCGGCATCGCGATTGCGGTGTTCGTTGCTGCGTTGCTCGTCTCGATCACAAGGTTCCGGCACTCGCGCGTTTTGACGGAAACCGGCTACGTGCCTTTGCACTACGGGAAGACGCCTTCGGTATTGCCGACGGCTGTGTCGCCGGCACCCGCGGGAGTCCAGAAAACGCCACGCGCGCCGATCTGCAAGTCGTCGGGATCAGTCCGAAAGTGCCGCGACAGGCACTTCGTCGTCGCGCCGGCGCTGGAAGTGCCGCGCCTGGCTGTCTGCGTTGGCGCCGGCGCTGTCTTTGGAAGTGCATCAGTCGCCGTGCGTGCCCGCGGGGATTTCTTGTCCCGGCGATGTCGGAACTGGCGCCCGTGGAAGTCGTGCCGCATGCGTGCTTGAAGGATTCGACGGCCATCACGGGTTGGCGCTTGCCGCCCAAATGAGTATGATTCTCATCAATGCGCGAGCCATTCGGTTGCGCGAACCCCCTACTGCAGGAGTGGCGCATGCGCGCTGGATCAGATTCCACACGACCGTTGTTCGAGATCGCCCGCTTGCCGGTGCTGTTGCTGAGCCTGCTCCTGGTCGCCTGTCAGCCCTCCATTCCTGCTGGCTCCGACGCCGCCACCACGCCCGCGCCGGAACCTGCCGGTAGTCGTGAACTCAACCTCTACACCACCCGCGAACCGGGCCTGGTGCAGCCATTGCTGGAGGGATTCACTGCAGAAACCGGCATCAAGGTCAACACCGTGTTCGTGCGTGACGGGCTGCCGGAGAAGTTGCGGGCCGAGGGCGAGCGTTCGCCCGCCGACGTGCTGATGACGGTCGACACCGGCAACCTGATCGACCTTGTCGATGCCGGACACACGCAGCCGGTTGCCTCGACTGTGCTGGATGCTGCGATTCCAGCCCATTTGCGCGGCGCCGACGGCCAATGGTTCGCGCTGTCGCTGCGCGATCGCGTGCTGTACGCGGACAAGGACCTGGCGCTGGACGGTTTTGCCTATGAAGACCTGGCCAAGCCTGAGTGGAAAGGCAAGGTCTGCATCCGCTCGGGCCAGCACCCCTACAACATAAGCCTGATCGCCGCGATGATCGCCCACCACGGCGTGGCGGAAACCGAAACCTGGCTGCGCGGGGTCAAGGCCAACCTGGCGCGGGCGGCCGCGGGAGGCGACCGTGAAGTGGCGCGCGACATCCTCGGCGGCATCTGCCAGATCGGCATTGCCAACGCTTACTACGTGGGCCGGATGAAGAACGAACCGGAAGGCTCGGAACAGCGCCAGTGGGGCGACGCGATCAAGGTGATTCGCCCGGTGTTCTCGGGGGTCGAAAATGGCGGCACCCACGTCAACATCAGCGGCGCGGCGGTGGCGCGATACGCACCCAACAAGGACAACGCGGTGACGCTGCTGGAATACCTAGTATCGGACGAGGCCCAAAGCCTGTACGCGAAGGCGAACTACGAGTATCCGGCGAAGTCCGGCGTGGAACTGGACGCCGTGGTGCAGAGCTTCGGCCCGCTCAAGATCGATTCGTTGCCGCTGACCGAGTTGGCCGCCAACCGCAAACAGGCCAGTGAACTGGTGGATCGGGTCGGTTTCGACAACTGACCCCTGGTGATGGTTGCGGCTGCGGATTCCGATAGACGCTGGCAGCACGCGTCGTCGCTGATCGCGTTGTCGATGCTGGCGCCGTTGCTGGCGCTGGCGTGGTCGGCGTCGCGCGGCAGCGACGGCTTGTGGTCGCACATCGCGCTGCATGTGCTGCCGACCGCGACCTTGAACACCATACTGTTGCTTGCCGGCGTCGGCGTGCTGGTGACGGCGCTGGGAACCGGCAGTGCGTGGCTGGTGAGCGCGTACGAATTCCGCGGTCGGCGCCTGCTGTCGTGGGCGCTGCTGCTGCCGCTGGCAGTGCCAACCTATATCGTCGCCTACGCTTACCTCGACCTGCTGCATCCGCTCGGTCCGCTGCAGTCGGGCCTCCGCTTCCTGCTCGCGATCGACAGCCCGCGCGACCTGCGCCTGCCAGACGTGCGTTCGCTGGCCGGGTGCATCGTGCTGCTCGGTTTCGTGCTGTATCCGTATGTGTACCTCAGCACGCGCGCGATGTTCCTGACCCAGGCCGCGAGCCTGCTCGAAGCCGCGCGCTCGCTCGGCGTGGCGCAGTCGTCGCTGTTCCATCGCGTGGCGCTGCCGTTGGCGCGTCCGGCCATCGCCACCGGTGTCGCCCTAGCCCTGCTGGAAACGTTGAACGACATCGGTGCGTCCGAGTTCCTCGGCGTGCAGACCTTGACCGTAGCCGTGTACACCACGTGGGTGACGCGCAGCGACCTCGCGGGTGCGGCGCAGATTGCGCTCGCGATGCTGTTGATCGTGGTGGCCCTTATCGCGCTGGAGCGCCACGGGCGCCGGCGCCAGCGTTATGCGGCGACCCAGCGGCCGCGACCAATCCAGCCACAAGCGTTGCACGGTGCCGCCGCGCTGCTGGCACTGACGCTGGGCGCAATACCGGTGATGCTCGGCTTCATGGTGCCCGCCGTTTTCCTGTTGTGGCAGTCGATCAGGCGGGTCCAGCTTGCCGGCAGCATCTCGGCGCAGTTGCTGCAAAGCGCCTGGAACACGGTGTGGGTGGCGTTGCTCGCCACCGTGGTGACGCTGGTCGCCGGACTGGTGGTGGCCTGGGCGCTACGCCTGGCGCAAAGCCGGCGCCGTCCAGGCGCCGCGGCGGCGAAGCTGCGCGTGGCCAGCCTGGGTTACGCGATCCCGGGCACGGTGCTGGCCATCGGCGTGCTGACGCCGCTGGCGCTGTTCGATGCCGGCGCAGGCGAGATACTGAAACTGCTCGATCAGGACCCACGCATGCTGCTGATGGGGTCGACTTCGGCGCTGGTGATCGCCTACTGCTTGCGATTCCTCGCCATCGCCGCCGGCGGCATCGAATCCGGTCTGACCCGCATCCCAATGGCGCTGGATCATGCCGCGCGAAGCCTCGGCCAGACTTCGAGCGGTGCCTTGCGCAAAGTGCACCTGCCGCTGTTGCGCCCGGCACTGGCGGCGGCCGCGCTACTGGTGTTCGTCGATACCATGAAGGAGTTGCCCGTAACCTTGATGCTGCGCCCGATCAATTTCGAAACCCTGGCCACCTGGCTGTATGCCGATGCCGCGCGCGGCGCCTATGAAGACGGCGCCATCGCCGCACTGCTGATCGTGCTGTGCGGTTTGCTGCCGGTGGTGCTGCTCTCGCGCAGTGGCTTGCGTCCTGCGCGTGGGAATTGCGGCGCGTGACTCGCGCGTTGCTTGAGGTCGAATCGATCAGTGCCGGCTATCCGGGCGAGGACGGCTTCCAAGTGGTGGTCGATGCCTTGTCGCTGACGCTGCAGGTGGGCGAGATCGGCTGCCTGCTGGGCGCGTCGGGCTGCGGCAAGACCACGGTGTTGCGCGCGGTCGCCGGCTTCGAACCGCTGCGCGCAGGCCGTATCGTGATTGATGGTGCGATCGTTGCGGGCACCGAGATCCAGATGCCGCCGGAGCGCCGCCGGGTCGGCATGATGTTCCAGGATTACGCGCTGTTTCCGCACCTGAGCATCGCCGCCAACGTGGCGTTCGGACTGATCCATCGCCCCCGGGCCGAACGCATCGAGCGCACGGCGGCGATGCTTGCGCTGGTGGGCTTGTCAGAGCGCGGCCTCGACTATCCGCACGAGCTTTCGGGCGGGCAACAGCAACGCGTGGCGCTGGCCCGGGCACTGGCACCCAAACCTGCGCTGTTGCTGCTGGACGAGCCGTTTTCCAACCTCGACATCCACACGCGCGAACATCTGGCCGGCGAGCTGCGCGCGCTGCTCAAGGCCAGCGGTACCACCGCGCTGCTGGTCACCCACGACCAGGCCGAGGCCTTCGCCATGGCCGACACCATCGGGGTCATGGACCGCGGCCGCATCCTGCAGTGGGGCGATGCGCCTGCGCTGTACCGGCAGCCGGTCGATCGCCACGTGGCGGCGTTCGTCGGCCGCGGCGCAGTGGTGGATGCTGCTGCACTGGGCCTGGAAACGGGCGCGGACGTGCTGCTGCGGCCCGAGCATTGGCAGCACGATCCAGCAGGGCCGATCATCACCCGCTTGCGCGAGCGCGCATTCCGTGGACCGGGGTTCGTCTGCACCGTGGAGCTGGAGTCGGGTCAACGGGTCGAAGCCGATCTTCCCGCAGGACTGGAGCCCGCATCCGGCGACGAGGTGAATTTCCGCCTGCTCACGCATGACCTGCCGCGCTTCGTGCGCTGAGTTGCTCCGGGTACTTCGGCCAAATAGGGAATGCGCGGGTCATCGGTGACAATAGGCGCTCGTAATTTTTCCGAAATTCCCATGTCGCGAATGCAATTCCAGTTGCTCAACACCGATGGCGCCACGCGCCGCGGTCGTCTCACCTTCCCGCGCGGCAGCGTGGAAACCCCGGCCTTCATGCCAGTGGGCACCTACGGCTCGGTCAAGGGCATCCTGCCCGAGCATGTCGAGGAACTGGGTGCGGAAATCATCCTGGGCAACACCTTTCATCTGTACCTGCGGCCCGGCCTGGAAGTCATCGGCCAGCATGGCGGCCTGCATGGATTCGCGCGCTGGAACAAGCCCATCCTCACCGACTCTGGCGGTTTCCAGGTGTTCTCGCTGGCCCATCGCCGCAAGATCAGCGAGCAGGGCGTCACCTTCAATTCGCCGGTCGACGGCAGCAAGGTATTCCTGGGCCCGGAAGAAAGCATGCGCATCCAGAAGGTGCTGGATTCGGACATCGTGATGATCTTCGACGAATGCACGCCCTATCCAGCCACCGAAGAGGTGGCGCGCGCGTCGATGGAGCTGAGCCTGCGCTGGGCGCGTCGCAGCCGCGATGCGCACGAAGGCAACGACGCCGCGCTGTTCGGCATCGTCCAGGGTGGCGTGCATGCGGACCTGCGCACGCGCTCGCTGGAAGGACTGCAGGGGATCGGCTTTGACGGCTATGCGATCGGCGGGCTGGCGGTGGGCGAACCCGAGCATGAACGCAACGCGATGCTGGAACACCTGCATCCGCTGCTTCCGGGTGATCGCCCGCGCTACCTGATGGGAGTGGGTCGCCCGGAAGACCTGGTCGAAGCCGTGGCGCGCGGCGTCGACATGTTCGATTGCGTCATGCCGACGCGCAATGCGCGCAATGGCCACTATTTCACTTCCACCGGCACCGTCCGCATCCGCAACGCGCGCTACCAGAACGACCTTGATCCGATCGAGCCGGGCTGCGGCTGCTACGCCTGTCGCAATGGCTTCACCCGCGCCTACCTGCGCCACCTGGACCGCTGCAACGAGATGCTGGCGCCAATGCTGGGCACGCTGCACAACCTCTGGTACTACCAGACCCTGATGGCCGGCATGCGCGAGGCGATCGGGTTGGGGAAGTTCGAGGCGTACCGGACCAGGTTCTACGCGAATCGGGATTAGACGTTGTTTCCTTCTCCCGCCGGGAGAAGGTGG
>Ga0105047_10016746_pt1 | contig 11475 bp, 12 predicted proteins | sample MAT04_FD_78384 | JGI IMG/M metagenome (GOLD analysis project Ga0105047, IMG submission 78384) | Freshwater microbial communities from Lake Fryxell liftoff mats and glacier meltwater in Antarctica - MAT-04 (megahit assembly) | ecosystem: Environmental > Aquatic > Freshwater > Ice > Liftoff... | reverse complement strand
GCCCCAGCAGGAATCGGTGGCGGTGTGTTGGACGAGGGAGGGGCTGCGGACGAGGATGGGGCCGGGGATGAGCTTGGCGAGGCGCTGGGATTTGATGCCGCTTTGCGTATCCCATTTCTCCAAGGCAAGAGCGGCGGCGCGGCGGCGGAGGAGGAGGGCCTGGCCGCCGAGGAAGGTGGCGGGGCTGGCGGCAAAGGTGTTTTCCGGCAGACCGGGGCAGGGGACGGGGATGAGGCAGGGATTGAAGAGAGTGGCGAGCTGGCAGGCGGGGTGAGCCAGCGCTTTCCACTCACCCAGGAGGACTGGGAGGCGGGGAGCACTTTGGGATTGAGGGATTGAGGGATTGAGGGATTGAGGGATGGCTTGGCTGCTAGGGCTTCTACATCGCCCGCCTATTCGCTCCCAAACTCCCAGTGCCTAGGCATTTCCCAGCTCTCCACTCTCGCCCGGAGCTGCTCCCGTATCGCTTTTTTATCGAAATTCCCGTCCATCGACAGCCGGACGTGGATTTCCTCGAATCTCTCGTAGTCCCGGCTTTGGCCCCGCTCGACCTTCGCTCTGCGGACCCCGTCCATGGATTCCAGGATCTTTTCCAAGCGCGCCGGACTGACTTTCCTGCCCGCCACATTGATCGCCCGACCCACGCAGCAGTTCACGAAAATCCCGTCCTCCGTCACCTCGCCCTGGTCCAGGGTGCGATAGGAGTTTGAGGAAAACTCCCCCGGCCATGCCTCGAAATCCGCTCCGTTCGCGGCGGAATCACTCTCGACCGTGATCCTGCCCGCTTCGTCCCGGTGTGCCGCGATCCCCGGAAGCTGGCTCCCCACAAATCCCGGAGCCGCCCTAGGCAGATCCGAGTCATCATAAGCGATCGCCCCGGTCTCACTGGTCCCATAGAAATTCCTCACTTTCAGTCCCGTTGCCGAAAGTATGCCGTGCTCCAGCTCCAGTGAGAGCGGCGAACCCGCCGAAAGCGCGAGCGAGATCGCCGGATGCGCGGCCACTCCGGTCTGCCACCAGGTCTTCCAGATCGCAGGCACGCCCGGCAGGAATACCTCGCCACCCCGCCCGAACGCCGCCTGCATGTGCATCGGCAGCGGCCCTGCGACGATATCCAACGGAATCCCCTCCACCAACAACGGCAGTGCCAGGCACCCGAAGCCGTATGAATGCGCCAGTGAAATCGCCGCCACCCCGCGCCGACCCGCGTGGAGAGCGAGGCCGTTGATATTCCGTTTCCCCTCCGCGAAAATCCTCTCCTCGCTGAAAAACAGGCTGCGCTCGATCCCCGAAGCCCCGCAGGTCTGCTTAATGACCACCGTTCCCTCAGGGATTTCCCCAACGATTGGACGGACCATGCTCGTCGCGTTCTCCACCAGCAGCGCCGGTTTCCCACTTCGCCACGCCGCGATCAGGGACGGGAAAAATCCCAACGAATTCCCCACAGCCACCACCATCTCCCCGCAGACATCCACCTCGCAGGCCATCCTGTCGATTTCCGCAAACGATAGCCCCTCCGCCCTCTCCGGATGCCACAGCGCGGTCTCCCCACGCCGCGAGGCGACAATTTCATTCCAGCGTTCCAACAGCATCCGGCCTTGTGTTAGAGGTTTCGTAACGACTTGCCAAGGACGGGAATCCGGCTATCCCTTTCTGAACCCATGCCGCCCGCCAGTCCAGCCACCCCCCACCGAGTCTTCATCACCGGCATGGGCATGATCTCCCCCATGGGAAACGACGCGGCGGCCCACATCGCCGCAATCCGCGCGGGCAGCACCCATTTCCGCGATATCGACTTTTTCGACGTCTCCCGCCAGCGGGTGAAGACCGCCGGAGTCGCCGACATCCCGGAAGGGAACGGAAAAATTTCACTGAACTCCCGCGAGGAAAAACGCATGGACCGGGGCACCCGCCTGCTCCTTCACGCCACCGCCCAGGCCGTCGCCGATGCACGTTTGGAGAAAATCCCGAGCGACATACCTTTCATACTAGGCACCTCCGCAGGCGCGATGCCGCTGGGAGAAGCCTATTATAAAGCGGCCATCGATCCGTCCGGCGACCAACGCGGCCAGTTATCCCGTGTCGAGCACTACCAGCCGCAGCGCCAGGCGGGGACCGTGCAGCGCGCGCTGGATTTCCAAGGCCGCACCCAGATCATTTCCAACGCCTGCGCTTCCGGCGCGAACGCCATCGGCCACGCCTTCCACATGATCCGCAACGGTCGCGCGGAAATCGCCCTCGCCGGAGGCTACGATGCCCTTTGCCAGCTCGTCTTCGCCGGTTTCGATTCCCTCCAGGCGCTCGCCGAATCCGGGATTCCCCGCCCCTTCGATGCCCACCGGGACGGCCTCGCCCTCGGCGAAGGCGCGGCGATGTTCGTCCTGGAGTCCGAGGAAAACATGCGGGCGAGGGGCGCGGTTCCTATCGTGGAAATTCTTGGTTACGGCATGTCCACGGACCTCCACCACCTCACCCAGCCGCACCCGGAAGGCAATGCCGCCGTCCGCTCCATGACCGCAGCGTGCAAACAGGCCGGCGTCCAGGCGAAGGAAATCCAATACATCAACTCCCACGGCACCGGCACTCCCCTGAACGATGTCGCCGAGGCCCACGCCATTTCCGAATGGGCCGGGGAAGATGTCGGGAAAATCGCCGTGAGCTCCACCAAATCCGCCATGGGCCACCTGCTCGGCGGAGCTGGAGCCATCGAATCCGCCATCTGCCTGCTTGCCCTGAGACACGGCCATCTCCCCGCCAGCCTCAACATCCGCGAGCCCGACCCCGCCTGCCGTTTCGATCTGGTCCGGGAGCCACGCGCCGCCAGCCTCGACACCGCCCTCACCAATTCCTTCGGCTTCGGAGGATCGAACGCTTCCCTGATTTTCCGAAATGCCAACTGAAGATTTTCCTCTCTACATCCACGGACAGGGAGCCGTCTCCTCCGCAGGCATCGGCGCGGATGCCCTTCACGCCGCGTGTGCGGAAAAACGGGAAATACCGGCCTCCTCCCTTGAGAGAATTCTCGGAGAAAAAACGATTTCCTATGCCCTCCGCCCCGTAGATCCGGATGCTCTCAAGGCCGCGATGCCGAAACATCCCCGCCTCCGCCGCGCCAGCAACGTCACGAAATTCGCGGTCACCGCCGCACACGAAGCCATCGGCTCGGAGCGACTTGAAAAACTGAAAAACCGCGAGCTCAACATCGGAATCATTCTCACTTTTCTCAACGGCTGCGTGAACTACTCGAACCGTTTCTTCGGAGAAGTCCTCGAAGATCCCAGCTTCGCCAGCCCCATCCTTTTTCCTGAAACAGTCTTCAACGCCCCCGCCAGCCACATCGCCACCTACCTCGATTGCGATGGACCGGTCTATACCCTCATCGGCGATTCCGCGACGTGGTTCTCCGCACTCACCATCGCCGATGACTGGATCGCGGACGGCCTCGTCGATGGCTGCCTCATTCTCTGCGCGGAGGAGGCAGACTGGTTGTCCCTCGAAGGTCTGCGGCTTTACTCCCGTGAATTCATCGCCACCGAGGGTGCCGCCGCGATCTACGTGGAGGCGAAGCCATCCGACATTTCCATCAGCCGCCTCAAAGGGCCGTTCCCATACACCGATTCCACAGGTCGCCGCGCCGCCATCGCCGAGGCTTTTGATGAAAATGGCGGAGCTCTACTCATCGACGGCCTGAGCTCCGTGAAGCGCATGGACAAGGATGAGGCTGAAATCACCAGCTCCTTTTCCGGCTCTCGTATCAGTCCGGCCGCAATCCTCGGCGAGGGCATGGGCATCCGCTGCGGATTCCAGACCATCGCCGCCATCGGGGCGCTGCGGGACGGAGCGGCATCCGCCACCATCCTCGCCTCCGGCAGCAACCAGCACGCCTTTTCCGCTACCCTCACCCGCACTTCCCAATGAGCCGGCACGCCGTCCTAATCACCGGTGCCAATGGCGGCATCGGCAGCGCCACCGCCCGATATTTTCTGGAAAACGACCCCGCGATCCACGTCTATCTCGGCACTCGCTCGCAGACGGATGAGGCCGAACAAATCACCTCCGAATTTCCCGGGCGGTCCAGCATCCTCAGCCTGGATGTCACCCGCGCGGAGGATTGGGAAAAAGCCATGGCAGCGGTGGAAGGGGAGGGGAGGGTCGTCACCGTTCTCGTCAACAACGCCGGCCAGCACGATGACCACCTGATGGCCAATATGCCGGACGTGGCTTGGAACGATGTCATTTCCTCCAATCTCACTTCCGCATTCCTCGGCTCCCGCAGCGTCCTGCGCGGCATGATGGGCGAGCGTTTCGGACGCATCATCAACATTTCCTCCCTCAGCGCCCTGCTCGCACCGCTTGGCCAGACAAATTACGCCGCCGCCAAGGCCGGGGTCATTGCAATGACCCAGAGCCTCGCCAAGGAAGTCGCACGATCGGGTATCACCGCCAATGCGATCTGCCCCGGCTACATCGAGACCGCCGCCATCGACGACATGGACGCGGATCGGAAAAAGGAACAGAAGAAATCCATACCGATGCGCCGCTTCGGACAGCCCCGCGAGGTCGCCGCCGCCGTTTTTTTCCTTGCCAGCAAGGACGCCGGATATATCACGGGGGCCACGTTGAAAATCGACGGTGGGATTCTTTAAAAGCGAAAATTTTTCATGTCCGACTCCTCCACTCTCCACGAAGAGATCAAAACCATATTTGTCGATGAGCTGATGCTCGATGTCGAACCCGACGAGATCGGCGCGGACACTCCGCTCATGGGGCCCGACAGCCTCGGACTGGACTCTGTGGACGCTCTCCAACTCGTCGTCGCCATCGAGAAACACTTCGGACTGAAAATCTCCGATCCCGAAGCGGCCAAGGGAATCCTCCGCTCGGTCAACACAATCGCGGAGGCCGTGGAAGCCCACCGGAAAGCCTGATTTCCAGCCTAGGGGCCGTGCCACCGATGAACAAGCAGCACGCGAAGAAGGTCGGGATTTTCCTCCTGAAACTCCTCGGCACCGTCCTCTTTCTCTGGTGGGCGCTTTCCCAGATCCAGGACAAGCAGGCGCTCGGCGAAAATTTCCGCCGCGCCCTCCGCTCTCCCTTCTGGGTGATGGCGGGCGTGGGTATGGCCTTTCTCAGTCTCCTCGCGAACGCTTTCCGCTGGTATTTCCTCCTCCGCGCCCAGGACATCCGGCAGCCGTTTTCCTACATCCTGCGCCTCACTCTTTACGGTGCGTTTTTCAACATCGCCTCGCTCGGCGGGGCAGCCGGAGACGCGGCGAAGATCGTCCTGCTCATGCGCCGGGAGCCGGACAAGAAAGTCGGAGTCACCATGTCGGTGATGGTGGACCATATCATCGGCTTCATCTCCAGCGGGATCATTTTCCTCGTCTTCACATGGGGCTTCGGGGTGATTGACCAGGTGAAGGACGTCGCCGGGAAAAACACGTTCATCGCCGCCACCTGGTTCCAGGCGGGCGGGCTTGTCGGCATTTTCCTCACAGTCTATTCATGCACCCCTCGCATGCTCGCCTGGGGCCGTCGCAACCTGCCCCGCATGACCAACAACCCATGGGTCGGAAAAATCACCGCGATCATCGATATCTACCGCGTCCGGTGGCGATATGTGGTCTGCTCTTTTCTGGCATCCGTCGTCCTCTCCATCAGCTTCTACCTCACCTTTTTCGCAGGAGTCCGGGCGCTGGGAGAAAATGTGGAGGCATCCACCATCATGTCGGTGATGCCAATCGTCGATGTCGTCGCCGCGTTGCCCATTTCCATCTCCGGCCTCGGAGTGAGGGAGAACACGTTCAATTTCCTCATCAGCCAACTGACCGGCATCCCCGCCGCCGCCGCCGTTGCCGCCTCGCTCATCGGATTTTTGTTCAATCTGTTCTGGGGTATCGTCGGCGGAGTCGCCATCGTCACAGCACGGAATGCCAGGCCAACCGTCATCGAACATGAGTGAAACGTCCGACCACGGCAGTCCCGATCCCGGAGTCGCGCTGGTGCTCGGCTCCGCGTTTCTCGGCATCTACGCCCATGGCGGATTTCTTTGCGGTCTGAACGAAGCGGGAGTTTTTCCCGGCCACATTGCCGGTGCCTCCGCAGGTGCGATGGCCGGCGGATTTTACGCCGCCGGGCTGCGTGGCGCGGATCTCGAAAACGCCGTCCTTTCTTCCGCCCTCAAACGCTCCTATCCGGATTTCGGAATGATCTTCCGGAGCGCGCCCATGTTTTTCATTGGCAGGCTCACCGGCATGATGAACGGAAAACGCCTAATTCGACACTTGAAACGAGAACTGCCCGTCGAGCACATTCAGCAGACTCCAGGTGTCAGACTCATCATCGCCGTCACCGATATCCGGAAAAGCGAAGGTGTTTTCCTGTCCGAGGGGCCGCTCGCTGAATCCATGATGGCAAGCAGCTCCGTCCCCGTCCTTTTCACCGGCCAAACCCTCGCCGGAACCGAATACCACGATGGCGGCATCCTCCACGAGCTGCCCATCGAGCCCTTCCTCAGCGATCCCTCAATCCACACGGTCATCGTCCACAACCTCGCAAAGCCCAAACCCGGCTTCCGGAAATCCCTCGGTGTCTCAGAACCTTTTGCCGACGGCCACAAGATGCTCAACCACGCCTTGTTCGAATATCGCCGCAAGGAAGCGGAGCGGAACGGCAAGAAGGTCGTCCTCATCGAAACCGAGCATCCCAGCCCAGGCCTGTTCCAGAACTCCGAAAAAAAGAAACACTATTTCGAAATGGGCCGGGCATCAGGAGCGAAAGTCTTCGTCTCTTGAATTTCCGCCTTTCAGCCTTTTCCCCATGATCCAATCCCTTCGCACTCTCATCGACGAGCAGCTCTTCCCGCTCGACGAATCGGTCACACCTACTTCGGATCTCCACGCCGCCGGCCTCGATTCCCTCGCCCTGATGCAGCTAATCCTCCTCCTGGAAAGCGAATACTCCGTCACCATCACCCCCGAAGATCTCGACCGCGAAAATTTCTCATCCCTGAAAAAACTCGCCCAACTCATCGAGCGGAAACAAAGCACTCCATAGATCCAAATCCAACCCATCCTCAGCCAAAGTCTTATCCGTGACAATCCGTGAGATCCGTGGTTAAAAAAACAGTAGTCCAGCCCTCTAGCCATGCCGACATCGCAGTCATCGGCGGCGGCAGTGCGGGGATCTGCGCTGCAATTGCCGCCGCCAGAAAAGGAGCGTCCGTCATCCTCATCGAGCGCTCGCACCAACTCGGTGGCATGGGTACGAACGCCAAGGTCCACACTTTCTGCGGCCTCTATCTTCCGGACGTTTCTCTCCCTCCGCAAATCGCGAATCCCGGACTGCCTGCCGAGATCGAGCGCATGATGCGGGAGCGCACCGGAGTTGGTCCCGTAAAAATGGGCAGGGTTTACGTTCTTCCTCAGCACCCGGAAGTCTTCGCGGAGATCGCAAAGGAACTCGTCGCCGCCGAACAATCACTCACTGTCTTTAACAGAACCACATGCACCGGAATCACGCGTCACCCGGATGGTAACTTCACCGTCTCCACGGATAAAGACACCTTCCACTGCCGGGCATTGATCGATACCTCGGCGGATGCCTTCGTCGCCGGATTTCTCGGAGCCACCCGGGTTTCAAACAGCTCGGATACCCAGCAGCGCGCCGCTTCGATCTTTTCCCTCACCGATGTCCATCCCTCGCCCTCGGAGGAAAATTTCCGGATGCGGCTGTCTCTCGAAATCGTCCGCGCGGTCAAGGCCGGAGAGCTTCCGGCCACCGCCTTGGGCACCGCCTCCAGGGCATCGACGAAAGCTGGCGAAGTCTTTTTCACCACCGATCTCGACCCCGCACCTACGGAAGATCTAGTAGCTCTTGGAGAAGCCTTGGCGGGCGACCTCACAAATTTCCTGAAAAGGAAATTCCCCGAATACTCCGAAGTCCTGGGCCCCTTTCTCGCGAACGAGCCCGGCATCCGCGAGAGCTACCGTTGGAAAGGCCGATACACCCTCACCGCCGAAGACCTCATCGATGGCAGGGAATTTCCGGACACCGTCGCCTACGCCACCTGGCCCATCGAACTTCGGGAAACCACCCGCGGCCCGAAGCTGACCTATTTCAAACAACCCGTCCCCGCGCAGATCCCGCTGCGCTGTCTCAGAAGCGCGGAAATCGAAAACGTATTCTTCGCCGGCCGATGCATCTCCGCCACCCACGAGGCTCTCGCCTCCGTCCGAGTCATGGGCACCTGCTTCGCAACAGGACAGGCGGCGGGGTTCGCCGCAGCGGATAATTTTCCAAATGGAGCCGGCTAACGGATTCGAACCGTTGACCTACTGATTACAAATCAGTTGCTCTACCAACTGAGCTAAGCCGGCTTTCCCGCTTCTGGCAGCGCAGTATCCCTTGTAGAACTTGCGTTCCACAAGGGGTTTCCTGCTGCGGGGGAGTTGTAACAGGTAGCAAGGGGGTGGCAATTTCATTTTTCCGAAATCGTTAATTTACCCTGAATGAAGGACGATTCGGGACGTATTTGCTACTCGGGGTAGCAGAACAACTGTTTGAAGAAAATCGAGATTATGAAGGGACTCTACGCGAAACAAAACGGCTACTGGTATTGCCAGCCACCAAAGGTTAGGAACGAGCCGCGCCCGAAGGCGATTGCACTCGGGACGATGGACGAGGTCGAGGCGATCACCAAGGCCGCTGACCATGCGACTGGGCACGCGATGATCGTTGCTGAGACAAAAGGAACCTTGCGGGAGATCTTGCCACGCTACTACGGGGAGGGATCCGGGGACACGAAGAAAACGCGGCAAGGGAGGCAGCAGATTCTGGATGCCTTTACAGAGCTCATGGGAAACCCCAGGCTGCGAGACATTGATGAGACGTTGTTGAGAGAATGGAGGGAGATCCTCTCCACTACCGGTGGATCGTTGAAATCCACGAAAGCTGTTTCTCCCTCTACGAAGACCAGCTATCTGATCACGATGAAGGCGTTCCTTTCGTGGGCGGTGACAGCAGGACACATCCGGAAGAACCCGGCCAAGTCGAAGGAGTTCAAGGGCAAAACAACTGTCAAGGTCACACGCAGCCAAAAGTTTCTCACGGTGGACGAGCGTGAGAGGCTACTATTAACCCCTTGCAGAGATTATGTCGGTCTCATTTTACACCTCGGATTCTTCACAGGCATGCGCGATGGGGAGATGCTTGCGATGACTCCTGATTGGCTTTGGATCGCGGAAGACTGGTCCAAGGGCAGCATGTTTTGTTCCCAAAGGAAAACGCGCCAGAAAGATTCCGTTACATCAGCGCTTACTGGCATTTCTTAAAAATTATGGAATGCGCCGACCTTATTTGATAGCACCGGACAAACCCTTCTGGCCGACCGATGATACGAAAAGCAAAAGGTTCGATTCCAAGCGTGCCTTGGCTACCCTCGGTAGAAAATCAGGCGTTAAAAACCTCTCCTTCCACCCCCTACGGCATAGCTTCGGCACCCATCTCTCAAAGAGCGGCACGCCAATGAATAAAATTGCGAAACTTCTCGGTGATACCTTGAGCATTACGGAGCGGCATTACATTTGTTTCTCCCCTGCCGTGTTAAGTTCCCTGGATTCACTTTAGCCGCCTGACTGGCGAGCCATACGCTTCTTTCTCAATTTCGCCAGTGCCTCGTCAACCTTTCCACGATCATTCAGAAATCCATCCGCTTCGGCTTTAATCAAGACGGCATCGACGGTGCGTCGTGAAAAACTTTGGTTCGTTCCCGTCGTGCCGAGCGGGCGGAGCAATGTTTCTCCATAAAGCGCAACCAGCTCCTCCCACTCGGGCTTACCTCCAACGTATTCCTGACAAAGACTTGTCTTCATCACCGCCGGATACTGGTTCACTGTCATTGTCATAAATCTAAAAAGACGGTGGCGAGAGAGCCAATCGTAAGTGCCACCACAATAAGCTGAGGGATGGGCGGTTTCACAGCCAGCAACCATCCGGATAAGCCCAAGGCAATGGCTGCGAAGAACCATAGGATGAGCAGCCACGCCACAGGCATATATGACAGACTGATAGAAGCGTAACCGTTCATCGATTCGGTGGGATAGGTTGCAATGATCTCTCCAAAGGCATTTCCAAAGACCTGAAATCGGGTTTCATGGAGATGAAAGATTGATTATTTCAAAAAGCGCAGCATGCATTTAGGGCTGGCTTGCCCGTAGGCGGATGAAAGTGCTTGGAGGAGCTGGTGGGGTTCTCCTAACCGTGATTTGCTCAAGGTCGGTGAATGGATCGAGCTGCCGGGAGAGCTGGGTGGTCCATTGGTTGGTAGGGATATCGCCTTTGCTTGCGCTGTACTGGGATCCACTTTCCCATTTCATCAGATCCGTGGATACTTCCACGGTCAGGGTGACATCCGTTGCGGCGGGATCGTGCTGGAATGTGAAGGCATGGCTGGCATCCAGAGTTTGCAATAGGCTGGATGAGGGAATCAACGGGTTGATTCCGCAGGCATATTTGATCAGGTTCGGGATCCCGTCGTGACTGGCGGAAATCGCATCACCCGCAACGAGAGGATCGTTCGCATTGGCTCCGAAGTTGAGGAGCTTCCATTGTTGATACGGAGGCTCAGTGATGGTCAGCGTACTGCTTGCCGGTGCGAGCAGCAACGCACCGCCGGAGACGCCGGAAAGTAACAGAGTCACCGTTTCACTTCCTTCGACGGCGCTGTCGCTCGTGATGGATATATAGACAGTCTTCACGCCGCTCTCCCCATCCTGCCAAGTGAGTGTCGTTGGCGAGACCGAGTAATCACTTGCCGTGGCGCTGCCATCGCTCGCAGTGAAATCCACGCTCACCGCACCCCAAGAGCCGCCGGTTCGTGCAACGTTGATCGCCGCGCTGCCTTGACTTTCGCCGATGGTATGGGCCAGCGCGGTGAAACTGATGTCTCCCGGTGTAGCGACGACAAGATCGCGGACTTGCTCCGCCACGCCGATCTGGCCGAGCGAAGTCGCATGGCCGGTCAAGGTGTCGATGATATAGAGGTTGCTGCTGGTGCCGACACCTGGATTGAGCACGGCGTAGGCGATGCCGCCGGGCGAGAAATCGAGGCCAGTGAGACCTTCCGAATCCGAACCAAGCGCACCGATGGTGCTGACTGCTCCGCTTGATACACCTAGTGGCGACCCTCCAACGGAACCGATACGAACGAGGCTATCGGTTTTTTTATCAATGCCATAAACTGTAGGCGTAAGGCCGGGCGTGAAGTCGGCCCCAACAATTCCAGGCTTGCTTCCGAAATGAGTGTCACCAGCGGCGAAGGCAAATGGCGTATCCACTGCAATGACGGCCCCGGTATCCGGATTCAAGCGCAGGTTCTGGCCGGTGCTCCCCATGATGTGCAATTGGTCCGTCGCTGGATTGATGCCGAGGTCGAATGATGGATGATCAAGCAATGGCGAGGTGATGTCCGCGATC
>Ga0105047_10016745_pt1 | contig 11475 bp, 10 predicted proteins | sample MAT04_FD_78384 | JGI IMG/M metagenome (GOLD analysis project Ga0105047, IMG submission 78384) | Freshwater microbial communities from Lake Fryxell liftoff mats and glacier meltwater in Antarctica - MAT-04 (megahit assembly) | ecosystem: Environmental > Aquatic > Freshwater > Ice > Liftoff... | reverse complement strand
TGGTTGCGGGAGTTAGAGAATGGTTGACGACATTGATTGAGCCGACGTTTTTCTTGTCCCCCCTCTCCCCCGAAGCGGGGGAGAGGGCCGGGGTGAGGGGGGCCTTCGGATGCACGCTAAACGGTCATTGCGAAATACTTGCTTCGCGGCATCACTTCATCGAAACCCAACGTGCGTGCTTCACCGAGGCGCTTCGCATCGACGTGTGAGCCGTAGCCGATCATCGCGACACCTTCGGGCCTCGCCTGCATCAGCTCGACCAGGTCGAGCTTCGGGAACTGCAGGTCGATGATGCACTTCTCGACATCGGGCTTCTTCAACTGTTCCATCAGCATCGCGATCGACCGGCACTGCAAGACGGTCTTGCCGGCAGCGCGCGAGTGGCCGATGGTTTTGCTCGCATCCATCAGGTCGTCGCTCAGGAGAAGGATCATATCGCCTCCGGGCCGCGTTCGCCGGTGCGGATGCGCACCGCATCCTCCAGCGGCAGGATGAAAATCTTGCCATCGCCGATCCGGCCTTCGGGGCCGGTGCGGCCCGCTTCCATGATCGCGTTGACCGTCGGTTCGACGAAGTCTTCGTTGACGGCAATCTGCAACTGCACTTTGCGAACCAGGTTGGTCGTCAGTTCATGGCCGCGGAACGCTTCGGACTGCCCCTTCTGCCGACCGAAACCCTGGACGTCGACGATCGTCAGGCGGAAGACCTCCACCTTGTTGAGTGCCTCTTTGACCGCTTCCAGTTTGGAAGGCTGAATGATGGCGAGGATCATTTTCATGTGAGTACTCCAGACAGGGAACTTACGCCCCCCGCTCGCCTTTGCAGGGGACTTCGTGTGAACCGTGTGTCAGGTAGATGTCGTCGACCGGGTAGTTCGCGAACGCCAGGGTGTAGTGATCTTCGAACCAGGGTTTCACGTCGGCCAGTACGCTTGTATCGTACGCGGGTTGCACGTGCAGCGTCGGACCGAACGGGACTGTTCGTATTTCCCCCTGCTCAAGGATCACCTCGCCGGCCTTGATCACGAAGCGCGGCAGTTCGAACATGGCCTTGATGTCGTCGCCGGGGGTGTAAATCGTGATGTCCGCGTCAGCCCCGATGCCCAGATGGCCCTTGTGCGACAGGCCCAGCAGCCGCGCGGGCCCGGCCCGCGTGACGATCGCGATTTCGTTCAGCGTGTACTCTCGCGACAAGTCCGGCAGCAGGCAGCGCTCGCGCACGCGCTCGGGCAACCGCTTCAGATACTCTTCACGGCAGGTGCGATCCATCAGCAGCTGCACGATCTCCGGATAGGCGAGGAACGCCGCCCCGTTGGGGTGGTCGGTGCTCATCGCCACCTGCCAGGGGTTCTCCACCAGCAGGTACCACTCCAGGCCGATCGCCCATTGCAGGGCATGTACCAGGCTTTTCTCCTTGTAGACGATCGGCACGATGCCGCAGCCGGCCTCCATTTCGATGTCCGCGTTGAACCACTTCTTGCCGGTGATTTTGTGGAGGTAGTAACCGAGCGGGCCGTCGCCGGTCATGGATGTCGTCTCGGCGAACATCACCTGGCCGACATCGACACTCAGATTGGGATGCGTGTTGACGTACTCCGCCAACGGTTGCACCTTCGAGCAGAACGTGCCCTGATCGTCGGGCCCGCCGCCGTAGCTGTGGAACTGGATATGCGTCACGTGCGCCCGCCTGCCTTCAAACGCCTTCATCGTTTCCAGAGTCGTCGTCCAGTTGCCGGGGATGCCAAGTTGGTTGCAGTGCACGTGCACCGGGTGCGGCAGGCCCAGGTCGTCGGCCGTCTGTGCGATCGCCGTGACGATCTGCCGGGGAGTCACGTCGAAATCGGTGACCGGCGTGTCGAGCCCCGTCGCATGGCGGGAATCGCCACCTTTCCAGATCTCGACGCCGCCGGGATTGACGACCTTCAGGGCATAGCCGCGGGTGGAGCGCAACAGCCAGGCCGCGAAGTGTCGTAGCCGTTCGGTTTCACCCAGCCTGATCTGCTTGAGGGCATAATGGTTATTGCCGACCAGGATGAAGAAACCCTTATCGATGATCGGCGTATCGTGGAACTCTTCATGGGCATGCCGGGCACCGAGCGGCGGGATGGCAGCATCAAAAACCGTGGTGTAGCCCATGCCGGCATAGAGGTAGCCGGTGGCGAACGTGGTCGGCGTGCTGCCGACGGTGCCGGAGCGTGTCAGTGGCGTGCGCGGGATCGGTTTCGAGTTGCGGCGGTCTTCGGGCCGCATCTTGCGTGCGAAGTTGACCTTGGGACCGGCGATGTGCGCATGCATGTCAACGCCGCCGGGCATGACGATCAGGCCCGTGGCGTCGATGATTCGCGAAGGGGCTTCGTCGGCGACGTCGCAAGAGGCGATGCGGCCGTCGCGCACCCAGATGTCGCGGACGTCGCCATCGATGCCGTTCGCGGGGTCGTGGACGGTACCGCCTTGGATCTTCAGCAGACTCATGTTGAAGATTGTACGTCAGCGCGCGAATTCCATCTCGACTTCGTAACCGGAAAGCTCGGGGAGCTTGCTGATGCGCTCCGCCAGTGCATCGGCCCGGGCGCCGGGGGCGAGCGTCAGCTTCAGGCTGATTTGCCGATGGCCGCGCGGCGTCAGGTCGATGCGCGTGGCGTAGCCGGTGGACGCCCGCCGCAGCGACGTCAGCAGTACGTCACCGTCAGTCTCATCAGGAGCGTGCCCGCGGTAAACCGGCCCGGCGGAGCGTGACGACAACGGCGGCATCGCGTCGCCTGTCGTCGGCTTCCAGAACGGGATCGGCGGTTCGAGCGTGGCCGAGGGGGCACCGTCGTTGGCGCTGACCGCGGTGATATTTGGATCGGCCGTCTCGGGTCGGGACATCAGCGCGGGCGGTTCGGCCGTGGTGGGTGCCTGCAACGTCGGGTGCATCGGCATCAGCGGGGCCGGGATTGCGCCGGGGGTGGCCCCGGTCTGGAAGTAGTAGCCCGGATTGACCGGCGCGTAGACGCCATCCGGCGCGTACGGGTTGCGGCCGGGAACGGGGGCACCGTACCCGAACCATCGCCAGGCGGGGCCCGCCACCGCCATTCGCGGTATCGCCATGGGTGCAATGGGTGATGAGGGCGACGCCACAACCTGCGGGACAGCCGCTTGCGGCGTTGCCTTGTGACCATGCGCCACATTCACCGCGACCTGTGTCTTCTGCAACGGCGCGGGCGGCAGCTTTTCTTCGTCAACGGCGTCCGCTTCGTTCCCGGCGATGCGGTCCCACATGCCGGCGAGGGAGACGTCCTTGCCGCGCTTGCTGTAGGGAGGTGGAAATTTGAAGTCGGCCGGGCGCGGGCGTATCTTGGGTGCGTCGGGCACCGGATCGAGCGGGATGACATCACCATCACTGGCGCGCTGTACCGGTGCCGACTGGGGCGGCAGCAACGCGGCGGCCGGTTCCCCGGCCACGATCGGCGTACCGAACGCCAGGGCGGCGGCCAGCACTTTATGAATCGGCATGATGCTCACGGTTCCATCCCCCGCATCAATCGGATCGGATCAGCGGATGTTCGAGCCGCCACTCGTTCTCGGCATCGATGAGCCGCCGCCCTGTTGCGGACGCTGCTGCATCGATCCGGTCCCGCCGAAGTAATTCAGCGTGTTGTTGAAGCCGCTCATATGGCCCGAGGGCCGCAAGCCGTCCAGCGGACCGACCCCTTCCGCCTCGTAGAGATTGTCTACTTGCGGGAAGAACGTCTGCCGGCCCGACTGCCCGCCGCTCTGGGCGCCCAGCGGCGAGCGGAACGGGCCGCCCATCACTCCCGGCTGGACGCCGTAGAAGTAGTTGACTGCCGGATTGCCGCCACGCAGCAGGTTCAAATACGGGCTGAGCGGCTGCGTGTTCCGGTTGAAGTAGTTCGGTGCGTACGGTGACGCGTTATTGCCGGACTGGTTCTGCTGGGCGTGGGCGAACGCGGCAGAACCAAGGGTCAGCAGGAACGCGATTTTAAGTTTCACCGGTAACCTCACGGTTGAAGCGGCATCCCTGCGGGATGCCCGCTAAACCTAGTTGTTGTTGTTGTTGATATTGTTATTCAACCCGCGTCCCGAGATATTGTTCACCGTCGTGCTGCCCAGCAACGTGATGCCCAGCAATCGTTCGATCGGTGCCAGCGCCTTCTGCAGCATGCGGTCGACGCGGAAGATCTTCTCGGCCCGGACGTAGATCCGGTCGCCCGGCAGCACCTGGTAGTTCGTCTGGGCAACGCCATGCTGCGTGATGCCGACATAGTCGATCGGCAGAATCTGTTCCGGCATGCCAGGCATGGGACTGCGGCGGGCGATCCAGATGTCGCGCTTCGAGGCGATGTCCGGCAGGCCGTTCACTTTGGCCAACGCGTCAAGGACGGTTTCGTTCCCCATGGTCGGGAAACTGGTGATTGTCTCGCCGAAGCCGGCTCCATCCATGATCACGAAGTAGTTTTTGCTGTTGTAGGCTAGCACATCCACGGCCACGATCAACTTCTCGGCCGTATCGAGTTTGAATTTATCCGCGATGCGCTTGTCGCTGCGTGTCCTGTTGAACACATGCAGACGGATCGCATCGGTCGCCTGGTCAAGACTCAGGCCCGAAACGTTCACCGAACCCCAGATGCCCATTCGCACCGTGCCATCGGGATTCACCAGGTGCTGCCCGGTGATCGGCTGTGGCCAGAGCGCGACGGGCGGCTTGGTCACGTCGAGCGAATCGGCGTACACGTCGATCAGGAGCACATCGGGGGCCGCGATCACATAGGGCGGTAGCGTGATCATGTTCAGTTCGGAAGGGAACACACCCGGCGGCGGCGGCACCAGCATGCCCTGCTTGTGTCCGAAGCAGCCGACGCCCGTCAGCAGCGTCGCCACCAGCAGGGTCGTTACGGTCGTGCGTGCCTTCGCCATGATTGATGCTCCGAAATTCCGCGAACGGCGCGGGATGTCATTCGTGTTATCGGCACGGCCGGCGCGACCGCTGAATTCAACCTGCCGGGAATCTTCGGAAAGATCGGCAAACTCGCTCCAAGTTCACCATGGACTGGCCGGGAATCCGCCGGACCGTATCGTTAGTAAGATGCGAAGTCCTGCGAGTCGGGAGAAACCGTGGCGGTTTCACGGCGGACTTGAGGAAATTCGGGACGGAATTCGCGATTATCCCTCCCGACAGCACCGTCGCTGACGGTAATCTGTCGGTTCTGTCGCACGCTGAGAGTGCCTCTCCGCCACACTGTCGTGGAGCCTGAACGCGTCATGGCTTCGTCCTTGAAATCGTGGTTTGAACGGATTCGCCCGCGTCATTACGGCCGCAAACACGGGCTCGTATTGATCAACGGCCTGGCCGAGCAGCAGGAATCGTGGTACCGGAACCACCGTTTCTGGTCTCGCTACTTCGACGTGCACATGCCCAACCTGCTCGCCTACGAAGGCGAGGCCCTCCATCGCCGGATTCGCGCGGGCGAGGCCATCACGGTCGACTACCTCGTCGAACAGCTGCATGTGTATCTCGATCAGTTCGTGCAGACGCCGCCTTATCATCTGGTGGCCAGCAGTCTGGGCGGCAAGGTGGCGATCGAATACGCGCTGAAATATCCGCAGATGATTTCACGCCTTATCCTGATCTGCCCCTCGGGCATGGGGGATGAAGAGCGCCTGCCGATCATGGACGGCGTGAAGCACAACGACCACAAGAAGCTGATTTCGAGCGTTTTCCACCGGCCGCGGCACGTCGATCGCGAGATGCTGCTGTACTACAAGTCGAAGTTCCAAAGCCGCAAGTGGAAGATGGGCATGCTCAAGACGGTGAAGGGCACCAACGACCACGTCGTTCGCACCAAGCTCAAGGACGTCACCAAGCAGACTCTGTTCGTCAGCGGCGAGGACGACAAGATCGTCGATCCCGAAACGGGCCGGGTTGCCGCGAAGGAGATTCCGAACGGGCATTACCTGTCGATCCCCGACTGCGGTCATGCCCCGCAGATCGAGAAGCCCTGGTTGCTCAATCGCCTGGTCGTGCATTTTCTGACCTCTCCCCGTCCGAGCTCGCATCCCCGGTTCACACAACTGATCCTCCACAAACCCAGCCGAGTGTCGACATGAGTCAGACCACGACCACCGCCCCGAAATCAGCTGCACCCTCGGCTCCGCCGAAGAGCATCAGCCCCGACTGGCTGCTGATGCTCAGCAAGTTCATCCGGCACGGCAGTACCATCGCCTCGTTCGTTCCGAGTTCGCGCTTCCTCTCGAAGGCGCTCATTCACGGGATCGACTGGGAGAAATCGCAGTGCCTCGTCGAACTCGGTGCCGGCACGGGACCGATCACCAAGCAACTCGTCAAGCACGCGAAGTCGCACACAAAACTGATCGTCATCGAGCAGGACCCCGACTTCTGCAAACGCCTGCGCGAGAAGTTCCCGCATGCGACCAATCTCGAAATCGTCGAAGGCGATGCCGGCAAGCTCGATCAGATCCTCGCTCAGCGCGGCATCACGATGTGCGACCATATTCTCTCGGGGCTGCCGACACCGTCGCTGCCGGTGAGTCTGCGCGAACAGATCATGGCGGCATGCCAGAAGGTGCTGCCCGAACATGGCCTGTTCCGCCAACTGACGAACATGCCCTGGGTCTACTTCGGGTTCTACAAGAACTACTTCGAGAAGGTGAACTTCCGCGTCGTCCCGCTGAACTTCCCACCCGCCGGCGTGTACTACTGCAAGGGGTACAAGGGGATCAAGGCGGATGAGAACAACGCCGCTTAAAGCGAAGAACAGCTCATGAAACGAGCCGCGACCGTCAGGGAGCGGGGGATAGCGTTCCCCCGCTCCCTGACGGTCGCGGCTCGTTGTACTTCTTTCGTCTCAGCGGTTCGTCCACACCCGCATCAGTTTCGTCAGGCCGGCGATCTGTTTGAATTCCAGCATGTCGCGGATCGGGTCGAGGTCCTTGTCGGTCGCGATCAGGTCATGCCCCCAGCCGCGTGACAGCGAACTGGCCAGCAGACGCAGGCATTCCGCCCTGATCTCCGCTTTGCCTTCGGACGCCAGCGCCAGTGCACATGCCGCCCGGTACAGGTGTTCCGGGGGCGGGTTCAGCTTCGCCACCGCGCGAGCCTCGGCAATGGCTTCATCCGGCTTGCCGGCGCGTGCCTTCAGAATCGCGCGATAGGCCAGTGCCCGCATGTTGTCCGGGAATCGGCTCAGCAGGCGGTCAAGCACCGGGATCGCCTCGGCCGGTTGCTTCATCTTCACCGCGTAGACGTAGGCCTGGTTGTTCAGTGCCTCGATGCAGCGCGGGTTGCACTCCTCACCCTTAATGAAGTCCGCCAGCGCTCCCTGCGGGTCGTCCGACAGTTTCGCGAAGCCGCGCGAAACCCAGCTGTAAGCGTCCCCCGGCGGTGTCTCAAGTCCCTTCAGGTGATCGCGCGTGGCGCCCGGGGCATCGCCCAGCGCCTGCCGTGCCCGGGCACGGATGAACCAGACCCGGCTGGGAACATCCTGATGCGTCAGGGCCGCGTCGAGATCAACGATCGACTCCTTGTACTTGCCCAGTGAGAACAGCACCAGCGCCCGGTCGATGCGAGCTTCCAGCAGGTTCGGCTGATGCCGCACCGCCTGATCGAGATCCTGCAGCGCCTGTCGGGCACGTGTCTGCTGTGTGACCAATATCCCGGCGCGGGCCACATAGCTGCGGGCGTACGTGGGCCGCAGGGCGATGGCTGTGCCGTAGGCGGCCAATGCTTCCGCATCCTGATCGAGCGCCTGATGACAGCGCCCCTTGAGCGACCAGGCACCGAAGTCATTCGGGTCCTCGGTCACGACACCGTCGATGATCCGCAACGCTTCGCGGTATTCACCGCGCACGGCATGGTCGCAGGCGAGCAGGAAGCGGCCGCGGGCGTTCTGTCCGGCGACATTATCGAGCATCTGCCGCAAGCGGGCGCGTTCCTCGGGGTCAAGCTCACGCCGCTGGATGGCCGCTTGCTGGCGCACCAGCGCCGGCAGGGCCCCATCATCCAGGTTACGCCCGGCAACTTCATTCAGCTTGATCGCCTTCTCTGCTGTTTCATGCGGCGTCGCGTAAACCGCATGCGCCATCAGGAAGGTCATCTCGCCGACCTCGCCCTGCAGACTCGCACGGTCGGCGGGCGAAAGCTCGGCCACCAGCGGCAGACTTGTCCAGTCGGCCTGTTCGAGTACCCGGTAGTCGGCCAGCGATATTTCCGCCTGCTCCAGGCCGCGGGTCAGCTGCGTCGGGTCTTCGGAGGTGAGCAGGCCCTGCGTCGTACGGTATTGGTCCTGGAATTCGTGGTAGCGGTTCAGCGCATGCTCACGACGGGCTTCCACTTCCCGCTCTTTGTTCCGCAGCGACAACCTCACGCTGCCGGCCACCGCCAGCAGCAGTATGGCGGCTACGATGAACGTCAGCGATGTGGGCGATGCGAGCCGCGGGTTCCGCCGCGCCCACTTCGACACGCGTTCGCCGAATGAAGGCTCACGCAGGTGCATCAGCGGCAAGTTCGCGCGTTGACGTTCAAGATCATCCGCGAGGCCGCTCGCGTCGGCGTAGCGGTTTGCGGGATCGGGCTCAAGACAATGCTGAATGATCGCTTCGACGGCCGGGGAGATCGCCCGATTCAAGCGGCGAAGAGACGGTGGCGGAACGTTGCGGTCTTCAAGAATCTGCGGCAGAATATCGCGCGAACGGCCGCGGCGGATCGGGAACGCGTGCTGCCCGGTCAGCAGGTGGAACAGCACCAGCCCCAGCGAGTAAACGTCGCCCCGGGCATCGACAATGCCTTTGCGGTCGCGGTAGGCACGCAGTTGCTCGGGGGGCATGTACGGCAGTGTGCCGCCCATCGCGGCAACCGCCAGCGCCGCGGGCGAGTTCAGGTCTTCGGCCATGTTGAAATCGAGAAACATCGGCTGGCCGTCGTCGCAAAGCAGGATGTTCGCCGGCTTCAGATCGCGATGGACGATGCCCCGCTCATGGGCATGTGCCAACCCGTCCGCCAGCCGCAACGCCATCCAGAGGATCGCTTCGACGTAGCTCATCTTCTCCAGCTTGAGGAGTGCCGCGGAGGGGCCATGTGCGGCCGGCGGTTGTCCGGGCGGTGTCGGCGGATGAGGATTACCAGGCAGGGTCGGCGAGGAAAGGGCAGAATGCGACGGATCGCCGTGCCCTTCGGCCGTGCTGTGGCGGTTGACCAGCGTGCTGACGATCTGCCGGCCCGAGGTCGGCAGCGAAGGCTGGCTGCCAAACGACTTGCAGAGATCAGCCAGCGTGGCACTGCCGAAGTAAGGCATGCAGACTGCAAAAAGGTCGCCGCGGCGGTGTTCCGAGTAGATCGGCACAATGTTGGTGTGCTGCAACCGGGCGAGATGCTTCGCTTCGCCATGAAGGGCAGCTGTGATCTTGAGCGCGACCAGTCGCTCGGCGAGTGCCTGCTGCCGGGCGAGGAACACCCGGCCGAACGCCCCGCGCCCCAGCTCCGAAACGAGTTTGAAGTCGAGGAACTGTTCGCCGACGTGCGGCATGGCGGCCATGGCCGCTTCATAACGTTCGGCGGCGGCGGGATCGCTTTTGCGCAAGTCGGCCGCGGCGGCAAGATTCACCGCCACGTCGACGCGGCGCGTGTTGGCGATGCCATCCGCGGGTGGTGCGGCAAGCGCCTCGGGATGGCGCACGGTCGGAACATCAAGCGGGTCCGCCACGACGGTAGCCATCGATTTCTCACGATTCGGCAATCGGCGAACGAGCAAAGAAACTCGCCGACTGCATAGGAATGATCCAACATCCAGCGGCAGGATCCTTCCCGTGAAATCCGTCCCTCCGGGTTCCGTGACCGCGTCGAGTATGCGGTGGAGGGTAAACTCATGAACAGAGTGGGCGCAGACCGTCATCCGACCGTCGCGCATCAATTCATCAGTTGATGCCCAGCATAGTACACGCTTTCCGATAAATGCGAACTTTGCGACTATTCGCAACATACCTCAAAAATCCACACGGGCAACAATCCGTCCAAACTGCGCGATCTTCATGCGAGTATTGAGTAAAGTACGTGCAGACGGCACCGATTGTCGCCATGGCTCTGGAACGCAGCATCGCGCCTAACTGTTGTTTAAGCATTGATTTGCGACGATTCAACGTCGTGAAGACTTGAAGGCATGTAAGTTGCGTGCAAATTGGCTGCTTCAGTTACCCAACTGACGCTTTCCCGCCCCCGATCCGAAGCTGCTGCTGAGAAATTCCGTGAAGCGTTACGACCACCAACAACCGGGTATTCGACTGTCGTCGCTGCGATCGCAGAGGCAGCAGGCCGACCATTGTCGGCAGCGGCACGTGAGCATTGTTGACTGAAAAACATGAAGGAACGGTCTTGCAGACCGCTCCTTCTTTTTTTGTACCGGAACAGGACGTCCCGGTACTGGACGCGAGAACCGAAGTTCCCGACGATAAGGAAGCCGTGCCGATGGCCGCCATCCTGATGCCTACAACGGAAAAACCGACGAACCTCTCCATGAATTTGCAGGGCCGAACAATCGCGCTCGCCGAGGGCCGACAACTCGAAGATCTGGCCGCAATGCTCGAACGCGAGTCGGCCGATGTGTTTCGCTGCCCGATGCTGAGCATCTTCGACCACCCCGACTCCGAACGTGTGATGACTTGGCTGCGGCAGCTCACTGCCGGCCGATTCACGCATGTCATCCTGTTGACGGGCGAAGGGTTGCGAAGGCTGCTGTCGCTCGCGGATCGGGAGGGAATCCGTGAGGATGTGATCACGGCACTGACAAAAGTGCAGATCATCACACGGGGGCCAAAGCCGGTTCAAGCCCTGAAAGAAGTGAAACTCACTCCGACCAGGATCGCAAGCGCCCCGACCACCGAAGGTGTGATCGCCACGTTGAAGCTTGAAGACCTGTCCAGTGCTCGCGTCGGCGTTCAGCTTTACAACGACTGTAATCAGCCGCTCTCGGACTTCCTGGTTGAAGCCGGGGCGGAGGTATTCACTGTCAGCCCCTACGTCTATGCTCCGTCGTCAGACAGCGAGCGCGTGGCTGACCTGATCCACAAGTTGGCCGACGGTCACTTGGACGCCATCGTCTTCACCAGTTCCCCGCAGATCGATCGACTCTTTGAAGTGGCGGACGAGAAGCACCTTGCACGCGAACTCTTGATCGGCCTGCAGCGCGTCCGCGTTGCCGCGGTCGGACCGGTGGTCAAGGAACGGCTGATGGCCCGCAACGTGCGCGCCGACATCACGCCCGAACAGGGGTTTCAGATGAAGAACCTGGTACAGCACATCAAGCGGGCGCTGAGCCGATAGTTCGGTGATGGAAGACGACGCCGCAAGCGGCTGAGTAGAAAGAGAGAGAGGGGACGTCGCAAGCGACGTCCCCTCTCTCTCTTTACGACCAACTACTCGGCACCCGGGATGAAGTCGAGCTTCACCTTAGCCTGCTTGCCGGAC
>Ga0105047_10016743_pt1 | contig 11476 bp, 11 predicted proteins | sample MAT04_FD_78384 | JGI IMG/M metagenome (GOLD analysis project Ga0105047, IMG submission 78384) | Freshwater microbial communities from Lake Fryxell liftoff mats and glacier meltwater in Antarctica - MAT-04 (megahit assembly) | ecosystem: Environmental > Aquatic > Freshwater > Ice > Liftoff... | reverse complement strand
TACTGTGAACACTGCCATCCTCTTCGACCTCGACGGGACTCTCACGAATCCGTACGAGGGAATCACGCTCTCCATTCGGCACGCTCTCAAAGAGCTCGGGGCGCACGTGCCCGAGCAGAAAGAGCTGAGCTGGTGCATCGGGCCACCGCTGCGCGTCTCGTTCCCGAAGCTGCTCGGCACCGACGACACCGCGCGCATCGAGCAGGCGATCGCCGTCTATCGCGAGCGCTACGCGACGGTCGGGCTGTTCGAGAACACGCGCTACGACGGCGTGCTCGAGATGCTCGGCGCGCTGAAGGAAGACGGGCGCAAGCTGTTCGTCGCGACCAGCAAGCCGCGCGTCTACGCCGAGCGGATCATCGAGCGCTTCGAGCTCGCGCCGCTGTTCACGCGCATCTACGGCGCGGAGATCGACGGACGTTTCGACCACAAGAAGGCGCTCATCGCGCACGTGATCAGTGAGGAGCACCTCGAGCCGGGCACGACGGTGATGGTCGGCGATCGTGAGCACGACGTCGTCGGCGCGCGCGCGAACGGCATTCGCACGGTCGGCGTGACGTACGGCTACGGCACGCACGCCGAGCTAGCGTATGCGGGCGCCGAAGAGATCGTGGCGTCGCCGGCAGAAGTGGTCGGCGCGGTTCGCGAGCTCGACTGAGGGCGCTGCGTCGAAAACCGCCTGAGAGCGGCTTTCGTCCTCGCGTCCTCCCTGCGAAATAGAGGACTATTCCTCGGTCGGCCGCTGCGGGCGCGCTCGCTCTCAGACGGTTTTGGACGCAGCGCAGGGCGGCGTCAGAAGGCTGAGACAAGCTCCGCGCGCAGCGCTCTGCCGAGCGCTTCGTAGTCAGCGGCGTCGTTGTAAAGCTGGGCGCTGATGCGGACGAAGCGCTGGTGTAGGGCGGGCCAGGGGATGATCGGGACTTCGATTTGGTGGCGGTCGTAGAGCGCGAGCTGTAGCGGGTCGATCGCGAGGCCGAGCGCGAGTGAGTCGCTCGGTGGGAGTGGGAGTGTCGCCATCGAGCCGAGGAGCTCTGGCGGGGTGAGCGGCAGCTCGAGCTCGAGCGCCGCGGCGAGGCGCGCGCGGCCGTCGAGGACGAGGGCGTGGTTCTGCGCCATGACCGCCGGCAAGCCTCCGGGCAGCATCGCGGCGAGCGTGCGGATCGCGGTTGGGATGCTGAATATCGCGGTGGGATCGGTGGTGCCGCACCAGTCGTGCTCGAGCAGGTAGCGGCTGCGATCGGTGCGGGGCGAGTTCGCGCCGTGGCTGGTTACGAGCGGCAGTGTGCGCGCGCGGAAATCTTCGCGGGTGACGAGGAACGCTGCGCCCTTCGGCGCGCACAGCCACTTGTGGCAGTTGCCGGTGTAATACGCGGCGCCGATCGCCTCGAGGTCGAGCGGCACCATGCCGGGTGCGTGCGCGCCGTCGACGATCGTCTCGACGCCGCGTGCGCGCAGCTCGCGCACCAGGCGCGCGATCGGCAGGACCAGCGCAGTGGGACTGGTGACGTGATCGAGCAGCGCCCAGCGCGTACGCGGCGTGACTGCGCCGAGGATCGCGTCGACGATCGCATCGGCGGACGGCGCGGGGAACGGGAGGTGCGCGACCGTCACGAATGTGCCGGATCGTGCCGCGCGTCGATCGAGCGCGTTGCGGCAAGCGTTGTAGCCGTGGTCCGTCACCAACATCGCGTCGCCCGGCGTGAGGTCGTCGATGGCGGCGAGCGCCGTCGCGACGCCGCTGCTCGCGTTGGGGACGAACACGAGGCCCGCTTGGTCCGCGCCGACGAAAGCCGCGAGCGCGGCGCGCGATTCGTCGAGCAGCGGCTCGAAGCGGCGCATCAAGAACTGCACCGGCTCGCGCTCGAGCGCGGCGCGCAGCGCTTGCTGATGTTCGAGGACGGCGCTTGGGCAGGCGCCGAATGAGCCGTGATTCAGGAAGTGGACGTCGCGGGCGAGCGTCCAGCGCGGGTGGTATGCGGCGTGCATTTCATGGACCGATCAGCCTGCGGTGGTGGATCGGTTCGGCAGCCTAGCACCGCTCCGCTTGCGCCCACCTGAGCCCGGAAGAACCCTCTCACGCATGCGCCGGCCAGCAGCTGCGCATCGCGACGAGCCTCACTGGCTATTACCGTCACATCGTCGATGCTTGTCCCAGCGCGCCCGATGGCCCGACCGAGTGGCGCGACCTGACCTTCGACGCCGATGTGCCCGAGGGCACCTCGCTGATCATCCGTGTACGCACCGCCGACACGCGCGGCGAGCTGATGTCGCGGCCGTGGGTGCGCGTCGTCGAGGTCCCAGACGACACCTCGCCCGCCGACATCGCCGCTGCGCTCAGCGCCGCCGGCGTGACGCCTGGCGCGCTGCTCGAGTTGAGCCTCGAGCTCGGCTCGTGGCGCTCGCGCGGCTCGACCTACGCGACGCCACGCTTCCGCGGCTTCAACGTCGAGCTCAGCAAGCAGTGCGTGATCATCGGCTGACCGTGCGGTGGGTCATCATCGGCTGACCGCGCAGTGCGTGATCATCGGCTGACCGTGCGGTGCGTGGAGCGACCATCTCGCTATGCACGGCGGCAAAGCCGCGGAGCACGCCCACGATCGTCGCAGCGAGCCCGACGGCGATCGAGGTCACTCCGGCGCCGACGCACCGCGCGGCGACGCCGTTCAGCGTGGTCGCCCGACCGCGCGCGAGAAATCCTACCGCCGCGAGGCTGGCTGACACGCACACAATCCCAACCATCCAGCTGGCGAGCGACATCGCAGGCGCTCCGCCTCAGGGCCCGCCGAAGATCGTCGACAGCAGGCCGAAGATGCCAAGCGCGAGCGCGGCGAGCGAGTCACCGGCGAGCAGGCCACCACCGACCAGCGAGGTCGTGCTCATGTCCTCGGGCAGGTCTTCGCCGTGTTCGGCCGGCGCTTCCTTCTCCACGCCCGTGCCCTTCGGCGCGGGCTTCGCTTTCGGCAGCGAGTTGAGGATGCTCGACAAAATGCCGCCACCGCCGAACCACAGCGAGGTCGGCAGCTCGACGAAGCCGCCGAACGACGACGCGTACGGGCTCGGCAAGATCACGGTATCGACGGCGAAGTCCGTCGCGAAGCCGGCGCGTCCGCTGGCGACGAAGCGTTTGTACGCGGCGTTCGACTTCACGAGCTTGCGCAGCAGCTCGGTGACGAAGCCGATCGCCACGCCGATCCAGATCGCAGTCTTCACGTGTCCGCCAGACTCCGTCAGGCTGCGCAGCGCGCCGACGAACTTGTAGGTCATCGCGGCGCCCCACTGCTTTGACTGCTGGTCCTTTGGCAGCACAGTCTGATCGAGCGTCAGCTCGGGATAGGCCTGCATGAAGATCTTGGCGAAGCCGACCGCGAGGATCGCGCCGACCACGATGCCGGCCACTTGATAGCGGAACTGCAGCGTGCGGTCCGTGCCGAGGCGCCAGCCAGTCGAGCGGTCTTGCTGCATGTCGCAGGCGACGCTGGTGGACACGAGCAAGATCGCGCCCGCCATGAGGCCAACGCCCGCATCACGCAGCCCGAGCGCGCCCATCAGCACGACGGTGACGACGAACGCCGACGAGATCGGGTTCGAGTCCGAGATGCCGAGCGAGATGCCGTTGACCATCGCGAAGACGAAACAGAGCGCGACGGCGAACAGCAAAAATCCGATGGGCACGTGCAAGATCGACGAGCCGACGATCGCAATCCCGGCGCCCCAGAACACGATCCAGGCGATCAGCCGGCCGGTGCTGGTCCGCTTCCACTCTTCGCCGGGGACGACCGCCGCGGCCTCGCTCGCGCCGCTCTTCTCGCGGATCCGCTGGGCGGCTTTGTAGAAGATGATCGCGAGGTCGATGATCGCCGCGCCCATGATCATGCCGAGCGCGAAGAGGAACGTGATCTTGCGGAACGGCGCGTCCGCGTCGAGCCAGCCGATCGATACGAAGTAAGGACGCAGCGCGGTCGAGACGAGCCCACCGACGATGGCCGGGATGCCGATGCGCGCGCCGACGATCATGCCGGCGCCGAGGGTCGAGGTGCTCAGCTGGATGGTGCCGAGGAACGGTACGAAGTTCGCCGCGAGCCCGCCGCCGACGCCGAGCAGCGTGCCGCCGCCGAGCTTGGCGATCGACTGCCGCAGCAGGCGCTTGTCGGTGAGCGCACGCAGGATGTTGGCGCCCGCGAGACCCGACGGGAACGTGAGCTGCAGGCGATCGACGAGGATCGGCGTGTACAACATGCCGACGCCGACGCCGAACATGCCGATGCACATCAGGTAGATGATCAGCTGCCAGGCGGGCGGCTGTGGCAGGCCGAGCCAGACCATCGCTTGAACGAGCACCGCCATGCCGCTCATGCCGGCGACCGACGCGGCGGCGGTCTGCATGTAGTTCGCGCCGTGTTTTCCCTCGGCGCCGTAGCCGTAGGTGACGCTCGAGCCGAGGATACCCGCGAGCACTTGCCCGCCGACGAAGAAGCCGAGCGAGAAGTTCATGTACGACGCGGTCACGCCGCCGAGCGGACCGAGGATCAAGATGCCGATACTGCCGAGCAGCAGGTGGTATTTCCACGTGCCGATGGTGGGCAGCCAGGTCTTCTTGCTCGTTGCGTGCTGATCGGGAACGGCGGGCGTCGTCACGGGGGCGAACGGTACACGACGCGTGGCGCGTGCGTCACCTCTCCGACACGGGCCGCGCAACATCCGCGAGCCGTCCGATCGCGGTTACGTCTCCGTGACGTCGACTCTGCGCCGTCAGCGCCCCGCGCGTGCTTCCGCGACGGCAGCGAGCAGCGCGTCGTGGAGCACGCCGTTCGACGCGATCGCGCGCCCGGCGTGCAGGTCGAGCGCGGCGCCGTCGTAGCCAGTCACGCGTCCGCCCGCCGCGCGCACGATCGCGGAGCCGCCGGCGAGATCCCACGGCGCGAGCTTCTGTTCCCAGTAGCCGTCGTAGGTGCCATCGGCGACGAGGCACAGATCGAGCGACGCGGCGCCGCAGCGACGCACGCCTTGCGAGCGCAGCTTGATCGCCGCGAACTCGCGCAGGTTGTTCTCTGCGCTCGTCCGCCGATCGTACGGAAAGCCCGTCGCGAGCAGCGCGTCGTCGAGCGTCGCCGTGCGGCTCGGCAGGCACACCTCGTCGTCACGTGTCGCGGACAGCCGCAGTGCGCCGAGGCCGACCGCGCCGACATACGTCGTCTGCAGCGCGGGCGCGTGCACGACGCCGAGGACCGGTTCGCCGCGCGTCGCGAGGCCGAGCGACACCGCGAAGAACGCGTGGCCGTGCGCGAAGTTCGTCGTGCCGTCGATCGGATCGACGTACCAAACGGGGCGATCGTCGACGACGTCGCGCGCTGATCCCTCTTCGGCGACGACGCCATGCGCGGGAAATGCGCGCGCCAGCCGCTCGCGCAGCAGCGTCTCGCTGCGCAGATCGAAGTCCGTGACCAGATCGGTGGCGCCCTTCTTCGAGATGACCGGCCGCGTGCGCCAGCCGCTCATCAGGATCGTCCCCGCCTCGCGCGCGATCCCGAGCGCGGTGTCGCGAATCGCGGTGAGCTCGTGTGCGTCGAGCATCGGGGTCAGCCGATCGGCGACGTGACGTCGACGCCGGTGCGCGCCGACACGACGCGCGCCGCGAGCGCGATGAGCAGCTTCTCGTGGATGCCGCCGAACGCGCCGTTCGACATCACCAAGATGACGTCGCCAGGACGCGCCGCGCCAACGCACGCGCGCACGACGCCGTCGACGTCTGCGGGCGTCTCGGCGCTGCCGCCTTGCGCGCGAATCTGCGCGGCGATCGCCTCCACATCGAGCTTGTCCGCGACGGCGATCTCTGCGCGTCCAACTGGCGCGAGCACGCTGTGATTGGCGCCCAGAAACGCGCCCGGATATTCGTCTTGGTGCGTCTTGCGCGAGGCCGTCGCGCTGCGCGGCTCGAACGTCGCTACCACGCGCGACTGCGGGTGTTTCGCGCGCAGCGCGGCGATGGTCTCGCGAACGGCTGTCGGGTGATGCGCGAAGTCGTCGTAGATGCGCACGCCGTCGGCGGTGCCGCGCAGCTCTTGGCGTCGTTTAATGCCGCCGAACGCGGGCAGCGCGCGCGTCAGCTGCTGCACACCGGCGCCCGCGCCCTCCGAGCCGAGCGCGATCGCCGCCACCGCGTTGCGGATGTTGTGTAGTCCGGGGATCGGCGACATGACGCGGCCACACGCGCTGCCGCCGAAGAACAGATCGAATGGCTGCATCCCTTGCTCTGCGGGCGCAGGCAGAGCGGACCAGACCGGCGTCACGTCGCCGCAGTCGTCGCCTTCGATCGCGTAGAAGCGCACCGTGCAGCGCGCTTCCTTCGCGATCGCGCGCACCTCGGGGTCGCCGGCCCACGCGACCAGCAGACCGTCCGGCGGGATGCGCTTCACGAACTCGACGAACGCGGCGCGATACGACGCCATCGTCGGATAGATGTCGACGTGATCGTGCTCGATCGAGGTGAGGATCGCGGCGTGTGGCTTGTAGCGCCAGAACTTCGGCGACTTCTCGAAGAACGCGCTGTCGTATTCGTCGCCTTCGATCACGAATGGCGCCGTCGGCGCGCCGAGCCGAAAGCTCTCGCCGAAGTCCTTCGGAATGCCGCCAACGAGAAAGCCCGGATCTTTGCCGACCGCGTGCAGCAGATAGGCGAGCAGCGTCGTCGTCGTCGTCTTGCCGTGTGTACCCGCGACGACGAAGCCGGGCCGCTCGGCGAGGAACAGCGTCTCGATCGCACCGGGCATCGAGGTGTACGGAATGCCGCCATCGATCGCCGCGCGCGCCTCGACGTTCTCTTTGCGACAGACGTTGCCGACGACGACCAGATCCGGCCGCGGCGTGAGGTGGGCCGCGTCAAAGCCCTCCATCGCCTCGACGCCCCACGCCGCGAGCGCTGGCCCGATCGGCGGATAAAACGCCGTGTCCGAGCCGGTCACGCGATGCCCCGCTTTGCGCAGCAGCCCGGCGAGCGCGCCCATCCCCGTTCCTGCGACTCCGATCAGGTGAACGTGCATCGCGGCCGAGACTACGCGCGCGTGGATCGGCGTGCAAAAATTGAGGCTGGGAGCAGTTCAACGGGCTGCCAATGCGCATGTGTGATCTCGACCTACCGGACGCGCTACGTGCAGCGCTCACTGACGCTCGGCAGCGGATGAACTGGCTCTGATGGATCGCCGCACGCTCGCCCAACTCGAGCGGGAATTTCCGAACTCGTCGACCGACCTGTAACATGTACCCGTGTCTCGCCCGCGCGCCAGACACGCACGCCGAGGAGGCTCCCGTCATGTCTCGAACCTACGCTGCCTGCGCCTTCGTCTTTCTCTCTCTGCTCGTGCTCGCCGGCTGTGACTGCTCGGCGACCATTGGGCCAAGCGGCAGTCCCTGTAGCGGCGATTCTCCGATCGCCGGCTGCGGCAGCACGTGCAGCGCGACGCTCCCATGCCGCGCGGGGCTCTACTGCGGCACCGACGGCAGCTGCACGGCAGACTGCGTCGCCGGCACGGCGTGCACCTCTGGCACCTGCAGCAGCGATGGCCACTGCATCGCCGGCAGCGACCTCGGCACGCGTGATGCGCAGCCGGTCGACGGGCCGGGTATCGACAACACCTGCGCATCGGTCACCGTCGGCGCGACGCGCGTGACGCCGAATGTCATCTTGGTGATCGATCAGTCGGGCAGCATGGACGAAAACTTCGGCGGCGGAGACACGCGCTGGGAAGCGCTCCGTGACTCGCTGCTGGCGATGCCCGACGGGCCGATCTTCTCGCTGCAGGGCTCGGTGCGCTTCGGCGTCGCGATGTACACCAGCGCGTCGAGCTGCCCGCGGCTGGTCACGATCCCGGCGGCGTTCGACAACTACACGGCGATTCAGACGGAGTACGCGCGGCAGCGACCAGCGAACGGTACGCCGACGGGCGACTCGATCTCCGCCGTGCTCGGCATGCTCGACACGCTCGCGCCGGTGCGCACCGATCCGACCATCTTGATCCTCGCTACCGACGGTGAGCCCGACACCTGTGAGGACGGCGACGACACGGACGGCGGCCGGCGCGAGTCGATTGCAGCTGTCACGGCGGCGTTCGGTATGGACATCGAGACGTTCGTCGTGAGCGTCGGAACCGGTGTCGCGATGACGCATCTACAAGACGTCGCGAACGCGGGGCTCGGCCGCAGCGGCAGCGATCCCGACGCCGAGTTCTGGGTCGCAACCGACGCTGCTGGGCTCGTCACCGCGCTCGAGACGATCATCGGCGGCGTGACCTCGTGTGCGCTCGAGCTCGACGGCATGATCGACCCGACGGCCGCGTGCGGCGGTGAGGTGCGCTTCTCTGGAGACGCGCCGCTGACCTGCGGCACCGACTGGCGCGCCGTCGACGCGACGCACATCGAGCTACTCGGCGCTGCGTGCGACCGGCTCCAGATGACCGGCGACACGCTGAGCGCGACGTTCCCGTGCGGCGTCATCATTTTTTGAGCGCGGCGCGGCGATCGACGCGGCGGTGAGGACGACCAGCGTCACCCACAGCAGATCGGCGTTCAGCAAGTGGAGCAGCTGCATCCACACCGGCGCGAGGAACGCCAGGTTCACGAAGCCGAACGCGATCTGCACGCCGAGCAAGACGAACACCAGCGTCGACAGGCGCTTCACCGGGGCTGTGGGGCGCAGCGCGCTCGCAGCGCTCAGCGCGACCACGAGATAGACAGCGAGCCCGAGCGCGACGATCGGGTGGAACATGCGCAGCTTGAGCAGGAAGTGGCCGCCCGGCGTCATGTCCTGCGCGAGGCCGTGCGCGATGCTCGCGGCGGGAAAGAGCGTATCGGCGAGCGCCGCTTGCGCACCGAAGGTCGCGACGATGAGCGCGGCGCCGAGCGCGGCGAACATCGCCTTGCCGAGCGCGCCCGAGCTGCGCAGCGGCGCATGTGCGTGGCCGCTGCCGTACCACGCGACCAGCGTCAGCCAGGCGAGCAAGAGGAACGTGTTGACGAGGTGCAGCGCCATCCAGATCGCGCGCCCGATCGACGCGTCCTCGGCGACGTATTGGAACTTCACCAGCAGCATGCCGAGCGCGGACTCGGTGACGATGAACACCGCGGAGAGCAGCGCATAGCGCCGCACGACGTGACCGCGCGGCGTGGCGAAGACTGACGCGATCGCCAGGACGAGCACGAGCAGCCCAGAGACGCCCGAGGTGACGCGGTGCACGTATTCGATCAGCGTCGCCGTATCGGCGAAGCTCGGGATGATGCGGCCCTTGCAGTCGGGCCAGTGATCGCCGCAGCCGGCGCCGCTCTTCGACGCGCGCACGAACGCGCCCCAGACGATCACCGCGACGGTGTACGCGAGCACCGACCAAGACGCGCGGGCGAACCAGCGCGAGGGTACGGTGACGCTGCGTTCGCCCGGTCGCACAGCCGCGCTGCGTTCGACTGGCTTTGCAGTGGCGACGTCAGTGGACATGCAGGCGACGCGAATCTGAGACCGTTCGACGGCGGTCGCAAGCGCGAGGGCGGAGGAACGCTCACGCACAGCAGAGTCGTTGACTCGCCGCCGCCGCTGTCTACACTCGCGCACGATCGCCGTCGGTATCGCGGTCGAACGCGCGCCTCGCGCTCAAAGGATGAACGATGGCCTACGAAGAGAGCATGATCGACAAGCGCGTGGTGAAGCGAAACATCGCGAAGGGCCTCGTCGACGCGAAGGAGCTCGCGAAGCTCACTGCAGCGCTGCCCGACCGCGCGGCGAACGCCGAGACGATCGGCGCGGATCTCGACGACGAGGATGAGGACGAAGACGGCGAGGAGTGAGCGATCCGCCAACGGCAGCGACGCGGCGACGACGCCGCGAGACGAGGAGTGCACGATGAGCGGCGAGCAAGACGCGAACGAAGAGCTTCCGGCTGCGGGCGACGGCTATCCGCCGGTCGACTTCACGACCTTCGTCCTGTCGCTCGGTACATCGGCGCTGATGCATCTGGGCGAGCCGCTTCCGGGCGCGCCGGGCCCCGCGCAGGTCAACTTGCCGCTCGCGCGCCACACCATCGATCTGTTGGCGCTGCTCGAGGAGAAGACCCGCGCGAACCTCACCGGCGAAGAGGAGCGGCTGCTGACGAAGCTGCTCTTCGATCTGCGGCTGCGCTACGTCGATCGCGCGAAGGCGTCGTCGAAGCCGCCGCAGCCGGCGCCGTGAGCTCGCGGCCGCGCGCCAGTTTGCGGCTGCTCGTACGCGCGCACCGCGCAGCGTGGTGCGTCGCAGCGGCGCTGCTGATGCTGTTGACGCTGCCGGCCGCCGCGCACGCGGTCGACGCCGAGGTCGAGCGCGCGACGGCGCTGCTCGATGCGGGCGATGCGCCGGGCGCGCTGCGCGTCATCACGCACATCGACGCCCGCACGGATCTGCCGGCGAGTGATCTCGTTGGGCTGCTCGTCGCGCGCGCGCGCGCTCATGCGGCGCTCGGCGATGGTGTGGCGCTCGCAGCCGATGCGCGCTTGTTGGTGGCGCTCGCGCCTTCATGGCAGGCGCCGGCCGACGCGCCCGAAGAGCTGCGCGCGGCGCTCGACGAGGCGCGCATCGCGCAGCCCGACGCGCCGGAGCTCGACGTCGATGTCTATCCCGTCGCCGGCGGCGCGCGCATCGTCATCGAATGCGACGACGACGTCGGCGCCGTGCGCTCGACGCGGCTGTCGTGGCGTCTCGCGGGCGAGCGCATTTGGCATCGCAGCAGCGCCGCCGAGCAAGTCGTGCGCGGCCTCTCGGGGACGGGCATCGAGTATCACGTCGAGGCGCTCGGGCCGGGCGGCGTGGTGGTTGCGCGCAGCGGCACGGAGACAGCGCCCACGCGCAGCAGCATCGCAGCGAGTGAGAGCGACACGACCGGTGGCCTCGGCACGATGACGACCGGCGACGCAGAGTCGACGCCGATCTGGCTCATCGCCGGCGGCGTGGTGGTCGCCGCGATCGTGCTCGTGCTCGTGCTCGTCGTCGCAGGACAGAGCAGCGATCGCACGGACCTCGGCGTGCCGATCGTGGAGTGGCCGTGAGCGCGCGCGCGTGTCTGACGATCGCGCTCCTCGCGGCGCTCGGCAGCGTCGGCTGTGGCGACGCGACGCCTGCATCGTGGCGCGTGCGCTTCGTCGGTGATGGCGGCGTGGTCGGGAGCAGCGCGGCGCGCATCCAGCTGCGCGTGTTCAGCGGCGACTGCACATCGACCGCGCTCGTCTACCGCGCGGATGTCTCCCGCACCGACGCGATCCCGCTGTTCGGCGAGATCGGCGCAGGCGCCTTCGCGTTCGAGGCGACTGCGCTCGACGCGAACTGTACGGTCGTTGCCCGCGGCTGCACCGCGACCTCGCTGCCGCTCGCGATGGGCGACGAAGTGGTCACGCAGCTCGAAGCCGTGAGCGCCGCTGCGCCGCTGTGCCCAGCGAGCGCGTGTTTGGACGGCTTCTGCCCGCC
>Ga0105047_10016742_pt1 | contig 11476 bp, 10 predicted proteins | sample MAT04_FD_78384 | JGI IMG/M metagenome (GOLD analysis project Ga0105047, IMG submission 78384) | Freshwater microbial communities from Lake Fryxell liftoff mats and glacier meltwater in Antarctica - MAT-04 (megahit assembly) | ecosystem: Environmental > Aquatic > Freshwater > Ice > Liftoff... | reverse complement strand
ATGAGTTCGATCATACTGCTGCCTTTCCCGTGGTTGGCGTCGCCGCCGTTTTCGGTTCCTCCAGTTTGCGCAAGCGCGCCTCCAGTTCCGCGATCCGTTCCTGCATCGCCGGGTCCGGCCCACCGAGCCCGCCGCTCGTGATCGCCACATTGAGCGGTCGCGGCTTGGCGATGGCCCAGAGAAAGACCAGCGGCCAGATGGCGTGCAGGGTGAAAAGGCTTAACCAGCACGCCACATGAATCGCGTCCGCCTGTGGATGATTCCGCTTCTTCGCCTGCTCATACGGGATGTCGTGGATGAAGATGAAGGTGTAAAACACCAGCAGCAGACCGAAGAGCAGCACCGCCAGCGCGAAGTAGGAAAGGAACATACCCGCTTAGCAGTCCTACGAAGCGGATGCCGAGGGCAAGGCGCAGCCGTGGCGGAGTTTTCCTCCGCCGGGATCGTGCGGGGCCGAAGACGCCGCTGAAGACGGCCTTCATCGCCGTCTCCGGCGAGCGGGAATTCCCGTCAGGCGACGCTGGCCAGCGCCTCTGGCTGCTGGAGCGCCTGGTAAATGGCGTGGCGCAGGTCGGCGTGGCTGACCGGTTTTCCGAGCACGAGATCCACGCCCGGCGGAAGGCCGCCGGCCTGCATTTCGTCGCCAAAGCCCGTGAGCAGGATCACCGGCGTTTCCGGGGCGAGGGATTTGAGCGCGCCCGCCAGATTCACGCCGTTCATGCCAGGCATGGATTGGTCGGTGATGACGAGGTCGAAGGAATCGGTGCGGAAGAGGGCCAGCGCTTCGTCGCCGCGCAGGGCGCTCGCGGTGGTGTGGCCATCGCCCTGCAAATGCTCGGCGATGAGTTCGCAGATCACCTCCTGATCATCCACGATCAGCACGCGCAGGGAGCGGTCGATCCGCGCCAGTTCCGGGGCCGCGGCGGCGGCTTCCATGGTGGTCGTGGGAAAGTGGATGGCGAAGGTGGTACCCACGCCTTTTTCGCTGGCGATCTCGATCCGGCCGCCGTGCCGCTGGATGATGCCATAGACGACGGACAGCCCGAGCCCGGTGCCCTGTTCGCCTTTGGTGGTAAAGAACGGCTCGAGGCAGCGCTCGCGTTCCTTTTCGGTCATGCCGATGCCGGTGTCGGTCACGGAGAGGACGACGCCGTCGCAAAATTCCTGGGTGGAGAGGGTGATGGTGCCGCCCGCGGGCATGGCATCGACGGCGTTGAAGACGAGGTTGGTCAGCACTTCCCGCAACTCAGCGGCGTTGCCGGCGATCGGCGGGATTTCCGCCAGTTCGACCACGACTTCGATCTGCACGCCCTCCGCCTGGCATTTGCCCTTCCACTTCGGCGAAGTCAGCGACATGACCTGCGAAGCGACATGGTTCAGGTTCACTGGCACCCGGATTTCGTTATTTTCGGCCGGGCGGTAGAATTCGCGGAGGCGGCTGACGACGTGGGTCGCATCCCGCGCGGCCGAGACCATGTGATCGAGGTAGGAGACTTCCCGCGGGGAGCCGTGCTGCTCGATCCATGGGTGCAGCAGTTCGCCGTAACCGAGCATCATGGTCAGAGCGTTATTAAAATCGTGGGCGATGCCGCCCGCCATCATGCCGAGCGCGCGGAGCCGCTCCTGCTTCACGATCTGTTCCTGGGTCGAACGCAGTTCGTGCAGCGTTTCCTGGAGCTGCGCGGTGCGCTCGCGCACCTGATCTTCGAGTTGCAGGTTATACCGCTGCATTTCGGCCCGGAGAAAGCGGTTTTCGATGAGGTTTTTGATCCGCAGGACGACCTCGGAGTGGTCGAGGGGTTTGGTCAGGAAATCCTTGGCCCCGCCGGCCAGTGCCCGCCGTTTGGTTTCAACGGTGATGTCGGCGGTCAGGATGAGAATGGGCAGATATTCCTCCGGGTTGATCGCCGCCCGGAGCTGCTCGAGCACCGTGAAGCCGTTCAGATACGGCATGTTGAGATCGAGGAGCACGAGATCCGGTTCAAAATCCAAAAAGAGGGGAAGCGACTGGCGTGAGTCGGTGGTCGTGCGCACGCGGTTGCAGCCTGAGAGTGCGAGGATGCGCTCGAGCAACCTCACGTTCGCGGGCTCGTCGTCGATGATTAGAATTTTCGCCTGGCTCAGGTAGTCGATTGGCATGCAGTCGCCCGGGGACACTGGCACGGAGCCACGTCCTCAATTAATGGGCAGCGGGAAAGGGTAGCATGTGGTATGCCTTCCGCCCTTCCGAGAAATCCGTAATTTCCCTCATGCCGCCCCTCCCCACGTCCGAAAACAAGGGTCCGTTCGTGCAAGCCCTGTTTTCAGCCATCGCGAGTCGGTATGACCTCGCCAATCACCTCTTAAGTGGCGGGCTTGATTATTTTTGGAGACGGCGGGCGGCCCGGCTGGTTCGCGCCTGGCAGCCGGAGCGGATTCTCGATCTTGCGACAGGGAGCGGGGATCTGGCGCTGACCTTGCGTGCCGCGTGCCCGGCGGCGCTGGTTGTCGGAGCGGATTTCTGTCATCCCATGCTCCAAGTTGCGCAGCGCAAAGGCGCAGCCCATCTCGTCGTCGCGGATGGTCTGGCGCTGCCCTTCGCCGGAGAGGCCTTCGATGTGGTCACGGTGGCCTTCGGGCTGCGCAATATGGCTTCGTGGCCGGGCGCGCTGGCGGAGATGCATCGGGTGTTGCGTCCCGGCGGGCACCTGCTCGTCCTCGACTTTTCCGTGCCCCCTCCCCCGCTGGTCTGGATCTATCGCCCATATCTCCACCATGTGTTGCCGCGGCTGGCCGCATTGCTGACGAAGGAACGGGCCGCTTACGACTATCTGGGCGACTCCATCGAGAAATTTCCGCACGGCGCGGCGATGTGCGCCCTGCTGGCGGAAGCAGGGCTGGAGCAGGCGACCAGCGAACCGCTCAGCGGAGGGATTGTCGCGCTCTACACCGCCACCAAACCCGGAAAACCGGACTGCTGATCAGTTTACCGGTGGGGCTGGAGTGGCCGGCGCCGGTATGGGTGCGGCGGGCGCGGCGGGCGCAGTGGCCGGTGCGGCATCGACGAGCGGCAATTGGAACGCCGTGACATCCGGCTGGCTCGTCCCGAAGGTGCCGGCCTTCCCCTCGGCGGAGGCGAAAGTCAGAGAATCGGGCGTCTGGCCGCCGAAGACCAGCTTCCCCGCGTCGCTGGCGGTCTTGAAGGAAACCGTGATCCTGGGTTGCGCCAGGCCGTGTTCCGGAGTGGTCGCCCCGACCCAGCGCACCGCGCGCAAGCGGCCGAGGGTGTTGATCAGCGATTGCACATTGGTCTGGTTCACCTGGCCGTCGCCTTTGGCCAGCGTCCACTTCTTGTCCTTGTCGCGCTCCAGCGTCACGGTCGGCTGGCCCTCGCGCGCGATTTCCAGCGCGGTGATGTCCTCGGGCTTGTTTTGGTAAATGGTGAGCGCCTGCCATTGCAGCGGATCGATCAGCACGAAATCGAGGAGCGTTTTCGGCACGCTGACCACGAAGGGCTCGTCGTCGAGCTTGGCATAGACCTTGTCGCCCTCGGTCAGTCCGAGCAGCACGCTGACGATCGTTTTCTCGCCAGACTTGGTTTCCGCAGTGTTTTCCGAGGCGTAGGAACTCAAAGTCACCTTCACCGCGGGCTGATCGAGCCCGTACTTCGGCAGGTCGATCGCGACGTCCGCGACGAAATCGCTGACCTGCTGATTTTGCAACTCGCCCAGCAGGCGCGTGGCCGCGGCGACGTTGATCGGTTCGTCCGTGTCGCCGACCTTGCGCACCCACGACTCGCCCTTGCGCGCGAGCACGATTTTCTCGCGATCTCTGGCTTCAATGGTCATGCGATCCACGATGTCCGATTCGACACGCAGAAGATTGCGATCACGGACATCACCGGGTTTGGTGTCGAGCTGCGCTTCGAGGCCCTTGGGCACCACGAGCACGGAATTCCGGGTCGAAAGTTTCACGTAAATCTTCTCCTTGTCCTTCTCCAGCGGCTGCCCGATCTCGAGCACGACCGGCTCCTTGGCGCCCTCGACCGCGAGCGTCACGGTGCCGCGGGGTTCCTGAAGTCCGAACGATGCGAGATTCGAAGCATCCGCCACGAAGGAATCGACCTGCGCATTCGCGGCCTGGGCGATGAGGTCGCCGATTTTTTGATCATTGCCGCGCGCCTTGAAGGGCTTGGTCAGCGACCAGTGCTGCGCCTTCTTCTCGAGTTCGATTTCCCCGGCGGCGGTCTTGAGCGCGTATTTGTTGACCTGCGTGCTGAGGAGGTCGGTGAGCTTGTGGTCGCGGAAATCATCGACCTTTTTCGCGACCTGATTTTTCAGATCGTTGCTGATGACGTGGGCGGTGCGCGAGTCCTCGAGACGCACGTAAACCTTGCCTTCCACGGCGGCGTCTTTGCCGAAGAGCAGTTCGATCGGTTTCTCGCCGCCCGTGAAAATCAACCGCGTCTCCGGGCTGCCGAGTCCGAACTCCTTGAGCGGATTCTTGTCCCCGGCTTGCTTCTCCGTCGGGATGGCGCTGTCGGACTTCAGCGATTCGGCGGTGGTGAAGAGCTGGTTGATGGCCGTCGAATCCGCCCGGTCTTTCACCGGCTTTTCGACGAACCAGACGCCGTTCCGTTTCTCCAACTCGATCTTGGTGTCACTGGTCTTGAGCGCGATTTTGGTGATCTTGTCGCGGTCAAATTGCACGACGCGTCCGGCGCGTTCCGCCGCTTGCTGGGAAGTCGGCTGCCTGCTTTCGTAGAAGTGGATGAACGCGTAAATCGCGCCGGCCAGGAGGAGGAGAGTGAGCGTGTTCTTGAGTTTCATGGGCGGAGGAAGAGGCGGGAGATCAGGAACGGCGCTGCCACCAATTGAGCAGGCCAAAGACGGCGACGATTCCGGGCATGAGGCCCATGACGCCCAGCGCGATATTGCTGAGCTGTTTCTCGCTCAGGCTGAGCGTGACGTTCTTCTTTTCCTTGGGCGCGATGCCGATGAGATCCTCGCGGTCGAGCAGCCAGTTGAGCGCATTGATCGTGAAATCGGCGGAGATGCCCTCGGAAAGGCGATAGGCGTTGGCGCCGAGCAGTTCGGCGTTGCCAATGACGATCAGCCGCGAACTATCCACCTTCACGCGCTGATCCTCGACCCCGCCTCTCTCCACCGCCGCCGCGAGCGTGAGCGGTCCGATGTGATCATTCTTCGGATCGAAAAAGACCTTCTTGTCATCGCCGCCGGCCAGGTCGGTTTCACCCCAGAAACCTTCGCCGGACTGGATGAGCGGGATGACTTTCGCTTTGCTGATCGCCTGCTGCGCCTGGTCGGTTTGCAGCGACTGCGTGGCGCCGAGGAATTTCTTGCTCAGGCCGGCCAGGTCTTTGGTGATCTTCGTTCGGCTGTCCACGACGATGAATGTCGGGTCGCTGATCACGCCGCTGGCCAGTTGCGGTTTTCCCTGGTCATCCATTTGCAGGAAGGTGCCCGTGCGCACGACCCGGTCTTCCTGCGGCACGATCCCCTGGGTGGAAAGGAACGCCGTCAGGCGCGGCGTTTGGGCAAAGGGATTGAGCAGCACAAAGATGCGGCCATTCTTCTCCCAGAAATCGCTGAGCAGCTTCATTTCGAGTTCCGAGAAGTCATACTTCGGCCCGCAGATGACGAGCGCGCGGGCATCCTCGGGGATGCTGTTCACGTTCAGCAAATTGACGGAAGCGACCTGGATGTTCTGCCGTTTGAGACTCTCGTTGAAGACTTTCAAGTCCGCCGCGTTCAGGTCGGGCTCGCCGTGGCCGCCGACGAAATAGACCTTGTTCGGCTTGCCCTCAGTCAGTTCGAGAAGCGCGCTGGTGATCGCCTGCTCGCCCTTGAACGCTTTGATCCGCGGCTGCGTCTGGCCCATCATCATCGACATCTGATCGGGCATCTCAAACTCGGCCATGTCCGCCGCATTCACGAACTTGCTCTTCCCGTCGATGTCGAGGATCAGGATGTTCTCGTTCGCGCCGAATTTGTATTTGGTCTGAAGCTCCTGCGCGCGGGTGAAATTGCGGAACGGATCGACGATCTCGGTCTTGAATTTTTTGCCCGAGGCAAACTCGTATTCGCGGAGCAGTCCGTTCACGTCCGGTGCGATTTCGGCGGCGGTGGAGAAGAAGATCACCGCCTTCACCGGCTTCTTCAGATTCTTGAGCAGGTTCTTCGTCTGCGAACTGAGCGCGAATTTCTTGTCGCGCGAATAGTCCCAGCGCTTGAAGTGCCGGAAGCTCATGTAGTTCAGCATCACGACGATGCTGAAGAAAACGAGCGTCTGGATGAGGACGTTCACGCCGATCTGGAAGCGCCGGATCTTCACGACTTTCGGCGCGGCTTCAGGGGTGGAGGATGTGGCCATGGGAGAAAAAACGGTGGGTTGAAAGGCTCGGCGATCAGGCTTTCCACTTCCGATACTGGAAGACCTGGAGCGTGAGATACGACATCAGCGCCGTCATCGAGAGATACCAGACGAGCGGACGTGAATCGATCAGCCCCTTGGAGAAATCCTGCATGTGCTGGATGGCCGAGACGTAGGAAAAGAGATCCTTAATCGCGGGCGCGGTAATGTTCATGATGTCGGGCAGGAAGCCGATGAAGAGCATCACGGTGATCGAGGTGAAGGAGATGGTCGCGGCATTGATCTGATCCTTGGTCAGCGCCGAAGCAAGACAGCCGATGGAGATGTAAAAACAACCCATGAGCAGGAGCAGCAGATACGTTCCCAGGTAAGCGCCGGCGGCGTTCGCGGCGGTCCGGCCGGTGATGTATTGGAAGACCGCAAACGAGCACAGCGTGGGCGTCCAGAGGATAATGTAGAAGGCGAGCACGCCGCAGAATTTCGCCGCCACGACCTGCCAGTCCTTGACCGGCGCCGTGGTCAGCGTTTCAAAGGTCCCCATGCGGAACTCCTCGGAATACACGCGCATGGTGATGAGGGGGAAGCTGAGGATGAACGGGAACCAAAACAGCGCCGGCATGAAGAAGGCTTCGACGACGGTGATCTCCGTCGGGTAGCCGTTCATGATCGAGACCTGCGTGTAAAAATTAAAGCCCGAGAGGAACAGGAAATAGAACAGCACCACGTAGGCGATCGGGGAGTAGAAGAAGGACTTCACCTCGCGGCTGAGGAGAGTGAGGAAGGTTTTCATTGGGGAATGAGATGGGTTGGGAATGGAGGCACTCCGACGAGTTGGCGGAACTGCGGGAAACGTCCGTTTGGTCGCGAGAGCGGTTTAGTTGTCCGCGTGCGTCAGTTCGACGAACACGTCTTCCAAAGTCGGGCGGCGGCGGGTCAATTCGCGCACCGTCCAGCGTTTGCTGATCGCGAGATTCATGACTTCCTCGCTCGGGTCGGCATTCGCTTCGAGCTTGAGCTGGAAAATGCTGTAGTCGCCGTCCTGCTCGACGGTGACATCCTTTACCCCGGGCACCTTGAGCAGCGCTTCGCTGGCAGGGTCGGTGCCGACCTTCGCCTCGATGCGCATGCTGCCGGCGGTGCGCTGGTTTTTGAGAAGATTCTCCGCCGTGTCGCTCGCGCGGATTTTGCCTTTGTGAATGACGATGACGCGCGAGCACATGATTTCCACCTCGGGCAGAATGTGTGTCGAGATGAGCACCGTGCGTTTGCCGCCGAGATTTTTGATCAATTCGCGAACCTGCCGAATTTGGTTCGGATCGAGGCCGATCGTGGGTTCATCGAGGATCAGCAAGTCGGGATCGTGGACGAGCGCATCGGCGAGGCCGACGCGTTGCCGGTAGCCTTTGGACAGGGCGCCGATGAGCTTCCGCTCCACGTCCCGCAAATTGCACAACTCGACCACGTCGCCCACGCTCGATTTCACCTTCCGCCCCGGCACGCCTTTCAGGTTCGCCCGGTAGCGGAGATATTCGCCGACCCGCATGTCGGTGTAGAGCGGCGTATTTTCCGGCAGATAACCGATGCGCTTGCGCGCTTCGACCGACTGCTCGAACACGTCGAAGCCCGCGATGGTCGCGCTGCCGGAAGTGGCCGGCAGGTAGCTGGTCAGGATTTTCATGGTCGTGCTTTTGCCCGCGCCATTCGGCCCAAGAAAGCCAACGATCTCGCCCTTTTCCACTTCGAAGTTGAGGTTATCGATCGCGGTCACACCCGCGTATCGTTTGGTCAGGTTTTCTACTTTGATCATGGGGAAAATTCTATTTGGCGGTGAGCGCGACCGTCAGGAGTTGCCGGACATTCTGCCCGCGGACGGTGCGGAGCACGCTCACGGTGAAATCGACAACCGAGCCGGTATCGACTGGGGCCAGCAGATCTTCGATCTGCTTGGTGGAGGCGACTGGATAGCGCCCGATCTGGTGAATGACAAGCCCCTGCTTCATCCCCGCTGCATCCGCCGGGCTCTTGGGATCGACATCGGCGATCAGCACGCCCGAGCCCGGTTCGTAGCCGAGGGTTTCGCTGAGCTGCGGAGTCAGATCCTGAAGCTGCAGGCCAAAGAATTTTCGCGCCAGCGATTTGGTGTCGATCTTCTTCGCGACCTTTTGGCCCGCCGCGATCTTTTTAAACTCCTCGACCTTGTCGCGCACAATTTCGGCAGGAATGGCGAATCCCAACCCCTGCGTGGGCACTCCCTGCGGGGTGAAGGACATCTTGACCGAACTCACGCCGACGAGCTTCCCGCCAAGATCGACGAGCGGCCCACCGCTGTTGCCGGGATTGATCGCCGCGTCCGTCTGGACCAGGTTCTTAAACTCCAGATCGTTGATCGCCACGGTGCGGTTCTTCGCGCTGAGAATGCCCCGCGCCACCGAACTGCCGTAACCGAGCGGATTGCCCAGGACGAGCACGGTCTGGCCAAGCAGGTTGGGCGAGAGATCGGCAAGGTTAATGAAAGGCAGGGGCTCTTTCGACTCGATCTTGAGAAAGGCGAGGTCCGACTCGGGCGTGCCGGTGATGTAGCGTGCGCTGTAGGTCTTGCCGTCGCCGGTCGTGACCGAAATTTTCAGCTCCGCCGCGCGTTCGACGACATGCTCATTGGTCACGATGTACCCCGACGGATCGACGATGAATCCCGAACCGAGGCTCTGTACTTTCTGCGAGAAAACGCGGGGCCGCCGCATCGGCCCACCGAAAAATTGATTAAACATTTCGTCATACGGATCGCGGACCGCGCGCTGGACCACGCGCTCGGTGTTGATATTCACCACGGCCGGCATCGCTTTGGCCACGGCCTTCACCGACGGCTCCGCCGCCGGATCCGATTGCGCGGACGCGCCGACTGTGGCCAAGACACCAAGAAGGAGGATCAGAAGCTTCGAAAGGCGGGAAAACATGGGTGGCTTGGGGAAGCCTGAGACAAGCAAGGCCCGGGTGCGCTCAAAATATATACGCAGTCCAGCAAAGGGGTTTTTCGATCCGGCGCGGTCACTTTTGAGCGGAGTTCCGGGCGGGCGCAGGCGGGATGAAAAGCAATCGAAGAACCCCGGCGTTTTCAAGTGCGGTCGTGATCGGTGATTCCACGGGATTGCCTTCGGCGGTCTGCGCCTCTTCGCATCCCGTTACGTTCCGCTCCGCATGACATTGGGGTTGCCGAACTTTCCGCGTGCCCTTCGCGCCGCTGGCCGCTAACACCTGCGCGATGCTGAAGCTGCTCTTCCTTGGCGACATTGTCGGTGAACCGGGCCGGCGTGCCGTCATCGAAATGGTTCCGCGCCTGCGCGAGGAACGGGGAATCGATTTCGTCGTCGTCAATGGCGAGAACGCCGCCAACGGTCGGGGCATCACGCCGAAGATCACCATCGATCTGCTGCGCTGCGGGATCGCCGTCATCACCAGCGGCGACCACATCTGGGATCAGCGGGAAATAGTCCCCTTCATCGACACCGAGCCGCGCCTGCTCCGTCCGCTCAATTACCCGCCGAACACGCCCGGCGCCGGCTCCATCATCCTCGAAACGCCCAAAGGCAAAGTCGGCGTGATCAACGTCCAGTGCCGCACCTTCATGAATCAACCGCTGGAAAATCCCTTCCTCGCCATGGAGGCGGAAGTCGAAAAGGTTCGCGCGGAAACAAAAGTCATCTTCGTGGACGTGCATGGCGAAACGACCAGCGAGAAGATCGCCATGGGCCGCTTCCTCGATGGCCGGGTGAGCGCCGTCTGCGGCACGCACACCCACACGCAAACCGCCGATGAACAGATCTTCCCCGGTGGCACCGCCTTCCTGTGCGATGCCGGAATGTGTGGTCCGGCGGAAAGCTGCCTCGGCCGCGAGATCGACCCGATCATCCAGCGTTTCCTGACCAGCCGCCCGATCCTCTACCCCGTCGCGCGCGGCCCGGTGAAGCTTTGCGGCGCGCTCATCGAGATCGACGAGACGACGGGGCGCGCCCGCTCCATCGAGCGCTTCGCGCAGCTCTGCGAGCCGCCCGACCCGGAGCTGAAGCCAAGGGCGGAAGGTGAATCGGCATTGCCGGGAGCGAGTTAGCCGCGCTGTTCCGCGCCCCCGACGTGCAATCCAACGAAATCACGCCGCCGAGGTTCGACACCAATTGGACGCTCATCCGCGCGGCGCAGGCGGGCGATGAGGCGGCCCGGCGCAGGGCGTTGGAGGAGTTGTGCCGCATTTATCGCCGGGTGGTCATCGCGGCCCTGATAGGCAAACACGGCTTCGGCCACCACGATGCCGAGGATGTGGCCCAGTCGTTCCTGGCCTACGTACTTCTCCAGCGAACGTTCGACCGCGCCGACGCGGCCCAGGGCCGCTTCCGCAATTTCCTTTTCACTTTCCTCGATCAATTCGTGGCCCATCACCGCCGCCGGATGCGTGCGCAGAAGCGCGGCGGAGGGAAGCAGCCGGTGCCCATGGAGGAATTGCAATCGCCGTCCGGTTCGTTTCCCGTTTCCGATCCTCAGCCGTCGCCGGCCGAGGAGTTGGATCGGGCGTGGGCGCGCGCCACGTTGAAAGAGGCTTTGCGCAGGCTCGAAGACGAATATCGCGCGGCGGGCAGACTCGATGAGTTCGCGATTTTGGCGAAGATGCTCGACCGCGATGCGCATGAGGCGGGCTACGAAGGTATGGCTCGCGAGATCGGTATTTCTGGGGAAAACCTGCGCCAGCGGGTGTCGCGTTTCAAAAAGCAGGTGCGTGCGGCGATGGAAAGCGTGGTGCGCCAGACCGTGGGCAGCGCGGCGGATTTGAGCGCGGAGTTTGCCTATCTCTGGCAGTGCCTGAACTGAAGGCGGGGTGTCGCGAGCGGCAGTGTGGAGAGAACGCCGAAAGGGGTTTCCGTTTCCGCAGGCGTGTCATCCTGAGCGGAGTTTCGTTGCGGGCGGAGGTGCGACGAAACGCCGTCGAAGGATCCTGGCGTGGTTCGGTGGATACGGACCCTGAAGTCGCGGGATTGCCTTCGGCTGTCTGCGGCTCTTCGACTCCGCTCAGGATGACACCGGTTATGAACTGGAAATGACTTTCGCCGGGTGCCCT
>Ga0105047_10016741_pt1 | contig 11477 bp, 14 predicted proteins | sample MAT04_FD_78384 | JGI IMG/M metagenome (GOLD analysis project Ga0105047, IMG submission 78384) | Freshwater microbial communities from Lake Fryxell liftoff mats and glacier meltwater in Antarctica - MAT-04 (megahit assembly) | ecosystem: Environmental > Aquatic > Freshwater > Ice > Liftoff... | reverse complement strand
GACCGTGAGAGTGCGGTGAGGAGAGGGGGGCTGGGGGGGCGGCGGGCCCCGGCGCGCGGGAGCGGGGCCGGGATCGAGTCCGTGTCGTCGGGTTGGGCAACCCGAGTGAGCGGTGAGGTCCGCCGTGCGGCTTTGCGGGGAGTCTGACCGCAAGCACCTGCACCCGAGGCGAGGGGATGGCATGACGTTCGGCATCGGCACCAGCGGCGGCAGCTCCGGGGCCGCCGAGCTCGTGCGCAACGCGATCGAGCTCGGGCGGGGTGAGGTGGTCCTGACGTGGCCCATCGACCATGACATCCCGGTGCCGGTCACAGGTATGCCGCAGCAGCCGCTGAGGGCCTACCGCCACCTGGACTTGGCGCTGCGCAACCAGGAGGGCAGACATCGCCTCCACTGGACCGACGAGGACGAGGAACGACGATGAACCAGTACGACCTGCTGGTCCTGGGGGCCGGCGCCACCGGCCTCGCGGCCGCCCGCGCCGCCCGCAAGGCCGGCCGCAGCGTCGCCCTCGTGGACAAGGCCGAGCCGGGCGGCGACTGCACGCACTTCGGCTGCGTCCCCAGCAAGACGCTGCTCGACGTGGCACACCGCGTCGCCGGTGCGCGCGAGGCGCAGCAGTGGGGGCTGGCTCCGGTCGGCGGCATCGACTTCGCCGCGGTGATGCGGCACGTCCACGATGTCATCGACCGCATCTCGGCCGACGAGTCCCCCGATCAGCTGCGGTCGGAGGGGATCGACCTGGTCCGCGGCTGGGCCCGGCTCACCGGTCCCGACGCGCTCGAGGTCGACGGACAGGTCCTGCGCGGCTCGCGGTTGGTCCTTGCGACGGGGGCGCACGCCAGCATCCCGCCGATCGACGGCCTGGACGCGGTCCCGTACCTCGACAACAAGACGCTGTTCGATCTGACCGAGCAGCCAGAGCACCTGCTGGTGATGGGCGGCGGCGCGATCGGCGTCGAGCTGGCGCAGGCGTTCTCGCAGCTGGGCACGCGGGTGACGCTGGTGGAGGCCGCGGACCGGATCCTCACCAAGGAGGAGCCCGAGGCCGCCGCCGTGCTCACCACCGTCCTGGAGCGCTCCGGCGTCGAGGTCCGCACCGGCGCGGGGGTCGAGCGGGTCAGCTCCGGCCCCACCCTGCACCTGTCCGACGGCAGCTCGGTCACCGGCACGCACCTGCTCGTGGCGGTCGGCCGCAAGCCGGCCACCTCGGGGATGGACCTGGAGCGCGTCGGCGTCGAGCTCGGCGCGCAGGGGCAGATCGTCACCGACTCCTACCTGCGGACCAACGTCGAAGGCGTCTTCGCGGCGGGTGACTGCACGACGCCGCTGCAATTCACGCACGTCGGCGACGAGCAGGGTCGACTCGCGGCGGCCAACGCCTTCGCCCGCGGCTCCGTGCTGCCCGGCGCGCTCGGCGGGATGACGGCCTTCGACGACAGCGTCGTGCCGTGGGTGACGTTCACCGACCCCGAGGTGGGCCGCGTCGGCATGACCGAGCAACAGGCCTTCGACGCCTACGGCGAGCGGGCGCGGGTCGCCGTCGTGCGGCTCGACGAGATGGATCGCACCCGGACCTCGTCGCACACCGACGGCTACCTCAAGCTCATCGCCGGTCCGCGTCCGGTGGCGCGGCACCAGCTGCTGGACCGGGTGATCGGGGTGACCGCGGTGATGCCGGCCGGCGGTGAGATCGCCGCGATGGGTGCACTCGCCATGCAGACGAACATGCTGGCCGGCCGACTGGCCCAGACGACGGCGCCGTACCCGACGCACGCCCTCGGGCTGCGGATGGCGGCGGCCCGGCTGTTCGGCGAGTTCGCCGGCGAGTCCTGGCGCTCCGCCCGGGACGGAACTGGGTGAGGCACGTCGAGCTCCTGTACTTCGACGGGTGTCCCAACTGGCGGGAGACCGAGCGGCGGTTGCTCACGGTGCTCGAGCAGTCCGGCGCCGAGACTGATCTGACGTACGTGCAGGTCGACAGCCCGGAGGACGCCGAGCGGCTCGGTTTCCGCGGCTCCCCGACGGTGCTGGTCGACGGCCGAGACCCCTTCGCGTCGCCGGAGGACCCGGCCGGACTGTCCTGCCGGGTCTTCCGGACTCCGGACGGCCTGCAGGGAGCGCCGACCGTCGCGCAGCTCCGCGAGGCGCTCGAGGGGCGGTGAGCGATGCCGGCGACGCCCGGGCTGCGCACAGTGTTCGCGTTGCCCGGTTACCGACGCCTGTGGGCCGCCCGCACCGTGTCGCAGTGGGGCGACGTCGTCCAGACGGTGACCCTGGCGCTGCTGGTGTACGAGCTGACCGGGTCCGGCTTCGGCGTGGCCGCCGTCGTGGCGGCCGAGGCGCTCCCCGTGCTGCTGCTGGCGCCCGTCGCCGGCGCGCTGGTCGACCGCCTCCCGCGGGTGCGAGTGATGGTCGCGGCCGACCTGACCCGGGCCGCGCTCGTGGCCCTGCTGGCCCTCACGCAGGACAGCTTGTGGCTGGTGTTCCTGGTCGCGGTCGGCACCTCGATCGGGACCGTCTTGTTCAACCCGGCAGCGGGATCGCTGCTGCCGGCACTCGTGCGTCCCGACGCGTTGGTCGCGGCGAACAGCGGGATCTGGAGCGCCGCCGTCCTGTCGCAGGTGCTGCTCGCGCCGCTGGCAGGGCTGCTCGTCGTGACCGGCGGCTTCTCGCTCGGCTTCGGCGTCAACGCCGGGTCGTACGTGCTGAGCGCACTGGTGCTGCTCGGGCTGCGGGTGCCGCGACCGCCAGCGCCGCTGGAGCGGCAGCACCTGCTCCGGGATGCCGCTGACGGCGTGTCGTACCTGGTCCGCGACCGGCTGCTGCGGGCGCTGGCGGCTGCCCAGCTGCTCGCCGCGTTGTCGGCCGGCGCGACCAGCGCACTGCTGGTCGTCTACGCGCGGGAGCGGCTGGACGTGACGGGCAGCGGATACGGCGCGCTGCTGTCGGCGATCGGCGTGGGGGCCGCCCTCGGACCGCTCGTGCTGCTGCGTCTGGTCCGGTCACCGGGCCGGCCGGTCTTCGTCTTCGGGCCCTTCGCGGCGCGCGGAGTCGTCGACCTGGTCCTTTCCGCGACGACCCGGCTACCGGTGGCGGCCACCGCGCTGGTCGGCTACGGCGTGGCGACCTCGACCGGAGCAGTCACCTTCACCTCGATGCTCCAGGCGCACACGCCCGACCGCCTGCGCGGGCGGGTCTTCGCCTCGATGGACGTCCTCTGGCAGACCGGGCGGCTGGTCAGCCTCGGCCTGGGCGCCGTGCTGGCCGAAGCGGTCGGGATCTCTGCGGTGTACCTGCTCGGCGGCGTGCTGCTGCTCCTGGCCGCGACCGTCGGGTTCGCCGGCAGCCGCGGCCTCAGGTCTGGGTGAGCACCGCTCGGCCGACCCGGTCGGCCACCGCGCGGGCGTCCCGGTCGACGCCGTCGATGATCGAGCTGTTCAGCCGGGTCTGCCACGGCAGGCCCATCCAGTGCAGCCCGGTGACGGTGGACTCTCCCCCGGTGTGCAGCGGAGCGCCGGAGTCGTCGAGCGCCTCCGGGACATCGATCCACGAGGTGTCCGGCCGGAAGCCGGTGCACCACATCACGCTCGACACCTCCAGGCGGGTGCCGTCGGCGAGCTCCACGCTGCGCTCTGCGGCGCCGACGACGCGGCTCGGCAGCAGCCGGACACGACCGGCGCGGACGAGCTCGCGCAGCTGCCGCCCGACGATGGCGTCTCCGCGCCGGCGCACGTAGCGGGAGGCGCGGCTGTCGCGGTCGGCGTTGAGGACGCCGGTCAGGTAGGACCACCAGTACAGGTCGATCCCGAGCAGCGACACCGGCAGGTACCACGGCGGCCTGGGCGCAGCGACCGTTACCTGGTGCGTGGCAGCGAGCTCGACGGCGAGCTGCGCGGCGCTGTTTCCGCCGCCGACCAGCAGCACCTCCCCGGCCGGCACCTGCGCCGGACGGCGGTAGTCGTAGGAGTGCAGCTGGGCGACCTCGGGCGACAGGCCGTCGGCGGCGGCCGGGACGTACCGGCGGTGGAACGGGCCCGTCGCGACAACGACTTGTGCCGCGACCAGGCTGCCGGCTGAGGTCTCGACGATGAACGCCTCGCCGGCGCGGGTCAGCCGCTGCACGTCGAGGCTGGTGCGGACCGGCAGGTCGTGATGGGCGGCGTAGCGGCGCAGGTAGTCGGCCATCTCCAGCCGGGTGGGGCAGCGCGTCGGCCCGGACGGGAAGCGCAGTCCGGGCAGGCTGCTGAAGCGGCGCGGGGTGAACAGCACCAGGCTGTCCCACCGGTCGACCCAGCTCCGGCCGACGGGCGCGCGGTCGACAACCAGGACACGCAGGCCGGGCTCACGCGTCAGCCAGTACGCCGCGCCGAGCCCGGCCTGGCCCGCACCCACGACGAGAACGTCCACCTCGATCGGCAGGGGCTCACTCATGCGACCCCCGCCGGTCGCGGACGGCCAGCAGCGCTCCGGTGCTGGAGGTCAGGAACGGGATCGCGTAGTTCGCGACGATCTTGAGCCCGACGGTCAACCCGGCCGTGCCTTGCGCGACGACGTCCGCCTGGTTCACCAGGCTGAGCACGGTCCCGACAACCAGGGCGACCGGCAGACAGGTGCGCGCGGTCGCACCCGACAGCAGCAGGCCCAGGGCCTCTGTCGGGCGCGACCACGGCCGCAGCCGCGGGAAAGAGTCGGCCACGGCCGCGCTCGTCTCAGATCGCCGGGGCGGCCGGCAGGTCAAGGTCGGTCTGGACCAGGTGGTTGAAGTAGTTCGTGAAGAGGTTCAGTGCCACGACCGCCGACGTCTCGGTCAGCTCGGCATCGCTCCAGCCCGCCTCGAGCGCCGCCTGCCACGTGCTGTCCTGCACGTGCCCGACATTGCCGGCCTGCTCGCGGACCAGCGTCACCAGCGCCGCGGTCTTCACGTCCTCCACCTGTCCGCGGCGGATCGCGATGGTCTCCTGCTCGGTCAGGCCGGCCGCCTTCCCACCCAGGGTGTGCGCGGCCTGGCAGTAGTCGCACTGGTCGACGTTGGCGACGGCGAGCGCGACCACCTCGCGGTCCCGCGTGTCGAGCGCGCCCTTGTCCGCCAGGACCGACTGGATCGCGACATAGGTCTCGAGCACGGCGGGTGAGTGCGCCATCGCGCCGTGGATGTTCAGGACCTTGCCGAACTGCGCCTCGAGGGCCTTGAGCGCGTCGCGGCTGCCCTCGGGGGCGGAGGCGACGGAGTGGACGGGGATGCGGGTCATGTCGGCACCTCAGGGTCGGGGGGGGTGGATTCTTCTACCTCTGCGGCAACCCGCGCATCGCCGACGCTCTGCCCGGACGGCAGCCTGGGTGACTATCTTGCCCGTCGGCGGGACGCGTCACGGGGGCGGATCCGGCCCCATGACGCCGGCCAGACCGTCGAGGTCCAGCAGCTCGATCAACGAAATCCACAGCGTCCTCGGTGGGACGGACGGCAAGGAGGCCTACGTGGTCATGGTGGACAACGACGAGGGGAAGGCCCGACGCCTCGGCTGGTGCCACCCGCTATGGCCGGCACCCCGCGGCAATACGCTGGTGCCGTGGCACTGGGGGCACCGCTGACGCTCCTCGCCCTCTCCGGAGTCATGCTGCTGGAGGCGCTGTTCCCGCCGCTGCCGTCCGAGCCCTTCTTGCTCGCCGCAGGTGTGGCATCCGAACGCGGGACGCTGTCAACTCCCGGCGCGGTCCTCGCCGCGGCCGCCGGGTCCACGCTCGGCGCCACCGCCTGGTACGCCGGCGCCCGAGCGGTCGGCGAGGCGCGCATCCGTGGCGTCGTCGGGCGGTACGGGCGGTGGCTCGGCGTCCGGGAACGCGACCTCGACCGGGCGCTGCACGCCTTCAACCGACGCCGCTTCACAGCCGTACTCGTCGGCCGCTTCCTTCCTGTTGGGAGGATGGCCGTATCGCTGCCCGCCGGGGCGGCCGCGATGCCGCTGCCGGAGTTCCTCGTGGCGACAGCGGCTGGCAGTGCCGTCTGGAGTGGGCTGGTGATAGGAGCTGGACAGGCGCTCGGGAGCGAGACGGCGCTGACGCTGCTGTGGCGCTACGACACGGTCTTCGGGGTCGTGTTGGGCGTGGTGGTGCTGGGGCTGATCGTGACCGGCCTGCGTCGACGGGGCTAGGAGCTCGACCGCCAACAGCGGAGCCGCTGAGCCCGGATCCATCGTCGGACCTTGACGGGATCAGTCATGAGCTCACGGCCGTGTTCGACGACCCGAACGACCTACCTCTCGCATCTGGGCACCCAGCTCGACCGGGGCACCGACGGCGCCCTCGTCGTGGACGATCCGGCGAGCGGGTACGCCTGCGGCTGATCAACGCTGGAGCAGACACGGCTTTCCGGGTCGCCGTCGCCGGCCGTCGACTGACCGTTGTGGCCACCGACGGCTTTGCGGTGCAGCCCGTCGCCGTCGACACGTTGCTGCTCGGCATGGGCGAGAGGTACGACGTGCTCCTCACCGCACCACGGACCGGCGCCATGCCCGTCGTGCGTGGGCACCGCGCGCCGATCCGGAACGGCTTGATGGGCGTTCCTGACGCGAAAATAGGGGTAGGGGTAGGGGTAGGGGTAAGGTCCTTGGGCCCTGCCCGGCGTCTCGATCCGGGCGCACGATGAAGCGCGAGGACCTTCGACGGCGACGGTCCTTCCCAAACGGACGCCAAGGAGGACGAAGTGCTCGCCAAAGAAGTTGGCTTCCAGGCCGACGGCTGGAACCACATGAACGGTGGGGACGGCGGCTGGATGTGGTTGTGGGGTGTCGCGATGATGACGCTGCTCGTTGTCCTCATCGTGTGGCTCATCCGTGCCGCGAGCAGGGACTCCACCAGAGTGGCCGGGACCGATCGCCGTGAACCCAACGATCGGGCCCGCGAGATCCTCGGTGAACGGTTCGCGAAGGGCGAGCTGTCGCCGGAGGAGTACCGGGAACGAGTCAACGCGCTGCAATGACCACGACGAGGTCGCCGGACACTGAACAGGACGCGGTCACCGGGCGCTACGACCGCATCGCCCGGTTCTACGAACTGAGCGACAAAGGCGATGGACGGGCTGGGGTCGGGTCCACGGCCGCAAGAAGCAAGGCGCCACGTTCGGCTACACCAACGTCCGCGACTGCCACCCGCAGCTCGCCACCTCCGCTCCCCCCTGGCATCCGCAGCGGAGCTGGCCGGCCGGCCTGTCGCGCCGGGCCCACTTCCAGCGTCACTGTGCACCGAGTCAGCGTGCGGAGGCTGCAGCGGGCATGACGACTGGTCCGTCGGAGCCTACGGGCCGTCCTGCCTGACGACTGCGGGAACCGACGCAGGCAGCGGCCGGGCGGCCGCATTGCACCCCACCGCCCAGGCCAGATTCTGCTTCGTCTTCCGTCCGGTGCCGCGTCCGATCCGCAGCGCCACCGCGACGTCCAGCGGGTCCGAGCGCATCAAGACCACGTCCGCGGTCTCGACCGCCACGTCGGTGCCCGCGCCGATCGCGATGCCGAGGTCTGCCTTCGCCAGGGCCGGTGCGTCGTTCACACCGTCACCCACCATCGCCACCCGACGGCCGGAGTCGATCAGCTCCTTGACCTTCGTCGCCTTGCCGCCAGGGAGCACCTCCGCGATGACCGTCGTGATCCCCAGCTCACCGGCGATCCGAGCCGCGGTGGCGGCGTTGTCACCGGTCAGCATGACGACCTCGACGCCGAGCTCGGTCAACTCGGCCACGACCGACCGCGTCATCACTTGCGCCATCACGACCCGAGACCGCCCCGACCACCAGCGCCGCCAGCAGGGTCCGCATGCTGCTCGGACGCAGCCCACGGCTCCCGCGTTCGCACCTCTGACGATCAACCCGGCTTGCCTGCGGCGGTGCCGGTCGTCCCCAGCGAGTAGTCACACCCCAACTGTCCGGTCGTCGGCGGGTTCTTCCACGAATGCTCAACGGCTCCTTCAGACGGGGCACGTGAACGCCGACGTGATCAGGACCCCCTAGTCGGAGGGACCTGTGCCGTCGTCCGCGAGCCGTCGTCTGACGGCAGTCCTGCTGCTGTCCGTTGCCTGGACGACAGCGCCTGCCGCCAGCGCCCAAGCCCTCCCCTTCCCGCCTCCCGCCGTCTCCCCGCGGGCCGAGGTCGAACAGCTCCGGACCGCCGTCGACCGCGTCGCCGGTGAACTGGCCGCCGGCGCCGCTGCGCTGGACACGGCACAAGGACGCCATGACGCGCTGGTACAGCAGCAGCACGCCGCCGCGACGGCCTCCGAGACGCAGGCCGGCCTGGTCACGCGGAACAGGGCGCAGGTCGGCCTGCTCGCCCGCGAGGCCTACAAGCGCGGTGGGGTCCCACGACTCCCTGTCCTGCTCACCGGCAGCCTGAGAGCAGCGGGCGACCTGGCGTACCTGCGCACGAGCGTGCACCGAATCGGCACCTCGCAGGACCAGGCGATCGCCGAGCTGGACCGGAGCAGCGACCAGGCCCGAATCGCGCTGTCGACCGTCGAATCGCTGCGGCGTCGCGCTCTGAACGACCGCCAGGCGCTCGACCGCCAGCTCGCCGAGCTCAGCACCCGCGCCCGAAGACTCGATCGCGAGCTGCAGGCCGCCGCCGAGCGGCTCGAGGCGCGGCTGGAGGCTGACCGGCTCGCTGCCGTCGCCCAGCAGGAGCGCGCAGCGCTCGCAACCCAGGAAGTGGCGGCTGCGGCCGCAGCCGTTGACACCAGAGGCGATTGCGCCCCGGTCAGTTCGTACGGCTCCGTCAACGGCTTCCTGCCGCCCACCTCGCTGTGCCCTCTGCGCACCGCCGCGGGACATCGGCTCCGGACCGACGCAGCCCAGGCCTTCGACGCGATGTCCTCCGCTCGGGCGGCCGACACCGGTGCGCCGCTGTGCGTCACCGACTCCTACCGCGACTACGCCTCCCAGGTCGACGTCTTCGCCCGCAAGCCCTCCCTGGCAGCGACCCCCGGGCGCAGCCAGCACGGCTGGGGCCTGGCCGTCGACCTGTGCGGAGGTGCTGAGCGCTTCGGCACCGAGACCGACCAGTGGCTGCGCGCCAACGCCCTGGAGTTCGGTTGGGTCCACCCGGCCTGGGCGGGACCGGACGGCAGCAGACCGGAGGCCTGGCACTGGGAGTACGGCGCATCCTGACGTGGGCGGTGTCCTGCTGCGCCGCGTCGCGCACGACGCGGGTGTGGGATCTCCTGTCAGTGACCACGACCGTCGATGCGCAGGAGCCCGACGCACGATCGAGCCGTCCCTCTCGGACGTCAGCCCGACGCAGCCCCAGATCCGGACCGGTCCACCGCTGGCCAAGCCCCTGTGGGTCAAGATCTCCGCGGTCGTGGCCACAGGTGGCGGCGGCGGGGTAGGAGGACACGGCCCGGGCATGCACGGCGGGCTCGGCGTCACGGACCCGACCGAGGCTCCTGCTGCGCTCCGCGTCCGGTGCTCGCCTACACACCCACGCTGACCTTGCTGGGCGACGCAGACAGGGCCGGACAGCAGTCAGGGCCCTGATCTGTGATCAAGGCCCTGACGCGAAGATTCACCCAGCCATAGAGGTCGGCGACGGGGTGAGGGTGACGTCGTAGCCCATCTGTTTGAGCTGGTCCAGGGCGCGTTGCTTGGTCTTGTCGGGGTTGCGCCGGCTGTAGAAGTCGCCGCCGAGGTCTTCGTCGAAGACACCGTTGGTGATCATGTGCCAGATCGCGATGAGCATGGCGTGCTCGACCGCGACGATGGCCTTGACGGGTCCGCGCCGGGAGGCGATGCGCCGGTACTTCGCGGCCAGGTAGGTGTCCTTGCTGCGCGCGGCGGACATCGCCGCGATGCCCAGCGCGCCCTTGAGGTAGGGGTTGCCGGGGCGGGTCTTGGTGGACTTGATGCGGCCGGCGGACTCGTTGCTGCCTGGGCAGGTCCCGGCCCAGGACGCCAGGTGTCCGGCGGTGGGGAAGCGGCTCATGTCGGCTCCGGTCTCGGCGATGACCACATCAGCGACCAGGGTGCTGATCCCGGGGATCGACACGATCAGGTCCCGGGCGCTGCGAAACGGTTCGATCACCACCTCGATCCGCTTGGTGAGCTCGTCGACGGCGTGGCTGTGCTGGTCGATCAGGTCCAGGTGCAGCCGGGCCAGGAAGCCATGATGGGCACCGAACCGACCAGTCAGCGCCTCGGTCAACGCCGGGATCTTGGACCGCAGGCGTCGCTTGGCCAGATCAGCCAGCTCGCCTGGGTCGCGCTGTCCGGCGATCAGCGCCTCGAGCATCGCCCGGCCGGACACTCCGCTGATGTCGCTGGCCACCGAGGACAGTTTGATGCCGGCGTCCTCGAGCAGCTTCTCCAGCCGCTGGCTCTCCTTGGCGCGAGCCCGCATCAGCGTGGTCCGGGTCCGGGTCAGGTCCCGCAGCTGCCGGACCGGCTCGGGCGGGACGAACGAGCCACGGACCAGCCCGTGCGCGCCGAGCTGGGCCAGCCACGCCGCGTCTGAGACATCGGTCTTGCGCCCGGGCAGGTTCTTGACGTGCCGAGCATTGACGAGCATGAGCTCGAACGGGCAGTCCTCGAGCAGGTAGTAGAACGGCTTCCAATAGTCCCCGGTGGCTTCCATCACCACCGACGTGACCTGCTCGGAAATCAGGTGATCGCGCAGCGCCAGCACCTGGTTGGTGACCGATCCCCAGGTCGTCACCGTTTCGGTCGCTCCGGACCGTCCAGCGCCAGCGACACGGACGCACAGCTTCGCGTCCCGCTTGGACACATCCAGGCCCGCGCACCGCGGATGAACAAGATCCATGCTCTGTTCCCCTTCCCCACTCGCTCACCATGACGACGTGTCCGCCCGGGCAGGGCAAGGAAGAACGAAAGTCTGACGCTCGTGCTCGAAGGCAACAGTCCACGGTTCCCGTGGAGCCCTCCACCACCATGCTGACCTACAGGCTCGCAGGCACTACAGAGGATTTCGGTGTCGACCGGAACGGACCGTGCCAGCGTCCTCGCCACGACCGGTCTTGACCAGAGCCCAAGAGCAACCGCAGGCCGCCACCGGAATCTTCGCGAACCACGGCGAGCCCGGAGGGCTCTCAGCTGCTGACCTGCACTTTCCGGGTGGAGCTGAGGGGACTCGAACCCCTGACCCCCACACTGCCAGCGTGATCAAGCCTCATCCGCGCTCGTGCGCCGAAGTGCGAACTCGCAGGTCAGGCGTGGTACGGCGCCTCCGGCGGACGATGGCGAACGGCGCTGGACGGCGGCAGCTGGCCACAACACTGGCACCATGAACGACGCCCGCAAAGGACTCCCCCTGGCGCTGCGCTGGCCCATCACCCTCCCCCTTGTGGTCCTTGATCGCTTCCGCGGCCGTCCGCCGGTTCCCTCTGCATTCCCGCCGATCGGGCACGTAGCGGGCACGTCGATCTTGGTCCCTGGGTGCTCGCGCAAGGGGTCGAGCATCGAGCTGACACCTCCGTCG
>Ga0105047_10016740_pt1 | contig 11478 bp, 5 predicted proteins | sample MAT04_FD_78384 | JGI IMG/M metagenome (GOLD analysis project Ga0105047, IMG submission 78384) | Freshwater microbial communities from Lake Fryxell liftoff mats and glacier meltwater in Antarctica - MAT-04 (megahit assembly) | ecosystem: Environmental > Aquatic > Freshwater > Ice > Liftoff... | reverse complement strand
ATGCGGTCGAACCCGTTGCCGCCTTTAAGCACCGGGCTGGCCTTGGCGAAATAAAAGTTGCCCTGCGCATCGGTCTGCAGATCGAAGGCGAATTCGTGAAAGTTCAACGTCGCGACGCAATCGTTATTGAAGCACTCATAGAAGTCGGCCTCGCCATCGTTGTTCAGATCGTGAAAGCGCGTGATCTGGTCGCGGCCCAGCGTCATGATCTGCTCGCCAACGATCTTCAATCCCAGTGGCTGATACAGTCCCGCCGCGTAACGTTTCCAGCTCAGATTTTCGAGCTTCTCGTCGAGCCCCGAGACGATCCAGACGTCGCCGCTCCATGTACAGACGGCGGCGCGCTTGCCGTCGGCGAAGAAGTCCATACCGCTCAAACGCATCCAGGATTTCCACGGATTCTCGTCGGGGATAGTGACCGTATCGACAACGTACGGCGTGATCGGCGAGGGCTTGCCTAGCGTGCCGGTGGTCTTGATCGTCTCGGCCCAGCGCGGCGGCCCGCCCTTGGTCAGCGCGGAAAGGTCTTCGGGCGCGGCAGCTACCGCATGAAACGCATTGAATTTCGGAATATCCGCAGTGGCAACGGTTGCAATGAGCAGCTTGAAATTTCCGCCAGTGGCGGGAACTTTGAGGATGACGCGCGAACCTTTCGCTTCGAGCTGCACGCCTGCCGGCGCGCCCATCACGCCCGTGTAGACGCGCTCGGTCGGCCCACTGAGCATCGCCAGTCCGCCGGTCACAGAGGCGGTCAGGCCCTCCTGCTCGATCACGTTCATCAGCAGCGGTTTGGCGGACGCGCCAATATTAAACGTGCGGGAGAACACGGTCAGGCCATCCTTGACATCGACGCCGGGCATTTCAAGAATCTTTGCGTCGCCAACCGTGTAAGAGAAAATGACTTTTTCGCCGCTTCGGTAAAGTCCCTTGTAGCGCGCCCACTCGGCAGGCAGCGATCCATCTTTGTCTTTGCGCGGATCGGTCCAGTTTCCATCCGCCGGATTGGCCCAGCCAGGATTGCGCGAGGTCGCAAAGCGCAGCGCACCCGCCAGGTTCGGACCGTTTCCGTGGAAGCCGTCGAAGGCCGTGCCCTTCCAATCCAAGAAGCCGTCAGTCCATCCCGCCGAAACGCGAAGCAGTTCCGTATCGAAAGCCATGTGCGCCTGAATCTTGGCGTCTGCCGCAGTCGGCGTCAGCTTTACCGTGAGACCTTTGACGGCCCAGTTCTCTCCGCCCGCGCCAAAGCTGCAACCCATCACGCTTCCGTAATCCATCTCCGACCAGCGCCCACCCACGGCCTTGAGCGGAGCGTCCGGTTCGCCGGCCAGCAGTGTCGAGGCGGCCAGTGTGAGCAGAGCTAGAGTGCTCAGCCAATGTCGATTGCGCGGGTCAGGCATTTTGAAAAGACTCCTGTTGAGAAGCAGTTTATCGACTGCGGGCGTCCCGCGCCCGCATTTCTGTGCGTTCAAAAAAGTCACGGCGCTGGCATTCATGCGCCTTGAAACGGAAGCGCTAATTTAAATACCCCATAGTCACACGCAAGTCATGAATTCAATGCGTTAGCCGAAAGAGATTCCGCTATATTGGCTCGCATCCATTCCGGAGAGCTTATGAAAGTGCAACAACTTGTGTGTCTGGCCGTCGCGATACTGTCGCTGCATATCTTTGCAGCCGATGCTGCGGCAATCACAGAGGAGCGATGCAAGCTGGTTGAAAACCTGGCGGCGATCCTGAGCAACGTCGAAGATGCGGCCTCGACCACAGCCGCGTTGCCAAAACTGGAATCGTTGCGCGAGAAGTTCTTGCAGAACAAGACCGCGACAGAAAAAATGCCGGCACCCTCTGCCTCCGTCATCGAACAGCATAAAAAGAAATTAATGCAATCACGCCCGATGGATATGGTCGAAGAAGACGCCGTCCGTCTTCAGAACGACGAGAAATTTTCCGCGCTACACCCCGTTCTGAAGGAACTGCGGCGCGAGATCTGGCAATTGCCCTTCGGCGAGCGCGCCGGATCAAAACCCACGCACACCACCGTGACCGATCAACGGGTGAAAATCACCGAGGACGAGACCGCCATTCTAAAGAGTGTCAAAGACGACGCGTCGGCGCTCGGCGCCCTTGCCAGAATCAAGGCCCTGATTAAAAAATGTGAGCAGATCAATAAAACGGCGGAAGGTTTGGGCGACCCGCCGCCTGATATAAATTACGTCATGAAAGCTCGGGTACGCTATGCCTTTGAGCTTCTCAAACCCGAGATCGATCGCGTCTTTCCCGAAGCCATTCGCGACACCAAAATGAGCGACCCGATGACCAGCCTGCTCGCGGCCATCGGAGAACTCGACGAAGCGATGCGACTGATCCCCTTTAAAAAGAATTGATTCAGCAGGCCCTCGCCGCCAAACACGCCGCGCCCAGCCGCGCGGTGCCGTGGCATCAGAATTTTGTGTTGCCGCCAAGCGGGCCGCTTACAATGGCGCAAACGCAGGAGCGGCTGGCAAATGGCGACACGGCAGATTCAATTATTTATCCTTATACTATCAATGCAATACGTCTGCCATGCCGCCGATCCCGAGCCGCTCGGCGCTCCGGAGAAGTGCGGGCAGATGCCCAGGAATCCGATCGACGAATCATCGGGGCTGATCCACAGTCGGCGTTATCCGGACAAGGATCTGTTCTGGACGCACAACGATTCAGGCGACAAAGCGCGCCTATTCGCCGTCGATTCCAAGGGCACTCTGCTCCGGGAATATAAAGTCAGCGGCGCGACGAATTATGACTGGGAAGAGATCACTGCCGACGACAAAGGCAATCTGATCGTCGGCGATATCGGCGACAATGGCACCAGGCGAAAAGAGATTCTGCTCTATCGTTTTCCCGAGCCCGATGCGCTGGCAGAGGACGCCAGGCGAACGACCGCGTCCGTGCAGATTTTTCGATTCAACTATCCGGCCGCCGACGGAGCCCAGGACGCCGAGGCGCTTGTGGCGCGCGGCGACTGCGCGTACCTGATCACCAAGACATTGAAGGTGACGCGCTGCTACCGGTTGCCGCTGCCCGACGCGCCGCCGAAAGAGACGGTCGAGGCCGTCTGTGTGGCGAGCACCCAGACCCTCAACACGATCTCCGGCGCAGCGCTCAGCGCTGACGGCACGCATCTGGCGCTCGTCAATTATCTCAGCGTAACATTACTCTCGCTGCCGCAGCCGATCGAGAAGTTGGAGAAAATCGGCGAGCTATTCGATTGCCCGCGCCGCGTGCGCCTGGCTTGGCTGGGCCAGACGGAGGCCGTCGCCTGGGACCACGGCGAGCTCGTGCTGACAACCGAAGGCGGCGCGATCTATCGCATCTCCGCAGTGCTGGACAAAAAGTGATGCCGCGATCAGGGCGTCTCATGAATCGTATTGTAAATATCAACGTTCACCGCCGCGCCATCGGCGGCGCCGATCTTGCCCTGGATGCGCATCTGCATCACAGGTTTAAGTCCTGCAATTTTCAGGAAGACTGATTTTCCGTCGGCACTGACTTCGGCGCTTTCGATTTTGACGTCGTCGCGACCTTTCTTGGTTGGGTCGATAAGCGATAATTCAGGCGAGGCGTATTCGCTCATCCATTTATAATTCCACTGTGTGACGCCGTAATTTCCAGCGTCGCCGGCTTTGCTCTTATCCAGCGCCACATCGAAAGAAATTTGAATACCCTCGCGCGTCACCTTCATATCGACGGGCATATAGAGTGGCTCGCCAGTGTAACGCACGCGGTAGATGCCGCCGTCGCGCGGGCCGGACGTCTGCCAGCCCTTCAAGCCAGCGACGTAAAGCTGCCCATCTTTTGCGGAGAACCGCGCGCGCATCACGCCGGTTGGAAAATCGATCGGGAATTTCGCAACGCCGCCCTGCAGGCCGGGGCCCGATGCAATCTTCTGCGTCATCACATTAAAGAGCGCGCACTTTCCGTACGACATATGCAGCATGTGCCCCTTCAGCGCGCCCCATTTGTCGCTGCTGACCCAGACCTGCCCGCCGCTGGAATTGTCGATCGCCTGGGGCATCCAGCATAGGGGCTGTTCGAAGCTGGCGGGCTGCTCGCGCTTGCCTTTGCGCGGGTCGACGACGTGTCCGTAGAAGCCGCCTTTTTTGATCAGGCTGATCTTCGACGCGGGCATCCAATGCCCTTGATTGTCGCTGCAGGTGACCTCATCGTTCGGCCCGATGCCCATCCCATTCGGAGCGCGGAAGCCGAGCGCGAAGGGTTCCGTCTTGCTGCCGTCCTTGGAAATTTTGATAATGGCGCTGTGAATGTCCATCGGGTATTCGGGCTCAATTTGGTTGCCGCCCTTGGCGTAATAAAAATTTCCTTCTTTATCCGTCTGCAGATCGAAGGCGAAGGCGTGATAGACGGGATGCGTCACGCCGCTGTTGTTAAAGTTTTCATAGAAGTCCGCCTCGCCGTCATTGTTGAGGTCGTGCAGCCGCGTGATCTGGTCGCGGCCCAGCACATAGATTTTGTCGTCGACGACTTTCAGCCCAAGCGGTTCATACAGACCCGTGGCGAAACGCTTCCAGCTCAGGTTCTCAAGTTTTTCATCAACGCCCGAGACGACCCACACGTCGCCGTTCAACGTCGAAGCCACGACGCGACCGTCGGCGAGAGCGTCGATTCCCGAGAAGCGCATCCACGCGCTGAAACTGTTCTCGTCCGGCGAGGTCAGCGTGTCGAGAACGTACGCACCCTTCTGCGTGCCGAGCGCCCCTTTAGTCTGGATCGCGGGCCAGTGCGGAGCGCCGCCTTTTGTCAAAGCCTGAAGATCCTCTGCTTTCGCAGCAGGCACAGTAACGCCGATGCCAAGCACGAAGCTGGCAGGAGTCGCCGCCGCCGGAATCTTCAGCAGCTTGCGGCCGCCGTCGCTGACCATTGTCGCGCCGGCCGGTTGTCCGGCCATCCAGACATTCGGTTCGCCCTCGCAGACCGCCAGCGTCAATGCAGTTGCGGATTTGCCGATGTTGAAATATCGCAGGAAGACCGGTTCATTGTTGACGGATTCGAAATCAGGACTCTCCAGAATCTCGCACGCGCCGACGGAGTACGAGAGCACCACTTTATGTCCGTTGATATAGAGTCCCTTGTAATGCGCGCGATCGGCCGACAGCGGTCCCCATTTATTCAGACGCGGGTCGCTCAGATCGTCGTTCGTCGACCAACCCGGCGCGTGCCGGTTGGTGAAGACGGGCGTGCCTTTGATCGTCGCCGGCTCAGTCCCTTTCAGCGCGCCGATGTTGGTCTTGCCCAGGTCGAGAAAACCGCTCGTCCAACCGGCGGAGATGCGCATCAGGTCTGCGTCGAAACAGACGGTTGCTTCTCGATTTTTTCCGACGCGGATCGAGATGCCCTTGACGCTGACGTCAACCGGCACGCCTTTCTTAGCGCCCAGACTGGACGGCTTCACCGAGTAAGAAAGGAAGGGGCCGTAGTCCATCAGCATGCCTTTGGTGGCCTTGGCGGTCTCGGGTTTCTCCTTGGGCTTCTCCGCGTCCTCCCCGCATAAAGCGCCAGCCAGCAACGTGATGTTGAGCACAAAAAGAAGCGGGTATTTCATCGCGGCCTCACTCTCAAAAAAGGTGATCTTGCATACACCATGCGCCCTGAGGTTTGACTCGCGTTCTGGCAGTGGGCCATGCGCGCATTCCAAATGGCGCCTCAGTTCCCACTTTCGCATGATGTGGGCTTCGCTATACTCGCTGCCGGTTTCGGATTCGGGACCGGCCAACAGATAAATTTTTTGAGGAGCGCACTGAAAAATGCCTCATGACGTAGTCACATTCGGCGAAGCCATGCTGCGATTCGTTCCGCAGGGCGATCAGCGCACCGAGATGGCCCAGGGATTTAACGTCACCGTCGGCGGCGGCGAACTCAACGTTGCCGTCGGCGTCTCGCGGCTCGGCTTCCGCACCGCGTGGGTCAGCCGCCTGCCGGACAATCCGCTCGGCCGCCTCCTCTTAGGTAAAGTGCGCGAGCAGAACGTTGATGCGTCGCACGTGACGATGACCAAGGACGGTCGCTGCGGACTTTATTTCCTCGAACAAGGCGCAAGCCCGCGCGCGGCGGCGGTGCTTTACGACCGCGCCGACAGCGCCATCAGCCGTATCAAACCCGGCGACGTCAATTGGGAGAGCGTCTTCGACGGCGTGAAGTACTTTCATATCTCCGGCATCACCCCGGCGCTTTCGAAGAGCGCCTCCGAGGTGACGTTGCAGTCGCTGGCCGCCGCGAAGAAGGCCGGCTGCACCGTCAGCTACGATCTGAATTACCGCTCCAAGCTCTGGTCGCCCGCCGAAGCGCGCGCCTGCCAGGAACCGCTCATGAAACACGTCGATCTGCTCATCACGACGGAAGAAGACACCAAGGTCGTCTTCGGTATTGAAGCTGAAAAAGGGAAGGGCGGCGACGAGAAGTTCACCGCCGTCGACTCGACACCGTACCGCGACGTCGCAAAACAACTTGTCGCGAAGTTCGGATTCAAAGCCGTGGCCGTCACGCTGCGCCAGAATAAATCGGTCTGGTTCAACGATTGGTGGGGCCTCTATTACGACGCCGCGAGCAAAGCGTTCTTTGAAGCGCCGCGCTACGAACTGGAGATCGTCGACCGCGTCGGCGCGGGCGACAGCTTCGCCGCCGGACTGCTCGCCGGTCTGCTGATCAAGCCCGGCGATTACGATCACGCCATCCGCTTCGCGGTCGCCACGAGCGCGCTGAAGCACACAATCCCCGGCGATTTCGCGATCATCAATCGCGGCGAAGTCGAGACCCTAATGAAGGGCGGCGGATTGCGGATCGTGCGATAATAATCTCATTTTATTTTTGATACGCATTGAGCAGCAGGAAGGCGACCACCGCCGCCGTCACGGCCAGCCCGAAAAAAATCGCCATCCGCACAGTGTTCTCAGCGGCTGCGGCCTGCTGTTTCAGTGCAGCGCGATTGCCGCGCTCCGCCGCTGGAATATTCTTCCGGCTTTTCACCGCGCTTCCGAATCGTGAATCGTTCACCGAACCCGGCTGCGAGAGCAGCGGCAGCAGATGTTCCAGATTCTCAGTGCGCCGTTCCGGGCCCGACATGGAACTGCCCCTGTTGAGCGACAACGAGGGCCCCGAACCTTTGCGGGGCTTGTCGTCGGAGATCGAGAAGGCCTCGTGCGCCTGGGGCCGCGAGACGCTCGATCGCCCCTGCGCCGGGCGCTTCCCCAGCGGTGCCTCGCCCTCCTTCACGCGCTTGATGTCGATCATCAGATCGTGCGGCGTCTGGTACCGTTCGCCCGGATCCTTGGCCATCATATTTTCGAGCAGGTGGCAGAAATTCAGCGAGATGCCCTTGTCGATTTCGTGCGGGCTGGGCACCTGTTCGTTCAGATGCTTAAGCATCACTACCGCCGGCGTCTCGCCATCGAACGGCGGGCGCCCCGTGACCATCTCGTACACCGTCGTGCCCAGCGCGTAAATGTCAGAGCGGATATCGGCGCCGGTGCGCCCCTCGATCTGTTCGGGTGCAAGATAAAAAGGCGTGCCCATCGCGATGCCGGCCTGCGTGATGCGCCGCCGCCCCTGCGTCTCGCTGTCCAGTGCCAGCCCCATATCGGCAAGCTTGGCCACGCCTGAATCGGTGACGATGATGTTTTCAGGCTTGATGTCGCGATGCACCAGCCGCTCGCCGTGAATATGATCGAGCGCCGCCGCGATCTGCTCGACCGTATTGAGCGCCTCGGCTTCGGTCAGCCTTCCTTTTTGTTCAAGCAGCGCGTAGACGTCGTGGCCTTGCACGAACTCCATCACCAGGAAGTGGTAGCCGTCGGCATGGCCCACATCGAGCCCGTGGACGATGTTGGGATGATCGAGCTCGAACGCAGCGCGCGCTTCCTGCTCGAAGCGCTGCAAGAAAACCTTGTCCTTGGCCTTGCTGCGCGGCAGCACTTTTAACGCCACCAGCTTGCTGTCGCGCGTGTCGCGCGCCTGATAGACCGCGCCCATGCCGCCTTCGCCCAGTTTTCGGATCAGATCGTACGGCCCGATGCGCGTGACCTGCTGATCGGCCTGGCGCTGCAGATTCAAAATCCGGTTCAGTTGCGAGCGCGTCATGTATCCGCGCGACACAAGCAACTCGCCGAGCCGCTGCGAATCGCCCGTCTGCTCACTGCGATGCTGCAGCGCAAGACACTCTTCCACTTCCAGCGGCTGACAGAGTCCCTGCGCGACGGAGAGCTGACCCAGGCGAACATCTTCGAGCGTCGGCATGCTGGCGGGACCTGAATGGTTGAAGTTGACCCTGGAATACTAAACCTGAAATCCCAAAACGTGAAACGGAAATCATGCCAGATGCCCATCGACCGTCAGATGCAACATCGCGGTTTAAATTTATCTTTTTAAATTCATTCAATGCTCGTTAAGTTTCGTCGTCTAAGTAAGCTCATCAGCATCAGTAAAACACTAACGAAGCACGCATCGGAAAACAGAGGAAATTACATGCTCCGCATAACACACTCGGCATTCATTCTTATCTCGCTGGCGGCCTTGTTCTGCCTTAACGCATCGGCCGAGCAGGTGGACACCTCCAACATCGAAGCCCGCAAGGCCACAATGCGGCTGCGCGACCTGATCGATCCCGCCGTCTCGGCGCGCGCGGTGAAAGGCACGCATCCGCGCCTCTCGGGCCGAGGCGATAACCCGCTGCCGCCCGGCGCAAAGGTCATGGGAGAGTCCGCCCTGGTCAGCAGCCGAGCGGCCGGCGCGGCCAATCGCGCGGCGCCAACTCCCTCGGCCAGCTTCACCGGCCTGCTCGATAACGGCACCAGCATTCCGCCCGACACGCACGGCGCGGTCGGCCCCAATCACCTGATGGTCACGCAGAATACCGGTGTACGAATCCAGAATCGCAGCGGCACTACGCTCTCGACGTTGGCACTCGATACCTTCTGGTCGGCGGCCGGTGCTCCCGATACGTTCGATCCCAAAGTGTACTACGACAGTTTCGCCGATCGCTGGGTCTTCGTCAGTTGCGGCAACTCCGATTCACCCAACTCCTCAGTCCTGCTTGGCGTCACTAAAACCAGCGACCCGACAGGCGTCTGGAATCTCTACAGCATCGACGCTGATCCGCAGAACATCGTCTGGGCCGATTACCCCAACGTCGGCATCAATAAGGACTGGATCGTGGTGACGATGAATATGTTCACCATCGGTGCAAGTAACTTTGTTCGGAACAACATCTATGTTTTCAGCAAGGCGCAAGCGTATGCCGGCACCGCCTCGTTCCGCCTCTTCACCGACACCGACAGCTTCAGCCTTGTTCCGGCGATCACGCAGGACAGCACCAGTTCCACCCTGCTGATGGTTGACAATTTCAACGGCAGCACGGGAACGCTGCGACTGGGCAGCATCAGCGGAGCCGTCGGCACCGAATCGTACAATAAAGGAATCGCCTTCCCTGACGTGACGCAGAACTGGGTCAGCTTCCCGACCACCGAAGAGATCGCGCCGCAGCAGGGCGTCACCACCAAGATCAACAACGGCGACGGCCGCATGCAGAGCGCCATGTTCCGCAACGGCAAGCTGTGGTGCACGCAGACCATATTCAGGGGAAGCCCGCAGCGCAGCGCGGTGCAGTGGTGGCAGCTCAGCACCGCCGGCGCGGTGCTGCAGCGCGGACTGATCGACGATGCCAGCGGCAAAAATTTCTTCGCCTTTCCAAGCCTGGCCGTCAATAAAAACGACGACATGCTGATCGGCTATTCGCGCTTCTCGGATTCGCAATTCGCCAGCGCCAACTTCTCCTTCCGAGCCGGCTCCGACCCGCTCAATACGCTCCAATCCGACACCGTCTTCAAGGCCGGCGAAACAACGTATGTCAAAACCTTCGGCGGAACGCGCAACCGCTGGGGCGATTACAGCAGCACCTGCGTCGACCCCACCAACGACACGGCGCTCTGGACGATCCAGGAGTTCGCCTCATCTCCCGCGAATGTTTTCGGCACGCAATGGGCCCAGATCACTCCCGGCGGCGTGACCAGCACGCGCCCCACGGTTACCGTCGCGGCGACCGACCCGTCGGCCTCCGAGGGCGGCGCCGACAGCGGTACATTCACCTTCACGCGCGACGGCAGCACCACGGCCGCTCTGGTCGTTAAATTTTCATCCAGCGGCACCGCTTTATCCGGAACCGACTACACAGCACTGGGCGGAACGCTCACCATTCCCGCCGGTGCTGCCAGCGCCACAGTGACAGTCACGCCCGTCGACGATGCCAGCATCGAGAACGATGAAACCGTGGTGGTCACAATCTCCGCGGATAATGCTTACAACGCGGGAAATCCCGGCAGCGCCAGCGTCACCATCGGCGATAACGACTCCGTTTCCGTCGTTACCGTCAGCGTTCCCGACACCGAAGCCACCGAAGCCGGTTCGACAACAGGAACCTTCCGCCTCGCCCGCACCGGCAGCACCGCCGCGGCGATGAACGTCACCGTCAGCATCACCGGTACCGCCACCAACGGCGTCGACTACGCCTCGATCGGAAGCCTGCTGACCATCCCCGCCGGAGCCGCCACGCTCGACGTGCTGGTTACGCCGGTCGACGATGCGTTGATTGAAAATCACGAAACCGTCATCCTGACCGTCACCGCCGCCGCCGGATACACCGTCGGCGCAACCGGCTCAGGCACCGTGACAATTCGCGACAACGATCAGCCTCTGGTGGTCATCGCCGCCACCGATCCCACCGCCTCCGAAGCCGGGCTGGATACCGCCACATTCACCGTCTCGCGCTCGCGCGACACCAGCGGCCCGGTAACGGTTTTCTATTCAGTCACTGGAACGGCCGTCAACGGCACCGATTTCACAATGCTCTCCGGCAGCGTGTCAATCCTCGCCGGAGCCACTTCGGCGACGATCACCCTCACGCCCATCGATGACGCGCTCACCGAAGGCCCCGAGATGGTTGTGCTCCAGCTTACGGAATCGCTCGGCTATTCCATCGGCGACCCCAGCGTCGCCTCCGCAACGATTATCGATAACGACACCACCCCACCGGCCAACGATAACTTCGTCAACCGCACCGTTCTCGCCGGCACGCCCGTCGCCGTCACCGGCTCTAACGTTGCCGCCACCATCGAAGCAGGCGAACCCATTCACGCCGGCAACCTCGGCGGCGCCTCCGTCTGGTACACCTGGACGGCGCCCTCCACGGGCACGGTGACCATCGATACCATCGGCAGCAATTTCAATACGCTGCTGGCCGTCTATACGGGAAGCACGCTGGCCAATCTGCTCGAAGTGGCCAGCAACGACTCGCGCTCCGGCGGGCAGCCCACCAGCCGCGTTGTGATCTCCGTGGTGGCCGGAACGGTCTACCAGATCGCCGTCGACGGCTTTGGCGGCTCGTCGGGCACCGTTTCACTGAACATCAAGCTTGTCACGCCGAGCCGCCAAAGCCGT
>Ga0105047_10016738_pt1 | contig 11479 bp, 11 predicted proteins | sample MAT04_FD_78384 | JGI IMG/M metagenome (GOLD analysis project Ga0105047, IMG submission 78384) | Freshwater microbial communities from Lake Fryxell liftoff mats and glacier meltwater in Antarctica - MAT-04 (megahit assembly) | ecosystem: Environmental > Aquatic > Freshwater > Ice > Liftoff... | reverse complement strand
GCGGAGGATCATGTCGGGCGGGAGGCGTTCGGCATGCGGCGTGAAGTGCTGGCAGGCGCGGCGCACAGCGGCTCGGCGTGACGTGCCAGGATTTCCAAGAGTCGCAAGATGGAGTCGCCCTCTGGGAAGGCGCGCTTGAGCATGGCCAGCTTGCCCAGCCATGCGCGGCGCGGCGAGTTCTCGCAGTCGCACCAGTTCCGGCGTCGCGCTCGCCGCGATGTGCGCATGAGGCAACACCTGCGCCCAGTCAATGCCACAACGCCTAGCAGCAGCAGCCGCGACCCGGGTTTCCGTGAAGGCCAGCGTGACTTTGATCAGGTTTAATCCAGCGCGCAGCACCCGTTCGTCACTCACGCCCTCTTCCAAGAACTCACGGATGTAGGCCCTCACACAGGGCACCATGGTGAGCAGTTGCTCCGCGTCATGCTGGCCCTGCGGTTCGATGTTCACGACGTTCCAAGTCTTGGCCATCAGCACGCCGACCGGGTTGAGGATGCGAATCGTATGTGCGCCGGACTTTTCCTTCGTTGCCAACCGGAGCAACTCGGCGTCCTTCAATCCCGGCACCTTCCGAAGCACCTCGATCTTCAACGGATGCCCGCCGACACCAAACACGAACTGACCGGCCATCAAGTTTCCGAAAGCTTGTCGAAACGAGGGCACTTTCGCACGGCAACCCAGCGCGCGAGCCAACGCGATGGCCGCCGCGAGGCTGCCTTGGAAGTCCACGTCCTTGCTGAGAAACGGAAAGCCATGCTGAATCTCGCACAATCCGGGTTCGACCCCGGCATATCGGAGCGCCCAAAAGTTCGCCGCCTGGCCGCCCATCAAAACGCAGGGGCTTTGGCTCGCGTCGAGCGCGGCAAAAAGGGCGGCCAAATCCTCAGGCGCGAATTGTTTTCGGCTTGCGTCGGTCATTCGATGTGCGCGCTCGTAGGTTGAGCAGATTGTCCACCACTTCGCTAAGGTTGGCCGTCCTCGCTTCGACGGGGTTGAAGACTCCGGGTTGGAACAGCGATGCTTCCTGATTGGCCTGCCACGGCGTGAGTTCGCCGTCCTCGACCCGGCGGACCAGTTCCATGCGCTCCGCAGCCTCCTGGCGCTTGAAGGCGTCCCATTCGGCACGGGTCAGGCGGATGACGGCGGGTGGCTTTTTCATACGGTGGCCAAGAGTGGGGCGCAGCGCCCGCCGCGTCCAGAGCGGAGCGGCGCGTGCAGGCCGCATGGTGGCTTGGCGGCGGTGCTTCGGCAAATGCGGGGCGCGGTGAAAGAAGGGCCAGGGATTTCGGAGGAGGTCATGGGCATGGATCGTCAGAGGAAGGTAACCAGCCCAGCCACGGCGAGATGGCCAAACATAGGAAGCGCCCCCGGAATCCGACCGACCCGCCGCGCACGCCGGAAATGCCAGAGAAGGACAAAGCCCGCCGAGAGTACCGCAGCCGGCACTATTTTGCTGCGGATAAACATCCAGCGCACGCGCCAGAGCGTCCAGGTGGAAAGCAAGTCGGCCTCATGCAAACGCCCGGCAAACCGCACCTCGCGCCAGCCAATGGAGGCTCCCTTGGAGCGGTTCACTGAGGCGGGCAGCAATTCCAGGTTCGCCAGTGAGTTGTCTGCCTCGGGTGCGAGACTGACGGGCACGATGTGGTCCACGTCGGTTTCCTGGCCTTTATGGCGGCCTTTGGTGATGGTCGGGGCCTCGCCATGCTTGAGCTTTTCTAAGTTGGGCCGGGTTAGGAGGCCCCAGTCTTGGGCGTGCTGGAAGTTCAGCAGTTGAGTCTCCTTGCTGAGCACCGCGACCAGTCCGGTGGTCCCGTTCTCGCGGAATACTTGGTCGAGCGCTGCGTCCGGGGTGGTGCCCGCGACCTGTGCCTGGTGCAGATAGAATACCACCTTGTTAATACGGCTATTCGCGCCGCGCTTGCCGACTGTCGCGAGCTTGGCAGGATCGGTCTGCTCCTTGAGAGCGGTCTGCCATTCGACGCCCCGGGCATTTGCCCCGAGCGCCAGCAACACCACCAGCAGCACCAACTGAGCAGTCCATTCCCTCATGATTCTGGTTCAACCCCGTTACCGCACATTTCGTAGCATGCCGCTTGGATGGCGACTTCCCTCACGGCACCGGCAACTCATCAAAAATCTTCTGGATGATAGTCTCACTGGTCTTCTCCTCCGCCTCGGCTTCGTAGGTGATGGCCACGCGGTGGCGGAGGACATCCATGCCGATGCTCTTGACGTCCTGCGGCGTGACATAGCCGCGGCCTTTGAGGAAGGCATAGGCTTTGGAGGCTAGGGTAAGATTGATAGTGGCGCGCGGGGAGGCACCTAGTTGAATGAACTCCTTGACCGCGATCTTGTAAGTGTCCGGCTCGCGCGTCGCGAATACGAGGTCCACGATGTAATCCTTCACCTTGTCGTCCATGTAGATCTCATTGACGACTTCGCGTGCGGCGAGGATTTGCTTCGGGTCCACCACCCGCTGCACGGACGGCAGGTGGCTGGTGCGGCCCATGAGATCGAGAATCTGGCGCTCTTCCTCGCGGGTGGGGTAGCCGATCTTGAGCTTCAACATGAAGCGGTCCACCTGCGCCTCGGGCAGCGGATAAGTGCCTTCCTGCTCGATGGGGTTCTGCGTGGCCAGCACGAGAAAGGGATCGTCCAGCTTGAAGGTTTGCTCGCCGATGGTCACTTGGCGCTCCTGCATCGCTTCGAGCAGGGCGGACTGAACCTTGGCGGGGGCGCGGTTGATTTCGTCGGCCAGGACGAGGTTGGCGAAGACCGGGCCGCGGCGCGTGGAGAAATTGCCGGTCTGCGGATTATAGACCTGCGTGCCGACGACATCGGCGGGCAGCATGTCTGGCGTGAACTGGATGCGCGAGAAGCGCACGTCCAGGCAGCCGGCGAGCGACTTGACGGAGAGCGTCTTGGCCAGGCCGGGCACGCCTTCGAGAAGGACGTGGCCGTTGGCGAGCAGACCGATGGCGAGGCGCTCGACCAGATAGCTCTGGCCGATGACGACCTTGCCGAGTTCGTTGAACAGCGGTTGGACAAAGGCCCCCGCTTCCTTCACTGCTTGGTTGATGGCAGCAATCCCAGAATTCATGGCGGAAAGAATACGGAGAATGGACCGCGAAGCCAGTGTTTGCGTTCATCCGACGAAAGCGGCCTTGGTCCGGTGTAACTTCGGCCGAGCTCCGTGCGTCTGCCGCCCCGTCCCATGTTGGGACACAAACGAAAAATACTGATACCTATGAAGAGAATACTCGTGATCGCCGCCGTCCTGGCCTGTGCCGTTGCCCTCAACGCCTCCGCCCAAGACGCGACCAAGACCCCCGCCCCCGCCTCCACCGGTGCCACCACCACCAAGAAGGCTCCCCTCACGGCGGAGCAGAAGAAACTCCAAAAGGAGATGACCGCCAAGTACGACACCGATAAGAACGGCAAGCTGAGCAAGGAGGAAAAGGCCAAGATCAGCGCCGACGACAAGAAGAAGATGACCGATGCCGGTCTCGGCCCCAAAAAGAAGGCGGCCAAGTAGGCAGCGCCACTGCCCCGCACAACTCACGCCTCCGGCCGGGATAACTCCGCCGCGGGGCGTTTTTGTTTTCGCGTTGGGGGTCGGGCCCGGACCAAGAAAAAGGGCACCCGGTCTTGCAACCGGGCGCCCTGTGAAAGAAGCGGCCTGGGACTACTTCTTGCCGAGGATCGTGTCCTTCGCGGCCTTGGCGATGCGGAACTTGACGACCTTCTTGGCCGGGATTTTGATGCTCGCGCCGGTGGCGGGATTGCGGCCCATGCGCGCTTTGCGGTTAACCAGCACCAGCTTGCCCAGACCGGGCAGCGTGAAGCTGTTCTTGGCCTGCTTGCAAGCGAGGTCAACGATGCTGACCAAGATTTCGGCGGCCTGTTTTTTGCTGATGCCATGCTGCTCCGCGAGCGTGGCAGCGATTTGAGATTTCGTGAGTGCTTTAGCCATAGTGTTTGTTGTTGTTTGTGTTGTAACTGCGAGCCGCATTAAAGCGGCCAGCGCGAGTTCCGCAAGCAGAAAACCACAATAAAACGCTGATTTTCGCCCGCCACCCCCGCCCCGTCAGCCCAAAATTCGCCCACCGTGAAGCGACCCGCACGTTCCCCGCCCTACGTTCTCGCCGGCCACCAGCGCGCGGCCTGGCCCCGGCACTGAAGGTAATGGGGACCATGTCAAGGGAATGAACGGCAGGGGAATAGCTTCAACCCAAACTCTGGAATTGAAACCACGGATTGCACGGATCGCATGGGTGGTAAAAGGGTTCCCGCGAACGGCGTTGGAAACAATCGGCTCGGCACGTTTCCATCGCCATCCCTCTCCATCCGTCTGATCCGTGGTTCTGTAATTCGGCTTTCGGGTTCGACTCATTCCTTTGCCAATCATTCCCCTGATCGCCGGTTTGGCGGCATCCCGCTGCCACCCTTTTTCATTTTGCTTCCCGGTGCATCTTTCCCCAGCTTGCCGGACGCGGCGCGGACACCTCCAACCCTCGTCCGGCGCGTTTTCCGAAAGGCACAAAGATGGCCCAGGCAATCATGGATCCCGAGCAGGTCCGGCGTTTCGCCGAGGAACTGCAACGCTTCAACGCGGAACTCCAAAACCGGATGTCCTCGCTCCAGGCGCGTTTCGCCGCGCTGGGCGACACCTGGCAGGACCAGGAGCACAACAAGTTCTCCGAAGAGTTCGCGCAAACCGTGAAGGCGCTGAAGAAGTTCACGGAAATCTCCAGCCGCCATACACCCTACCTGCTCCGCAAAGCGCAGCGCATCGAGGAGTATTTAACCCAGCGCTAAGCATGGCCGACCGCGCCCACGTCACGTCCGTCGAGGCTCTGGATTCGTTCCGGTCCAGCCTGCTCGTCTATCTCAGCAAAGCCCGCCCAGTGCTCGACGAAGTCAGCACCGACGTGCAGCGCACGCGCAACTGGTTGGAGGTCGAGCGGCGATCGTTTTGGGAAATGCAGGTCAAGCGGCGCACCGAGAAACTGCGCGAAGCCGAGCAAACCTTGTTCGGCGCCCGGCTCTCGAATTTGCGCGAAGCCACCGACGCCGAAGTGGCCGCCGTGCGCCGCGCCAAGGCCGCCGTCGAGGAGGCCGAAAACAAACTCCGCCGCATCAAGCTCTGGTGCCGCGACTTCGACAACCGCGTCGAACCGCTCGCCAAACAACTCGATCAATTGCGAAACCTTTACACCATCGAAATGCCCAAGGCCGCGAACCACCTTTCGTTGATCATGGCCGCCTTGGCCGATTACGCGGGCCTCTCGCCGACCGCCGGCCTGGGCGTTTCCTCCACCGCGCCGGAAGCCGGCGATGCGGGTGCCAGCCCCGCCGAAGGAGCCGCCGGATGAGCATGTCGTCGAACAAATCCCGGCTCGCCGGGCTGACCAAGGAGCTGCTGCTCAAGTGGGCCGATACCAAGGAATCCTGGCAGGACGCCAAGAGCGTCGAATTCGAGCGGCAATACATCGCGGAGCTGGCCGCCGATGTGGATTCCGCCACGGCGGTCATTGACCAGCTCGACAAAGTCCTCGCCAAACTAAAGAACGATTGTGAGTAGCCATCCCGGAGTTCAGGAAACCCTTTTGTTGCTTGAAAACTTGCGCAGCGCGGTCAAGGACGGCGCGGCCCGCGAGCGCACGTTGGTACAGGATTTCGCCGCGCGCACGCTGGCCGAGACGCGTCGGCTCGAAGCCGCACTAGCCGACGAGGAGAACCAGTTGCGCGAAGCCACGATGCAGGCCGAAGCCGCGTTTCAAGCCGGCGAGCAGCACCTCGAAGCGTGGTTTCTGCGCCGCAAGGGGCGCATCGAAAAAGCGCGCAAAGCCTGCCGCAAAGGCGCCATCGAGCGGCTCGAACTCGAGGAGGGCCGGCACAAGTACACTGTCCAGAAAGGCACGCTGGATACCGAGCGTAAACAGAAGGAAGCCGTCGCCGCCAACAACACGCGGCTCCAGGAGTTCGAGGCGCGACTGGCCGGCTCGCGGACAGCGTTCGCCGCGTTGGAGCAGGACACCTTGCAAGCGGCGCGCGGCTATGGCGGCTTCCGCAAGCTGCTGGCCAGCCCCGGCGACCCCGGCCCGCCGCCCGGCGACCGCGACGAGTATCAACTGCTGGACGACGCGGATGCGTTGCAGCAGCAGACCGGCGATGCGGTAAGCCAGCTTCGCAAGGTGTTCGCGCCGGCGGTTTTCCGGGCCTTGCCGCTGTGGCTGCTCATCACGACGCTGGTTTTCCTCGGCGGCCTCGCGGTGGCGATCGAGCAATTCCGGCCCGGCACTTTGCCGCTCGCGCCAGTCGGTGGCGGACTCGGTGCAGCGCTGGTGCTGGGCTTGGTGCTGTTCTTCGTGGGCCGCAGCCAGGCCGCGCCGCGCGTGGCCGGGATTGCCAAACAACTGGAGCGCGCCCGCCGCCTGCAAACCGCCGCCCACGAGCGCGCGACGCTCCACCACCAGAACGAATCCCAGCGCATCGAAGCCGAGGTGCGCCAGCGCCTGAGCACCTTGCAGGATCGGTGGAACGGCGCGCTCAACGAGGCCACCGAACGCCGCGCGAACTGGCCCAAACTCATGGAGCAGAAGGCCGTCGCCGCCGGCGACCTCTTGGAAACCGTGGCCCGCTCGAAGAACACCGCCCTGGAGGCCCGGCACGCGGAAACCATGACCCGCCTCCAAGCGGACACCGACCAGCGCCTGCGCACCTACCGCACGGCGCACGCGAGCAAGCTCGCGCAGTTGACCGCCGACCGCGACATCCACTGGCTGAAACTGGAGGCCGACTGGCGGAGCAGTTTGCAGCCGCTGTTCGCCACGGTGCAAGCCGCCCAGGAAGCCGCTGCCGCGCGTTTTGCTGAGTGGCGACCGGAGTTGTGGACGAGTTGGCAGCCGCCAGAAAAGTTCGGCAGCGCCGCGCAATTCGGTCGCCTCGAAGTGGATGTCGCGCAACTGGGCGAAGGCTTGCCGCACGACCCACGCCTCGCGCTGCCCGGCCCCGCACGCTTCTCGCTGCCGCTGGTGCTGACCTATCCGTACTCCGGCTCCCTGCTGATCGAGACGGCGAAGGCCGGCAGCGAAATCGTTTCCGACGCGCTGAACAACCTCATCCTCCGCCTGCTCTCGCAGACCCCGCCCGGCAAGGCGAGCTTCACGATCATGGACCCCGTGCGGCTCGGACAAAATTTCGCCGGCGTCATGCACCTCGCCGACTTCGAGGAGAACCTCATCAACAACCGCATCTGGACCCAGGCCACCGAGATCGAGCAGCGCCTGGCGGACCTCAACGAGCACATGGAGAAGGTCATCCAGATGTATCTGCGGAACGAGTACGCCACCATCGCGGAATACAACGAGCAGGCCGGCAAGATCGCCGAGAAATACCACTTCCTCGTCATCGCGGATTTCCCGGTGAACTTCAGCGAAACGGCCATTCGCCGGCTCGTCAACATCGTCTCGAGCGGTGCGCGCTGCGGTGTGTACACGCTGATCCACTGGGACCGGCGTCAGGTTTTGCCAGCGGAGTTTGTGTTGGATGAGTTGCGCAAGAACAGCGTCTGCCTGAACGCGCCGGGCAACACGTTTCTGCTGTCCGGCCCAGCTTTCAATGGCACGCGGCTCGTGCTCGACGCCCCGCCCACGCCCGAGCTGGCGACGAGTTTTCTCCAACAGGTCGGCGAAGGCAGCAAGAATTCGAACCGCGTGGAAGTGCCTTTCTCGCACGTCGCTCCGCCGGAGGAAAAAATCTGGTCGGTCGAGACCCAGGACGAATTGCGCGTGCCCATCGGCCGCACCGGCGCGACGAAACTCCAATATCTCAGCATCGGCAAGGGCACGCGGCAGCATGCGCTCATCGCGGGCAAAACCGGCTCCGGCAAGTCCACCCTCTTCCACGTAATGATCACGAATCTCGCGCTCTGGTGCAGCCCGGAGGAAGTCGAGTTCTACCTCGTGGACTTCAAGAAAGGCGTCGAGTTCAAGTGCTACGGCACGCACCGTTTGCCGCACGCGCGCGTCGTGGCCATCGAGAGCGACCGCGAGTTCGGCCTGAGCGTGCTCCAGCGGGTGGACGAGGAATTGAAGCGCCGCGGCGATTTGTTCCGCGCGCTCGGCGTGCAGGACGTGGCCGGCTTCAAGCGCGCTGGTGGCAACGAGCCGATGCCCCGCTCACTGCTGATGATTGACGAGTTCCAGGAGTTTTTCGTCGAAGACGACCGCATTTCGCAGACCGCCTCCGTGCTGCTGGATCGCATTGTCCGTCAGGGCCGCGCCTTCGGTATCCACGTCCTGCTCGGCTCGCAGACGCTCGGCGGCGCTTACACACTCGCCCGTGCGACGCTTGGCCAGATGGTCATCCGCATCGCCCTCATGTGCAACGAGGCCGACGCCTATCTCATCATGGATGACAACAACCCCGCGCCACGCCTGCTCACGCGCCCCGGCGAGGGCATCTACAACGACATGGCGGGCATGATGGAAGGCAACAGTCCCTTCCAAACCGTCTGGCTGGCGGATGAGGAACGCGAGGTCGCGCTGGAAAAGGTAAGCGCCCTGGCGAAGCAGACCGGCAAGGCCGGCCCCGCGCCGTTCGTGTTTGAAGGCAACGCCCCCGCGGACATCCGCGAGAACCGTCCGCTGCTCGAAGCGCTTTCCAGCCTGCCGGTTAAAGCCCCAACCACCGCCCGCCTCTGGCTCGGCGCACCGAACTCGATCAAAGGTCCGACCGAAGCCGTGCTCCAGCGGCAGAGCGGCAACCACTTGCTCATCGTCGGCCAGCGCGAAGAATCCGCGCTCGCCTTGCTCGGTCTCGGCCTGCTGGGCCTGGCCGCGCAGTTCCCGCGTGCCGCGGCCCGGTTCGTTGTGCTCGACAGCACGCCGCCGGATTCGTCCCAGCGCGAGTTCGTGGAAGGCATTGTGAAAAGCCTGCCGCAACCCGCCACCGTCGCGCGCGGCGGCGACCTCGCCACCGTGCTGGGCGAACTGGTCGAGGAAATGAAACGCCGCGGCGACGCTGCCGACGGGGCCAGCGCGCCGGCCACGTTCGTTTTCATCCTCGGGCTGCAAAACTTCAAGAAGCTGCGGCAGGAGGACGATTTCAGTTTCTCCACCAGCGACGACGCCACCGCCAATCCCGCCAAGCTCCTCGGCGAACTCATCACCGGCGGCGCGGCGGTGGGCCTCCACGTCATCGCGGCCTGCGACACCTACAACAACGTCAACCGCTATCTGGGCCGCAAGGCGCTGGCGGAGTTTGAAATGCGCGTCCTCTTCCAGATGAGCGCGAACGACTCAGCCAGCCTGATTGACAACCCCAAGGCGAACAATCTCGGCCTGCACCGCGCGCTGTTCTACAACGAGCACGAAGGCTGGCTGGAAACCTTCCGCCCCTACGCGTTGCCCGATGCCGGGTGGCTCGGCGAAGCGGCGCAACAACTGGCCGGGCGCTGCGCCTCCCGGTAGTCGCCCACTTCCCGAGGCAGCCATCCTCGCTGACCGGACCTCACGACCACGCCTCCGATCTGATCGGCGTAAGGGTCGAGCGCAGCACGACCTTTCGCATTCATGAGCTTACTCACAACCGCACGAGCCTTGGTGGAGACCTTGCGGGCGGAGGTGCCCGAGCTTCGGCGGGCGCAGGCGCTGGGCTATCCGGTGGCCGGGGTGCTGGCGCGCCTCGCGCTGGCGTTGTTCAGCGGGGTGGGCCGCGGCCCGACCGACCTGGCCGAATACGCGACCATGCTCTCGCAGGCGCAGTTGCGGGCGCTGCGCTTCCGGTGTCTTTCGGGCACCCGGCGGGTGCGGTGTCCGGCGCGCACGACCTTCGAGCGAGTGCTGGCGGCGGTGGACGCGGCGGCGGTGGAACGGGCGTTCCTCTGCTGGCAGGCGCAGGTGCTGGGGCCGGTGCAGGTCACGCTCGTGATCGTGGACGGCAAGGCGATCCGGCGTGCGAAGGTGGAACTGGTCAGCGCGGTCAGTGGCACGGGTCGCTGGTTGGGCACGGTCAGTGGGGCCGAAAAGAGCAATGAAATCTCCGCCGCGCGGGTGCTGCTGGACCAGCTGGACGTGACGGGCAAGCGGGTGCTGGCCGATTGCCTGCACACGCAGACGGAGACGGCGCAGCAGATTCTTTATGAAGGCGGCGGGGACTATTGGTTGACCGTCAAAGGCAACCAGAAGGAGTTGGTGACGACCCTTGAATAAAGCGATGTAGAACCAAGTTGCGGACTGAGACCGAGACCGCAAACGGCTGCTGCGGCACGATCTGCGCCGGATAGCTCGCTTCATCAATCACCCAACGATAGCCAAACGCGCGTTGCACCTCCTCCGCGCCCTCGCGAGCCAGCGGCTTGCCGGGGTCATAGCTCGCCACCCACCCCAGGTGGTTGGCATGCAATCGGCAGATCGAGTCCATCAGGAACCGCCGGTGGATCGGGTCGGATACTATGTCATCGGGATTGTCATCCAACTGAGCCTTGAAGTTTCCCCAGTCGTAGGCCACTACCCCCCCGATGGGCGCTGTCCTCCAACGCGGGCTGATCTTCTCGATGCCCGCACCGTGGCTCTTCATCTGTTGGGGATGAGCGAAGGAGTCCCAGTAGATGCCGAAGTCATAGTCCTTGAAGTGGAGCCGCACCCGGTTGTAATAGATCTCCGCGTAGGCGAAGAAGTCGGTCGCCGCGTCGGCCCGCTTGGCATAGCCGCCGGCTGCTTGCGCCAAGCCCACGCACTCGCGTTTGTAGGTGGCCATGAAGCTCTCCATCGCGGCGTTGTCATACGGATTGCCCGGGCGGCTCATGCTGGCCTCCAGGCCCGCGGCGGCCAGCACCGCGCGGTGCGCCGCGCAGGCGTATTGCACCCCGCGGTCGCTGTGGTGGAGCAGGCCGCGCGGGGGTTGGCGCTGGCGCAGCCCCATCTGGAGGGCCGCCAGCACGGTGGCCGCGGCCAGGGTCGCGCCGCTGGCCCAGCCCACGACCTTGCGACTCCAGAGGTCGAGGATCACCGCCACAAAGCGCCAGCCTTCGGCGGTGGGCACATAGGTGAGATTGCTGGCCCAGATCTGGTTGGGCGCGGTGGGCTTGGGGGCCGCGGCCAGCCGGTTGGGGGCCACACGGTGGTCGTGGGCGCTGTCGGTGGTGCGGGGCACGTAGCGGCAGGGGCACTGGCCGCGCTGGCGCAGGGCACGCATGAGCCGGGGAGCGCCGTAGCGGCCCCGATGCTCGGCATGGAGTGCGGCGAGGCTCTGGCTCAGGGCCGCGTCGGCCGTCTCGCGGGCGCTGGGCGCCGCCTGCTGCCAGGTGTGGTAGCCGGAGCGGGTGACGTCCAGCGCCGCGCGCAGTTGGGCGATCGCGTGGTCGGCGCTCATGCTTTCGATGTGCTGGTAGCGCTCCGCGACGGTTCGGAGAGGATGCCCAGCGTTTTTTTTAGAATGTCCCGTTGTTCGCGCACCCGGACCAACTCGG
>Ga0105047_10016737_pt1 | contig 11481 bp, 13 predicted proteins | sample MAT04_FD_78384 | JGI IMG/M metagenome (GOLD analysis project Ga0105047, IMG submission 78384) | Freshwater microbial communities from Lake Fryxell liftoff mats and glacier meltwater in Antarctica - MAT-04 (megahit assembly) | ecosystem: Environmental > Aquatic > Freshwater > Ice > Liftoff... | reverse complement strand
TTGCACTAACCAATGCCAAGCACCAGGAAGTGAAAGATCTAGCAACCGCAATCGTAAGCGCTCAGACAAAAGAGATTGGCGACATGACAGCGTGGCAGAAATCTTGGAGCTACCCAGCCAGTAACGGTGAAATGATGATCGATCATTCGTCGATGGGCATGATGGATACTAATGCTGGCATGATGAATAACCTAAACGGCAAAACTGGTAACGAATTCGACAAAGCATTCCTTACCCAGATGATGATGCACCACCAATCTGCAATAGACATGGCAAGCACAGGGGCTACTAACGCTTACCATCAAGAGGTAAAGGACCTTACTAAGGGCATCATTACTGCCCAAACCAAAGAAATCTTACAAATGCGACAATGGCAGAAAGACTGGGGTTATAGCTCCTAGATACTAAGTTTAAGTGCCCTAGGGTCTTCTGTACATCTGCTCATTCAGCGTTCCTTGCTTCAGTACATAGCTGGCATAGATTTGATTCTGTGCTATTTACCAAGCCATAAAGTTTTTCATAATATCGACAAACTAAATAAACTTGAACCGACTTATATAATTATCGATTTCAAAAGAATCATAGATATCGCTAAATCAAGCTAGACAAGTGATTAATTTATTATTTTCTGGAGTTATGGAGCCTGCTTTAGGCAGGGATAATATTCTCTATGTAGCTGGAGTGTGGACCTGATTTGATGTGTTTATAATCTGCATATTGAAGTTTGGAAGGAGTGATGCATAACGGCATATAATTGCCCTTACGAATTTTTGCTAGTGGTGGCGCCCAATTATTGTCGTCTTTTGGTCGTACTTTTGTTAGCTTACCAAATACAATCTCCATGTAGTCTTCCACAGGGATTGGTGATATTGTCCCGGCAACCTGCACAGTAGTTTGACTTTCGTTATCTGCGATTGTTAATGCTACGTGTGAGTTTTTTTCTATATTTTTATACTTAAAAGTTTCGGCACGTGTCACGAAGTAAAAGTTAAAATTTTCGTCAGAAACATAGTATATAGCCGAGCCCCAAGGGCTACCATCGACTGATAACGTTGAAAGTACGCCCATAGGATGGTGTTTTAAAAATGCGTGAACTTTTTGATGTGGGTGCTGCGGTGTATCCGTCATTCTCTCAGCATAATGGCGCTGCCCTAAAAAAGCAACTATGCAAGCAAGAGCCGACTAAGCTATGATGGTTACAATGGATAGTCAGCTGGAAAGAGTAAAAAAAGAATTAACCGCAGTTGGCGTGACTTCTTATGGCCAGCGTTTACCCGAAGTTAAGGCGCTGGCTCATATACTTCACTCCGATGAGCACATCGGTGGAGTTGTGTACGGCAAATACCCTAACGGTTTAGCTTGGTTAGTAGCAACTCAAAAACGTGTCATATTTTTAGACCATAAACCAATGTTTAATACTCTAGACGAAATTACATACGATGTTGTTTCTGGTGTGCAAAGTAGTAAAGCTGGTCCACTTGTGTCGGTAACTTTATTCACCAGAATCAATAATTATTCAATCAGCTTCGTCAATGCAAAATGCGCGCAAATTTTTGTTAATTATATTGAAAAACGACGTCTTACTGTCGAAAACACACAGCAACCCGCAAATCATGATCTAGACTATAAACAGCTACCTGACATACAGACGAACAATAATGAAGCCTTAAAGTTTCTGCAAGAACATGAGCTGGCTGTCCTATCTACTGTAGACAGAACTGGCAACGTTCATGGGGCTGTCATTTATTATTATGTCGACAAGCCGGGATTCATATACATACTTACCAAATCAGAGACCGGCAAAGGCCGAAATGTTTATGCTCACGGACAAGTTGCCATGACACTGCATGAAGCTGGGACCCTGCAAACCCTGCAAGTGCAAGGTTTGGCGGAAATCGAAACAGATCAAACCAAAAAAGAAGAAGTGTTTGCGGCTATTGTAAAGCAACGAACATATCGAGATGGCGCTAGTTTACCACCTGTCGTAAAGCTGCATGAGGGCAGCTTTACAGTCATCAGAATTGCACCAACATTGTTAAGCTTTCACGATTATTCAAAGATTCAATGATTAGATAAATACCAGGCTGGACATGATACTCGTGATGATCAACTAAGGAACGGTAATTTACTAGTAATATGCCCCTGAATTACTTTTTATTATTATCTCGTTCTTCTATTTTATCGACGCGACCTTTGGCTGAGTCATAAACTTTTTTAAGTTGAAGCCGGGCTTTATCGACGTATTTTTGAGCCCAATCAAATTCGTTAGACAGGACTATTAACCCCGCAAGCATAATTAATAAACCAGGTCCGGGTAAAGGAATCAGGATTAATCCAACAATAATAAGCGGAAAGCCAATTAGACCTATAATTATTTTTTTAACATGTCGGACAGTTTTACGCATATCTACATTATAGCGTGTTAATAATATTTAATTTACTGAACGCTAGTTTGTGCGCTAGAAGGTGTTTCCAGATCAACGCTCTCTTCTTGGCCTTCCGGTTTCAGGATGTCGTCGACAAGCTTATCTAATTGGTCGTCAGACAAGTTGGCCTTAACGGCGTAGCCTTCGATGCCTTGTTCTCGCAAACCGACAGGAGCATCATCTTCGTTAAGGTTAGATATAATCAACACTTTTATATTTTCGCCCCATTCGCTGGCGCGCATTGTTTTTAGTATCTGATCACCGGCAATTTCGGGCACCATTAGATCGAGCAAAACTAAATTCGGTAATTCTTTCTGGATAACATCTAATGCCGTCCGGCCATCATAAGCCACAAAACATTGATATCCAAGCAATCCAAGCCGCGTTTTATAAATATCAGCCAGGGCAACATTGTCCTCGACAATTACAACTTTTGAAGCTAAGCCTATTAAATCCATATAATACTTATATTAACCTATGCAAGATAGATTTGCTATGTTACTAGTTAGTAGTTTTGCGACGGAATAACCAGGCAGCCAGTGGCATTGTTACCAGCAAACTACCTAAACACCAAGCTACTGCTAGCCAGCCGTAATTACCGATTGGTGACCCTAACATCAAGGCCCGGACGGCTTCGATTACCTGTGTGATCGGCTGATTTTCTGCGAATGCTTTCAGATAACGATTCATACCTTCAAGTGGCACAAAGGCGCTACTGGCGAAAGTTAGCGGGAATACTAACACGAACGAGATCCACTGCACGCCCTCAACGCTTTTAGCGATCACGCCCACAATAGCCGCCAGCCATGAGAATGCCAAGGTGAATAAGATTAAGATCCCGACTATTTCTAACCACTGAACCAGGCTAGCGCTAGTTCGGAAGCCAAGGGTCAAGCCAACTACGATCATCACTGTCGTCGAAATGGCATTACGAAAAACATCAGAAACTACATGGCCATTTAATACTGCCAGGTTAGACATTGGCAATGAACGGAAACGGTCGACAATGCCCTTTTGTAAGTCACTAGTAACCGCTACTGCTGTCGTGGTAGAGCCAAAGGCGACAGTCTGTACAATAATACCGGCCATCAGAAAGCTCAGATAGCTAACACCCTCTGGCAATGCTAGGCCAATCGCGCCTCCAAAGACAGCCGAGAAAAGCACCAAAAACATGATTGGCTGGAAGAATGTCCCCAGTAACTGATCAGTATTACGAACAATGTGCGTACTGCTGCGCTTAATCATAATCAAGGAGTCAGTAATCGCTAGGTAAAATTTAGGTTTGCGCTCAAAAACAAGATTATTGCTAGCCATTACTTTTTCTCCTTTTTGTCAGCTGATTTTTGCTTGCCAGTTAACGACAGAAACACGTCATCGAGAGTTGGCTTATGAATTGCCATCGACGTAACGGTGATTTTGTCTTTTGCCAACATATCTAACGTTTTCTTAACGTCAACGTTTGTTTCTTGGATAACAATAGCCGCCGAAAATTCCTTTTCGTTGTTATCGGCCACATTTTTGCCGAGAACTTTCAGAGCCTTATCGAACGCCTCGGCATCTTTAAACTTAAGCTCCAGACGATCACGGCCAACTTTGCTTTTAAGCTCGGCGGCGGTACCTTGGGCGATGACTTTACCGCCATCAATCACCACAATTTCGTCAGCTAATTGATCGGCTTCTTCCAGATACTGGGTTGTCAGTAAGATAGTTGTGCCTTTTGCGACTAATCCTTCGATGATCTTCCACATACCTAAACGTGAGCGTGGATCTAGGCCGGTTGTCGGCTCATCCAGAAAAATAACTGGAGGTGTAGCAATCAAACTAACAGCCAGGTCTAGGCGACGACGCATACCACCAGAATAGGTTTTAGCAGGACGATCGGCGGCTTGAACGAGATCAAATTCTTCGAGCAGTTCTTGAGCTCGTTCGGCAGCACTTTTTTTGGTAAGACGGTATAGGCGACCCATCATCACCAAGTTTTCACGGCCAGTAAGCATTTCGTCTACTGCCGCCGACTGGCCAGTTAGGCCAATAACATTACGGACTTTATCGGCATCTTCTTTGACATCATTACCCTCAACCGTAACTGTGCCGCTATCAAAATTAAGCAGAGTGCTCAATATCCGGACAGTGGTAGTTTTGCCTGCGCCGTTTGGGCCCAGCAAAGCCAACATGCTACCACGCTTCACCTTAAGGTCTATACCCTTTAATACTTCGTTAGATCCATAAGATTTTTTGAGATTTTTAGCCGTAATGGCATACATACTATCGGACACTATTGGCTCCTTTGGCTAAAGTCTGAGATTTATTACCAATATTATAGCAAGATACTGGTGTTTTAATTAAGTTGTTAATAGACTCGGCTCAAGAGATTTTTTAATCAACATAGCGCTGCCACTCGAAGTGGCATCGTATAATCCGCCGTGCGACAAACCTATTTCTGCCAATAGTCCGATAATCACTTCGTAGTTCATTGACTTATTAATGATACAGGCACTGGTAAAATAGCTGGTAAAATCGTGCTGCGCCAGTCCTGGGATCAAATTGGCCTCCAAAAAATGAGGTTCGTTATTTTCGTTTAGACGTATATCGATGCGCCCATAATCACGAGCTCCCAAAACCTCAAAAACGTCTTTTGCTAACTGGACCACCGTTTGGCGAATATGCCCTTCAGTAACAGCAATAACGTGTTCGGTGTCATCACTTTTAACTTTTTGGCCAAGTATGCGGTCGCCACTGCTGTTTTGCTCAGTAATTAGCTCAATTGGCATAGCTAGTAATTCTTTATTACTATCGTTTTCTATGATCGCGACGCTAAACTCGCGTCCAGGCAAATAAGTTTCGACTAAAGACTCAGTGCCATATTTGTCATAAATCGATTGAACTTTTTGTTGATAACTAACGAAGTTGCGTGCTACAGAATCAGCGCCAATACCCTTTCCACCACCGCCATTTGGGGGTTTTATAAATAACGGAAAATTGAGCGGCAAATCGTGACTGCCAGTGTACTGTCCAGGTTGAGCGGTAAAATAAGCTGCGCTATGTAAACCACTAGACCTTACGATTTGCTTGGCTGCTGGCTTATCGAAGTCAAGCATGATGGCCGATTGGGTTGAGCCAGTATAATTAATACCTCGTTTGTCCAGATAATCCGAAACCCACACCAAAGATTCTGGATCTTGTTCTGAGGGCACATTCTTGACACCTAAAAACACTAGATCCGGCTGCTTATTTACTAAACGGTCAAGATCATTAGTGTCACTAACAAATGTAACACCTACTTTTTGGTATTGCTGTTCTAGAACCGCTTTAATCATGCCGCAGGATTTTTGGCCCATAGAACTGAGGCTCGGCGTGGTCGAGCGAACAATTTCAATATATTTATTTATTTTGGCCATGATTATAATACCGTTTAACGTTTTAAAAATGTCGCCTGAGCCTAATACTAACTAACCGAGATAATAGTTAGCCTTCTTGCAATATGCGGCTTATATATGACAACGGAGAGGTTATAATAACCACTTGCTACTGCTAATTATAACACGTTATAGGTGTTATACATGCTTTCATTAACTGTTTGCTTTTCATTCAGTACGTGACTTGTGGAAGCATTGTTTTAAGGTTATGCTTAATATTAATAAGGACTTCTTGAAAAAATGAAAAAGAAAATTGTAGAAAAAGTAATTAGCGCGCCAGCCGAGGCTCTAGAATATAGCATCGTGGGCGGCCAAAAAATTATCAGAACATTACCCGGCAGTCAAAATCCCCAAGTCATAAAAGCCAAAGAGTACTGGACTGTGGCTGGCCCAGCGGTTACCGCCAGAGCAGTTGATGGCAGTCGGCGCTTTGCCCAAAATATTCCATTAGCAAACAGCCGTCCCATGGTACGAGCTAAGAATTATTGGTATTTGCTCGGTCCCGGCTTAACGACTGGAGCAGCAGACGATGATCCATCAGGCATCGCTACATATTCACAAGCTGGCGCCCAGACTGGCTTCGCTTTATCTTGGCTGGCTATTTTCACCTTCCCGTTAATGTCTGTAGTCCAGGAAATGTGCGCTCGAATTGGCTTAGTGACTGGGCGTGGTTTAGCGGGTAATATCCGCTTGCATTTTTCTCGAAAAGTTTTATATGCCAGCACCTTTTTGTTGTTTGCAGCCAACACCTTCAATATTGGCGCAAATATTGGCGCCATGGCCAAAGCAACTCAGCTTTTATTACCACAAGCTGGTTTCGGCGTGTTAGTTGTGGGATTCACTATCTTGATTATGGCTATGCAGATCTTTACGCCCTACGCCCGCTACGCCAAGTATTTAAAGTGGTTGGCGCTGGTACTGCTGGCCTATATCGTATCGGCTATACTGGCCAAACCGGATTGGTCAGCCGTTTTGCAACAATCCTTAGTCCCGCAAATTACTTTCAGTAAAGAGCAACTGCTATTAATTTGCGCCATTTTGGGCACCACAATTTCCCCGTATTTATTCTTTTGGCAAACATCACAAGAAGTCGAAGAAGAGATTGCCGGCGGCCTTACCACCATCAAGCAGCGAACGGGTTCGGACGCCAAAGCCATGAAACGCATGCGCATAGATGTTTGGTCGGGCATGTTCCTATCTAACTTAGTGATGTTTTTTATCATCGTAGCTTGCGGCAGTATTTTATTCCCACAAGGTATTACAAATATTGGCTCGGCAGCTGAAGCGGCTGAAGCCCTGCGGCCATTCGCCGGCGACGCTACATATTGGTTATTCTCGATTGGTATAATCGGCACCGGCCTATTGGCTATTCCAATATTAGCCGGGGCCAGCTCCTATGCTATTAGTGAAAGTTTGGGCCGTCATCAAGGTCTAAATAATAAATTGGCCCAGGCACCAGCATTTTACGGCGTTATTATTATTTCTATGTTGGCTGGATTAGCTATTAATTTCATAGGACTGAACCCCATAAAAGCACTAATTTATGCGGCGGTAGCCAACGGCATTGTAGCGCCAATCGTGCTAGTACTTATCGTCTTATTAGCTCGTAATAAAAAGATCATGGGCGAATGGGCCAACCGTAAACACACCACCGTCATCGGCTGGTTATTAACTGGGCTCATGGCAGCCTCCGGCATAGCAGCCATATATGCTATCTTTAGTTAATAAAGACGTAAATTAAAACCATTGTAATCACAAAACCGGAAAACCAGTTTAAGGCTATGAAGCGCTTCCAGCCAGAATTTGCCTGCTCAGCATCAGCTTCGCTAATTGATCGATATGGCCAGATACTTACTACGTAAAGCATTTCGGTTACAGCAATAATTAAACCGATCCAGCCAAAATGCAGTAGCACGATTGCCGAAATTGAGTACAAAACAATTGATAGTCGGACTGTCTGCTTAGCACCTATAATAGTTGCTACTGACGCAATCTTACCCTTTTTGTCTGCCACAATGTCTTGGACCGCGCCAAAAGCATGACTAGCCATCCCCCACAAAAAGAAAGCGGCCATCATATATGCATAGCTGCTAGTAAAGTCCGAAAAAGTAAGGGCGTAGAGTAACGGCCCGACAAAGTGCGCACTAGAAGTCATGGAATCTATGAATGGTCGTTCTTTAAATCTTAATTTTGGAACGCTATAGGCTAATACCAAGAATATGACGCCCAGTAGCGCTATAACACCCCACGGTCTAGTACTAAGAGCCAATAAATAGATTGTGAACGGCAAACTGAGTACGGTTGCCGCGATTATCACTGTCCGATGCTGAGATTTTGCTAGCAAAGCACCCTCAATACCGCCTTTGCGCGGATTTTGCATGTCAGATTCATAATCGAAAACGTCATTTATGCCGTACATTAATAAGTTATAAGGGATTAGGAAAAATAAACTGCCGATAATAAAAATCGCGTCCACTTCGCGAATGGTAAGTAAGTATCCTGCCGCGAATGGATAGGCGGTATTTATCCATGAAATTGGTCGCGAGGACACCAGTAAATATTTGATTTTATTTATCATTTCGGGTACTCCTGATCCAAATATATGGGACTAATACGGTTGCCGCGATAGCGTAGGCAAAATCCTCTATCGGAGCTCTACCAATATATACCCCCATTATTTTATCGATATCGTATGCAACTATGTTATTTGCAATAATTAATGTATCGAAAATGGCAGTCAAAACTAGCAAAACTAATATAATGATTGCCAGCTGTTTAATTGGCCAAGTAACGGGTCGCCAGAATACTAAGCCTGCTAACAAGCCAAGCACAAGCAGATTAAGAATCGCGTAATTTAACATAGCGTTCTCCTAATCTCCATAGTACAAGTGTTAGATAAGTTAGTAAAAACAAGAAAAACAATTCCTCTATCGGAAAATTAGGAGCTAACAACAGGCCAAGATCGTACTTGGAATTACCTGTAAAGAATATACCAACGCCGATGCCTAGCAAATCCCAGACAATGAAAAATAAGACAGCTAAGCTAATTGTTTTTGCGGCCCTTAGCCTGTCATAAAAAAATGCCAATCGTAATCGATAATCAGCCAACAATAAACCACAAATAGAAAATATTAATATTGCTAGGTAATAGAATTTTTCCATTAGATTTTACCCATATCTTTTAGTTGGTGTAAGGCGGAACTTGTTTTATCACCAATAATCCGTTTGTAGACAAGCTCGGCGCCAATCAGACACATCGGCAGTCCAATGCCCGGCACAGTGTTGGCACCTACATAATACAGATTCTTAACCTTACGGCTTTTATTTTTTGGTCTTAACATAGCGCTTTGCTTGAGGGTGTGCGACAAGCCCAGGGCTGTGCCTTGCCAAGCATTGAGCTGCGAGGCGAAATCCGCCGGTCCAAATACCTTTTTAGTAACAATTCTGGTTTTCAGATCTTTAACTCCACTATTTTTTATAAGCTGATCCAGATATTTGCCGGCTAACTTATCGAGTTCTTCCCGGCTCATTTCCGCAGCGGCTGGCCCAGGCACCAGCACAAATACGTTTTCATGGCCTTTGGGTGCGACACTTGCATCAGTTTGACTTGACTTGCAAACATACATCGACGCCTTTTCTGGCCAGATTTTTTTATCAAATATATCTTCAAAGCTAGACTGCCAGTTATCTGTAAAAAATAAGTTGTGATGCTCAAACTCCGGTAAACTACCTTTTACGCCCAAATACATCAGGATGGCAGACGGTCCAGCCGTGCGTTTCTGCCAATAAATTTCAGGATATGTTTGAAGCTTCTTCGGTAGCAGTTTAGTTTCGGTAAAATGCAGATCGGCATTAGAAATCACTATGTCGGAGTTAATCCGCCTATCATCTTGGAGTTCAATACCTGCAGCTTGGCCATTATTAGTTATTATTCGACTAACTGAAGCATTGTAGTGGTAAGTTACGCCAGCTGTTTTGCCAATCGCCACTAGCGCCTCAATCAGTCTATATATACCACCCTGCGGATAAAACACGCCTTGTTTAAAGTCCATGTGACTCATCAGCGAATAAATAGCTGGTGCCTTAAATGGCGATGCTCCCAAAAATACTGCCGGATATTCCAGTATTTGTCTGAGCGATTCATCTTTAAAATAACTTTTCAGGTTAGCGTCCATGGTTTTGCCGCCCATAGCTAACATGCCTGTTCCAGCCTTAATTATTTCTTTACTAATTAAGTTCTTTGAGTTATCGAAATTTGTATACAGAAAATGCTTGGTGGCTATCTTATAAATATATTCGGCACGATCTAAATATTTCTGCAATTCGACTCCGGCGCCTTTTTCTATGGATTCAAATGTCTGCTTATCTTCGTTATTGCCGTGGATATTTAGGGTTTTACCGTTAGAAAAAGTAATTTTATAGCCAGGCTCTAATCGGATTAAATCTAGATGGTTATGTATATCTTCGCCAATCAGACTAAAGTATTTTTCAAAAATTTCTGGCATCAAATACCATGATGGCCCGGTGTCAAAGGTGAAGCCATCGATCTTTAACTGCCCGGCTCGTCCACCAGGCTGAACTTGCTTTTCAAAAACATCTACTTTTATACCTGATTTGGCCAGCAGATTGGCCAGCGCCAAGCCGCCGACACCAGCACCAATAATAATTGCCGATTTGGGCGGGGCTGATGATTTCATCACTAACGCACCACACTGTTTACAGGCACCGCAAAAAGTATTAATTTGTAGAAGTTATTGATTCTTACTCGTTTTGTTTTAATTGTTTCGATTGGGGTACGTTCTAGTTTTCTGAGCAAAGCGGCGTAATATCTGTAGCTGGTCATAACTGCTTTTCGGGCGCTGAGCGGCAGCTGCTGAAGGTTAGGCCAGGCCGCCTTAAAATCTTGCTTAATATCGTTAATAATTACTGTTTTGGCTTGTTCATCAAGCGAATCAAAATCGCCATCTGGAAAATAATAACGTCCAAGCTGCTGATGATCGGCAGCTACATCTCGCAAGAAATTAACTTTTTGATAGGCCGCACCTAGGTGGGCGGCACCAGTTTTTAGCTGACCATAAAGCGCTTCATCACCATCACAAAAAACTCTCAAGCACATCAGGCCGACAACTTCCGCCGAACCATGAATATATGATTTATATTCTTCAATATTGAAGTGCTTTTTGGTAATATCGGAGCGCATACTGGCAAAAAATGGCGTAATTAACTCTTCGTTAATACCATGCTTATTGGCCGTCGCCTGAAATGAATGGACAATGGGGTTAACGCTATACTTCCGTTGCAGTGCGGCTATAGTTTCGGACTCTAATTCATTTAGTAGTTGCGCCGCGTCTTTACCCCGATAGGTGTCAACAATCTCATCAGCTATGCGGGTAAGGCCGTAAGTAGCATATATGTGTGGCCGGATTTTTGAGTCAAAACGCCTGCTGGCCAAGCTAAAAGACGTCGAGTAGCTCTTAGTAAAAAGCTTACTGGTTTTGCGAGTAACGGCGAGATACCCTTCCATTATATTGAGCGATCCGTGGCTTGCTTGATAAAGCTTCTTAATGCGCTCTTGCTTTTATCGCTCATGCTCAATTTATCTAACAAATTATTAGAGTGGGTTACGTAATCATTAATCT
>Ga0105047_10016735_pt1 | contig 11482 bp, 12 predicted proteins | sample MAT04_FD_78384 | JGI IMG/M metagenome (GOLD analysis project Ga0105047, IMG submission 78384) | Freshwater microbial communities from Lake Fryxell liftoff mats and glacier meltwater in Antarctica - MAT-04 (megahit assembly) | ecosystem: Environmental > Aquatic > Freshwater > Ice > Liftoff... | reverse complement strand
CGCGGGTATCTGCGGGCCATCCGCTGAGGCGGGCCGGCAAGCCATCGTCCCGGCCGATCACCTGACGGAGGAGGCACGCGGCGGAGCGGGGCCGCGGCTACTCGGCCGGTGCCGGGGCAGCGGACCGGTTCCACAACTCCGGCTGCAACTCCTCCGGCCGGTTCGGGAACCACATGGCGCAGGCGAGCGTCACGGCGGCGACGCCGGCCAGCACCACCATGGCCAGCGCCATGTTGCCCGTCGCCTCATGCAGGAAGCCCACCAGTGGCGAGGCGAGGGCGGCACCCAGGAAGCCCACGGTGAAGCGGATCGAATAGAGCTTCGCGCGGAGCTCGGGTGCCACGTAGCGCGCCGTCATCGTCTCGTTCACCGTCACCTGGCCGAAGATCGCGGAGGCCACGAGGGCCGAGATCGGCAGCACCGCCCATCCTTCCAGGAAAGAGAGCGCCAGCAGCCCTGGCACCTGCACGATGGCGAGCGGCATGAAGACCGATTTCAACGTCTTGCGGTCGATCATCTGGCCAACGGTGTATTGCGTGAGGCCGCCGCAGATCGTCGCGAGGAAGGCCAGCATCCCGACGACAGGCAGCAAGTCCGGGTTGCCGGCCAGGCGCTCCTGCATGAGCTTGGGCAGGAGCAGCGTGAAGGCGTTGAAGACCAGCCCCGAGACCGTCGCGATCATCAGCAGCGAGATCACTGCGCGGCGAACCACCGCTGGCGGGATTGCCGGGAAAGGCCGGGTGGTGACGCCCGATTTCTTCGCGTCGAATGGCGGCTCGCGCAGGTAGAGTAAGCCGATCGCCATGCAGATCAGCCCAGGCATGACAAAGGCGTAGCGCCAGCCGAAATGGGCAGCGAGGAAGGCAGTGACCACGGGCGCCAGCGCCACGCCGAGATTGCCGAAGACGCCGTTGATGCCCATGGCGCGCCCGACGCGGTCGCCCCCCGCCTCGGCGATGATGGCCGTGCCGATGGGGTGATAGATGGCCGAGAATGCGCCCATGACCGCCAATGCCATGGCGAGCCCCCAGGGTCCCGACGTGAAGCCCGCCAGCGCCATCCCGCCGCCCGAGCCGATGAAGAAGGCGCCCATCATCGCCTTGCGGCCCAAGCGGTCGGCCAGCCAGCCCATCGGCAGGGCGCCCAGCCCGTAGAGCACGAACATCGCCGTGCCGATGGCGAGGATGGGGCCGTAATCGGTGCCGAAGGCCTCACCATCCTGCTGCACCATGGCGAGCACCGCCGTCGCCAGCACAAGCAGGCCGTAATGGGTGAAGCTGTGGGCGGCATTGATGAAGCAAACCTGCCGGGTCGCGGGAGTCATGGCGCTGTTCCTCTCGATGGGGAGAGTCTACCCTGTCCATCCCGCAACGTCCGGACGCTTCATGTCGCGCATCGGCCAGAACTCCCGCACCATGGCTCAGGAGCAGGTGGACCGCCCGCTGGCCGCCTTCGCGCGTGACTACGAGGGCGGAGAGGTCACCGGGTGGCATGATCACGGCCGGGCGCAGCTTCTCTACGCAACGCAGGGGGTCATGCGCGTCGCGACGCACGGCACGCATTTCGTCGTGCCGCCGGGCCGCGCGCTCTGGGTGCCGGCCGCCATGCCGCACGAGGTGCGGACCGAGGGGCCGGTCGCCATGCGGGCGCTGTTCTTCCGGGCCGATGCCGCGCGTGTGGGGGAGGCCGTGCCGGCCGTGCTTGGCGTCTCCGCGCTGCTGCGGGAACTCATCCTGGCGGCCTGCGCCGAGCCGCTCGAATGGGACGAGGCCGGGCGTGGGGGGCACCTGGCCGCACTGATCGCCGAGGAGGTGGCGCGTGCGCCCCGCCTGCCCTTCGGTGTGCCGGCCCTGCGCGATCCACGGTTGCGCCGGCTGGCCGCCGGCCTGGCCGCCGACCCGGCAAGTGCCCTCACACTGGAGAATTGGGCCGAGCGATGCGGCGCCAGCGCACGCACGCTGGCGCGGCTGTTTCGTGCCGAGACGGGCATGGGCTTCGCGCGCTGGCGGCAGGCGCTGCGCCTGACGGAAGCGGCGGCGATGCTGGCTCAGGGTGCCACGCCCGCGCGTGCCTCTGCGGCGGTGGGTTACAGCAGCGCGCCGGCCTTCGGTGCTGCCTTCCGCTCCGCCTTCGGGATCACGCCTGGCGGGGCGCGCTAGCTTATCCCAAAGCTCAGACGTGACGCCGGAGATGCGGAGGCGGATGGCGGGCGAGCCGCGTCAGGTGCGATGCCTCAGGCGCGCTCGAGCAGGCCCATGCGCCAAAGTTTTTCTGTGAAGACTGGGTCTGCCGCATCGGTTCCCTCGGCAAGCGCCGCAACCCAGCCCGTCTCCTCCGGCGTCAGCACCAGCGTGCCGCCCGTCCAGTAAAGCGTGGCCGTGCCGTCGGCTGCCTGGGCCAAGTGACTGTGCATCGCATCCGTCAGCCGCAGCGCTCCCTCGGGGCGTGGCGCGAAAAGGCCACGCGCGGGCAGCGGCTGGCGGTCACGGGCGAGCTGCTCCAGCAGCAGGTTGGCAATGCGCTCGCCTTGCTCGGGCGTGGCCATGGCGAGGAGCTTCTCGGCCAGCATGGCCGCAAGGTCCGCCTCACCGATGCGCCAGGTTGGCACGCTTTCGCGCAGCGGCGGCATCTGGAGCTCAAGCTCATCGACCAGGCTCCGGATGGCCTGGGACCAGGATGGTTCCAGCAGGCCGAGCGTTGCGTGCAGCGAACGCTCGCCAGGCTCGGTCGCGGCGTCATGCATGACGCCGCGCGGGATGTAGAGCGCGTCGCCTGGATTGAGCATGATGATGTGCGGCTCGCCCTCCGGGTCCATGTTGCCGGGCCAGGGGGTCCGCCGGGTCGGGCGCGGCGTTCGCTCGCCATCCCAGACGCGCCAGCGCTTGCGGCCATCGACCTGGAGGACCAACACGTCATGCGTGTCGTAATGGGTGCGGAAGCCCTGAGCGGCGGGAGGGGTGAGGTAGATGTTGGCTTGCACGGCGTGCAGGAAAAGCCGCTCCAGCCCGCGGCAGAAGGCGGCAAGCGGTGGATGCGTCTCGTGGAACTGGGAGAGCACCAGCGAGGCGCCCTGGTCGAATCGCATCAGCAGGCGCGGCAGGTCAACGCGGCCGTCGGGCAGGGTGAACTCAGGCTCCGGCACGCCGGCGCTGCCGTTGCGGCCCTCATCGGCCATGGAAATCCGGGGCGAGCGGGCGCCGTCCGTGCGGAGGTGCGCATCGATCACGGCAACGCTGAGGAGGCTCGCAAACCGATCGGCACTGGGTGCGGCGAAGTGGCGCCATTCGCGCCCTTCCCGGAGCGCAAGCGCCTCGTCGACGCTGATTTCCCCGAAGGCAAGCGCGAAGGCGCTTTCGGCAAGTCCCTGATCCATGTTGTCCCTGGCGGTTCAGCTACGGGCGGGGAGGATTACCAGCGGCCCCGCCCAGGTGCGTCGCGCGGATCCGAATCCGTGCGGCCGGTGCGGCCGGAGGAGCCGCGATAGCCGCCGCGCCCGCGGCCAGGACCATCGGAAGGATCTGCGTCGGTGAGACCCGTGCTGCGGACGTTGCCGCGGTAGCCGCCGCGCCCATTTCCCGGACCATCGGCAGGATCGGCGTCGGTGATGCCGGTGCCACGGATGGGCGCGCGGTAGCCGCCACGGCCATTGCCCGGGCCATCAGCGGGATCGGCGTCGGTGATGCCCGTGCCGCGGGGCATCACTGCCAGCGGGGCCGGGTTGCCGTAATAGGCAGGACCGGGGGCGACGCAGGCGGTCAGCGCCGTCCCGGTTCCGCCCACGGCAACCGCACGGAGAATGAGAAACCGGCGGGAGAGACGTTCTTCCATGATCTGATTTCCTTGCCCGCGTGGCCGGGGCGATTATTGACGATAGAGGAGGGGATATGAAGAAACCAAAAATCTGCACTGCACGCGATGGCCCCGCGGCGGCTTAGCGGCGGCCGCGGCCCGGTCCGTCGCTGGGGTCGGAATCGGTGCGCCCGGAGTAAGTTCCGCGTCCACGGCCGGGGCCGTCCGACGGATCCCTGTCGGTCCTGCCGCTGGAACTGCCGCGCCCTTGGCCTGGCCCGTCGCTCGGGTCGCTGTCCGTCAGGCCCGAGCGGCTTTGCGCACCGCCGCCGCCCCCACGGCCGCGGCCCGGCCCGTCGCTCGGGTCATTGTCCGTCCTGCCGGAGCGTCCCTGGCCAGGGCGATCATTGGGATCACTGTCGGAGCGGCCACTTTGTGCCTCCGCCTCGCCCGGTGTGGCCGCTGTCACCAGCGCCGCGCCAGTGGCGACGCGAGCCACCAGGAGACGACGTGAAAGCCGCGGATCATTGCTGTTGGAGTTAGACATGACGCCCTGTCCTGAACCGGCTGATATAAATATCTGAGGCAGCGAAACGATCGGCCGCAAGCGCTTGTGCGGAGATGGTTGCGAAATTTCTGATTTGTAATTCAAATGATGCAGATCGAGGGAGTTGCGATATGAACGCAGAATCCGATGTGCCGCCCTCGCGTCTCCCCATGCTGTATACTGGCGTCGAAGCTCTCGACCGCGCCCGGCATGGCGCGATGCGCTTGACTGACGCAGGCCAGGGCTTCGCGCGGACAGCGACATCGGTGCCGATCGCGGCGGAGGAGTTCGCGCTGGCTGCCCGGCTGATGCCCATCGTATTTGCGGCCGCTGCTCCGCACATGCCTGTCGCGCTGCTCGGCCTCGGCGCCGGGGCGAACCACTTCGTCGATGGTACCGGCAAGTGGCGGCCGGGCGCCTATATCCCAGCCTATCTCCGCCGCTACCCCTTCCTGCTGGCTCATGCCGCAGCCGATTCGGATCAAGCCTTCCTCTGCGTCGATCCTACAGCGCCGCAGCTTTCCACCACCGAGGGCGATCCCCTCTTCGACGCCGAGGGCGCCCCCGCCCACATCGCCATGCGTGCCTTCGACTTCGCGCGCAACGTCGAGGGCGCCTTCCGCAGGACTCAGGAGATGGCGGAGGCGCTTCTCCTCATGGGGCTCTTGCAACCGGCGGCCATCCAGTTCGACCATCAGGGAAAGCCATTCCGCGTGGACGGCTTTCACGCCATCGAGAGGGAACGCCTGATGTCATTGACCGGAGAGCAACTCGTGCTGCTGCGCGACAAGGGATGGCTCGAACCCATCCACGCCCACCTGCTTTCCCTCCACGGGATCGCCGAGCTCAAGCGGCTGGAGGGCTGATCATGCGGCGTAGGCATCTCTTCGCGGGCGCGGCGGCCGCTCCCTTCCTGATCTCTGAAGCCCCGGCCCAGGTCCGCTTCTCCAATATCAGCATGTTCATCCCGGCCGGCCCCGGTGGCGGCTGGGATGGCCTTGGCCGCGCGATCGAGCAGGTGGCCCGCCAAGCGGGTCTCGTCGGTAACTTCCAGTTCGAGAACGTGGGCGGCGCCGGCGGCATCGTGGGCCTGCCGCGCTTCGTCGCGCAGCGTCGCGGCCGGCCGGATGCGCTGATGGTGGCAGGCTCGGTCATGGTGGGCGCGGTGTTGACCAACCGCTCGCCCATCGGGATCACCAACGTGACGCCCATTGCGCGGATGACGCAGGAAGTCGGCGTGGTCGTCGTGCCGGCGCAGTCCGACATCCGGGACATCGCGGGGCTTTTCGCCGCCTTTCGCGCCAATCCGGGCGCAGTCTCGGTGGCCGGCGGCAGTGCGGGCGGGACGGACCACATCACCCTCGGTCTTATCCTCCGCGCTCTCGGCCGCAACGCGCGCGAGGGCAGCTATGTGGCTTTCGCGGGCGGCGGCCCGGCTCAGGCCGCCATCCTCGGCGCGCAGGTCCGTGCCGGCATATCCGGCTATTCGGAGTTCTCCGAGCAGATCCGCTCTGGGCGGATGCGCGCGCTTGCCACCACCGGCGAGACGCGCAGCGCCCCCAACATCCCGACGCTGCGCGAAGCGGGCGTCGATGTCGTGACCGCCAACTGGCGCGGCGTCTTTGGCGCGCCTGGCATCAATCCGGCGCAGCGAGCGGCACTGACGGCGCTGATGACGGAACTGGTGGCGCTGCCGGCCTGGGTTGAATTGCTGGCGACCCGCGGGTGGGACAACGCCTTCCTCGCCGGCGCCGATTTCGAGCGCTTCCTGGCCGCCGACATCGTCGCCACGGAAATCGTGCTTAAGGAACTCGGCCTCGCCGGGTGAATGAGCCTCATCACCAGGGGTTATTTCCCAAGTCCGGCTTCACTCCCCATCTCACTGGCCAGGGGGGCGGCATTTCCCGCCCCTCACGGAGATGGATTTCATGTCCAATACGCTGTTCTCACCCGTGCGCCTCGGCGCGCTCAACCTGCCGAGCCGCCTGGTCATGGCGCCGATGACGCGCAACCGCAGCCCCGGCCAAGTGCCGAACGCAATGAACGCCGAATACTATGCGCAGCGCGCCGGCGCCGGCCTGATCGTGACCGAGGGCGCCACGCCCGACCCCTCCGGCCGCGGCTACATCGACATTTCAGGCCTCTACAACGACGCGCAGGCCGAGGGCTGGCGCGGCGTGGCCGAGGCGGTGCACGAAAAAGGCGGGCGCATTTTCATCCAACTCATGCACACGGGCCGCATCTCGCATCCCGATTTCCTGGATGGCAACCAGCCGGTCTCGTCGTCGTCCATCGCGGCTCCGGGCGAGATGTACACCCACACCGGCATGAAGCCGCACGGCACGCCCCGCGCCCTCGTCGCGGATGAGATTCCGGCGCTCGCCGCCACCTATGGACGCGCCGCGAACCTGGCCCGAAAGGCCGGGCTGGATGGCGTGGAGGTGCACGGCGCCAACGGTTACCTGCCGGGCCAGTTCCTCGCGCCCAACGTGAACACCCGCGAGGACGCATGGGGCGGCTCTATCGAGAAGCGCTCGCGCTTCCTGCTCGAAGCGGTGGATTCCGCCGTGGCGGCGATCGGCGGCAGCCGCGTCGGCGTCCGCCTTTCGCCGGGCGGCACCTTCAACGACATCCACGACCCCGACGCACCCGCGACCTATGCTCACGTCGCGGCCGAACTGGCAAAGCGGAACCTCGCCTACCTGCACGTCTACAACACCAATCCTGGCTTCGACGTGCCGGCGCTGATCCGTGCCCATTACAAGGGCACCTTGATCCTGAACGGCGGCTACGATCGTGCCCGGGCCGAGGCGGACATCGCCTCCGGCCTCGCCGACCTGATCGCCTTCGGCGTGCCCTTCCTCGCCAATCCGGATCTCCCGGTGCGTCTGCGCGAGGGTGCGCCACTGAACACGCCCGACCAGGCTACGTTCTACGGCGGCAGCGCCAAGGGCTACACGGACTACCCAGCGCTCGCTGCGTAGACCTGCTCCGCACGGGTCAGCCAGATGGTGTGGCCCGTGCACTCCGGATCCTTGGTGCGCTGATCGGCGCGGTTCAGGTGAAAGAGGCTGTCCCAGGCGAGGATGCCGTCGAAGCGCCGGCCGAGGTCCTGACACCATTCTTGAGCGGGGAACCATGCACGGTAGAGGGCCAGCAGGCTGCTTGCCTTGTCCACGCTGGTCAGGCGGAAGCCGTGGACGCGCCCCCCCGGCCGGCAGCAGCGCGGTGAACCGATCAGCGAGCCGCGCTCGGTGAGAGAGCGTCCGCGCGCGGTGTCGAAGGCGTGGGCATGGCGCTCATAGAGCGCGGGGACCGCGTCTGAGGACATGGCGCGATGCTGTGCCCATGGCGCTGGCGGCGCAATCTCCCGCGTGACACGCTTGCCACCCATCAGACCTGTCACCGATGGCATGAAACTGCCATGACTTGAGCGTGAGGAAGCACGAGGCCGCATGACACGCAGAATTCCGCTCCCCGACCTTCTGGCCGGGCTGTTCGTGCTGGCCTTCGGCCTGCTCGGGCTCTGGCAGGCCGGCGCCATCCCGGTCTCGCCGCTCTACGCGCAGGTCGGCCCCAAGGCGGTGCCCTACGTGGTGGCGAGCGTGATGTCGGTGCTGGGCGCGGGCCTCGTGTTGGCGGCGCTGCGCGGCGGCTGGTCGGCCGCCATCGCCGAGGTGGCGGAGGCGGGGCCGCCAAATCTGCGCGCGTTGGGCCTGCTCGGCGCCGGGCTGCTGGCGAACCTCGTGCTGATCGTCCCGGCGGGCTTTTCCATTGCCGCCTCGGCGCAGTTCGTGCTGGTGGCAGCCGCCTTCGGCAGCCGTTCCATGGCGCGCGACCTGCTGATCGCGCTGCCGCTCACGCTGCTTGTCTGGTTCCTCTTTGTGCGCGGCCTCGGCGTCAACATCGGCGCCGGGCTGCTCGAGGAGCTGGTGCTGGGCCTGCTGGGTCAGACCGCGTCTTGAGGCGGGATGCGCAGGACCTGGCCCGGGTAGATCCGGTCGGGGTGATCCAGCATCGGTCGGTTCGCCGCGAAGATCTGGGTGTAGCGATTGCCCTCGCCGTAATGCGCGCGGCTGATGGCCGAGAGCGTGTCGCCTTTCTTGACCGTGTAGAAGATGCTGGGAGGGATGCCGGGCCGGCGATCGTCCGACGCGGTCCGGTCATCCACGGCCGCTATGCCCGCGACATTGCCGATGGCCAGGATGAGCTTCTCGTGCGCCTCACGATCGCCCTGGGCGCCTTCCAGGACTGCAGTGTTGCCCTCCAGCGTGATCGAGACGCCGGGGAAGGGCAATTCCAACCGGTTCAATTCCTGGTGGAGCATGCCGATGCTGGGGGCAGGGCTGGCCTCGGCCGCATTCGCCTCGCTGTCGACGGTGCCAAGGCCGAGCCGCCGGCCGACGCCCTGAATGAAAGAGAAAAGGCCCATCGAATGTTTCCGTGGATGAATTGCATGGGCCTAAGCGCCGCCGCACCCGAAGGTTGCCGCTGATGGAAGCGATCGAGGGGCTCACGCTCGGCTTTTCCCATGCGCTGACACTGACCAACCTGGGCTGGGCGCTGCTTGGATGCTTTCTCGGCACGGCGGTCGGCGTGCTGCCTGGCATCGGGCCGGCGCTGACCATTGCGCTGCTGCTGCCCATCACCTTCCAGGTGAGTGCCACGGGCGCCTTCATCCTGTTCTGCGGCGTGTTCTACGGCGCGATGTATGGCGGCAGCACCACCTCCATCCTGCTCAACGCGCCGGGCGAATCGGGCTCGATCATCACCGCGCTCGAAGGGGCGAAAATGGCGCGCAGCGGGCGCGCGGGGCCGGCGCTGGCCACGGCGGCCATCGGCAGTTTCGTCGCCGGGACTGTGGGCACGCTCGGCATCGCGTTCCTGGGGCCGGTGATCGTGGATCTCGCGCTGCTGCTGGGGCCGGCGGAGTACTTCATGCTGATGGTGCTGTGCTTCGTCACCGTCTCGGCTGTTCTGGGCGGCTCCGCACTGCGCGGGCTGACCAGCTTGGTCTTCGGGCTGACGCTGGGCCTGATCGGCATCGACCTGCAGACCGGCCAGCCACGCATGACCTTCGGCCTGCCCGAGCTTTATGACGGCGTGAACGTGGTGCTGGTGGCGGTAGCGCTCTTCGCCGTGGCCGAGGCGCTGCACATGGCCTGGCGTCATGCGGAGGGAAAGGCGGAGGTGTTGCCCGTCGGTCGGCTCATGCTTTCCCGCGCCGACTTGAAGCGCAGCTTCTGGCCCTGGATGCGCGGCGCCGGGCTCGGTTTTCCCTTCGGCGTGCTGCCTGCCGGCGGCACCGAGATGCCGACCATGCTGAGCTACTACGCCGAGCGAAAGCTGGTTGCGCCCGAGCACGCGCATGAATTCGGCACCACGGGCGCGATCGAGGGCGTGGCGGGGCCGGAGGCGGCCAACAACGCCGCGGCGGCGGGCGTCCTGGTGCCGATGCTGACGCTGGGCCTGCCGACCTCGGCCACGGCGGCCATCATGCTCAGCGCCTTCCAATCCTACGGCATCCAGCCCGGGCCACTGCTGTTCGAGACGCAGGGCGTACTGGTCTGGACGCTCATCGCCTCGCTGTTCATCGCCAACGTGATGCTGGTGGTGCTGAACCTGCCGCTGATCGGCCTTTGGGTGCGGATCCTGAAGATCCCGACGCCGCAGCTTTATGCCGGCATCTTGGTCTTCGCCACGATCGGCACCTATGGGATCTCCAACTCCATCGTGGATCTGCTGCTGCTCTACGGGATCGGCATTATCGGCATGTTCATGCGCCGCTTCGACTTCCCGGTGGCGCCGGTGGTGATCGGGATGATCCTGGGGCCGATGGCCGAGCAGGCGCTGCGCCAGGCGCTGACGATCAGCCAGGGGGATTGGAGCGTCTTCGTGACGCGGCCTGGGAGCCTCGCCATCCTCGCCGTGGTGGTGCTGGCCTTGGCGGGGCCGCGGATCTACGGGGTGTGGGCACAGCGGCTCAGATTGGCTGCATAATTGTGGCGGGCGATGCGTTCAGATAGTCTGATTTCATGGCCAGCAGCAGCGGGTTTCCAGGACTTGGGCGGGCGCTGAAAGCCGCGGCGGCGTGTGGCTGTCTGCGATGGATCATCGCATCGGGCGCCGGCGTGGAGGCAATCCCGATCAGCGAGTTCCCGCCCCGTCGCAACTGCCGGGTCTGCAATCGGAAACCTGCCGGCCGGCGCGTTCTGCGCGATCGTGCCACCAGACCCGTCGCGGTCCGGCTTTGCGGAAATCCGGGCGCCATTCGGCGGCGCGAGCTTGGCCTGCCGGTTGGCAATCTCGCCGCCCACCGCGACGACATCACCCGCGCGCTCAACGTGCTCATCACAGGCTTCTAAGCATGCCCGAAGCCCCTCTGCTCAAGCCCGAAGAGGGCAAGATCGAGCCCGACCGCCGCCGCCGCTGGGTCTCGCCGCTGCTGCGGCGCATCCTGCTGGTGAACGCGCTGCCGCCTGCACTGCTGGCCGCCGCTCTCCTCTACCTTGACCAATACCAAAACGGGCTGATCGCCGCCGAGGTCGAGGCGATGCGCAATCAGGCGCGCATCTACGCCGGCGCGATCGCCGAGGCCGCCGTCGCCGTCCAGGACGACCGCGCCGTGCTGCTGCCCGAGCAGGCGCGGCCGCTGCTGCGCCGCCTGGTCGAGCCTTCACCCAACACCCAGGCGCGGCTTTTCGATACGGCCGGCCTCGTCGTCGCCGACAGCCGCGTGCGCGAGGCGGTGGGCGGCGCCGTGGTGACGGAACCGCTGCCCGCGCCCGAGCCGCGCAGCGCCATCTCCGACTCCCTCTCGGGCCTTTACGAGCGCCTTCTGGGCCTGCTGCCGCGCCAGGCGCGCAACCCCGTCGTGCTCGACACCACACCAGACGCGCAGAGCTTCGACTGGCAGCCCGATCTCGGCCCCGAGCGGCAGGCGGAACTGCGCCTGGCGCTGGAGGGCGGCGTCACCCCCTACATCCGTCGCACCCCCGATGGCCGGCTGTTGATCAGCGTGGCCGAGCCGGCGCGCCGGGGGGCGCAATCCGTCGGCATCGTGCTGCTGACGCGCGAGGCGCGCGAGGTGGATGAGCGGTTGTTCGAAATCCGGGCCAGCGTGCTGGGCCTGTTCCTGCTGGCACT
>Ga0105047_10016731_pt1 | contig 11483 bp, 14 predicted proteins | sample MAT04_FD_78384 | JGI IMG/M metagenome (GOLD analysis project Ga0105047, IMG submission 78384) | Freshwater microbial communities from Lake Fryxell liftoff mats and glacier meltwater in Antarctica - MAT-04 (megahit assembly) | ecosystem: Environmental > Aquatic > Freshwater > Ice > Liftoff... | reverse complement strand
CAGTGGGTCGAAGTAGGCCAGGCGCTTGCCGTCCTTGGGCATCGGGTCGCCTTCGGGGGACAGCTTCGTCCAAGCGGTTTTGTCCGGATCGTAGCTCCAGAGCGCGTTGGCTTTGTAATCGAGCAGCAACCCGTGACCGCTGGCGGGGTCGTGTTGGAAGGTACTGAACGCATCGTGGCCGTAGGGGACTTCGGCCGAGTCTTTGTCGAAGCTCAGCACTTTCTTCCACGCGTTGGTTTTGACATCGTAGTGGTGCGTGCTTTTGTGCCGGTGGACGATCAGCATCTTGCGGGCGGGGTCGTAGTAGCCGACCTGCTCCGGCTCGGGGGCTTCTTTCTCGAACTCTTTGCCGCCGCCGTTGGCCTTGAGGTTCGCCCAGTCGTTTTTCGCCGGGTCGTACTTCCACGTCCCTTGCATTTGCCAATTGTTGGCGTGCCAAACCGACCCCTTCAGATCGGGGATGTATTCGAGCATGCCGCCGAAGATGTCCCTCGGGTAGGGCTTCTCTTGCTTGAGGGGTCTCCACGCGGCCTTCGCCGGGTCGAATGCCCACAGCGACGGGCCTTCGTACAAGTCCTTCGGGTCACCCTTCAAAAGCTCCGCCATTTTCTTGCGTTCGGTCACCCACGTGTTCAAGAACAGGAGTTCTTTCCGTTCTTGATCGTAGGTCAAGCCCCACCAGGTGTGGCCGATGATGCCCGGCCCGCCGCGCTTCGTGACGAACAAGCCGTCGGCGAAGGTCACGTCTGAGTAGTCTTTGCCGAGGCCGGTGTAGTCGCGCGGGTTGTCCGGCGCGTAGAGCATCGCCCAAGTCATCCCGCCGAGGTCGAATTCCCAAACGTCGTTGAGCCGGTGCGGCACGGCGTGGTTGGCCCCGCAGAACAACGCCCGTCCGCGATCGGCCGCCCAGCAGACTTTGATCGAATAATCCCGCCCGCGCGGCCCCGTCTTGTGGAGGTCGTACTTCTTGGCCACGTCGTTGAAGTCGCCGACGACGGAGGCGTTGCCGAGCAGGACGGATCGATTCGGTTCGAGCTTCGCCAGGGCCGCAAGCGCGGCATCGTTGGTCGGCAGTGCGGGTCGGATCGGTTCGGCGCCGACGGCCGGAATCGCGATCAACAACAACAGCGGGAAGGGGCGGAGCATGAGCGGCACTCGGGGGGTTTGAAAAATCTTCGCAGATTCGCGCGGCGTTGGGAAGTGCCTCCGTGTCGATCGGATAGAATTCAAGTATGTCGATGACACTCGGGCAGTTGCAGGATCGCATCCGCGAACTCTACGGGTCGAAAGACGCGGCCCGGGGGGTCGAGGGTACCTTCATGTGGTTCATGGAGGAAGTCGGCGAACTCTCGGCGGCGCTGCGCAGTGGCACACGCGAGGAGGCGACCCTCGAATTCGCCGATGTTCTGGCTTGGCTAATGACGCTGGCGAACTGCCGGGGGATCGACCTCGGCGAGGCCATCGAACTCAAATACGGCCAAGGCTGCCCCGGTTGCCTCCGGACGCCGTGCGTGTGCGGTCCGGCGAACAAACCGTAAAGTCGAGATTTCCCCGCGCTCGGAGAATCACCCATGCCCTCGCCGTTCCCCGGTATGAACCCGTACTTCGAGCGACCCGGCGAATGGGTCGAGTTCCACACCCGCTTCCTCATTCAACTCCAGAATCACATTTCCTCGAAACTCCCGCCGCGGTACTTCGTCAAGATCGACGAGGGCCTCTCAGTAGATTTCGACCGCGGCGACGACCCGAATCCGCGGCACCGCCTCGAAGGCGGGGTGGCCGTCGAACCGGCCGTCGTCGAACCGGCCGCGCCGAACCGGGGCAAATCCGTCTTCGCCCGACTGCCGGAATTCGTCCGCCCGCCGCGCCAGCGGCTCACTGTCCGCGAATGGAAAACAAAGAAGGTCGTCGCGGTGATCGAATTGCTCAGCCCAACGACCAAAGCGCCGGGGAAGGATCGCGCGGCCTACCTCGACCGGCGCGAGGCCCTCTTCAGCAGCGATGCCCACCTCGTCGAAATCGACTTGCTCCGCGGGGGCGAACCGATGCCGTTCGAGGATGGCCCCGAGTCGGAGTACCGCATCGCCGTCAGCCGCGTGATGCAGCGCCCGACCGTCGAAATTTGGCCCTTCGGCCTGCGAGATCCGATCCCCGCCGTGCCCCTGCCGTTGAAGGATGGCGACGCGGAAGTGCCGCTCGATTTCAAGGCCGTGCTCGATGCGGTGTACGATGGCGGTCGATCCGAATTATCGATCTACACGGATCCACCCGAGCCGTCGCTGTCCCGGGCCGACGCGGCTTGGGCGAACAAGCTCCTGCGGTGAAATGGCCTCATTTCACTTTTTCGTAAATCTTCAAGATGCAAACGATGGCGAACAGGACGCCCGCGCAGACGCAGGCGACCAGCGCCCCGAGGGCCAGCGGGCTGACCGCTTTCGCCGGACCGAGCCCGTGTCGGTTGCGAGAAGCAAATGTGAGGGCCGGGTGAATTTTCCGGCGCCGAACGATTCCCGGCTCCGGAAACCGGAATGGTCGCAGTTCGGCGAATCACTCGGCGGGGATGTCGATCGGGATCGTTTGCGGACCATCTTGGATGGCGGCTCGCAGCGTTGTCGTCGAGGGGTCTGCGTACTTGGCGGGGATGGACAGCTTGTCGAACGTCGGCGGTTTTTCGCCCGGTGTCATTGGTGCGGCCGCCACGGGGGGATTCCCCAAAATCACGGCGATCTTCGCTTCGCCCGTCGGCGGCTTGAACAGGCTATACGAACCATCCGAACTGATGGCAGCCTTCAAGATTTGGCCGTTGGCAAGGTGGAATTCCACTTTGCCGTAGGTCACCGGTTTCCCGGCGAATGTGACGATGCCGTTCACTTTGGTATCGCCACTGGACGAAGTGCCCTTTGAACAACCGGAGAATGCGGGGCAGAGGATCGCGAACAGCAAAAGGCATCTGGTGATGTTCATGGCGAATCGATTCGTGTGTGCGGGGGCGATCACGGGTTGGCGGAGTTGGTTTTGGGTGGTTTGGCAGGCATCTGGGCTACCTTATCCGCGCCGCTGCCGTCGGTTGGCTTAGAAGAACCGGAGTCACTGCAACCGGTCGTAAAAACGGAAACCGCGAGCGCGAAGATCCAGAGCAGGTGTCGAGTTTTGAGATTCATGCAACCAGTCCTTCAAAAGGAATGAATCCGAGGAAAAGGAACATGGCCGCGCCGGAGCGCGGCTCAAATAGGTCGCGATTACGGCATGATGGTGTTGGGATCTTCGCTCAAGCCGTCGTTGATACCGCTGAGTTGTTGGAGCACCCACCAGTCCCGACCACCGAAGGCGGAGAAACTGCCAGGTCCACCCGTACGGATTGGGCGGATTGACCCGTCGCCGAAGCAGAACATGGCGATCCCGGTGTGCTTGCTCCCAAACGTGAACCAATCGGAATCAGACGAATTCTTCACGCCCCAATACGTGACCATCGTGTTACCGCCTAACCACGAATGGCGGCGTTCGCTGCTGCCGGTGTTCAATCCGTTCGAGCCACGTGTGTAGCTGCCGATGGCCTCCCCGAACGCAATGGTATTGCTGGAGCCGTCTCCAATCGTTTCGAGTCGAGTCTTCGACCCCCGAGTGAACATACCTTGGTACTGCGAGTAGAACGTATCTCCCGCACCGGTCGCTTCGGGAGTTCTGCCGATGCACCCGGCCGAAGGGAGGTAGTTCGTCCGTCCCAAGGCGATCGATGGGCCTTGAGCACCGCCTTCAATCGGATCCCGGACTCCGTAGAAGTTGTAGCTGACTTGGCCGAAAGCGTAGTAGACGTTGAAGCGTGGTGTATCGTCCCCAGCATTATCGGAGGGGCACAAGAAATTCGAGATCCGACTCCTGCCGAGGTTGAAGTTCGTCGTGTTCAACCAATATGCCGAGGAACTGCTTCCGGGGCCGGCACCGGTGTTGGGTGGCCGGTCGACGTTCCAGTCGATTTGGAGCTGCCGAAAGATGTTTTCCTGTTCGAGGTAGGGGAGGAGGAAAGCGAGGGTTCCTACCCAAGGGTTGTTTAAGCACGGGCTGCCGGGATTCAAGTTCCGCGGAAGGTCTGACCCGAGGCTGCCGGGAGGGAACATGCCGTTGGCGCTGTGGTAGTTGTGCGCGGCCAAGCCGATCTGTTTGAGGTTGTTGCTGCACTTCATCCGCGCGGCGGCCTCACGGACCTTTTGGACGGCCGGCAGAAGCAAGCCGATCAGGATCGCGATGATCGCGATCACCACCAAGAGTTCGATCAGCGTGAAGCCGCGCCGATTCGTCGAGCGAACGGAAACCACGGGATACCTCCCCAAGTTGTGCGGACGATGGGACAAAAAATGATGCTGAGGGGTATGAAACCCCGCAGCTTAGCACGCAATCCGGAACCTACACGATTTCACTGAGGTTTCTTGCGAAATTAATGAACCTCTCATGATCTCGAACTCAAGGCAAGCCGCGTACCATTGGTGAGAACCGAATGGCCTAGCCAATGAATCGGTTTAGGAATTAGGGGTTTTGCGGGGCAAAAAAACTTTTGCGTGCGGACAAGTACCGCGAGGACACTGCACAGCGGCTACGCACCAATGCTTAAAAGTTTTTCATGAATTGCGCAGTTTTGAGGCGGAGGCGAATGCGCCCAGCCCCTTCACACCACCGGCAGTCGGAAGGGTCGCAGCAGGGCCAGCACCCCTTCCGGGATCTTGAAGCCGCTCGATTGGCCCCAGGGGTAGGTCACGCCTGCGCTCTCGCCGAGGTTCAATTGGCCCGTCGCGGCGTGGGTTTTCGATTGCCGGTACCAGTGGCCGACGAGATCGGCGTAGGCTTGGGCCACCGCCGCGGGCACCGCGCCGGTCGCGGTGGTGTAGACGACGCGGACCGCGCCCGGGAAGGCGCCCGCGCCGACGTTCCAGCCCGGCAGCGTCGGGATGTACGTGCCGTCGAGCAATTCGACGACGCCGCGATCCGCGTGGACGACGTACCGCGCCGCCGGGATCAGCGACTCGGCCGGGAACTCGCGGGTCGCGTCGACTTTCAAACTGCCCAGCGCCGTCACCGGGTAGTTCTTCAGGAACAGCAGGTGCCCGCCGCCGGGGTGATCCTCGGAGAAGGTGCCGCCCGTGAAGTTCCGCCCGCAGACAGTTTCGAGGAACGAATCGGCCGCGGCTTGCAGTTGCGTCAACATCGCGTCGTCGAGGGAGGCGGTCACGCCGAGGGAGAGTTTGACGTTGGACAAGGTATCGAGTGACATGGGTGGTTCCCCTATGGAATTCGTATTCGGATGTAGGGGCACCCCTTGTGGGTGCCCCTACGAGTTTGATCAAAACAGCTTGTAGCTTTGGCCGACCAGCACCGCGAGGACCGCGTCGGTGTCCGCGCCGGTGACGACCACTTGACAGCGGAGGAATCGCTTGGTGCGGGGGAACGCGTGCAGGGCGAGGCTGTTCGGCGACAACCCCGGCACGGCGCTGCCATCGATCGCGGACCACGCCGCGCCGGTGTCCGATTCTTCAAACGACACGGCCAAATCGCTCTCGTCGGAGTACGCGCCCGTTTGCACCAGCGCGTGGACCGGACCGTCGCCGTCGGGTAAGGCGACGATCGGCCCCGTCGCCGACTCGCCCACGGTCATCGGCGCCAGCGCGGTCGCGAACAGGGACCGCGTTTCGAGCGGGTCGAGGAAGACGGACATCGGGGAAACCTCAACGCGGAGTTCGGAATTCGGAGTGCGGAATGAAGAAGACGCGGAGAAACCGGAGTGCGGAATGGCAGAGAAGTTCTCTTTCTTCATTCCGCATTCCGCGCTCCGAATTCCGCACTTCCGATCAGGCTTGCAGCAGTTGATCGCACCAGACGAAGCTGGCGGGGTTGCGCGGGCCGGCGTCGATGTGCTGGATGCCGCGCAGGTAGGTCATGTCGTTTTGCAGGGCCGTATCGCCTTGGCCCGAGGCGAGGAACTCCATCACGCCGAGCCGCGCGACGAGCCAATCCGGAAAGTACCCGAGCAGGATGTAGCTGAGGTCGACGCCGCCGCCTTTGGTGCGGGCGCCCGAAATCTGCGCCGACCGCACGACTTTCGTCCCGTACAGTTCGACGGGCGGCGCGGCCGCGGTCGACGGCGTGTTGCGGAACAGGAACTGCCCCTTGCTATCCGAGGCGGTCACCGCGTCGGCCCGGCGGCTCATCAGCCCCGCGAACAGGCTCTTGCGCATCATCCACGCCGTCGGGGCGTCGATCGCATCCGGCAACTTCGCTTCCATCGCGGCCACGTCCTGCGGTTGGAAGGTGTTGCCGTTGGCCGCGACCGTGCCCGCCGTGTGGGCGTTGATGCCGGTGTACGTGATCAATCCCTTGATCTGCGTGCCGCCGGTCCCTTCGAGCATCGCGAGGTCGGCCTTGATCGCCGCGGCGCGGGCCATATCGAAGCGAACCAAGCCTTCCGCCGACGGACTGGCGAACCGCAGCAGCTCGTTGTTGATCTTCACGAGCACGCCGAGCTTCTTGGCCTGGAGGTCGAGGTTGCCCGTCGCCGGCGTGCTCTCGGTGATGGCGGTCCCTTCGCCGACCCAGTACGCCGTACTGCCACCCGTCAGCCGCGGGAACTGGATGCGCCCGTTCGGCGGCATCGCGATCTCCTGCGCCCCGGCCGCCGCGAAGGCTTCGAGGTTGCGCTGCAGGTCGATCAATTCCCCGAGCATCGGCAGCGGAACCAGCGTTCCCCCGGCGGCCGCGTCGGTCGTGCCCAGCGCCTTCACGCGCATCCGCCGGCCGATCCAGTTCGCTTCATCCGGGTCGAACTTGTCGGCGTGGGCGGACATCTTCTGCCGGAGTTCGGTCTGTAATTTCAGACCCTGCGGCTCGAACGCCGGCAAGTGCGCCGACGCCAATGGCACGAGGAACGACTGCACGCCGCCGTGCGGTTGGAAGCCGTAGCTGGCGTACAAGTCCCGCAGTTGATGGTGGGCTTGGATTTCTTCCTTGGCCTGTTCGGGCCCGACGTACCCGAGTGCGTACGCGGCCGCTTTCAGCACCGAGTAGCCGGCGGAGTCTTGGCCGATGGGGCCGCTCGTGACCCACGGCACGCGCCGTTCGACGCGGCCCGGTTGCCGGTTCGCCTTCTCCACGGCCGTGGCCGTGTGGTCTTCGATGAACTGGACGAGTTCGTCGCGGGATTGGAATTTGTCGCCGATGGTCGCGGTCGTCGTCGTCATGGTGAACCTCGTGAAACAGGGGGACACAGAAAGGAACCACGAAAGCGGTTCCAAGGGGGACTGCAAGAGAACGGAAGCACCGGCGAGCCGCGCTCCGTCAGGAGCCGGGTGAATGGCGGAGAGGGCGCTTCTGCAAATGGGATTCGCGATCGCGATGGTCGACACCCGGCTCCTGACGGAGCTCGGCTCGCCGGAAATTGAACCCTCACCCCGCCACCAGCAACTCCTCGAGTACATCGCCGCTCGGGAAGGCCCGGAGGTAGCGGCCACCGCGGTCGTCGGGGATTTGCCAGAGCCAGTCGCGCAGCTCGCTCGTCTTCACCAGCCCCTTCTGCAGGGCCAGTGTCAGGGCGCCGGGGTTCTCCGGGATCGGCACCGCCGAGTATTCCAAAAGATCCCAATCGTCGATGCGGGCGCCCTTCGCCATCGGCTTGACTCTGCGCGGGATGAAGCCGATCGACCAACCGCGCAGGACGCCCTGCTCGTAGAGTCGGAACACGTCCTCGGCGAACGGGACGTTCTGCGCGAACTTCGTCTCGGCGACGACGCGCCGCGGTTGCAGATCGAGCCACTGGCAGGTGCCGATGGGTGGGACCGCCGTGCGGTTGTGGGCCCAGAGCACGACCGGGTTCAGCAGGAACTCCTCGGCGTTGCGCAGGCCCATCGGCACCACGACATCCCCGGCCCGGTCGGGTTCGACGGTGGTGATGACGCTGCGCAAGATCATCTTGCCGGCGTCGAGGTGCAGGGTTTTCGCGGAAGGATCGGCTCGGATCAGGGACGTCATGGTGGGATCTCGGGTCGGTGGAAAGGCGAGCCGAACTCCGTCAGGAGTCGGGTGAATCGCGAAAGGCGAGCCGAACTCCGTCAGGAGTCGGGTGAATCGCCAATGAGTTGCATTCGCCGCGAGAGTTGGCTTCACCCGACTCCTCACGGAGTTTGGCTCGCCGGCGGAGTGCGGATCGTTGGCACCGCATCACCCATGCGGTAAAATCGGCGCGTCGAACTTCGCATCGTTGATGGGTGTCAGGCCCCGGCTCTTGCGGATCTCGTTGTAAGTGCGCAGGCCCAAGCGCGCGTCGAGTTCGTCGTCTTTGCGGCGCTGCTCCAACACCCGCGGCGAACAATCGGGGAAGCTCACCACCACGTCCGGGCCGTAGCGGCGGGCCAAATCCCGCGTCAGCGATTGGCCCAATAGTTCCAATTTCGGTTGCACCGTGCCCTCGCAGAACATCACGCGGGCGCCGTCCCAGATGTTCGACCCGAGGCCGGCGTTCTCCACGATCCCCGTGATCGGCGGCGGCACCCGGAACACCGCCAAGATTTCATCGCGGGTCATCTTCGACGAATTCAAGAAGTCCATCTCCGCGGGCGTCAGAGTCCACGGCGACGCCTTCAATCCTTGTTCGAGCACCAGCGGCCGGTGCCAGTTGCCGCGACCGGAGAACTTCTCGGTCAGGCGCTCCTCGAATCGCTTCACGGTTTGATCCGTCAGCATCTGCTCGGTTTGCAGCACCAACCCCGGCCGCGATCCGGCGAGGAACGCGTGGTAGCGCGACTTCAGCAACTCGGAGTTCGTGTCGACGGTCAGCGCGTTCGCTTGCAACGGCGACAAGCCGTAGTGCGTGTCGAGCGGATTCGGATACTTCAGATGAACGATCTCGGACGGGTGAAACGTCTCCGCGGGCAGGCCCGGCGCGGCGACCTCGTAGCCCTTCACGTACTCGCGGGCATCGGGCAGCACCTTCACCCACGGCGTCGGGATGATCCACAGTTCCGCGGGCGTCCCCGACATCCGGTCGTGGGCGATGTACCAGAAGCAGTTGCCCGTCAGTTCCAGCGACACGATGGTCGAGTACCAGAGTTCCCACGGCGTCAGCCACGGGTTCGGCTCGTCGAGCAGCCGGCAGAGCGGATGCGTGTGCGGCAGCGGCGTCTGCTCGTGCTCGGCCTGCCCGGTGTTGATGAACAGGTACGGCTTCTGCCGGGCCGTCTCTTGGGCGATGGCGTTGACCGCCGCGTAAACCCACGACGAATAGTTCCGCAATTGCTCGGTGGCGTCGTTTTTCCACCAGCCGCCGGTCGGATAAGGCGGCGCAAAGAATCCCGGCGTGCCAGACCCGGTCACGGGTCGGGTGTTCGGGACGGCGGGCGCTTTCAGCCAAGCCCCCAAGCGGTGCATCAAGAGCATGATTCGATCTCCGCGGGGCCGTAGGGTTGGGGAATCCGGGCCGGGGGTTCGTCCGGCGCGATCCCTTTCGCGTACCCGAGGCTTTTCAGGACGTAAAGGATTTCGCTGTACGCCGGGTAGCGCCGGCGGTGTTGCTTTTGGAAGGCGTGCATCGCGAGGGCGAACTCGAGTTCTTCCGCGGCGATGTCAAGTCCGGGGTGGATGAAGCCCTGCGAACGCATCCGATTGAGCGCGACCATCGATCCCTTTCCCCCGTGCGACCCCTCCATGGCCCGGGACTGTTACAGATGAACACACCTAGATATAAGCTCCGATTCGACCCACGTCAAGAAATTATGTGAATTTATTTTCACTAGCACTCGCTGCGCCGAATCGGGGTAAGATGTTTTTTGAAAAACCGAATCGAACGGAGGGCGCCGTGGGACGTGAATTCAGCGTCGTGATCGAACGGGACGAGGACGGTTACTACGTCGCGTCCGTGCCCGCCATCCCCGGTTGTCACACCCAGGCGCGGTCACTCGACGATCTCATCGATCGGATCCGCGAATGCATCGCGCTCTGCTTGGATGTCGAAAGCGTCGAACCCGACGGTTTGGAGTTTGTCGGCGTCCAGCGCGTGAGTGTGCCGGCATGAATGGCAAACTCCCGGCACTCACGGGTTCCGAAGTCATCCGCGCGTTGCAGCGAGGCGGATTTTCCGTGATCCGAATTCGCAGCAGCCACCACTTCACGGAACACGACGATGGCCGTACGACGGTCGTGCCCGTCGATGCTGGCGAAACGATCGGCGCCGGACTGATGAGCAAAATTCTCCGCGACTGCGGTCTCGACCGCGAACAATTCCGCTCGCTTCTCCACTGAGGTTCCTCCACCATGCGATTCCTCCCGTTCGCCTTGCTGCTCCTGATCCCGGCCGTCGCCCTCGGCGAAGATCCGAAACCCAAGAAACCCGAGTACGTCACCAAAGACAAGCACGACCCCGACGGCATCGGCAAGTTCTACCTCGACCGCGAGATCGCCCAAGTCATGGGCCACCGTGCCGCCGGTTGGCTCGAACGGCCCGAGCGCGAGAAGGAAGAAGCGCCGACAAAACTTCTCAAAGCGCTCGACATTCAAGAAGGTCAGTTGATCGCGGATATTGGCGCCGGCAGCGGCTACCACGCCTTCCGCATGGCTCCGCTCGTCGGCGCCAAGGGGAAAATTTTGGCCGTGGACATCCAGCAGGAAATGCTCGATTTGATGAATGCGAAGGCGAAGAAAGCCAAAGTGGTCAACGTCGAAACGGTTCTGGGCACCGAGACCGACCCGAAATTGCCCAAGGGCGAAGTCGATCTCATCATCCTCGTCGACGTCTACCACGAGTTCTCGCACCCCTACGAAATGGCCGCGAAGATGGTCGCAGCGCTGAAACCCGGCGGCCGCATCGCCTTCGTGGAGTTCCGCCTCGAAGACGAAACCGTGCCGATCAAACTGGTCCACAAGATGACCGAGCGCCAAGTGATTTTGGAAATGGCCGAGTTCGCCGACATGGAACACGATAAGACGATCAAAACCCTACCCTGGCAGCACATCGTGCTATTCAAGAAGCAGGCGGCGAAGAAAAAGTAGCCTCGGCGTGGGGTCTTCGGAGCGACGTCCCCGCTCGGAAAAAACTGCGACCCTCAGTCGCTCTCTTTTTCTTGGGTGCGGGTACCGCCGGGCGAGCCGAACTCCGTCAGGAGTCGGGTGATTCTCCCTGGCGGTTACTGTGTATGAGAAAGAGCTGAGCGACCAGTGCTGCTCAGTTCGGGTCGTTCGGCGACGAATTGAAGTTCTCCCCTCGTGTGGGAGCTGAAGGAGTCTCCTAGCGTGCTCGTAATCCCTAGCCGGCTTGGGCCTTACGAAATTGTCGCCCCGCTCGGCGCGGGCGGCATGGGGGAGGTGTATCGCGCCCGCGATACGCGCCTCGGGCGCGAGGTTGCCGTGAAAGTTTTACCCGAGCATTTCGCGAGCAATCCCGACCGGCTGGCGCGGTTCGAGCGGGAAGCCAAGGCCGTGGCCGCGCTGTCCCATCCGAACATCCTTGCGAT
>Ga0105047_10016729_pt1 | contig 11483 bp, 9 predicted proteins | sample MAT04_FD_78384 | JGI IMG/M metagenome (GOLD analysis project Ga0105047, IMG submission 78384) | Freshwater microbial communities from Lake Fryxell liftoff mats and glacier meltwater in Antarctica - MAT-04 (megahit assembly) | ecosystem: Environmental > Aquatic > Freshwater > Ice > Liftoff... | reverse complement strand
TCTCACCGATTCCGTGAGCGAAACGACGCCGAACGTCGTGCAGTACACCGCAATCGAACTCGGCTGGCAACTGGGCGAGCCGATGCACGCCATGCTCACCCGCATCGGGGCCGACTACCTCTACCTCGATGAGCGAGTGATTGCGCTGTTGCAGCGCGATCGACCAACCGAAGCGAAGGCAATTCTTGACGGTCACAACGCCCCCGGCTGGCAGGTGGTCGATGCCGATGACACCCACGGTCGCCGTTGGCGGTTCTACAAGGCGACCGGACGACACTGATGGTGTAAAATTCCGGTAGCGTCCCCGTGGGCGTCTGGAAAGTCGGTGGGAAGTGTTGGGGATCCGTAATTGTGGTCCGCTCGCTCCGCGAGCGGCTTGCGTAGCCAACAACTCCGACACTCTTCCAACTGCTTGCAAACCGCTCGCGGAGCGAGCGGACCACTATCCAGCAACGACACAATTGACGCTCACCCTGCCCCCGTCGTTCGTGTCTTGAGGTTGCGATGTTCCGCAGACTATTCGCCCTCACAGGGCTCCTGTTCGCCTTGGCTGGTTCCGGCATGTTCATCGCACTCGCGGTTTCAGCCTGGAAGATCAAGGCCGAGGTGGAGCGACAAACCAACGACCTCGCGACTCGTGCCAACGCGGCCGGCGATGCCGCGGATGAAGCCATCAACTTCGTCGGGAAAGTGATTCAGACAGCCCAAGAGGATCTGAACGCTGCACGAGTCCCTGTATCTGCCCCGGAACACATCAGGGTCAATCCGCTTGTGCAACTCTCGGCTCGGCAAACGTCAATCAATCTGGCCGGATCGCTCGAACGGGCACTCGGAGCCGTGACGACCGCTTCCGACACGGTCGTTGTGGTAAACGCGGCGTTGCAACTGGCCCAAGGGAATGAGCAATTCGAGAAGATGTTCGGGATCAATCCGGACCAAATCGCTCAGACGCGGACGGCTCTCGGGTCGGTCGCGGGCGAACTCCGCGACGCTCGGAGCATCCTCGGCGTCCCGGTTTCTTCCAGCGGGGAGTTGGCCACGACGGAGCAACTGGACGCGGTCGACAATGCCCTTCGATTGGCGGGGCGTTTTCAGGCAGAGATGGCGAAAATCGTCGGAGATGCCCGCAAACGCGTGAACGAAACGAAGCAACTCATCGACCTGTGGGCGTTGCGATTGGCCGTCGCGGTGACGGCCCTCTGCGTCGTCGGGATGGTTGGGCAATTCTTCCTGGCGAGATTCTGTGTTCGCAAGCTGAACCATCTTCCGGCGTGAGAATGGAAATCGCCGCTGGCGGCGTTGCAGAACCAATTCTACAACGCCGCCAGCGGCGAAACGACCGAGAAGGCAGCTAAACAATGACTCACGCGATCTCACACATGACACCGTTTCATCCACTCACACGCCGTTCCTTCCTGACGACGACCGGTGTTGGCCTCGGCTCCGTCGCGCTCGACGCCCTGCTCGCTCGCGACCTGCCGGCCGCCGAGAAGTATCGCGGTGTCGCCGGCTTGCCACACCACCCGCCGACCGCCAAGCGGGTGATTTACCTCTACATGTCCGGCGGTCCGAGCCACCTGGAGACGTTCGATTACAAGCCGCAGCTCGACAAGCTCGACGGGCAACCGATGCCCGAATCGTTCACGAAGGGGCAGCCGATCGCGCAACTCCAGGGGCAGAAGCTGAAGGTGCAAGGGCACCTCACGAAGTTCAAACAGCACGGCAAGAGCGGGCAATGGATCAGCGATTTCATGCCGTGGCACGCCAAGTTCGTGGACGACATCGCCATCATCCGGTCGATGGTCACGGACCAGATCAACCACGACCCGGCGCACACGATGATGAACACCGGCACCGCGATCAGCGGCCGACCGAGCATGGGCTCGTGGATCAACTACGGCCTCGGCAGCGAGTCCGAAGACCTGCCCGGGTTCGTCGTGATGACGAGTCACGCAGGGCGCAATCCGCAGCCGATCTCGCAGCGAATGTGGGGCAACGGCTTCCTTCCCGGGCGCTTCCAGGGAGTCGAGTTCAACTCGACCGGCGACCCGGTCTACTACCTGCGGAATCCCAAGGGCGTGTCAGCGTCGCAGCAGCGAGACCTCGTGGATGCCGTGGGCGAGTTGGACCGACACCGCAACGCCGCGGTGAAGAATCCGGAAGTGGACACCCGCATCGCACAGTACGAGATGGCGTTCAAGATGCAGGCCAGTGTGCCCGACTTGATGGACATCTCGCGTGAGCCAAAAGAAGTTCTCGAACTCTACGGGGCGACGCCGGGGGATGGTACGTTCGCGTCGAACTGCCTGACGGCTCGTCGCCTCCTCGAACGCGGCACGCGATTCGTGCAACTCTACCACCGCGACTGGGACATGCACGGCGAGTTGGTGAAGTACATGGGCGTGTGCTGCGGGGCAACGGACCGGGCGACGTGGGCGCTGCTCACCGATCTCAAACGGCGAGACATGCTCAAGGACACGCTCGTGATTTGGGGCGGCGAGTTCGGTCGCACGCCGATGTTCCAGGGTAAGGGCGGTCCGGGTCGCGATCACCACATCAAGGGCTTCTCGACGTGGCTCGCGGGCGGCGGGGTGAAGGGCGGCATCGGCTACGGTGCCACCGACGAGCTGGGATATTCGGCCGTCGAGAACGTGGTGAACGTTCGCGACCTGCACGCGACGGTGCTGCATCTGCTTGGCATCGACCACATGAAGTTCAGCGTGAAGTATCAGGGGCTCGACATGCGACTGACGGGCGTCGAGCCTTCGCGGGTGGTGAAGGACATTCTCGCGTGACCGCCCGGCGAGGGTGAGCGTCCCGAAAGTCGTCGGAAGCTGTTGGGGCTGTAATTGTGGTCCGCTCGCTCCGCGAGCGGCTTGCGAACCCAACGACTCCTCCGCTCTCCAACCCCTTGCAAACCGCTCGCGGAGCGAGCGGACCACTATCTACGACCGGCTGTGTCTCACCTCACGCCAGGATGCCTTCGATCGGGGTGCCGCCGAGGTGGATCGGCACCGGGCGACCGGTCTTGTCCTGAACCATCGTGGAATGCGGGTCGATGCCCAGGCAGCGGTAGATCGTCGCGCAAATGTCCGCCGTGCTGACCGGCCGATCCTTCACATACGCCGCGTGCGAATCCGATGCACCGTAGATCGTGCCGCCCTTCACGCCCGCCCCCGCGAACACCACCGAATAGCAGAACGTCCAGTGGTCGCGGCCGCCGTTGCCGTTGATCCGCGGCGTGCGGCCCATCTCACTCATCACCACGAGTAACGTCTCGTCGAGGACTCCGTCGCGGTCGAGGTCTTCGATCAGTGCCGTGAACGTCTGGTCGAAGTGCGGCAGCTTGTTCTCCTTCAGGATGCTGAAGTTCTTCGTGTGCGTGTCCCAGGCGTCGTAGTCGATCTGGATGCGATCCCAGAAGAGATCCCACGTCACGTTCACGAACCGAACCCCCTCGCCGATGAGCCGACGTGCGATGAGCGAACTGCTGCCGAACAGCGTGCGGCCGTACCGATCGAGGCGCTTCGGGTCTTCGTTCGACAGGTCAAAGCACGAGCGCATCCGCGACGAAGTCAGCAAGTCGAACGCCCGCTGCTGCGTCTGATCGTAGCTCGCCGGAGCGTCGCGAGATTCGGCCCCTTTCAGCTTATCGTCGAACTGCTCGAGGAGCGTGCGGCGACTCTTCAGGCGGTCGAGTGTGAGGTCGGCGTCGAACGCGGTGTTCGGGAGCAGTGGCGTGCCGCGAACGATGCTCGGCTTGCCGGCCACGGGCTTCTGACCGGGGTCGGCGTAAGGCTTGCATTCGGTGGTCAGCCCGTTGTAGCGCTGGCCGAGGAACCCTGCATACGGACCGGCCCGGCGGAACGCTTGCCCCCAACCGAGCCAGCACGGCATGTAGACGTAATCGGGCAACTCGCCGCGGTCGCCACGGAGGTATTCGCACACGGCGCCCATGCTCGGCGGATCGGTTTCGCGAGGGTGCTGGTCCGGCATCGGCGTTTCGAAACCGGTGTAACTCGGCAGGCAGTTGTGGCAGCCGGCCTTGTGGTTCACCGATCGAACGATTGCGGCCTTGTGCGTCCAGCGGGAAGTCATCGGCAGGTGCTCGCAGATTCGCACGCCGGGCACCACGGTGTCGATCGGCTTGAACTCACCGCGAATCTCGACGGGTGCGTCGGGCTTCATGTCCCACATGTCCTGCGTCGCGGCTCCGCCGAGCAGGTACAGGAGGATGACGTTCTTCGCCTTGCCGGTCCGTTGGGTGGTCGGTTTGCGGGCTTCCGCCGCGAGCAGCGACGGCAAGTTGAACCCACCGCCGAGGAGGGTGAGAGCACCGGCGGCGAGGGTTTCGCGGCGAGTGATGCCGTCGCAGGTACGCCGCGGACTGCCGAGAAGGGTGAGCATGGCGGGCCTCGGAAGAGGTAAACGGCGGGCTTGGAGCAGTTTCCACTTGCTCTCGCTCTCAGTCCAACACTTTCCGGCGAGTTCGTCGGTGGCAGGGGCATTGGTTCCGGATGAATCGCGCTGTGCGAAACCGCAAGCGGCTGACATGACGCTCACCCCTGGCTGAACCCTCGCAGTTGCAGAACTCTCGCAGGTTGACCACAGCGTGGAACCCCGATACGATCACCTTTGGAAACCAATTCCTCTCCAGTTCGCTCCCACAACGCCACATGCTGACCAAGCGGATCATCCCTTGCCTCGACGTGGACCGTGGTCGAGTCGTGAAGGGCACCAATTTCGTTGGGCTTCGCGACGCCGGCGACCCCATCGAGGTTGCCCGGCGGTACGACGAACAAGGGGCCGACGAACTCGTCTTTCTCGACATCTCCGCGAGCCACGAAGGCCGAGCCATCCTCCTCGACCTGGTGCGGAAAGTGGCCGAGCAGATTTTCATGCCGTTCACCGTTGGCGGGGGCATCCGCACCCTCGACGACGCCACGCAGTTGATCCAGGCCGGGGCCGAGAAGGTCAGTCTGAACTCCGCCGCGGTGAAGACGCCGGAACTGATCGCCGCCGTGTCTCGCAGGTTCGGGAACTGTGCCACCGTGGTGAACATCGACCCGAAGCGAGTTCAACGAGACGGTCGAGAAGTTTGGGAAGTGTTCGTCAACGGCGGGCGAGTCCCGACGGGTCTTGAAGCTGTCGCGTGGGCCAAGCGAGTTGAGGAACTCGGGGCCGGCGAGATCATGCTCACCTCGATGGACGCCGATGGCACCAAGAACGGTTACGACTTGCCGATGTTACGCGCCGTGTCGAACGCCACGAACATCCCGATCGTGGCGAGCGGCGGGGCGGGCAACCCCGAGCACATGCGGCTCGCATTCGAGGCCGGAGCGGATGCGGCACTTGCCGCGAGCATCTTCCATTACAATGAGTACACGATTCCCCAGACCAAAGCATACCTCGCCTCTTGCGGGGTGCTGGTGCGGGTTTAAGTGTAGACGGAGTGACGAGATTACTTCTTGGTCTGCGGATTGCTCTTGGTTCTGACCTCCCCCCTGTGGGGGAGGTCGGCGAGTCTTCGAGCCGGGTGGGGGGTAAAGTTTCAGAACTGTTGTGGCTCACCCCCCACCGTCTCGCAAAGCCTCGACACCTCCCCCACAAGGGGGGAGGACAAAGCAAACCCAAAACGAAGAACCTAATTCCGTCACAGGTTCGGCGGATCATTTCGACTCACATTCTTGTTCCTCGCACGGGAGTTTGCTGATGGCCGCATCGCCCACCACACCCAACGCCCTCAACTCGTCCGAGCCCGGGCTGAAGGTCGCCTCACCGGTCCCAGGTGAACCGCAGGTCAACCAGTTGTTCCGCACCGTGATGCTCCACAAAGGCTCTGACCTGCACCTGAAGGCGGGCTTGCCGGGCATGATGCGGCTGCGCGGCGTCATCCAGAAGATGAACACGCCGGTGTTGACGCAGGAAATGCTCGAGAAGATGGTCCTTCCGATCATGAAGGACAAGGACAAGAAAATCCTCGAGGAGACGGGCGGCGCCGACTACGCCCACGTCATCGGCAACGACGAAGCCCGCTACCGCGTGAACCTCTTCAAGCAGCGCGGCAAGTTCGCGATGGTCGCCCGCCTCGTGAACCAGACCATCCCGTCGTTCGAGAAGCTCGGCCTGCCTGAGACGATCGAGAAGTTGTGCCACTACGAGCAGGGCATGGTGCTGCTCGCCGGCGTGACCGGGTCGGGCAAGTCGACCACGATCGCGTCGATGATCGACTACATGAACTCGACCGAGGCCCTGCACATCCTCACGCTCGAAGACCCGATCGAGTTCATGTTCGCCGACAAGATGTCGATCGTGAACCAGCGGGAAATCTTCCTCGACGTGTGCGACTGGAAGACCGGGTTGAAGCACGCGGTGCGAGAGGACCCGGACGTGATCCTCGTGGGCGAGATGCGGGACTCCGAGACGTTCGAGTCGGCGGTTCACGCTGCCGAGACTGGGCACGTCGTGCTCGGAACGATTCACGCCTCGAACGCCTTCAGCACCATCGACCGAATCCTGGGGCTGTTCCCGCCGAGTCAGCACGGGGCCGTGCGACAGTCGATGGTGTTCAACCTGCGGGCGGTGGTCGCTCAGAAGCTGTTGCCGAGTTGCCGGCCCGGGGTGTCGCGGGTTCCGTCGAACGAGATCATGATCGTGAACCCGACGATCCGCGACCTGATCTTGAAGCACAAGGACGAGAAATTGCTCGACGCGATCCGGGCGTTCTACAACGAAGGCATGATGGACTTCAACGAGAACATCCGCATCCTGTGCGAGCGCGGCGACATCGACCGCGCCACCGCACTTGAGTTCTCGCCGAACCCCGAGCAGTTGAAGATGGCCCTCAAGGGCATCAAGGTCGCGGCGTCGGGGTTGGTGTGATTCCGACCTGGTTTCCGAGGGTCGCATGGATCAGGAACTGGTATCGCTATATCACCGACACGTTGCGACCGCTCTCGATCGTCAGATGCGTTTAGCGGCTTTTCTCGAGCAGCAAAACGCATCCGGCGAGCCGTATCAATTCACGACTTCGACGGCCACGCTGACCTTTGGCGAGACCGTGCGGTTCGTGGCCTTCGACATCGGCTCGCACGCAGAGCCAGACAATTCCTGGCTCTGGGTTTGGTGTGACCCGAGTATGAAGCTCACACCAGCGAACCAGAAACTCGCAATGAACGTCCAAAAGCTCGGCCGAAAGACTGGCATCTCAGCGTTGAACGCCGACCGACAGGTTTCCTGTGACGAACTCCTTGGGGATGACCTCTCGCCGATCGCGGCACACGTGTTCGCTCTGATTGTGATGGGGGAGTTGGGTTTCGACGCCTACTATACGATGCCATTCCCCAACGGCCGATTCGCGACCGTGATTACCGACGAGCGGCTGCGGGCTGCTCCCTCAAATCCTTCAGCAAGAATCCTGTCTGTCTTCCCGCAGGTGCTCAGCGATTTTCCAGTGTTCGACCATCGCGCTGCATTCAACTCTTACGTCGAGAGTTATGGGCTGACAGCCGAGAGCCGCGAGGAAACTGTTCGAGTCCTCGACGCCGGGGTGGAGACCCTCGAGGCAACATTCGATGGGAGCAATCGAATGATCAACTTGACTGGCTCTTTCGGTTAGTGGTCTTCGCACCCCGAATCACCCACAACCTACCAAATTCGCGTAATCCGCATCTTCCTGGAAAACGAGTAAACCCGGCGAACCCGGGAGGTCGATAAATCAGGCGTCGGGCGAGAGTAGGCAGGAGCCGATCCCCGCCCGATCGACGGCGACTCGCACGGTTCCAGTGGTTCGCCCCTGCAACCAGTCAGTCGTCGGTGCGTCTCACCCTCCCGCGCCGTCGCCGGGAAACGCGGTCCGTAATTCGGCCCACGTCCCGGCGATGGCCACGGGATTCCCTCAATCTTTAGCCACGGATGGTTCTGGTCATGCGCCGCAAGATCGCACTGATCGCCGTGCTTGGTGGCCTGGCCACCGGGCTCGGCTGCCAACACATCGGCGGTAAAACCGACTGTGGGTACAACCCGGCCGATTACGCAATCGCCCCGGTCACCACACCGTATCCGACGTTCCCGATTATCGAGTTGCCCAAGGATCCGGTGGATCCCATGAAGAAACCCGTTGGGTCTGACGAGGCCCCCAAGGTCGAAAAGGGCAACTGAGGCAGTAACTGACACGGGAAGTGAGCAGGCGACAGGCGTCCGACCTCACGGGGGCTTGGATTCCTCGAAGCCTGCTCTCGTCCCAGAAAGGCCCACTCGCATAAATGCGGGTGGGCTTTTTCGTTCACTCCTTCGTGCTCTTTCCCGGGGTGCGGTAGTCCAGCGGCGGCGGTTGATCCTTCTCCAACATCGCCGTGTACTTCTTGCCCTCCAGACGCTTCGCGTGCTCGGCCTTCGCGTCTCGCACCAACTGCGGATCCGTGAACAAATCCCACGCCGTTGCGGCCAGCGTCCGGGACGCCAGGTTCATCCCCTTCTTGCCGATCGTCGTGCCACCACAGGCGACCGCTTGCCACGAATGGCCCGGGGTTCCGGGCACCCAGCACGACGTGCTGAACCCCGTGACCGGCACCACCCACGACACGTCACCAACGTCCGTACTCCCGCCACTCGACGCACCCGACGCATCGAACACCTTCGAGATGTCGTCGACCGACGATTTCTCCGGGAACGTCTCCAGCAATCGCGTCGCGAACTTCATCTCCTCCGCGTCATACTTCAGATCGTTCAGCGCACGCAGGTTCTTCTTCGCGACCTCGGCCAACGTGTTGTTCGGCAGGATCTCCATCGTGCCGCCGAGGTACTCGACCTCGAGCTTTGTCTCGGTCGCGAGCGCCCCCGCCTGCGCACACCTCAGCAGACGCGGATAGAGTTTCTGCACGACTTCCGACTTCGGATGGCGGACGTAAAAGAAGCCCTCGGCGAACGCCGGAACCACGTTCGCGGCCCCCCCACCGCTCGTGATGGTGTGGTGCAATCGGGTGCCGTCCGGGGTGTGTTCGCGGAGCAGTTCGACGGCGTGCATCGTGAGCAGAAGCGCGTCGAGTGCCGAGCGGCCCTTCTCGGGGGCACCGGCCGCGTGCGCCGCGGTTCCTTGGAACCGGAACTTCACGGCGATTCTCGCCAGACACGTCGAATCACCGGCGCTGTTGCGGCTGCCCGGGTGCCAGTGCAGCACCGTGTCGCAGTCGTCGAACAGTCCCGCCCGCGTCATGAACACCTTCGCGGCTCCGCCTTCCTCTGCCGGGCACATGTAGAAGCGGACCGTGCCCTTGATCTTCCCGGCCTTGATCTGCTCGCCGATCGCGAGCGCCGCTGACAACGACGCGACGCCGAACAGGTGGTGCCCGCACGCGTGCCCGTTGCCGTTGCCACCTTCACGCGGCTTCCGGAACGGCACCGCCTCTTGCGACAGTTCCGGCAGCGCGTCGAACTCGCCCATGATGCCGATGACGGGCTTGCCGCTGCCGACCTCAGCCGTGAACGCCGTGGGAATCGCCGCGACGTTCTTCTTCACGGTGAACCCGGCCTTCTCGGCGATTTCCGCCAACGCCGCGGAAGACTTCTTCTCCTGGTAACCGGGTTCGGCCCAATCCCAGATCTTCAGAGCGGTCGGCCAGTTCGCGTCGGAGTGGGTGGCGGCCGCCTTCACTGCTGCGTCTTTCTGGGCGTATGCGAATGTGGGCAAGACGAGCAGCGCAAAGAGTGCAAGAGTTCGCATGAGAAATCCTGATAAGAGCGATGGGGATGAACTGAGATTGTCACGGATACGTTCCGTAGCCGCAAGCGGCTTCAACCAGTTGAGTCGCCACCAATAGACTGGTGTGCGGAGGAACCACGAATGACGCTGACGGCTTTGCTCAACGGCAACGAGATTCTCGGGGCGATGATTACCCCGGCGGTGCTCATCACCGCGTCCGGAACGTTGGTGCTGTCCACGTCGAACCGGCTCGGTCGTGTGGTTGATCGGATCCGCAAACTGGCAGACTCCGCCGAGGCGTTGCCGGACGAGTCGGCGACGGTTGAGGTCGTGGAGAAGCGTGCGTTGATCGCCGACCAGATCGGTTGGCTTGCCCGGCGGCTCCGCCTCCTCCAGACGGCGCTCAGCATCTTCTACGCCTCGATCGGAACGCTGGTGAGTGCGAGCCTGACGGTGGGCATTTCAACGACGACGATGGGGGTGATTGGCTGGCTGCCGATCGTGCTGGCGCTGCTGGGTGCAACGGGGTTGATGATCGGCGCGGTGATTCTCGTGCACGAGGCTCGCACTGCCGTGAAGGGAACCCTGCACGAGTTGGAGTACATCCGCAAGGTCGTCGCGAGGAAAACGACGATGCGATTGATGAACGTCGAGAAGCCGGAAGGTGGCCAGGGCGAAACGTGAGTGTTGTCTTCCTTCCGTGGACCGCGGGCGGCTCGCCCGCTTCACGCGAACATGACGATTCGCCTGACCAGAAACCCCCAAACTAACCAAGCACCACAGGCCAAGCGGGCGAGCCGCCCGCGGTCCACAGAGGACAGACTTTCCTGGTCACTTCGCCAGCGAGTAGCACACGATTTCCTTGTCGTTGCGGACGAACACGCACTGATTCGCGAACGCCGGGTGCATCCACACGACCTTGCGGGTCGCACCCGCCATCACGTTCGTCGGGTCGATCAGGTGCGTGCGACTCACTTCCTCGTAACCACCCGGGCTCAGCTTCGCAATGATGAGGTCGCCCTGCTCGTTGAACAGGAAGTAGCGATCCAGGTGCTTCACGATGAAGGCGTTGCTCCACCGCTCGCCCTCGCCCGGTTCCTCGTTCATGGCCACCTTCGGCGGCGTCAGTGCGCCTCGCGTCGCTTGCATCGTTTCCCACACACGCTCGCCGGTCGCGTGCTTGATGCACCGCAACTGCCCGTAGCTGCACACGCCGTAGAGGTATTCGCCGTCAATCACAGGCGTCGGCATGATCGAACTGAGGTCGGTCGTCTGGCTCGCCTTCTCGCCCTTCGCCTTGCTCTTCCAGACGACGCTCGCATTGTCGGCAGTCACCTTCAGCAGCATCGAGCCGTTGTAGAACGACGTGATGAAGAGTTGATCGTCGCCGATCTTGCGCGGCGTTGGTGCAGTCAGTGCATACTTCGCCTCGAAGTCGGCACGCCAGATTCGCTTACCCGTATCGGGGTCGAGCCCCAGCACGGCCTTGCTGTGCCAGATGATGAGCTGTCGCTTGCCACCGAACTCGTAGATCATCGGCGGGCAGTAGCCGAAGTCACCGGGGCAGCTTTCCTTCGCCCACAGTTCCTTGCCCGTCTTCTTGTCGAACGCCACGACGAGCCGCGAATCGGAACCGCCCACCAAACAGATGAGCTTGTCGCCGTCGACAAGCGGATTCGCTGCGAAGCCCCACACCGGCAACCCCGACTCGTAATCCTTGATGAAGTCCTTCGACCACACCGGCTTCCCGGTGGCCACTTCCAGGCAGTACAGGTGCCCCATC
>Ga0105047_10016727_pt1 | contig 11484 bp, 4 predicted proteins | sample MAT04_FD_78384 | JGI IMG/M metagenome (GOLD analysis project Ga0105047, IMG submission 78384) | Freshwater microbial communities from Lake Fryxell liftoff mats and glacier meltwater in Antarctica - MAT-04 (megahit assembly) | ecosystem: Environmental > Aquatic > Freshwater > Ice > Liftoff... | reverse complement strand
CTTCCCCCGCTGGGTGGTTCGCCCAAGGACCGGGTCCCCTTTTCATTCGCGCCTTTTCGTGCGTTTCGTGGACCCCACCGCCGGATTTAGGTTTAGCGAAAGCGGTTTTCAGTTTTGAAGCGCGGCCGTCCCGTGGGCTTCGAGCTTCACTTTCGCCTGGCCGCCGCGGATCGCGACCTCGCTACCTTGGCCCCCAGCGGAAAGTATCCCGGTGGGCGTGGAGGCGAATTCGAGCGTCACCTCCCTGGCCGCTTCCGTGGGATTGGCGAGCAGGATGAGGCGCGTGGCGCCGCGGGATACGGCCCGCAATTCCACTCCGGCCTCGCGCTCCTTCAGCGTGACTGAGGTGTCCGGCGTCGCATCGAGCAGGAGCGGGCCGAGTCGGGCGAGTTCCGCGTTCACGGCCTTGAGCGAGTTCCAGAGCTCGGGCTGTTCCTGGGCAAAGGTGACGCCCTTTTTGCCGGTGACGTGATTGTACGAATAGTAACCGATCCCGCGGGCTCCGTGGATCAGCGAGAGATAAACCATGCACTTCAGTTCCGCGGCGGTGGGGTAGCGAGCGGCGGGGGTCCACGCGAAGATTTGCAGGATGGGCAGGAGCGGCTTTTTCCCCCCGGACGCGGCGGCGGCCCGACTCACCGCTTCGCCCACGCTGCGGATCGGCTGATACGGCACCGGGTAAAGGTAGGGCGCGGCGACGTCGATGGTTTGCACGATTCCCTCGTATTTTTCGGGCGGAGGCAGGGTGTTAGCCATCACTCCCGCGGGTTCGTTCAGCCAATACCCGATCGCGTGCATCACCGGGCGGTTCGGTATTTCCGTCCGCACTTTTTCGAGGTTCGCCTTCAGGTTGTCGAGGAGCGGTGGCTTCAGATTGAGTACGGGACTGTCCATGCCGATGGCGAGCAGGATGCTGTCAAATGCGGTGACCTGTTTCCCATGCGCCGCACCATACAGCCCGGCGGCGCGCGCCGCCTCCGCGTCCTCCGTTTTCGAGACGGTCACCACGTTGAATCCGTGATCGTGAACCTTTTGCAATGTTTCCGCATCGGAGGGCACGTCGTAGAGCAGGATCGGAAAGAACGGCTTCCCATTGACGACGATGCGCCCTTGCGCGTCGCTCACCGCGGTTTGGATCGGCGGCAAGGCGACGGAAGTGTGGGAAGGCTTCAGGCTCGCCAGCGGCATCGTTCGGAAAAAGACCCCGGAGCCGCCGGGCTGCTTTCCATCCGTGTCGTAGAAGATCGTGCCGAGGGTCTGGTCGTCGATCTCCACGGTGCGCGGGCAGGCGCGCCCGCCGATCGGCCGGCCGGGGTTGTAGAACTCCACCGGATGATTCAAGTCCCACGATTGTCCGTCGTCGCGAGACACGATGAAGTGGATCTTTTCGCCGCCGACTCCGGGCCCCACGATTTGGGAAGCGAGCAGCCAGCCGTTTTTCAGCGCGATCAACTGATGGCGCCACCCTTGGCTGAACACATCGGGAAACGGTTTGATCTCCTGCCACGTCTTGCCGCCATCGGTGGAGCGTTTCCCCCGACCGCTGATCAGCGTTCCCTTCGCCGTCCGCACGATGGGCACAAGCCCGTGGCTCTTCGCTTCTCCGAACGTCGTTTCCTCTCCGGTCTGCGGATTGTAGAGCACCGTCCGGTCGGCCAGCGGGAAGAGCCATGACGCAGGCGACAACTCGACGATCGGATGCCGGATGACGCTGTGGATTTTCGGGTCGGCGTTTTTCTGGAGGCTCTTCGGCTCGCTCCAGGTGAGGCCGTCGTCGCTGCTGATGGAAAAGGCGACGAAGCGCGACTTCAGCTTTTCCTCCGGAGCAAACCAGACATTCCACGCATGCACCAACCGGCCATCAGCGAGCGTGGTGAGTGATCCGGGGTAAACCAGGGTCGTGGCGGTGGGCGGAAAGAGCGCGGGTGGCGACCAGGATTTGCCGCCATCGGTCGAGCGTGTGATCAGGTAAGGCTTGGTTTCGCTCTTGCAGAAGACGGCCACGAGCGTGCCCTTCTTCGTGAGGCACAGCGCCGGATGGATGTGCCCGCTGACCCCCGTTTCAATGCGCACCGGAGGCGGCAGCGTGGCCTCCTGCCCAAAGATCCGAGCGGCCACGAGGAGCAGCGATGCGAGCAGGCCAAGCGCTTTCATTTCTCCGCGAAGTGGTCGTGGGTGATCAGCTTATACGCCTTCGATGGCTTTGACTCCTTCTTGTCGGCGCCCACGCTCGTGAGGAAGAGATACATCGGCGTCTCGGGTTTAAAGCCGGTGACCTGCTCGCCGGATTTCACTCCCGCTTTCAACAGGTCCGCGCCGCGTCCGTCGGGATAGATCGAGAGGTAGAGGTTGTATTTCAAGCTCTCCGCCTCATCGAAACGAATGACCATGCGGCGCCCGTCGTTGAAGTGCGTGGGCTCGGAAAACTCGCGCACCTCCGGCGCCGCGCCCGTTCCCTCCGCCGTGAGTTTCGCGAGAAGATTCTCCGCCGGACCAGTCCATACCGGCAGCGGCATGCGCAGTTTGCTTTTGGCGATGAGCGCGGGCGTGGCGTTTTCCTCCGCCTCGTACTCGGCGACGAGATGCGACAGCTTGTAGCTGCGCTCCGGCACGAGTTTCATTTCGCCGAGCCAGGGAACTTCGTTGCGCGCTTCGACGATGAGCTTCTCCAGCGTCAACGGCAGGTCCACGATGCCGTCGCCGCCGCGCGAACCCCACCAAGTGGTTTCGAGTTCCCGCGTGGAGTCGTAAGGATAAGTGCCGGGCAACGGGAAGCGCACGTAGCGCCAGCCCTCGAAGTTCACAAACGACCACCCGTGGGTGTCGTCGCAATTCCAATCGTCCTTCGTTCCGCTGGAAGTCCAGATTTCGCCTTTCGCGTCGCGGAGTTGATAGATCACCCGGCCCCACGAGGAATTGCCTTTGAGGTAAATGCCGAGCGCGGACGCTTTGCCAGGGATCGCGATGGGCTTTTTGGGTTTGATCGCTCCATAGCGAATGGCGAGCGGACGATCGCCGGGCTCCACGGGCAGCGTCACCGCCACGGCATCGGGATGGGCGTCCTCGCCCTGTCCAAATTCCACCTTGAGGTTCGGATCAGGAATGCGGCGCACGGAGAAATGATTGTCCGCGTAGGCTTTGTCCTCCGTGGCGTCCTGCGCCCACAGCGCGGCCGTCATCTCGGCGAGCGGACGCGTGATCTTGGCCGGCGCGGAATCGTAAGTGGGCACGCCCAGAGTGAAGCCATCGATTCCCGTGACGCCCGTCAGCCAGACCGGCGACGGGCTGAGCGGAACCGCAATGGCACCATCGACCACCGGCACTTTCGTCGCGTTGCCCATCGCATCGGTCAGCGTCGCTTCGGTGCCGCGCACTTTCACTTGGGCCACCGAGTTTCCGTTGACCCGCCACAGGGCGAAAATCTTCGCATCATCCTTCGCGCGTCGGAACGCCAGGCAATAGGTCGTGAGGTTGCCCGTGTCCACGCCGCCGAGCGGATCGGCGCCGCACAGCATTGTCGTCATGGTCGCGATCGCGGCCACGGCGGGCTTCGGATTCTCGAGTGGGTAGCGATGGAACACGCCCGCGCCATAGTGTTCGGCGCCATAATAATTGCCGGCATCGTGCGGGACGATTCCTGACTCGAAGCTGTCGATGCCGTAGCCCAGGCCCAGCAGCAGGTAACGCACTTGATAGTTGGCCTGCGCCGCTTCGGTCAGCGCGCCGGGATTGGTGGGGAAGAACGGTCCTTCGCACCAGTGGATCGGCAGCTTCGGCCAGCCCAGTCGCTCCGTCTCGCGGCGGAGCATCCACAACGAATTGATCGAGCCCGTCGCATTGGAAGCCTCGGGCAGCAATTCGAACATCGGCGCATCCATGCCGTAACCATCCACCACGTCCTTCGACAGACCGGCGCGCAGGTAGGCCATCGATCCGATGGGCGCACCCCATTGCAGGAACTTTCGGACCTTCGGATACTTCTCCTTCAGCGCCTTGCCGATCGCCGTGAAAATCGGCACCTGATGCTCGGCGTTGCGCCGTTCTTCCTCGCTCAAATCGCGGTCGCCATCCCCGGTGTAGAAAGGCCACGGTGCGTACTGGGCCATCCGGCCGATGTGCCACTCGCCGCCGTAGAAGTAAGTCGGCGCGGCGTCCTGCTGCATCAGCTTCCCCGCTGCGGCGAGTTCCGTTTCGATCATCTTTTTCTGCCCCTCCACGTCTTCGATTTTCCAACGGTAAACCACGTTGATGACGGTGTGCGGACCCGCGGGCAGGAAGTCTTGCTTCTTCGCCATTTCCGCCGGGATGAAAGCGTCGTGGAAGGCAATGCGCCGGAGGCCGAGCTTGCGCAGCATGGCGAGCAGCGCCTCGTTGCCCGGCTCGCGCACGCCAAACGGAGTGTAGTGCCCGAGCAGATTCCAGGTACCAAACCGCGTCTCGTTGTTCGCCTCGCCATAGGTGCGCGTGTTAGGCGGCAGGAGCACCATGCTCAGCGTATTCTGGCGCACCACCCCGCCCGCTGCGACGCTGGCTTTTAATTCGTGCCAGCCGAGCTTTTGCAGATCGAACTGCAACTCCGCGTCCCGCGATTCGCCCGGCCCGACCTGCACCTCGCCGCTCACCGTCTTTTGTTCCCCGCCATCATGACTCTTCGATTGCAGCGTAACTTTGGCGGTCAGCGGCTGCGCGCTAGTGTTGGTCACGGTGACGGCGTAGGCCGGCTTCTCCGGGCGTTCGAAGACAAAGCCAGTCTGGCGTGGTTTGACTTCGTAGTTAAAACTCCCTTCCTCCAGCGTGACCGCGACGACATGGATGGAACTGGGCGGACCATACGGATGGTAGCCGTAGTAAATCGGGTCGGGATAACTCCGCCCCAAAGTCAGGGGCTTCGTCAGCTCGAAATCAAGAAACTGATCCGCCATATCGCGGAAGCCGTAGAAGTCCGCGGTGTTGACCGGCACGCGCACCAGATAGAGCTGTTTGCCGTCGGCGGTTTTCTGCGGAACGCGGGTCACGAGTCCCTTGGTGATCGCGTCCTCCGTGATTTCAAATTCGGTCGCCGCCGGATAACCGGCCACTGGCCGGAAAAAGCGGAAGGCGCCTTTGGGTACCGCGTTGGGCGTTTCATCCACCCAGGCCAGCAGCCACGCATTTTGATAACTGCGATACGGCACGCGAAACGAAAGCGACGCCGGATCGATCTCGAACGCGCCCGGCCAGGAGCAGAGCGCATTGACATAGCCGGCGTTAGGCCCGGCTCCATTGGTCTGGCGATAGCGATAGAGCGAGTCGCTGAGATTCACCTCCGAAACGCTGGTCTTCGGAACGAGCACGGGAACGTCTTTAATCGAAACCAACGCAGCATCCGAGCTGACCGCCTGCGCTTGCTTCGCGTGGCTGTAATGGGCGAGCGACACCGGCAGGAAACGTTGGTTGTCCACGGGCTTGCTGAAATCGACGGAGAGCACCTGCGCCGACTTGGTGAGCTGGATCGAGAGGAAGGCCTCCTTGGGGCTGCCCATCCGCGCTTCTGCCACGAGCCGGTCGTCCAGCCAGATCTGCCGGCTGGTGGGCGTGATCGTGAAACGCAACACGAACGTCTTTTCCTCGAAGGGCACGAGCTTCGCGTAGGCCGCGCCAATCTCCCGGCGATCGATTTCGTCCCACAAGTTTTTCACCTTCGGGAACCGCCACGAGTAAGTCAGCGCGCCCGAATTTTTCTGTCGGATCGTATAAGTGCGGGTGGAGACAACGGTCGTGGCCATTGGCTCGCCCGAGGCCTGCGCGGTTACCGCAGCTTGCGTGGCTGCGGTTGGGCGAAAGGAACTGAGCAACAGCGGTTTCGCGTCCTTCGTCTCCTCAAGCAGTTGGAAAGTGATCGCGTCGCCCGGCGCCGCGCGAAAGCGCAGGGTCGCCTCCATCGGCAGGGCGACCGGTGCGATGGTCTTCAATTCGAGCACCGTGGCCGGCCTGGCGTTGCGCACCGCGCCGGGGTCCACTTCGCCGCGCACGACCGCCCAACCCTCGGGAACGGAGGTCGCGCGGAAGGCGGGCGGGGCGGCGAAAGAGGCGTGGCAAACAACTAACAGGGCGATGGCGACAGGCAGAATTTTCATGGGGGGATGAGGTTTCGTTTCAGGCTAACAAATGATTTTGCCGGAACTCACGCAAACCCTCGCAGCAGGCGCAATAGCCAGTCGGCGCCGAGCAGGGCGCTGAGGAGGAGAAGGAGCGCGTAGTCGTTCCAGAGGTCCACGGTTTGGAGGCGCGTTACCGGCACTTTCTTAATGCTCTCCAAGGCGCGCCAGGTGGTCGGGTCGGCGCGGTCGATGTGGTGTCCGCCAGTATCCCGGGCGATGCGGATGAGGTTCGCTTCGTTGATGCGCTGGCCGGCCAATTCGCCGGTGCCTTCTTCGACATCGAAGGCAATCAGCATGTCGGCGGCGGGCTTATCCTCGGCGACCACGGTCGCGGCGACTTTGTGCTGGCCGGGCATCGTGACGTCGAAGCGCGCGGTGTGAATGCCGGCCTCGGTGGCATCCGGCGCAAAATCGAGCGGCAGTTGTTTGCCATCCGGGAGCGTCACCTGCGCCTGCACGCGGGCTTTGGGCAGAGGACGCCCGGACTGGACTTCCGCGCGCAGGACGACGGTCTGCCCGGGCTCGTAGCGGCTGCGGTCGGGCTGAATGTTGAGATTCACGTTGCCGGTGCTTTGGCGAATCGGGGCGAGCGTGCGCAGCGCCTGCTGCCAGAAAACCTGATACGGCGTGGGGCCTTCGACCGCGGCGGCATGCATCTGCCATTTCCAGAGCGTGTCGGTGGCGACGAAAAGGACGCGCCCGCGACCGACGGTGTGTTCCGCCATGAGGATGAGGTTGCCGTAGGGATTGGCGAGTTGCGCGGCTTCGACGAGCGCGGTGGCCGCAGGCTTTTTCCGGATCGCGGGGTAAATCTGATCCACCGGTGGCAGCGATGTCCAGAATGCGGCGGGCGCGTTCCCCGATGCGGCGAAGAACTGCGTGCCCAATCCCTCGGCGGTGACGCGCACCGCGACCGGGCCGGGCGTCGGAGTCGCTGAATCGTGCGACAACTCCACGGGCAGCAGCGCCGCCAGCCCCGGTTGATCCATCATCTGGCGCAGGTGCGGACCGGCGATGACGATGAGCGATTTGCCGTCCTCTTCCACGAGTTGCCGCAGCGCGTCCGCGAAGCCACGCGGCCAGCGGCGCGGTTCCGCGCTGCCGAGGACGAGCGTGTCGAAGCCCGCGAGTTCCGAGCGCGACTGCGGAAATCCTGTGACCTGCGTCCGCCGATCCGGCTCGGCGAGTTGCACGAAGGCATTCTCCCCGCGCGACAAAAAGGCGGTGAGCGTGAAGCTCGGGTCGTCCTCAAAAATCCGCCGCAAAAACTTGAACTCCCAGCGCCAACTGTCCTCGATGAACAGGACTTCGTTGCGCGCGCCAACCACCTGCACGCTGTAGTGAGGAGCATCGCTTCCGCTCGTTTTCCCCGAGGGCGCGCCTTCAACAGCGAGGGAATATTCCTTCAGCCCTGCTTCTTCGGGACGGAAGGAAACATTCACCATCTTCTCCGGCTGATCGGCGGCGAACGTGAATGGCTGCGTGGCAACGAGCTTGTCGCCTTCCTTGAGTTGAAGGGTGAGCGGTTTCTGCGCGAGCCCTTCCTGCCGCAAGGTCACGGCGAAGCGCGATTCCGCGCCGAGCAACACGCGGCGCGGTGCCTGCACTTGAGCGACCGTCACGCGGGCCTTTTCCCCGCCCGCGGGCGCGGGCGCCGGGGCGAGCGTGTCCACGGCGAGTCCAAGACGGCGCGCGGTTTCCGCCGCGTCGCGGGGATCGGAATCGTTGCCATCACTCGCCAGCAACACTCGCCCGCCGGGGACGACCGCCAGACCCTCCGTGCGCTGTTGCCGATAGAATTCCCAAGCGTCGGCCAGGCTCTCCGCGTAGCGCGTCGTCGGCCCGCCCGCCTCCAGTGCCGTCACGTCCGCGGGTGCGACGGAGCGCGCGTGCCCGTCGAAGGCGAACCAATGCACATTGGGCCGGCCGGCGAGGGTCTTGCGCAAGCCGCTCGTCTCCATCCATTGCAGCGAATCCGCGAGGCGACTGGCGGACTCGGAGGAGTCTTTCACGCCCATGCTTTTGGAAGTGTCGAGCAGCACGAAAAGCGGCGGACCTTCCTGGACCGTGCGCTGGAAGGAAACAATCGGCTGGAGCAGACAAATCGCGAAGACGAGCACGATCGCCACCCGCAGCGCGGCGAGGGCGGCGATCCAGCGCCGCGGCAGCCGTTTCCGCGCGAGGACCAGCGAGCCCTGCACGAGCAGCGCGAGCAATGCGCAGGTAATCAGCGCAATGGCCCACAGCGGCAGGCCGGGCACCCAACTGATCGTCATACCGTCACCTCCGGTTTCGACGTGGGGGCGAGGATGCCGTGCCGCGCGACCGTCGAACTGGCGACCGCTGGATTCATGACCGGGCAGAGCCGGTGGACGAAATACATTTCCGCCAGCAGCAACAGCGCGCCGAGAGCCAACAGCCACGGCCAGAGCAGCACGCGTCCCCCGGCGATTGCCTGTTCGGGACGCGCTGCGGGATCGGGATGCACGACCTCGAAGGAAACCTTGCCCCACCACGAGCGCAGGATGTCGGCATCCGCCGGGGCCACGATACTGTCGCCGCGGCCCGCCTGGACGACGAAGCTCGATGCGGTGCTCCCGCTGTCCCCGCTCGCCCGCAGCGCATACACGCCCGTCTCATCCGTCGTCTCGAGACGGGCGATGGTTTGCCCGTCCAACGGCTGGAGCACCGGGGTCACCTTGCGACCGCCCGGCGTGGTGATCGTGGCCGTCGCGTTGTTCCCAACGCCGGGCAACGCGAGCGCCACCATTTCGCCCGCCTGGAAGCTGCGATTCAACCGGGCGTGCGTGAGGCGGCGAAGCGCCTGATCAAGCAGCGGCACGAAGCTGTTGCGACGCGGCAGATCGCTCCATTCGTCGTTGGCCGACGTGTTGAAAATGAGCACGCGACCCGCGCCGAAGGTGTGCTCCAGAAGCGCGGGCGCGAGGTCGTCGAACCACGCCAGTACCTGGCTCTGATCGCCCGCGGGCGCGTCGCCGAATCGGTAAAACGTCCGCGCCCGCACCCGGGCGAGGTCGCCGAAAGTAGGATCGAAAAGCGGTGCGAGCAAAGGGTGTGTCCAGGCGATGCGGGTGAGGTTCGCGAGGTCGCTGCGGGAGATTTGTTGCAGCGGACGCGGCAGCAGGCATTCCGTCGGACGCAGCGGATTGTGCAGCTTCGTGTTGTAAAAAGGCGGCTGCACGGCGGGCCCGAGAAACATCAGCAAACCCGCGCCCGTCTTGATACGACTCTCCAGCGCGAGCAACCGGTCGTCGCTCAACTGCGCGACGTTTGTCATCACCACCACGTCGGCCTTCGCGAAATCCGCAGCGACCACCGCCTCCGGGGTGCGGCGGGTCACTTGCATCGCGCCGGCTTCCCCGCGGCTGAGCGCCTCCAGTGCCATCCGCAGGTGAAAGCCCGGCTGCAACGTTTCGATCTGCGTGCTCTCCGGTTCGAGGAGCAGCAGGCGAACGCCGCCGCGCGCGTCGAGGTTCAGCCAGAATTGGTCGTCGTCCGGCAGCGCGTCGCGCGGCTCCAGCACGAGCTCGGCGATCTTTCCCTCGATGTCGTACTCGGCGGGAATCGGCAGATCCACATCGGCAAAAGTGCCGGGCGCGATCTTCACCTTTTGGGAGACATCGCCGAGCCCCGGCAGCCGCTTCACGCGCAAGGTGCGTTCCAGAGGTTCGTTGCCGGACGCACCGAGCCGCGCGTGCAGGTAGTGTTTGCCGCCGGACTCGATCGGCCGCGCGTCGGCGATCCAGGCATTGCGCGGCGCGGACGGACCCACGTCGATCACGCGCACGGTCACCGGCACTTTTAATCCATCCTGAAAAGCCGCGACCGCGCCTTGCGACCATGCGCCCTGGTGGTTGTCCGTGATGAAGATCATCTCCGCCCGCGTGTTCGGGCGCGGCGCCGCGAGCATCGGGCGAATGACGGCCAGCGCGGAGGACAGATCCGTGTCGCTCAGGCCCGCTCCCGCCGCTTCGAGGCGCGCGACGTAACGCGTCGGATCCTCGGCGAGCGGGCCGAGCGCGATGGTGTTGTTCCCGGTGAGCAGGACGGTTGCACGGTCACCGGGCAGGCCTTGATTGAGCAGCGCGCGGGCGATCTTCCGTCCGCGCACCAGCGGCGTCTCCCCGCCGGGCTGCTCGTAATTCATGCTCCGGCTCACATCGAGGATCACGAAGCGCTCGGTGAAGAGGCGATTGCCGCTTCGGGAAAAGATCGGCTTGGCCAGTGCCAGCACGAGCGCGGAGAGAAACGCGGCGCGCAGGAGGAAAAGCAACACCTGATGCCACTGGATGCGCCGCGACAACTTGTGCTGCGAGGCCCGCAGCCAGCGCAGACTACTGAACGGCATCGTCCGCACCCGCTTGGGCTTCAGCAAATGAATGATGATCGGAATGGCCAGGAGCGCGGAGGCGGCGAGCGCGATTGGTGCGAGCAGAGTGAACATCGGCTCAGCCGCGAAGGAGCATGGTTTGCATTTTTAATCGGGGGTCACTGCTTCTAACTTCGCGACGCCAATCTGTTCAATCACTTCCCCAGCACCGCCTTAGAGACTGAGAAACAAGTCGGCGGCGCTGCTGTAGGTCAGTGACCCGGCGCTCGGTCGCCCACTCTCCCGGCCTCACTGAGGCCGGCTACAACTTCGCCCCACTTATTTCACCGTTTCTTGGCCGTATCCATGCAAGCCGGTGGTCACCGACCGCCCTTCTGCGCAACGTGCAAGTCGGCAGCGTGCAGCGCAGGGAGCAATGGGCGGTGAAGAGGATGCGGACGTGCTTCATGGTTGGGACGCTTTCTGAACCGGCGGAAGGGTGCTGTGCCATTTGACCAACAGTTTGGGCCATTGCGCTCCAGGGAATCCGTTCTGATAGCGGGTCGGGATCAAGTTGCCGACGCCGTGTCCGCCTTCATTGAAGACCTCCATCCGCACGGGCACGCCGAGTTGTTCCAACTGGGCCTTGATCTCCTGGGGCAACTGAATGGGTGCGCCCCCGATCTTGCCCTCCGCGTTGGGGACGCCGTCATTGATGGCATGGACCAGGAACGTGGGCGGCGAATCCTTGCGGAAGACGAACGGCGACTTCAGCTCCCGCCAATGCCAGGTGGCACACCCGACGACGAAGTCTGGCCGGCAACTGACGCGCTCGACCGGATCAGGAGATTGCGGATCGCCGTCGCCGAAGTTGCCCGCGAGAACCATGGTCAGATTGGCCCCGGCGGAATAGCCCACGACACCAATCTTGCCAGGATCAATACCCCACTCAACCGCGCGGCTGCGAACCATGCGCACGGCCCGCTGCACATCCAGCAGAGCGATCTTCTGGAT
>Ga0105047_10016720_pt1 | contig 11487 bp, 11 predicted proteins | sample MAT04_FD_78384 | JGI IMG/M metagenome (GOLD analysis project Ga0105047, IMG submission 78384) | Freshwater microbial communities from Lake Fryxell liftoff mats and glacier meltwater in Antarctica - MAT-04 (megahit assembly) | ecosystem: Environmental > Aquatic > Freshwater > Ice > Liftoff... | reverse complement strand
CGCGGCTAGTGAACCAGTTTGAGTCAGCTCACAGCGGACTTTCACCGCCTACATTTGCGCCGTGCCCGGCGCACCATCCGTCACTTCGTGACACCTTCTCCCGCAACGCGGGAGAAGGGAATCATATAAGTTAGTTTAATACGTTTTTCAGAACCTGTATAAACGCTCGCAACGACAGCATTGCACTAAATAAGTAAGTATTGAGCATAGATGATTTTGAAGTTAATTACCATTTAGACACATTCAATGCTATGATATTTTTAGTGATTAACCTTGATAAGAGCATTAGGAGAATTTATGAGTAATCGTGTATATCAGGTCGTTGAATTAGTAGGTACTTCTGAAGAAGGTATTGAAGAGGCAATTAACAATGCAATAGCGAAAGCGTCTACAACACATGGCAAACTCGATTGGTATGAGGTTGTTGAAACACGCGGTTTTATCGAAGGTGACAAAACAAAATATTATCAGGTTCATTTAAAAGTTGGTTGCCACGCGCATTAAGATAAAGAGCCCTTCGTTTTAAGCGTCAGCCTTGGATTGTTTCGCTGGCGCTAAAGTGAGCCAATTAATACAAAGTAATCAAAATTCCTCAGCACACGATCAAAATTCTGCGAACGCACCGACTATAAAAGCCTACAATTTTTTTAATTCAGAACCAGTTGAAGTGTGCAGGTCTTCTGCGGATACAATTAAGCAAACCGGTTGCTTTAGCAGTCGCTTTATTAACCTGGCCTGTAACAGCTATACGAGATTTATGGGCGGATATCAGTCATTGCTCAGCTGATACCACCTAATTCTTCGCTATAACTCTGAGCGCTATATTGAAAAACTAGTACTGATTAAAGACAAATGTATATATTTGAAAGTCATCAGGGTGCGTTTCGGGCATTATTCATTTTCAGTGAATAAATTAATGCATTTTACTCGTTGTTTAATACCAACTTTCTTCATTGAGATATGCAAAAGTTAACCAAGGTGTTATAATTTGTTTCTTTATGTATTGTGGAATTAACTATGCCTGCCAAGCGATCGATACTTGAGTTTATTTTTCTGACTACCGACGAGCTTATAGAAAAGGTTGCTCAATTAGACGACGCGGTGCGTACCATTAAAATTAACATTTTAAAAAATAACTATTCCAGCAAGCAAATAGCGCAAGTACTTAGCGGGTTAAAACATACGGTGACCAAAGTTGATTTGAGCTCGAGTGCGCTTTTTCTATTAGGCGTTGAATACTTAAAAGAGGTCTTATCGAATTTAAAGGCTCCGGCGGTTAGTTTGAACAGTAATAGGCTTTGTATATTAGGCGCTGCAGGCTTAAAAGAGGCATTATCTGGTTTAACGGCCTCAACAGTTGATGTGAGCGATAATGACCTTTGTATGTTAGGGAGTGAGGGCTTAAATGAGGCCTTATCTGGTTTAATGGCCTCAACAGTTGATTTGAGCTTCAATGATCTTTATAGGTTAGGAGGTAAGGGCTTAAAAGAGGTCTTATCGAATTTAAAGGCTTCTGCGGTTGATTTAAGCTTTAATAAGTTTGGCCAGATTAAAAACAACGAATTGGCAGATGCCTTTAGGGAGCTACCGCCTGGAGTTGGCCTACTCGATTTATCTTTTAACAACTTCGAAGCAAAAACAGTTGCCGAATTAACAGCGCTGATTAAGGCGATACCCAAAACCGTTAAAACCATTGTGTTGTTGCTGGAGGAATTGAAGCGGATGAGCTACGAGCAGCGGCAAGCTATCCAAAACCGTTTTCCAAACGCCGGTGATTTGCTCATCTCTAGAGGTAGTGCCCTCACTGGAAAAGTGGTATTTGATGGCTCTATGAAAGAAGATGGACGGATTTTTCAATCCTTAGGTTTCAAAATACCAACACCTTCGTTAGTTGACATGAGCATTGATTCTATTGCTAAATTAGATGCGCCTAGAAGTAAGTTGCAAGGCTGTTTGCCCGATGAACTTGTTGAGTCTATTGAAAAGCGTAGATTAATGAAGGATATTCCGGAAGTAGTCTATGAGCTACATGAACAAAACAATATCAGCAGCGCTTGGTTGCCACAGGCTATTTCCCTGTCAATAGCACCGACTATTAAGACCTATAATTTTTTTAAGCCAGCAGTTGAGGCTGACAAGTCTTTAGCAGAGGCAGGACTACGCAACGTAGCTGCTTTGGCAGTGGCTTTATTAACCTTACCTCTAAGCATGATGGTCGCCCTGGTTGCTTTGCCTATAGCCGCTATCCATGACTTATGGGAGGGTATCGGTATCAGTATTAGTTTGCCACCAAATCAGGCCTTGGCTTGACTGTAAATAAACGTTGGTTGACAATTATTTAACTACCAAACTTATATTTCTTATCACCCACAAAATCAGCTCGTACAAACTCCACTGTTTGTTTATTGGCAATACATTGCCAATTTTGTTGATTGTATATATAAGCGCTGTTTTTTCTGCAAAAAATATCGGCTGAAAAAGCAGCAATGTTTTTTACATTATTGCTAGCGCGTGCTGAAAAGAAAACAAAAGCGCTAACGCCGGCGTTTCGCATTGAAGAACCCAGTTTTTGGCTGTATTCATAGTTATCTTTAGCTGAAATTTTTTCCCGGTGATCATCAAATGGTTTTTTTGTTAAATCAATACCATCTTTTGCCATTATCATTGTTTGAAACGCCGTTAATGTAAGCTCAATATAGCCCAGCTCCGCGTTTGAATCATTTAAAAACATTAATCGATAATAAGCTGTTTCTGCGAATGCGGTTTCAAGTTCATAAGAACCATACCAAAGTGATGGTTCATGAATGCTGCCAAAACGTGAACCATATTTTAAAGGAGGATAGCGAAAAGGGGTGAAAATTAAATAGTCTTTGTTCTTTTCAATCAATGGTTTGGAGTTTTCCAGCATTTCTTCAAGAATTTCATGTTCTTCTGTCGTATCAACTACATCACGGCAGCTTAAAATGTGCTGAGCTTCGACCACACGCCATGGCTCAGCATTTAATTGTTTAATATGGCGGTGTCCTTCGCATAAATCCCAAATCATTATATTTTTCCACGCATTGCATCAAGATAGTTAGCGACCTCAACAAGGCCGGCAACCGTTTTTATAAGCTCAATAGGGTGCTGATTACTAAAATACTGATTAGAGCTATTAAGCCATGCGTATGCTTTTTCATGATTGTTGCCAACAATAGCATTCAGACTTCGATAGATTCTTAAGAGTAAAAGAGCCAGTTCGCCTTCCTTACTGGATGGCGAAAGAGTTTTTTTACCTTGGTATAGTCTCGTAACGCTGGGTTCGCTGATGCCAATAATATTTGCTAAATCTTTTCCGGTTAAATGGTAAAAAGAAGCCATATTTAGAACAGCTTTAGTTAATACTTGCTCTTTATCAGCATTTTTAGAGTTGATGATTTCAGGATTCATACTGTTACCCTCCATTTCAAATTAAATTATAGTGCATAAAAATTTAATTTGCAATTACGCATGCTCTTTCAATACTTTTAAAAACTGTAAGCCATAGCGACTTAATTTATGTTGTCCAACGCCCGACACATCAAGCATATCATCGAGAGAGCCTGGTTTCCGGCTGGCCATATCATGCAATGTGTTATCACTGAAAATCATAAATGGCGGTTTATTTTCCTGATCAGCAATCTGACGCCTTAATATGCGTAATGCTTCAAACAGGGGATTATCTTTTGCAAGCAGTTTATTTTTTTCTTTTGATTTAAGGGGTTTATCGAGAATTTCCACTTTAGGCAAGGCGAGCATCACTTCTTCTTGTCCCTTAAGCACAGCAACCGCTTTTTGCGATAGACGCAGTACATTAAAATGTTCCATATCCTGATAACAGTATTCCCGATGAATAAGCTGCCAGCCCAATTGACGCCAGTAAGCAATAGTCTGGTTTTTACCAATGCCGTAAGTGCTTAATTTATCATGACCTGCTTGCTTTATTTTTTCCGCAGTGCTGCCTCTTAACACATCAATAGTATGAGTGAAACCATAATTTTGTTTAAGACGATAAACACAGGACAGAAATTTTTGCGCATCTTCAGTTGCATCATGGCTAACAGGCGGATTATCACAAATATCGCAATAAGCGCAGGCAGTGTCACAAACCTCATCAAAATAACGCAATAAAATCTGACGACGGCAGTGACTTGCTTCGGCAAAGGCTACCATATGATTAAGTTTACTTGTTTCAACTCGTTGTTTTTCCAGATCATCGATATCAGCGACCCAGCTGCGCAATCGAGCGCTATCTGCTGGATCATAGAGTAGCAGGGCGCGAGCAGGCAAACCATCACGACCGGCACGTCCTGTTTCCTGATAATAACTTTCAATTGTTTTGGGCAAGTCATGATGCACAACAAAGCGTACATTGGGTTTGTCGATACCCATTCCAAAAGCAATGGTTGCCACTACAATTTCAATGCGATCATAACGAAACAGGGATTGAACCTCGCGGCGTTCTTCGTGAGGAAGTCCGGCATGATAACCTCGCGCATTAAAACCATTTTCCTGCAAGCGAGCAGCCAGTTTGTCTACACCATTACGAGTTCCGCAATAAATAATCCCCGCTTGACCTTGTTGACCCTGTAAAAAACGCTGTAATTGTTTGGTCGGATTATTTTTGGCGATTACCTGATAATGAATATTGGGTCGGTTAAATGATGCCAGATATATCTGAGGTTGATAATTTAATTTCCTGACAATATCCAGACGTGTTTGTTTATCGGCTGTGGCGGTCAGTGCTATCACCGGAATTTCCGGAAATTCTGTTTTTAATTTACCCAATGCTGCGTATTCAGGGCGAAAATCATGCCCCCATTGAGAAATACAATGCGCTTCATCAATAGCGAAAAGTGAAATGTTGCAATCGTTTAAACGCTCCAGGAAAGCACTGCTGACCAGGCGTTCAGGAGCTATATAAAGTAAATCAAGCTGTTCATTATGCAATTGAGCAAGTACTTGTCTGGATTCATCGCTGGACAATGATGAATTGTAAAATGCTGCACGAATACCTTGTAATTTTAACGCGGTAACCTGATCTTCCATCAAGGCGATTAATGGTGACACAACAATGGCAACACCATCTCTCATCAGAGCCGGTACTTGATAACAAAGTGATTTTCCACCGCCTGTTGGCATCAGGACAAGTAAATCATTACCTGTTATCACATCATTAATAATTTCTTCCTGTAGTCCTCTAAAAGCGTCATATCCAAAATATTTTTTCAAGACATTAGCTGATTTATTGTGTATTGTTGAGACTTGTGCGACGGTTTCCATGTGTATTTTTTCTTTTTTATTTCACGAACGCCAAAAATTGGCAATAATAACATTATCGATAGCAGGCGTATACTTTCAAATCTAAGGAAGGGTTATGGATTTTAAATTAAGTGAAGATCATTTGGCGTTTCGCAAAATGGCTGCTGATTTTGCCCGCGACAAGCTGGCTCCAAATGCCGAAAGCTGGGACGATCAAAGTTATTTTCCAGTTGATGTTTTGCGAGAAGCTGCCGGTTTGGGCATGGCCGGTATAGTTGCTGCAGAAGACATTGGCGGTACAAATCTTTCCCGTCTCGATGCCGCAGTAATTTTTGAGCAACTGGCAACTGGCTGTATTACAACCAGTGCTTATCTTTCCATTCATAATATGGTCACCAGTTTAGTTGATCGCTATGCTGCTGAACCTTTACGTTCCCTATGGGGACCACGCCTGACCTCAATGGATGTTCTGGGCAGTTATTGTCTTACCGAACCCGATGCCGGTTCTGATGCCGCTTCTCTAAAAACCAAAGCCGTTGTTGATGGCGATCATTACGTCTTAAATGGAACGAAAGCATTTATTTCGGGTGCAAGTGTCAGTGGTGTTTATTTATGTATGGTACGCACCGGGGATGATACGCATCATGGAATTACCTGTTTACTTATTGAGAAAGATACGCCTGGATTAAGTTTTGGCAAATTGGAAAAGAAAATGGGATGGCGAAGTCAGCCAACCTGCATGATTTTTTTCGAAAACTGCCGAGTACCTATTTCTAACAGGGTAGGTGATGAGGGTAGTGGTTTTAGAATTGCATTAAAGGCGTTAAATGGTGGTCGCATCAATATTGCGTCTTGCTCGCTCGGTGGAGCGCTTGCCTGCTTGCGTTTAACTCAAGCCTATATGAAAGAACGAAAGCAATTCGATAAACCGCTGACACAAATGCAGGCGCTACGATTTTATTTTGCTGACATGTTAACCGATTTTGAATCAGCTCGATTAATGGTTTATCGTGCTGCCGATGCTCTGGATAAAAACGAGCAGCATGCACCAATGTATTGTGCTATGGCCAAGCGTCTGGCAACGGATGTGGCATTTCAAATTAGTGACAGAGCCATGCAATTACATGGTGGTTATGGTTATTTGCATGATTATCAGATTGAACGATTGTTTCGTGATTTAAGGGTGCATCAGATTCTTGAGGGCACGAATGAAATTATGCGAGAAATTGTGGCTAAATCAAGCCTTGACGATGATTATTTGATTGATTAACAGGAGTGCGAGATGGGTGTTATAGAACAAAATCTGAATAAAAACGGTATTTTAACGTTAACGCTAAACCGGCCTGATAAATTAAATGCATTAAATAATGACGTATTGCATGCTCTGGTTGAAATTCTGACTACCGCAAAAACAAACCCTGAGATAAAAGCCCTGTTATTAACTGGCAGCGGTAAAGCGTTTTGTGCTGGTGCAGATATATCCAGACTGGCTGAGTGTAATGCTCAAAGTGGTTATGAATTTGCCTGTCAAGGTCAAGCTGTATTCAGACAATTAGAAACACTGGGCAAACCTTCTCTTGCAGCAATTAATGGTTATGCATTTGGCGGCGGCTGTGAGTTAGCCATGTCAGCAACAGTGCGAATTGCATCAACAAGCGCTCAATTTGGTCAACCGGAAGTAAAGTTGGGTGTTATACCAGGATATGGTGGCACGCAACGATTGGCTCGACTGGTAGGAAAAGGGCGTGCACTGGACTTGTGTTTAACCGCTCGTTTTATTAATGCAGATACGGCTTTAAGTTGGGGCTTGGTGACTGACGTTGTTGCACCGGAAGAGTTAATTGAACGTGGCGAGAAAATTTTAAGCACTATTCTTGATATGGCGCCTCAGGCTATTACCAGTGTGATGGAAGTGATTGATTATGGCTATGACATGTCTTTAACAGACGCATTGCATTTGGAGGCGATACATTTTGCCAAAGTATGTGCCAGTGATGATAAACAAGAAGGCGTAGACGCATTTTTAGCCAAGCGTAAGGCAAATTTCAGAGGAGCCTGATTGATGGATATAGTGTTTGCAAATGATGGGCAAATTGGTTTTGCAACGTTGGCGCGTCCTCAATCATTAAATGCGCTTACTTTATCAATGATTCATGCTTTACATCACCAATTAACGCGTTGGCAAGAAGATAATAGTATCCATGCTGTGATTATAAAAGCGGACTCTGGGAAAGCGTTTTGTGCAGGAGGGGATGTTCGCTGGTTATATGAAGCAGGGCGGAAACAGGATTCTGCCCAAATGCAATTTTTTCGGGATGAATACCGTTTAAATGACGCCATTCATCAATTTAAAAAGCCATACATAGCATTAATGGATGGTATTACTATGGGCGGGGGAGTGGGCATTTCCCTCCATGGTTCTTATCCAGTGGCCACGGAAAAATTTACATTCGCAATGCCAGAAACAGGTATTGGTTTATTTCCCGATATTGGTGCCAGTTATTTATTAGCTCGCTGTCCTGGTGCAGTTGGCGTTTATTTAGGGTTGACCGGGAACCGAATAAGCGGCGCGGATGCTTTGGCAATTGGTCTGGTCAAGCACTATGTTTCCTCAGAATGCCTGTCACAACTAATAGAAAACCTTAAAAACACTGACTTATCAGTTAATACAATTCAGCAAATTAGCTCATGCCTGAACTATTATGCAATTGCTGATACTGATTCACAATTGCGTAAAGATATGGAAAAAATAAATCATTTTTTTGCAAAAAACAGTGTTATAGAAATTATGGAAGAATTAAAAAATAGCTCTGATCCGTGGGCAGTAAAAACATTGGAAATATTACAACAAAAATCGCCATTGAGTATGGCTGTAACATTTAAACAAATTACTGATGCACAATCCCTGTCGTTGACGCAATGTCTGGAGGTTGATTATTGTCTGGTAGAGCATTTTATGGCTGGACATGATTTTTATGAAGGAGTCAGAGCGCTGTTAGTTGACAAAGATAAAACTCCCCATTGGAAACCTGAATTTTTAGATGCATCAACGATAAAGATGGCGGAAAAATATTTTACGTAGCGCTTTGTTTTACAGCGAGTAAAATAGTGTTAATTTGCATTTATATGTTCATATGACGTACAATAAGCTCGCTTTATCCTGCTTGTGTGAGTTTCATGACAACTAAATCTGAATTTGAACAGTTAAATAAAACGCTTATAAAAAAAATGCACACCGCAGATGGACCCTATGATTGCTGGAATAATTATAGCCACTATTTCAATCCTTGGTTTAAGGCAGAGGCTATTACCTTTTCGGACTCTACATGTGTTATTGCACTTAAAGATTTATTCGATGTTTTCATGCTCGCTCTACGTACAAAAAATGAAGCTATTGCTATGGAAATATGGGAAAATAATCATTTGTTACACACCTTATATCTTGGCCAATTACCTCAGCAGAATCAAGCAGTTGACATGTATTCGTTATGCTATGATAAAAACACAGCATGGCTATTATATCCTCCAATTATAAATGATACGATTTGTGTTGTAGCACAGCAAATTTCAGAGCAGGTATTAAATGGTAGTTTATCAGTTTCAGATCTGATAAATATACCCATTTTTGAGTAGTGCTTACTCCAGGGATACAATTCTTTCACCGCTTTAACTTCAGCCAGATTTTCATCGAGATGTGTTTGAATATAGCAATCAGGATGTTCCTTTTTAAGTGCGCCGCTTATCTCAAGCATTTGTTCAGAACAGGCCAAGGCAAATCGAGGGGATATGCAATAAGATAGTCTGCCTTTATTATGCCATTTATCAATAAGTTTTTTGCAATTATCATAGTTTTGTTGGGTGGTAAGTCTCAGGTTATCCGGAGCATTCATATCCATTAAAATGTTGCCAGTAATAAAGCGCATTTTCTTCTTGTTTAGTTCTTCAAAAAATATATCAGCGGCACTATAAAAAAGGGGGCCGTAGGAAACTGCTGTTGTAGTACCGTTTCTGAGCAGTTGATCAATAAAAAATTTCAGTTCTGTTCTGGCGGCATTATCATCACTATAAATACTCTCGCCAGGAAACACATAATCGTTTAGCCATTCCAGAAGTTTTTCGCCATAAGCAGCAACAATAGCACTTTGGGTAGCATGCTGATGGGTATCGATAAAACCAGGTGTAATTAACATTCCGGAGTAGTCGATAAGCTTTAGCTGCGCAATGTCGCGTTTTAAATCAGCATATGAACCTATATTTAAAATTTTACCTGTGTGAACTATTAAAACCCCATCCTCTATATACACATATTGTTGATCTGATTCTGATAAAATATCTTTATTTACTGGGAGATTTGCTAGAGTTGCTGTTTCTTTAAAATAAAAAAGAGAGCCTCGATATGCAATTTTATCATCCATTTTATTCTCCTTCAGTTGATGGTTTCCCATAACTGTTTTTTATGAAGTACATAAGTAAGATTGAAATCAAAATAAAGAACGGTAACAGCCATAAATAAGTGAAAAATTGTTGTGAAAAAGCCGTGAAAAATAAATAAGGAATAAATAAAATAAACGTATTGAATAAATATACAGCCGTATTTAATACACTAACGGCGACACCTCTGGTTTCATTAGAAGATATTTCGCTAACTATTGTATAAAAAATCATGGAGCCTGATAGAAAAAAACCGGTAAGAAATGAGATTATTTTTATGATGATGAGTGTATCAATATTAAAATGGGGTAAATATAAACACAGTAATAATCCCATAGTTCCTAGCACAAGCGTTACATGTAAAATCATTGTTCTGGATTTAACCTTATTGGAAAGCCATCCTAACAGAGGCGTACCGATGCCCAAACCGGCAAAAATTAACCCACTGATGCCCACAGCCTGTAAATTTTCCACCGAATAAAATGATTGCACTGGCATATACCAAAGGCTTGCATAAGCCAGTAAAACGCCAAAAGAAGTGGACGCAGCAATTGTACATAATAAAATTTGTCTGTTTTTTAAGACCTGGCTTAATGATTGTTTTAAAGTAAGAGTAGATTGACCCGTTTTAGTCTCAGGACTTCTAACAAAGACGATTGTTAAGAATAATAGAATAGTGCCGCAGATAGCCAATACCGTGTAAATGTCAGTCCAGTTGTGAGTTTTTAATGCGACTGTGAAATAATAATGAATTATTCCAGCAGATATGCAGGATATGGCCTGAGTAAGCCCAAACAGAATGGGAAATATGGTGGTTGAAAACCATTGCGCTATTAAAACAGCAGCTGCTACAAATGCAAAAGATGCGCCTATGCCTTGTAAAAAATTAGATAACGTGAAGAGAACAAGATTATTAGAAAATGTAATAGCAATATTACCTGCAACCAATAGCAATAAGCCGGTGCTGACAACATAGCGTGCATTCATTTTGTCCAACAGGAACCCGACAGGTATTTGCATACACGCATAACCCAATATAAATGCACCAGTTGCAACCGAAACACCCAAGTCAGTTGCCTGTAGTGTAGATTTTATCGCGGGCGCAAACACTGCCGAGGCCGTATTTAAACAAAATGAATACACAACAAACAAAGTCGAGACAAACCACACTATTAATCCATTTACAGCCATTGTATTGCTCAATTTTTGATTTATACATTTTATGTAAGTGTAGTCTAAGCCGCAAGGCAAAATAATTCGTCAAGAGGATTCTGACAGTCTATGCACAGACTTATCCCCAGATTTTGTGGATAAGTATTTTTTGTAAAAATTAGATACAAAGCAGGTATTAAAAGGCTTCGGAGAAGATTATATGAAAATTATGTGAGTGATTAGACGGATCAATAGAAATGTTATCCACAGGAGAAAAATAGATGGGTTTTCGCGGATAGTTGGTTATTCTAACAAATAAAAATTAAAAAAACAGTCTTGACAAATAATTATTTATTTATAATTTATAAAATGATGGTCTTTGCGAGCTTTTATACAGGTTCTGAAAAACGTATTAAATTAACTTGTTTAGCACAAAGCCGTCGTTGCGAGCCTTTATACAGGAACTGAAAAACGTAACGAACTAACTTATATGATTCCCTTCTCCCGTTTTACGGGAGAAGGTGTCACAAAGTGACGGATGGTGCGCCGGGCACGGCGCAAATGTAGGCGGTGAAAGTCCGCTGTGAGCTGACTCAAACTGGTTCACTAGCCGCGAGCAAGGGT
>Ga0105047_10016714_pt1 | contig 11489 bp, 11 predicted proteins | sample MAT04_FD_78384 | JGI IMG/M metagenome (GOLD analysis project Ga0105047, IMG submission 78384) | Freshwater microbial communities from Lake Fryxell liftoff mats and glacier meltwater in Antarctica - MAT-04 (megahit assembly) | ecosystem: Environmental > Aquatic > Freshwater > Ice > Liftoff... | reverse complement strand
CGACTGCCTGACGAAGAGGCGACATCGCCGTTGCTCACCTGCTCGCCAGGCCCAGAAGGGGACTTCGATCCCGAACTGCGTCGAGTCGAGCGCGGGAACGGGGTGACTCCGGCTGCGAATCCGGTTGGCTCTCCGAAAATCGGCGAGGGCCGCGTTGTAGATGTCACGCAGTGATTCCGCATCTTGCAGCGCGTGAAACAGGAACCGGCGAAAGCTCTGGGTCTCTGACAGGTCCGAAACTTTGAGTTCCAAGTTTTGTATGCCGCATGAACGCTCGAACCCCGCACGCAGTCGAGCCAGGCGATCGACGAGCCTGCGGTCGGATGCGGTTCCCCAATCTTGCGAGGCTGCGAGGGGATCGATCCCCCAGGGTGAGAGATGTTTCTGGCAACGCTGGCCGAACGTGGCAAAGACTTCCGGGTCCGGGTCAGCTCGTTCTTCCCAGGGAGATTGTGGTTTTGGCGAGTCCCACTCCAAAGCCGTCATCCCAGATGCCTCTGGGCTGCGCGGGACAGAGACGGATGAACTGGTGCAAATGTCGTTGTCGACAATCAGGTTCAACCCGACTCCACCCAGTTGTGCAGCTAGTCCATCGACAACGGCATTCTTGACCCACACTCCCGGATGGAACAGCTCCGGCTGGTGCCCGCCCATCACCCAGAACTGCGGGTGCGGAGCCTCGCGAACAGAGCCGATGAGTTCCTGAGTCCAGCGAGTGGTCAGTAACAGGACTTCCTGGCGGGCCTCTGCCCGGAGCTGGGCCAGCGGGACAGCGGAGGTCAGTGCGGCCTCATTCGCGCGGGCGATCTCCACGAGAGATCCCGGCGGAGCAAGAAGTATTTCACCGTGCTGGGCCGGAGCGCGAAGTGAATTCGGCACAGCGGAGGACCCTCAAGGAATCAGGCGATCGAATCAAAACCGGCTCTACGCCCCAGGACATCCGCAGTCGAGATGCTGCAGAGCCATCTCCTTGCGAAGGACTTCCTGATAATACGCCATCCGTTGACGGGCATCATCCAGCGAACCGCCGAACGAGCGTTTCTCGTCGAGATAAATTCGTGGGACGGGGAACTCGCGAATCACCATCTCGTGTCGTACTGCCTGGACCCAGTGCTGCAGAGGCATCGCATACCCCAGTTCAGTGATCTCGAACTTCGGCAGCGATTCCACACGGTACGCCTTGAACCCGCAAAAGGCATCGGTCAGCGACAGGCCAAAACACTCGTTGATCTGGCGTGTGATCTGCATGTTGATCCGGCGGCGATCTTCTGGAGCGAAATTGTCGCGTGCGAAGTCTTTGAGGTACCGACTCCCCGAGACGATGTCCGCCACCGTGCCGTTCTCATCGACCAAGGCTGCAGCCATGGCTGGAATCAGCTGGGGTTCATGCTGGCCATCACAGTCGATCGTCACCAGCGCGTCGTACCCATGTTCAATTGCGAAATCAAAGGCCGTCCGCAGACCAGCTCCGTAACCCATGTTGCGGGCGTGACGGATGACGTGAATGCCTTCCATCTCGGACAACAACAGGGGAGTCCGATCGGTCGAGCCATCATCGACCACCAGAACATCCTGCGAGTACCGGCGAACTTCCGGCAGCACATCCACAAGATGAGCCTCTTCGTTGAAGACCGGCAAAGCGGTCAGCTGTCGCATGGCCATCGAGGAACTCCAGATCGATTGTTCCATTCAGCTGCACCGATTGCAGCGAGCCAGATTCTACGACTGGAGTGGACCGAAAACCAATTCCGAAGGGAGTGCAGAGCTGTCAAACATGACATTCGCTGGTCACAATCCTTTTATGCGGTACAAGTTACCGTTCTGGAGCCTGAGTTCGACCGAGGCGTGCCGCTGTGGGAAATTTGGCGGGACAGATCCAATTTGTGGATTGATGTGATTCAACGGGAGGGATGAGACCTGGCCGGGTCTTGCGGCCTGACGGGGAGACTGAAGAGCCATTCTCTCTGTGAACTTTTCAGCGACACGGTGAACTTGTCTTCAGTCTGTTCGATCACCGTGTAGGTCCCCGAATCCCAGCGGGTCACCATTCCGCGATCTCCACTCACTGGCCCCTCGTAGTCGAGATACAGCAACCGGTGGTCGCTGATCCGTTCAGCGCGGGGGTACCGCTCGTTGGCCGGTTCATCAAGCAGCCGCCACGTCCAAGCGACATCGCCCGCTTCCAAGAGCAAATCCCAGTGGAAGAACGGGTGATCGTGCGTCAGAATTGCAAATCGTCGACCGACCTCCTGTGACTGCTCTGCCCCCATGACTTCCTCGATTCACCGTTACCGGATTTGGATTCTGCCGTTTGCAGCCGTTGTGATTTCCTGCCTGGTGTGGCTGGGATATCGCAATCAGCAACAGCTGGAGCGCAGCCCTCAGTCTGGAGGTCCGCGAGTTGCGAAGCGCCTGGCCCCTCGCGTGGAACTCTACGATCAGAAGTCCCAGCTTGTGAAGTTCGAGCGATATCTGGGCCGGACAAAGATGGTCGTCGTCTTCTTCGATGGCGAGACCGGAGCTGATGCCGACCCGTGGCTGACTCAGCTGCGAAACCACCATGACCAGGTGAAAGCCGCCGGGGTGCAGGTGATCGGGATCGGGTTAGCGACTCCGTATGCTAATCGAGAAGCCGAGAAACGGTCGCAGGATTTTCCCTTCCCGTTGCTCTCCGATATCGGCAAAGACACCCCGGCCCCCGCGCATACCCAGTGGGGCCGCTTTGATCCGAGCGATGGGACATTCCAGACTGGCGTCTTCCTCGTCGATCGTTCCGGGATGGTCGAGACGCAAGCCGGGAAGTTCAAACCGGTGAGCGATCCGCAGACGGTCGTCACCGCCCTCTGCGCAGGCCGCTGGCCAGAGTAAATTGCGGGTACGTTTCCCATAGGCATCACGTGGTTCGCAAGCTATCTGCCCGGCGTAGAGGCGACTTCCCTGGTACGGATGATCGGTGTAACAAGGAGCACCAGCGAGGTGTTCCGTGGCTGAGCGGAGGGCTTCCTTCGAATGATCTTCGCGACCCCCGAAGTGGGAGTGGAGACTTCCGGAGTGGTCGATTCGCCTCCCCAGATGACAACTGTTTCACCAGGTTTCAACATGGCGGAAAGCTCGATCTTCGTCGACTTGAGTCGAGGAGACTGAATCTGTTTCTTATCGTCCCTTTTGAGCACAGCCACATCTTCGATTTGATCGAAGTGAACGTTCAGATCGAGCTGAATGGAACCCGATGACTGAACAGTTGGACGCACCAGCAGAGTGGTCCCTTCATTGTACTCACGGATTACCGTCGCCTCGTCTACGATGTCGACGACAAAAGGACGCTTGCGAATATCAAGGATTTCAGCAGTATCGCCATCACTTACAATCTCCTCAGGAGCGAACATGATGTTCGACTGACGATCTGACTGACAAAGTTTGATGAGTTCCGAGATCTTCTGCCGAGGCAGAGTCTGTATGTAGATGGGAAGTTGCTCAGCGACCACAATCGACGAACTGATGAGCTTGATGGGATCTGTTCCGCCGCTCTCGACAGAGGCCGTAGAAAACAACGAATCCGCTGCGGGAGCAACCGGGAGGAATCTTTTTACCCCACATCCAAATTGCCGGTATGCATTCGCAATATTGGGCGAGATCGCGACGAATCTCGTTTCGATCTCGATGGGTGCCGACGTGGGGTTTTGATGGGTGGATGTTTCTTCGTTAGCTCTCGCGAGTGGAGCGATACCCAGTGCACAGGATGCCAATATGAGCAGGAATGATCGCATGGGGAATCCTTACCCGAACGGGAGGCGTTGAACTCTAGGGAGTCCGACGGGACGGCGAGCCTACGCTTATTCAGCCAAAGTCGGGAGGGGAGTCGCTCCTCGAATACCCTTCTCCAGTAGTAATTGCCGATTGCCGTTAGTACCTGAAAGGGAGAATGATCACCCATAGACGCGTACGAAATACGTGGCCGAGACCAGTAACCCGATGGCGATGACGCTGTAGCGGATGTGGTTCTTGTTGAGCTTTCGGGCGACGGTCGCTCCGAAGAATCCGCCGATGATTCCCGCCACGATCATTGGCATCGCCAACTGCCAGTTCACTTTTTGTTGCCAGATGAACAGTGCGACCGAGGTCCCGTTAATCAGAGAAGCCAGAAGCGTCTTCATGGCATTCATCCGGTGAATATCGGAGCTTCCCATCAGGGCGAGTGAGCTGAGCATCAGGATTCCGATTCCGGCTCCAAAGTAGCCTCCATACAACGCCACAAGAAACTGAAACCCCACGATTCCGAATCGGGTTCCCAGCGAGGGGGTCTCATGCGGCTTACCGATCCCGGTCCACTGCGAGATCAAAGGTTGGAGCATGAACAGCAACGTCGCGAGCAATATCAGCCACGGAACCGCCAGCATGAAGGCCTTCGCCGGGTAGCTGACCACCAGCCAGGTTCCCAGCGCTCCTCCCACGAGAGAGGGCAGGAGCAACGGCAGGACCGAGCTGCGGGTCCCCTTCAAATCGTGTCGGTATCCCCACACTGCGGCGAGCGAACCGGGGAAGAGGGCAATCGTGCTGGTGGCATTTGCGATGACAGCTGCGTCATCTGCCCCGCCAAGGACATACATCAACGACGGAAAAGTCAGTAGCGTCCCGCCCCCCGCCACGGAGTTGATGATCCCCGCCAGCACGGCAGATGCGAACAAAATCAGCTGTTCAATCATGGTGGCCGCAGTTTACGGAATCACTCTGGCGATGGATACACCGGAGCGGAACGAGGCCGCCGGAGCGATTCCGTCGAGTTCAACGCGTTGGAATTCCGCTTACAGGCTGTCGGACTCCGGCTTGGAAAGCAGCCCGAAGGCTGGACTCCCACGCAGCAAGTCCCCCTCCAAGGTGACAATCGTCTCGGTGGTCGACACAATGCGGCTTACTCACTTGTCACGCCACAAAAGTCAGGCTCCCTCATGCCCATCGAATGGCAACCGCTGATCGACATCATTCACGCCCATCAGCGATTCGTAATTACCAGTCACGTTCGCCCCGATGCCGACGCCATCGGGTCCGAGATGGGCCTCTGCGGCATCCTCGAACAGTTGGGCAAAGAAGTTCGGATCATCAATCCGTCCCAGACGCCGAATCATCTCAATTTTCTCGATCCCACCAAACGGATTCGAAAGATCGGAGAAGGAGTCACGCTGGAACAGGCATGCAACACCGATGTCCACATGATCGTTGATACCAGTTCCTGGCAACAGCTGACCGATCTGCGAAAGACGCTGGAGGCGACGACCGCACGCAAAGTCGTGATCGATCACCACCTCAGCTCGGACCACCTGGGGGCGGACCTGTTTAAGGATACAACAGCCGCCGCAGCGGGGGTCTTGATCTGTGAGTTGGCCGTCGCGCTCGGGGTGACCCCGACTGCTGAACAGGGGACCGCTCTCTTCGCGGCGATTGCCACGGATACCGGATGGTTTCGGTTCCCGAATGTCGATGAGCGGACTTTGAAGACCGCAGCCTGGTTGATTGGGCTGGGAGTCCAGCCGAGCTCCATCTATCGCGAGCTGTACGAGAAGTCATCGCTCTCCCGACTCAAGCTGCATGGACGAGTGCTGAGTCGAATTACCGTCGAGTTCGGCGGAGCGATGGGTATGGCGTATGTTCTGCAAAAAGACTTCGACGAGACGGGAGCCCATCCGTCCGATACCGAGGACCTGGTCAATGAGTGCCTGACAATCGACGGAACTCGCTGTGCGGTGATCCTGGTCGAGCAAAAGTCCGGGCAGGTGAAAGTCAGCTTCCGCAGTCGCACCGGACTTGATGTGGCGAAGGTGGCGGAGCAGTTCGGTGGCGGCGGACACAAACTCGCTTCGGGGGCCATGATCGCTGGCCCGTTTGCCAACGCACAGACCATTGTGATGAAGGCCATGCAGGTGGCCATTGAAGGAGATGCGGCAGCAACGCCCGCTGAATCTGCGTGACGACACCGAATTAGTCCTCACTGAATCAGTTTCAGAATTCCTCTTCACTCTGCAATCGCGAGGCATCGCCTCGCCAGCAACCCGCCGCGTCAGCAAGGGCGAGCGATCTCGAATCGTGTCCTGTCAGTCCGCCTTATGCGGAGCGACCCGCCCACGTCACCTGCAACTGAAGTCCACCCGCTCTCGCCAACCGCCCTTGCTGACGCGGCGGGTTACGGATGGGGGGCAAGACGATACCTGAATTCGCTTCACGCGGAGCTGTACTCGACGGGGCGCCAGAGCGAGCTGTTTGGCATCTCAACTCACCGGACGAATGGACACACCGGGGCAACCAGCCCCACTGTTCCTCCTTTGTTTCCTTACCTTTCTTCTGTTCAAAAAATCTGAACCCTCGAATCACAAGCGAATACCTTTCATTCTCAGAGATTGAACAGAAGGCAGGGAAGGAAGCAAAGAAGTGGAAAGGGTGATAACAGCTCGAGGCACGAGTCGCTGAACACGGATTGTGGACACTCTCTTGAATCGCGGGACGAGATCGCGCGATTTCTGGATCGATCACGTCGGCAGGAGTTCGACTTCCATGGTCCCTTTGCGAGCGGGGATGACTGCGTTATGGCTTCACGGCACGGTACAACGTGCAGATGCCAAACGTCATCGGACAACACGTCACTTGAGTGAGTCCGCAGTCGGTCATCTCGCGGGCGAATTCCTCGCCACTGGGGAACTGCAGCACAGACGCGGGCAGGTAGTTGTAGGCCGAGTGCTCGCTCTTCGAGAACCACTGTCCCAGCTTCGGCAGGACCTGACGAAAATAAAACAAGTACAGCTTGCCCAGCACGCTATTCGTGGGTCGCGAGAACTCCAGAATCGCGATCTGTCCCCCCGGTTTGCAGACTCGCACCATTTCACGAACACCCGCCTTGTAGTCGGTCACGTTGCGAATGCCGAAGGCGACGGAGACCAGTTGAAACGTGTCCGACGGCAGCGGCAGTTGCATCGTGTCGGCCTCGATGAAGCTGAGCGCTGCGGAGTCGAGCGACGTGCGGGCCTTGAGTCCCTTGTCGCGAGCGCGGACCAGCATCTCGTGTGTGAAATCGGTCCCGATGACGGGAGCCTTGTGCCCCGCGGCGTGCCAGTATGCAATCGCCAGGTCGCCCGTCCCAGTACAGACATCGAGAATCGGCTCTGTCCCGACCGGAGGAACCAGTTCGACAGTCTTCTTCCGCCACCAGATATCGATGCCAAGTGACAAAAAGTGATTCAAGAAGTCATACCAGCCCGCAATCGCACCAAACATCTGGCGGATGCGCTGACCGGACTTGTCGACGGGGGCAACAGACATCAAGGAGCAATTCAGGAACAGGGAAACGACTCGAACCGAACCCATTGTCGAACCGCAACGGCTCTCAAATCATAACAGTTCGTGCCCTATGTTAGCGGACCAGGGGGCCAGGATCACCGCCGCCAGTGGATGAAGTCGTCCCTCTCCGCATGGCCATTATCGGATCTTGGCTAGAGTCAGTAACACAAACGAGGTCCCGTAGGGCTGATGGTAATCGTAGAACGGGAAATCCCACCACGAGCCGTCTTTTTCCTGCCGGACCAGCAACGTGCGAGCGAGATGAGCCGCATAGAACGGGCGCTGAGCCTCAGGCAACTGCTCAATGCACCACGCTGCGTAGTAGTGTCCGAAGTAGTAAAAGTACCCCGCCACCTGAAACCACGCCTCATGTGGGACGGGTCGTTTGCGTCCGATGTCGAGCCAGCCATTGCGAGTAAACAGTCGGTCAAGCCAATCGATCAGAACCTGGTCAGTGATCGTCGTATCGCCCCACAGTCGCAGCGCCACGTTACAGGCTTGTGATCGCCCGAGACTGCCACCGGGTCGATTGATCCCGCGTCGGGGCATCCACTTCAGATACTCGCCATACAAGTAACTATGATCGGGCAGCCGCTGCCGCTGGGTGGCTTCGATCGCTCTTTGTACGAGCTTGGCTGGCGGCTGAAACCCGGCTTGCTTGGCCTCGTGAAAGGCCACCAACACGGCCGCATTGACGAAGCTGATCGAGTCACTCGAGGGTTGCTTCGCCTCATGCTTCATGTCGTAGTAGCCCCACCCGCCATCGACCGATTCATAGCGACCGAGGAGGTCGAACTGCTGCTCGATTAACTGGCTGATCGTTTTGCGGCGGGATGCATCTTCCTCTTGAAACTTGAGCAACCGCACGAGAGCCTGGATTGAGTAACAGTGCGTCCAGATATTGTAGAGTGCATCGCCATTGGCTCGACGAACATGCGGCAGATGTTCGAACAAAAACGCTTCGCCACGATTGATCGACTGTCGAACATCGGCCCGATGACCACCGGTCTCAATCAACGCGGAGACGCACATGGCCGTGACAGCTGCCTTGAACGCATCATGCGACCCCGGAATCAGGGCATAGATGTTGAGGTCTTTTGTCAGCGTGGCCGAACCCCACGATCCGTTCGGACGTTGCTCCAATAGTAAAAAGTCGATGCCCCGACGAATGGCGTCTTCCAACTCTGGAGCGGGGACCGGTGGTACCTCTTTTGGGCGAGGAATCGGGTCGGCTGCTGTGGAACCGACAGCGTCTTCGGCAGATCCGGTGTGTGGCAAAACCGCCCAGGTGCAGAGTCCGAGCCAGGCCCTCCGACTCCAGGCATCGATCGACATGATTGTTCCTTCCGCATTTCGCCGGGCGGGGAGACCACCTCGACGCCGTTCTCTCAGATCCGCCTGAGCTTGTCGAGGGGAATCGACCCCCTGGGACGGCCACAACTGTGTGAAAAAGTCGCGAGGCGGTCAGCAATCTGTCTGGAGTCGAATGGGATCAACACCGCGATCAGTTTAACACCTGTTGAATGATCTCTTCCAACTCTCGGTCGCTGGCCTTGCCGCGTCCGGTTTGGCGACCAGTGAGGCCGTTCAAGTTCTCGGGGGCTGAGGCGTCGACGGAGTTCAGCAGGCTGAGGACTTGCCGCAACAGCTGGCGTTCGGTTATCCGATTGCCTTGTGAGTGCTCGACCGATGCCCGGCGAAGCAGCTTCTGGTACGGCTCCAGATTCGCGGAGTCGTTCCCGTAGTATGCGGGTAACCGCGAGCGGGCGAATGCCTGGTCAGAGGTCCACACCATGCTGGTCGTCTCGAATTCGACCAACAGTAACGACGCCGAAATCAAGCCGCTGGCAGCGAGGATGGTAAACAGCAGTGCTGGGTTCGACGCTTGTGATTTCTGTGTCTGCCTCTTCGGTCCGGTCCCCGCTGCCAATGACAGTTGGGGAAACATTCCATCGGCTCCCATCTGGACGGCAGCGTCTCCGGTTCGTCCGGTGATGGGGCGGGCGACCTGACGCTTGGATTCTTTTCGGGGAGGCCGACGACGTTCCGGAGCTGCGGTGAACGCCAGCTCGGAGGACGTTGCCGCGCTGGGGGGGGCCTCACGCGCAGGGGCTGCGATTCGGACCTCGGTTTGTCCTCCCAGATGGATCTGGGCCCCGGGAGGGACTGTGACCCATTGCTGCCCCGGGATCGGCGTCCCGCTGACCCGAATCTGATTCGCCTCGTTGGCGTAGAGCGACAGCTGGCCCTGCTGCACCGACACACTGGCGTGAAAGTCCCCCAGCTCCGGGTCGGTCAACACGATCCCGTTGTCGGCCCCCCGCCCCAGGTGCATCAGCTCACTCTCCAGAGGAAATTGCTTTCCCTGATCGGGGCCCGACAGAATTTCGAGGAGCATCGCCACGCGAACCGAAACCTTCCGCACGAGGTCAACCAGACAAGACTTCCACGCGAGCACATCCACAGCTGTGCGACGCCACAGAGTGTACCGCACGGCGAATGGCCCTCGAAAGCCGCACCTTGCCCGAAAGTGGACTTAACGCGACAGAGTGAACTCCTCGCACCGATCACGCTCAGGGAAAGCACTCCTCTCACGCGAATGAATTGACCCTGAAACAGGATGCAGCTACCATCCCACCTCGCCGAACGTGACTCGTTTCCGAAACGAGTGCCTGTTCTACGTTCGGGCTGTAGCGCAGCCTGGCTAGCGCACTTGCTTGGGGTGCAAGAGGTCGCAGGTTCAAATCCTGTCAGCCCGACTACTTCTTCCGCAGAAGCCTTTGGCCAGGAGGCCAAAGGGCTCGTTTGCCTGAATTCCCGGATTTTTTGCACGTCGAGGCGAGTTCAATTCGCTCCGATCTGGAGCAGGAGTATTCTTGCGAGTTTGGCGTAACCCGCTTCTGACATTACTGTTTCAGCGGTTCGAACGGCTTGGACGAGTGGCCGATTCATTGGTTGCAAGCTAAGATTCTCCTCGATTAAGCTGGATAATTATCGCGATTTCACTTCGTTGCGACGGTCGGATCGATCTTCAGCTCGGGAGTCGCGCGGGCAAAATTCCCAGTTTATGGCAAAGGAGCTCAGAGTGTTCCGAAGAATCCACGTTAGTGTGATCGCGATGATGGCCTGCGGATGTCTCCTCGGCTACGGGGCAGCATCAGGCAATCTCAACCTGGCCCTGTGGGCCGGCCAGCCGGCGCTGGCCACGACGGCTGCCCCAGTGGGACGATCGGTGGGCTGCTGCGACGGCGTTGACAAAGGCGATTTTATCGCCCTGGCGGCTCACAACCAAAAGGTTGCCACGGAGGCCGACAAGTCGGGCAAGAAGCCGAACATCGTCCTCATCGTCTCCGATGACTTCGGCTATGGCGATGCAGGCGTCTATGGTGGCGGGCTCGGCCGTGGAATGCCGACACCGAACCTCGATCGCATAGCGGCCGAAGGACAAACTTTCTTCTCGTTCTACGGCCAGCCGAGTTGCACTCCCGGCCGGGCGGCGATGATTACGGGTCGCTTCCCGAATCGCAGTGGCATGACCACCGTGGCCTTCCAGGGCCAAGGCGGCGGCCTGCCTGCGGCGGAGTGGACGACCGCGTCGGTGCTGAAGACCGCCGGCTACAAGACGTACTTCACCGGCAAATGGCATCTTGGCGAGTCGGATTACGCACTCCCCACTGCACACGGCTTCGATGTGATGAAGTATTGCTGCCTTTACCACCTCAATGCCTACACCTATGCCGATCCGAAGTGGTTTCCGGCCATGCCTGACTCCCTTCGCGAAATGTATACCTAGGTGACCAAAGGCCCGCTGAGCGGCAAAGCTGGCGAGCAAGCCAAGGAAGACTGGAAAGTCAACGGCCAGTATGTGGACACGCCGGACAAAGGAGTCGTTGGCATCCCTTACCTGGACGCATATGTCGAAAAAGCCGCGATGGAGTTCCTCGATGACGCGGCGAAGAATCCGGACAAGCCTTTCTTCATCAACATCAACTTCATGAAAGTGCATCAGCCGAACCTGCCGCACCCGGATTTCATTGGCAAATCGCCCTCCAAGAGCAAGTATGCTGATTCGATCGTCGAAGCGGACGCGCGCATCGGCAATGTCATGAACAAGATTCGCGCCCTTGGCCTGGACAAGGGCAATACCCTCGTCTTCTGGACCACGG
>Ga0105047_10016713_pt1 | contig 11489 bp, 10 predicted proteins | sample MAT04_FD_78384 | JGI IMG/M metagenome (GOLD analysis project Ga0105047, IMG submission 78384) | Freshwater microbial communities from Lake Fryxell liftoff mats and glacier meltwater in Antarctica - MAT-04 (megahit assembly) | ecosystem: Environmental > Aquatic > Freshwater > Ice > Liftoff... | reverse complement strand
CCCTTGGCCACTTTAGACACCACTAGTATATCAAAAAATCCCAATTTTAGGCCTATTGAGAGGGGAGTATAAGTAGGTCTTTTTGGGATAGGATTTTGAAAACTTTCGTACCACAATCGGGGCAAATGGAAGAAAAACCACGTCTATTGTTTTTAAATACTTTAACTTCACCTGTATCTAGATAAATCGAAATATGTTTCTTACACTTAGTACACCACACAAAAATCGACCGGCGTTTTAGAGGCCTGCCCATTTTTTGTAAACAAAGATAGCACCTATGGCCATAACCGAAAATATAATACTTTTTAGTAAGTCAGTTTTTAGATATTTTTCTTGCATATCTAGAGTATATCAGCTATGCTAATTAATCTATGAACCCAAGACTTACACAAATTTCTGCCTATCTGGGGATACTGTGTATTGCCCTCGGTATAGGATACGGCTTGTCCACCTTAACTTCAGTAGTTAAAAACAATGTAATTACTAAAAACAATCCAGGTGAACCGACCGCCATTCCAACCGAAGTACCAGAAGGTATCCTGGTCTACGATGGCCCAAAAACCGAAGTCTGTCCTGTCAACGGAACCATGCACACTACCGAAGAAAGAGCTATCTGGGAACAACGTCGTCCCCTTACTGTCATGATTGAAAATAGTTTGGATTCACGTCCTCAGTCTGGTCTTTCCAATGCCGATATTGTCTACGAGGGCATTGCTGAGGGTGGTATTACCCGTTTTATGGGTGTTTATTACTGCGATGTACTCCGTGGTTCTCCTGAAAAATACGACGTCGGACCAGTTCGCTCTGCTCGTGTTTATTTTGCAAATGTAGCTTCTGAATATGCCGATTATCCACTTTATGCTCACGTTGGTGGAGCCAACTGTAGTGCAGCCACACCAGGTGGTCCTTGTACTACAAACAAAAAAGTCCAAGCCCTAGAGCTTATGCAAGGTTGGGGTTGGAACAACAAGGGTACTTGGGGCGACTTAAGCCAATTTTCGCTTTCCTACAAAGTTTGTCGTCGAGAATACGAAAGAACTGGTGAAGTACGAGACACCGAACACACCATGTATTGTTCTACCGAAGAAATGTGGAATGTGGCAGCCAACCGTGGCCTGACCAATGTTACTAAAGCCAACAATACTGCTTGGAATAAAAATTTTACAAGCTGGAAATTTACCAAAACCGACAAGTCCTTATCTAGTTCCGGCGACGTTAGCTACTCCTTTTGGAAAGGTTATGCCAGTTACGATGTCGTCTGGAAATATGATGCTACAAAAAATACATATCTACGTGAAAACGGAGGCGAAAAACATATTGACTTTACAGTGGATAAACAACTTGAGGCCAAAAATATTATTGTTCAGTTAGTAAAAGAAGAAAGAAGTCTTGATGAGCATGCTCACAACTATTATGAAGTTGTTGGTACTGGTGCAGGATATTTGTACAACAGCGGAACTCAAGAAGAAATTACTTGGACCAAAGCAAGTCGAACAGCCAGAACAATATTTAAATCCAAGTCAGGTAAGGATGTCGAGCTGGTCCCGGGTTCTACTTGGGTAGTACTATTACCTGCGCTAAACAAACCAGTATATGCGAGCAGTCAATAGCTTCAAATACCTTTTTACCTCAGGAATTCGCCTAAGTCTTATTCAGGAAATATTTTATTTCCCAGGCGAGATGCACTATGTTCGCGAGCTAACCAGACTTATCAAAACAGAAATCAATGCCGTTCGTCGCGAGCTAGCCAACTTGGTCAAGTCAGGCTTGGTAGTGTCAGAATCTCGCTCCAATAAAATCTATTATCAAGCCAACTATAGCTCTCCACTTTTTCAAGATATGGTAACTCTTGCTCACAAAACTCATGGGCTAGGAGGGGATATCCACAAGTCATTAAACAAACTCGGTAAAATAAATTTAGTTTTTTACAGTAGAAATTTTTTAACCAACGAAGCCCGAGGTGACAACTACGACAAAGTCGATATTATAATTGTCGGACAAGTAATTCTTCCCGAACTTAGCGAACTAATTAAAAAAGAAGAAGTCTTACGAGGTTATGAGGTAAACTATATGGTTATGGAACAATCAGAATTAAATATAAGACGTCAACGTAGAGATCCTTTTATTATAGACTTTTATATAAATTATCCTGTTGTCATTTGTGGGGAATATGCCAAAATCACGTAAGGTAATAAAAACAGGAAACAGCTTATCTATAACCCTACCTAAAAAAGCAGTCTCTGATTTAAATATCAAAGAAGGAGACTTCGCTTTGTTAAAAATAAATAGAAGTAAAGCAAGTATCACCTATGTTTTTACTGGCCATCCTCGCCAGTTATCACTTATTGAAACACGTAAAAAATGAACAAAGTAAAACTATCAACTATCTGGCTGCTTTTTTTTGTAACAATCGCAAGTGCTCTAATTTCCATGCCAAAAGAGTTAAGTATATTTGGTCGCACGCTTTACAGACCAGAGTTTGACATAAAACTAGGAAATCTTCGTATTCAAAAAAATCTTGACTTAAAATATGGTCTCGATTTAGCCGGTGGCTCACAATTAGTTTTTGAAGCCGACGTGTCCAAAGTCAAACCAGAAGAATTGAAGACTTCCCTAGCCAGTCTAAAAGACAACATCGAAAGACGTGTCAATATGTTTGGCGTTAGTGAATCTACCGTCCAGCTTTCCAAACAAGGCGATAGCAATCGATTGGTTGTAGAACTACCCGGAGTTGAAAATGTGGACCAAGCTGTCGATCTAATTGGTCAAACAGCTCGTCTTGAATTTAAAGGTGAAAAAACCCTAGCACCGGAAGCTACCAGTTCGGCTACTTTTGGCGATGTGTTTGCCGACGAACTTGGCCTAAATGGTTCTCATCTTCAGTCAGCAACAGTTACCTTTGACAACAACAATGGTCAACCTGTCGTAGCACTAAAATTCAACCCAGAAGGTACCAAGCTTTTTGCCAAAGCCACTTCCGATTATCTAAACAAACGTATAGCAATTTTTCTAGACAATGTGCCAGTTACATATCCAACAGTAAACAATCAAATTCTAGATGGAAACGCAATCATTAGTGGTGGTTTTACCTCAGAAGACGCCAAGTTACTTGCTACCCAACTAAACGCAGGAGCACTACCAGTTCCAATCAAACTGATTGCTCAAACCCAAATTGGTGGAACACTAGGCAAGGATACTATTCAAAAAGGTGTCACTGCTGGAGTTGTTGGTATAGTAATTGTTGCCGCGTTTATGATTCTAAATTATGGACGTCTAGGTGCTGTGGCTGTACTTGTTCTTGCTATCTATACCACTATTACAATCGCTCTCTACAAACTAATTCCAGTTACCCTAACTTTCCCAGGTATAGTCGGACTCTTACTTTCTATCGGCATGGCCCTAGATAGCAATATCCTAATTTTTGCCCGCCTCAAAGAAGAGTTGCGTGCAGGTAGGCCTTGGGGTGTCGCTCTCGAACTTGCCTTTGGAAAAGCATGGGATGCCATAAAAGATGCCAATATTTGTACTATTATTACTGGTCTAATTCTTTTCAACCCTTTCAACTGGCAATTTCTAAATAGTTCAGGTATGGTCCGTGGTTTTGCAGTTACACTTCTACTCGGTATTTTTGTCTCTTTGTTTACAGGTGTTCTGGTAACTCGAAACTTACTACGTTTATTTTTCCCAGACAACGGAAAACTCAAAAAATAACATGCTCAACTTCATGAAACTTAGGCCAGTTTATTTTACGATTTCCGGTCTTCTACTTCTAATTTCTATTTACTCTATTGCCGTAAACAAATTCAATATAGGAATCGATTTTACAGGTGGTGCTATTTGGGAAATTAAAACTACAGTGAATAAAGAAACTATACAAAAAAAGTTTGAAGAAAATGGGGTTAAAGTTTCCAGTATTCAAGAAACAAAGAATAAAAGTTATTTGATAAAAACTTCTCCGGTTGCAGTTGAACAAAAATCAAAATTTGCTACCGAAGTAAAACTACTCGACAAGGATTATTCCGAAGTTCGATTTGAAACTCAAGGTCCAGCCCTGGGTAGAGAACTAATCCAAAAAACTATAGTAGGTGCAATCCTTGCTGCTTTAGCTATTCTATTGTTTGTAGGAAACACGTTTAAAGATTTAAGATTTGGAGTATCAGCTATTGCCGCCATGCTTCACGATGTAATTATTCTTGCCGGAGCTTTTTCTATTTTTGGTAAATTATTTGGAGCCGAAGTCGACGCTCTTTTTGTCACAGCCTTACTTACCACTCTTTCTGCTTCTGTCCACGATACAGTGGTAACTTTCGATCGCATCCGAGAACTACGTCGATTAAATATGTCCGATAATTGGGAAGATACAGCCAACAAAGCTCTTTCCCAAACCATAGTTCGCTCTTTAAATAATTCTATGACTATTATTATCATGTTGACTTCACTTGTTATGATAGGATCCGAAACCACTCGTTGGTTTGGTGCAGCACTTCTAGTCGGTGCCATCTCTGGCACCTATTCCAGCTTCGCCATCGCCGTACCCCTTGTCGTCTGGCTCAAGGGTAAAAACCGAAAGAAAAATTAAGCTTTAAACTCTTTTATTTTCTCTATTAAAACTTCTCTATCATTTAGTTTTGGATCAAGTTCTACTTGGGCAAAAATAGCGGCCAAAACTTCACCAACTTTTCTGCCCGGTTTTATTTCAAGTATTTCCATCACATCCTTTCCATCTATTTTCATATCTTTTATGGCAAAAGGTTGTTTTTGAACTTCCACTAGTCGCTCCTGAAAAGCTTTCCATCGCCAGCTTGTTTCACGAGCTCCACTTCCAATTCTGTCGCTCCTACGAAGTGAAATCATTTCTTGAAGATAAGGTACACTTACGTTGCGAATAAATCTACGCACGGCACTATCTGTTTGTGTTTCTTCTACTGTAAACATGTGCCAACGAACTAGTCGAAAAAGTTGATCAAGTTGTTCGTTGGAAAGTTTTAATCGTTTTCCAATTTTTGTAGCAATTCTAGACCCTACCACCTCGTGGTTGAAAAAAGTTCGTACTCCATTTTGAATTTTCATAGTTGGTGGTTTACCAATATCGTGGAGTAGGGTAGCTAGTCTAGTTACGGCATTACTACTATCGCAAGCTTTCAGGGCCTTTAGGCTATGTACCCACACGTCATATATGTGGTGTCCACGTTGCTCCATTCCAATCCCATCCAGTAGCTCTGGTATTATAAATTCCAGCAGACCAGTTTCTTTAAGTAGTACTATTCCTACATCAGGTCTTTTTGTAGATAAGAGTTTTAGTAGTTCATCGCGGACACGTTCGCCAGATATTTTGGAAATATTTCCTGCGTTTGTACGAATTCCAGCAATTGTATCTTTATCTATTTCAAATTCCAGTTGGCAAGCAATTCGAATCGTTCTCATCATTCGCAGAGCGTCTTCTGCAAATCTATCTTCGCTTTTTCCAACTGCTTTTACAATCTTATTTTTCAAATCTCGAATTCCCCCAAACGGATCAACTATTTCTATTCCACCCGCACTCGGTTTCAAGGCAATAGCATTTATAGTCAGGTCTCGTCTTTCTAGGTCTTCTTGTATTGTTTTGCCCCAGGCAACTTTAGTGGGGTGTCTAGCGTCGTCATAATCTTGTTCAGTTCTAAAAGTGGTAACTTCATAAACTTCTTCTCCATACACCACACCCACAGTTCCATATTCATTGTTACAAAAACTATTTTTTGAAAAAAGTTTTTGTACTTCTTCTGGTCTTAGGTTTGTTGCAAAATCCCAATCGTGAACGTCACGGTTCATCAACAAGTCACGAACTGCTCCACCAACTATATATATCTCAGAATTGGCCGTATTAAATTTCCCCAACAGCTTATTTACATTTTCTGGCAATTGCAAGGTTATTTGCATACGTCTATTATAGTTGAAGTGAAAAAAAATATCGTAATTATTTCAAATCAAGTTGTAACTTCCAAAACATCTACAAAAGAGCTCCAGTCTCTTTTGTTAGAAAATAGAAAAATAGAAGACACAATAGAGTTTTTAAATCCTATTTCTCCTACCCCAACCCCAAAAAATTTCAGTATAAATCCAGAGATATTTTCAGACTTTATTGCTCATCTGAAAAACTCTACAAATAAAAATATCCTAATCTATGGAGATTATGACGCCGATGGTGTAACTTCTACTGCACTTTTATATTTATCTTTGTCCAAACATTTTAAAAATATTCTACCCTTTACTCCGCATCGTGAAAGAGACGGTTACGGTATCAAGGCTAGTTCAGTATTCAACTTTTCCAAGCAAAAATCTTTTATTCCTGATATTGTTTTGACCATCGACAATGGTATTTCAGCTAAAAAAGAAATTAGTCTTCTTCAAGAAGCCGGAATAGAAGTTATGATTATCGACCACCATCTAGCTGGTGGGGCAGTGCCCGATGTAAAATACTTACTACACTCCACAGACAGTTCAGCCTCTGCCCTTGCTTGGCTAGTTGCATCTCAATTTGATGAAAATAGTCCACTAGAAGTTGCAACTATTGGCGTAATTTCAGACTGCATGAATTTAGTTGGCATAAACAGAAAAATAGTTGTGCATGGTCTAGACCTTTTTCAAAATTCCAAAAATCATGGTATTCAGGCTCTTTTGCAAACCAGTGGTGTGATGGGCAAGACACCAAGTGTTTACGACATTAGCTTTGGTCTAGCACCAAGACTAAATGCCACAGGTAGACTACAAGATCCAACCGATGCACTTCGTCTGCTTTGCGCCCCGTCAGATATTCTTGCTTCAAAATATAGTAAAAAACTTCAAGAACTAAATACCGACAGACAAGTTATCCAAGCCGATGCCCTCGATTCTATTAGTCAACAAATCGACCTAAATAAAAAACTATTATTTATATACAAACCAGACTTACATGCGGGTATTATCGGTCTTATTGCTGGAAAACTTACTGAAAAATACTATAAACCCAGTGTTATTGTTACAAACGTAGATGGTGTGTGTAAAGGTTCATGCAGGTCTATTCCAGAGCTTCACATCACCAACTGCTTAGAAGAACTCCGTCATCTTTGTATCGATCTTGGTGGCCACGCGGCTGCCGCCGGTTTTAGTCTTGAAGAGAAAAATATACAAGAATTTAGTGAAAAATTACAACATATCGTTGAATCCAAATTAGTCGATATAATGCTAGAGCCCAAAATATTGGTGGATGCAAAAATGAATCTAGATGCTGTAACTATCGAAAACATAAGTACAGTCGACACTCTATCTCCTTTTGGTTTTGGCAACACAGAACCCTTGTTTTTATTTGAAAAAGTAGAAGTAAAATCCAAAAATGTTATCGGCAAAGATAGTACCCATCTAAAGCTAACTTTAGAAAACAATCTAGATGCATTAATTTTTGGAGCTAGCCCAGAGGATTTTCAAATTAAAATTGGAGACAGTATCAGTTTTATAGCCAAGCTGAGTAGCAATACTTGGAACAACTTGACCAAACCCCAACTCCTGATAAAATACGTAATAAATAATAGCAACTGACAATTGCATAAAAATATTATTTTAATAAGAGAACAAAGCAAGGTGGCACCGCCCTTCGACAACTTTCGGAGGACCCTTGTAAATTAAATATTAAAATAATACATGCAAGAAAGAGTCTTGATCAAAAAATGTTTAGAGTTAGTTGGGCAAGAAGTTTTACTAAAAGGTTGGGTTTCCAATGTCCGGGACCATGGAGGCTTGGCTTTTATCGAACTACGTGACTGGTCTGGCACAATTCAAGTTGTCATAAACGATCCCACAGTCAAACTTGGTCGTGAATGGGTAGTTGCAGTTACCGGTATAGTTCAAGCAAGAGACCAAAAACTAATCAACAAAAATACCCAAACCGGAGCCATTGAAATAGTTTCTAAAAGTATAGAAGTTATAAACAAATCAGAAGTTCCGCCATTTGATACCGACACCGATGGACGTCTTCTGGACGAAAACACTAGACTAAAATATCGATACATTGATCTTCGTCGTCCTAGGTTGCAAAATATTATGCGCCTTCGCCACAAATATATGCTTGCCGTTAGAAACTGGATGGATCAGGCTGGTTTTACCGAAGTTACCACCCCACTTCTAACCAGCTCCTCTCCAGAAGGTGCCAGAGATTTTATTATTCCTTCTCGTATTCACAAGGGTAAGTTTTATGTTCTACCCCAAGCCCCCCAGCAATTTAAACAAATGCTTATGGTGGCCGGAGTCGACAGATATTTTCAGATTGCCCCCTGTGCTCGCGACGAAGATCCACGTGCTGACAGACACTATGGAGTTTTTTATCAAATCGACGTAGAAATTAGTTTTCCAACTCGAGATGAAATTTTTGCTACCGCCGAGAACCTAATCAAAGAAACCTACAAAACAGTTGCTCCTCAAAAAGAAATTATTACTTTCCCATTTCCTCGTATCAGTTATGCCGAGTCTATGGATAGCTATGGTATTGACAAACCAGACTTACGTTTTGAATTAAAACTACAAGACCTTGGCTTTTTAAAAGGTAAAACAGAATTCAATATTTTCAATCAAGCTGAAACTCTCAAGTGTGTGGTTGTAAAATCTCACGAATTTACTCGAGCCCAAATAGGTGAACTTGAAGACTTTGCCAAATCCAAAGGTGCCAAAGGTCTTGCCTATACAAAAGTAACCGAATCAGGTTTTGAAACAGGTATAGCCAAATTTATAACGGCAAACTTTGTAGAACTTAAAGAAAAACTAAATTTACAAAATGGCGACACTTTATTTTTCTCCGCTGACTCTTACGAAAAGGCTTGTAAAGTTTTGGGACAAGTCAGATCTAAACTTGGTGATATTTTAAATCTCAAAGATCAAAATAAGCTAGCTTTTGCCTGGATTTGCGATTTTCCATTTTTTGAAACAAACGAAGAAACCGGCAAGTTGGATTTTGGCCACAATCCATTTTCCATGCCCATTGGCGGCAAAGAGGCTTTTGACAATCCAGACCCACTCAAAATACTATCAAACCAATATGATCTTGCTCTAAATGGTTATGAAATCCTAAGTGGGTCTATTCGAAACCACGAGCCAGAGACCATGGTTAAGGCTTTTGAAATGGTTGGCTATGGACGCGATGAAGTTCTCAAACGTTTCGGTGGTATGTATACAGCCTTTCACTATGGCGCGCCTCCCCATGGCGGTTTTGCTATAGGAATCGACCGTTATTTTATGGTCCTTATCGACGAGCCAAATATCAGAGACGTTTATGCCTTTCCATTAAACAGCAATGGTGTAGATGTTCTTATGAATGCTCCATCCGAGTTACGACCAGAACAACTAAAAGAAGCTGGTATAAATTTAAGAAATGATTAAAAAACAGGCACCGCTTTTGATATTATCGGTAGTTTTGCTCAGCTTATACCTGGGCAACTACTACCTGCAAGCCAATCCACCCAGTCTTGTTTCGAATATCCAAGACAAACTTTCTCTAAACCCTCTTTTGCCAATAGAAAAAGCCACTAATCTTCCAAACATGTCGTCTCAAAATTATATTCTAATAGAAAAAGACACCAACCAAATTTTGATAGAAAAAAATATAAATAGTCCTATCTATCCGGCTTCTACTACCAAACTGGCTACCGCCCTAACCGCCCTAAATGTCTATGAATTATCAAAGCCAATTGAAATAAATAGTGCCTATAAAGAAGGAAAAATAGTAGGTCTGGTCTTAAAAGATCAATATACAGTTCAAAGTTTATTAAAAGCCCTTCTTATCTACTCAGCAAACGATGCCGCAGTTGCTCTCGCCAATGCTTATCCAGGTGGTTACAATACCTTTGTCTCCTCTATGAACAGCCTAGTCAAGCAATACGGTCTAAAAAATACCAATTTTGTAAGTGTCGATGGAACCGACAATCCTGCCCATGTGAGCACTGTTTACGATTTGTCTCAGTTGGGAAGGGTAGCTAGCAATCTAAAGGCAATTACGCAAATAGCAGCTACTCAAGGCGATACTATTTCAAGTATTGACGGGAAACATGTATTTAACTTAGTGGCGACCAATGAATTATTAGGCAATGAACCAGAAGTCATAGGTCTAAAAACTGGCTGGACACCCACCGCAGGAGAAGCCTTTGTAGGTCTCATAAGTTACAAAAATCATTTGTTTATAAGTGTAGTAGCCGATAGTAGAGACCGTTTTGGTGATACAAAAAACATGCTAAATTGGCTAAAGTCACAAAACTTTGACAATTAGTTTGCACTAGTTTGGTCGCCAAGTGCACTTACATATCCTACAAAGTTTTTCTTTTCATCTTCAAACACATAAATTGGTTGCATGGTTTTATCTAGTACGCCTGGTTCAAAATAAGCCAAATATATATTTCTTATATCTACTGTTTTATTAGATATATCGCGAGCAGGCCAATAATCACCTTTATTAAATTCGTCTTGAGCCTGTGCCACTGGCTTGATAGGATATGTTCCAAATACTTGCCTGTCTATTGGGCTAAATTTATAAGATACTTCTACTATCTGTCTTCCTGTCACGCTCGATCCAGACACCAAAGCATAAGCTGAAGCCACTTTGGGATCTTGTGGCAATATGGCATAATTTTGCTCTTTAAATAAAATTGGTTTCCTAAAAAAATCTACACGTGCAATGTTTGCCCCATTTGAAGCAGGTAGCGGTTCCAATTTATCAGCCGTAATTCTAAAAAATGTAACTTCTTTTTTTCCACCTTTCAAGTCGTCTGTGAGTTTTCCACCTTTTTGTAGAAATTGACTAGCCTGAGATATAGCTGTTTCTTTTGTTGGTATTTTTTCTGGAGTAGTTAGTAGTTGGTCAGTAAGATATGGATAGTTCATCACAAAGCTTCCATCCAATACATTCAATGTCAGAACTTGGGATAGTACATCATTTTTATATTGATATACGCCTGGTGCTTGCTCGGTGCCCTCGTTACTAAAACCCATTGCTTTTGCATCATCATCGGCCATCGATTTTGCCAAAAGGGTATTCACTGGTCGACTTACAGTATAAATTGGCAGAAGTTTTGGTACTTTTGGTAGTTGGTCGTTTGGAAGCGTATATGTAAAAGTCTTTTTATCAAATGTTTTTTGTGGAAAAACCACAGGTGTAATTATGCCCAAGCGATAGTCTGGTTTATCTTGTTTTCGACTTCGAATATATGATACTAAAGAGGTAATACCAATTTGTAGGGCAATAATGCCAATCACAATTGCACCACCTAATTTTATAAATTTTCTGCTCCAGTACGCTGTTATAGTCAAATTGGACATAGTATTAGTATAATCATTACATGTCAGATAATAAAACACTTGTTGCAACTCGTATGGCACCAAGCCCAACTGGTGAATATCACATTGGTCATATCCGCTCCTGCTTATACAACTATGCCTATGCCAAGAAAAATAACGGTAGATTTATTATCAGGATTGAAGATACCGATCAAGCTCGT
>Ga0105047_10016711_pt1 | contig 11490 bp, 10 predicted proteins | sample MAT04_FD_78384 | JGI IMG/M metagenome (GOLD analysis project Ga0105047, IMG submission 78384) | Freshwater microbial communities from Lake Fryxell liftoff mats and glacier meltwater in Antarctica - MAT-04 (megahit assembly) | ecosystem: Environmental > Aquatic > Freshwater > Ice > Liftoff... | reverse complement strand
TTTACTAAAAGCAGAATTAAGGCCTTATCAAATTCAGGGGGTCAAGTGGTTGATTAAGCATCGAAAAAATAACATGGGGGCTTGCCTGGCAGACGATATGGGCTTGGGTAAAACCCTTCAGACCATAGCAGCTTTGGTCGATGCAAAGGAAACCATCTCATCACATGAGGTGGCTCAGGAAAGATCCATTCAATTGGATCTGTTTGGCGAATGTATTGAACATAAAATGTCGTCTTTAAAGGCATTGGTTATTTTACCTGCATCGCTGATATTTAATTGGTATGCCGAAATAAAAAAGTATGCACCATCTTTTCATGTTTTAAAGTATATTGGTACTGCTAGAAAAAAGGCTTCAGCTACGATATTTACCTTTGATGTAATACTTACTACATATCAAACGGCAGTTTCTGACCTTGAATTTTTAAAGACGATTGAGTTCAATTATTTGGTTTTGGATGAAAGTCAACAAATAAGAAATAAAGATTCCAAGGTATTTCGCTCATTAAATCAGCTAATTGCCAAATACAAGGTATCTCTTAGTGGAACGCCAATCGAAAATTCTTTGTCCGACCTTTGGTCTCAAATGGAGTTTATAAATCCTGAAATATTGGGTAGTTACTCTTTCTTCAAAAACAACTATCAAATACCTATTGAAAAAAGCAGAGATGAAAATGCCATCAAAGAACTCAGATTGTTGGTTGAACCTTTCATTTTAAGACGTACAAAAGAGCAGGTTGCAAAAGACCTGCCTGAGTTGATTGAGAATATCCATTATTCAGAAATGTCTGTTCATCAAGCCAGAATGTTTGAAAAAGAAAAATCAGCTGCTCGCAACTTTCTACTTTCATTGCAAAGAAACGATGGGAAGTTTAAATTCCATGTTTTATCTACACTCATTAAACTTCGGCAGATAGCCAATCATCCTGTTTTAGCCGACTCAAATTATAAAGAAGAGTCGGGGAAATTTGAAGATATCAAAGACATGGTATCGACAGTGGTTAAATCAGGACATAAAGTACTAATATTCTCTTCATTTCTTTCGCATCTCAGTCTTTTAGCATCATGGTTGGATAGCAGCGCTTACGATTATGTGAAATTAACCGGCAGTATGTCATCAGATGACCGTCAAAAAGTAGTGAATGCCTTTCAGTCAAATGATAACATTCAGGTTTTTCTTTTATCTATAAAAGCTGGTGGTACAGGACTTAATCTCACGGCAGCTGATTATGTTTTTATTTTGGATCCATGGTGGAATCCTTTTATAGAAAAACAAGCCATCGCCCGGGCACATAGGATAGGTCAAAACAATAATGTTTTTGTCACAAGATTTATCAGCAAAGACAGCATCGAAGAAAAAATTCTTTTGCTCCAGACAAAAAAGAAAATCTTATCTGATGATATCATCGATGTAAGTAGCCTTCCTGATTTAAATGATGATGATTTGATTGAATTATTGGACTAATTTGAAGACTTCTTTCAAACAATTGCAGAATTATACTTTAAAAGTTCAATTAAATACTATTTTTGCAGCCTAAATAAAATCAATTCAAATTCAATAAAAATGAATATCTTATTAAAAAGCATTGGATTTTTTATGTTGTTTGCTGTTTTAATTATGGCTTGCAATAAACCAGGTCAAACTTCAACAACATCGTCAGACTCAACAACAGCAGCTCCTGTTTCGGACAAAATTGTATTTATTGACATTGACACACTATTAAGCAAATATAATCTATATCTGGATAAAAAGTCTGAACTGGAAGCCCAATCCAAAACTGCTGAAAAAGCTCTATCAGGTAAAATTGAAGCATTTCAGAGAAGACTGGCTAAATTTCAACAGGAAGTAGCCGAGATTCAGCAAAAAGCGAATACCATTGCTCCAGTTGACCTAAAAAAAATGGAAGAAAAGTATGCTCAGCAGCAACAAAATCTGGCTAAGGAAGAAGAATCTCTGATGAAACAAAGAGACAATGCAGCTATGGATCTGGACAAACAATTGCAGGCCACTCAAAAGAACCTTCAGGAGAAAATCGACGTTTTTCTTGATAAAATTGCTGAAGAAAAAGGGTATGACCTTGTTTTAATGAAGGGCTCATCAGGTAGTGTAATGTACGGTAGAGCTACCCTTAATATAACTCAGGAAACAGTCACAAGGCTGAATGAAGAGTATGGAGCAACAAAAAAAGACATTGAGAAATAGAGACTTAGGATTTTTGAATGCTACAAAATGGGATTTCAGTAATTAAGGTCGCTTCTTCTTTGGAAATATTTAATATTCCAGCTTTAATATTTACCAATTTTTCTGCTTCTTCCGACAGTCTGATTTCAATGGATAGATGGCAATCTGTTTCAAATAGTTTGTTTGTGATTTCTATATTATTTTCTTTGATCACAGAAAGTATATGTCCCATATGATCATATCCAAAATTAAGCTGATATTGTGCATAAATAAACTTTTCTATAATACGAGCATTATCTAAAGCGTCTTTTACTACCGTTTTGTATGCATTGATTAGACCTGAAGCACCTAGTTTTGTGCCTCCGAAATATCTGACTACAACGATGATTATATTTGTGATATTGAAACTTTGGATTTGACCTAAAATGGGTTTTCCAGCCGTACCTGATGGTTCTCCATCGTCATTCGTTCTGAATTTATTCATATCAAGACCAATTCTATATGCATAGCAATAATGTCTGGCTTTTGGGTGTTCATCTTTTATTTTCTCCAAAATACCTTCCAGTTCTGTTTCTTTAGAAAATGGAAATGCGAATGCAAGAAATTTACTCCCTTTTTCTTTATATTCTCCTTTTTCAGGCCACTCGATGGTGAAAAATGAATCCTGAATCATGTAGAATAGGTAATAAAAAAAATAGCCAGCAACGAAAGTATAAATCCGGCAATCTTTATACCATTTAACTTTTCTCTAAACAAGACAATACCAAAGAACGCGGCCAAGACGAGCACACCTACATTGTTTACCGGGAAAACCACCGATCCTTCCCATCCTTGTTGCAATGCCAATAATAAAAGATAAATGGAAAAGAAATTAGGAATGCCAAGACAAACTCCGGCAATAATATTTTTTAATTGGATGCTGGTTTGTTTATTTATAAGCCTAATGCATAGAATTAACAGGCCCGTTAATCCCGCAAATAAAAACAAACTAGCTACAAAACCAATATCACCTTCATCAACAAGATTATTTTTTTGCACCAAAAAAATAGAACTGTCAATAATACAAGAGCCTATGAACGTCAGCAGCGGATAAATCCAATCATGATGCGATGATACCGAACTTTTATTTTCTGTTTCAGCATTATAGCTTAAAAGAACAATGGCAAGTAAAGATAATGCAATGCCTGCCCATTTAAATATATCAGATGATTCATCATAAATTAAGATCGCTATCAAAGCAGGAGCTACCAGTGACATTTTTTGAAATATAGTAGACACCATAATGCCGGCTTTTTGAACGGTCAGCGCAAACAGGTTAAAAATAATAATAAATAAAACACCAAGACCTAGTGCAAACCAAAACCATGGCTGTAATGTAAGATTTGGTGGGATTGGGTTACCATTTGAAACCACCGCTGCAGTAAGTACACAAACTAAATAATTTACCACGATAGCCTGAAAATTATCCACCCCGTATTTTTCAAAAAGCTTGAAAACAACACCTATGAGGGAATTAAGCAATATGCAGGATAATAGTATTAGCATTTATATTAGAAATTAGAAAGCAGTAAAATGGATGAAGGCAAGACCTTAAAATGTATCGACTCTTCACAAACAAATCCTTCCCCATCCAAATGAAAATAACCGCCAAGTTTATTTAAAATTGTGATTTCGCTTGTTTTAAAATATTTTACCAAAGGACTATTATGGATGGTATTATTTAACATTCTGGGTACCAGAAAAAAGTACCTGAACACTTGTGTTTTTTTTATAAGTACTACATCAAATTGACCATCATTGAGCAAAGCTTGTGGTGCTATGGTAAAATCATACCCATAAACGGATCCATTTGCAATTACAGCCATAGCATATTCCCCTTCCCATTCATTATCTTGTGTTTTTATATGTAAGCTTAAATACTTAAAATTTAGACTTTCTTTTAGTGTATTAATGAAATATGGAATAAAACCTCTTCGTGAATTAAATTTCGTATTATATGCGACAGTTGCATCCAAACCGAGTCCAGCCACATTGATAAAAAATCGCCCATTTGCAACACCCGTATCAATAGGTACCAACTGGCAGGCATTCAGAGATTGAATAGCTGTGATAATATTTCTTCTAATCCCGAGGTGATATGCCAATCCATTCCCAGAACCCAAAGGTATTATACCAAGTGCAGTTTCAGTATTTACTAGAGATGAACCTACTTCATTTATTGTTCCGTCACCACCAACAGCTATCACCGCAAAATATTCATTATCTACTGCTTCTTTTGCAAGAATAGTCGCATGGCCTGCATACTCAGTATGCGAGATTTCATAATCATAAATATCTTCATCGATATGAGTTTTTATCAATTGATCTATTTTTATCCCTGATTTTGGCCCTGAAAATGGATTTTTTATAAATCGTATTTTTTTTTTCGACATTGAGTTGAATTGTATGAAAAGCTTTTTGAGATTTGCTTAAAGCCATTTATTTTCTCGATACCAGATTATGGTTTCCGGTATTCCTTTAGTAAGGTCATATTCAGCAACAAAACCCAGATCAGGTTTTAAATTGCTGACATCACAATTCCAATTTTTTGCTTTCAGCTCATTAACTTTATCAACATTAAATATTGGATATGAATCCCAAAGACCGGCCATTTTTTCAGTAATATGCGCCAAACCTTTGACTAAAAATATAGGAACCCGTATTTTAAGTGCCCATTTGTTCATATATTCTTTTATAAAACCTGAAAACGCCTCGCTCGTATATACATTTCCATCTGTAGCAAAATAACTTTTTTGAACCTTATCACTCAAACATGCTTTTAAAATTAATTTTGCCAAATCTTTCACATATATAAAAGTGAGTTTTTGGCTGATAAGTCCAGGCTGTACATCTATTCGCTTATTAATCATTTGAAAGACATTCAGCAGGTCCTTTTCTCTGGGTCCGTACACTACAGTCGGTCTTAAAATGATATAAGGAATGTCGGTTTGTTGTTTCAGATAAATTTCAGCAGCAAGTTTACTCTTACCATAATGAGTGACAGGTGAAGGTGTTGAGTTGTTATTCACAATACCATCTAACGTATAGTCAGCTGGTCCAAATGCTGCAATACTACTGATATAAATCAATTTACTAATTTTTGTCTCTGATAATCTTATCGCATCTGTTAGATTTACAAGCAAACCTTTGTTTATTCTTAATAGTTCATCAGGGTCAGGAGATTTGGTCAAACCCGCATTATGGACGACGTAATCAAACCTATGTAGGCGAATTATTGATGCTAATTCAGCTACATCGTTATAATTTACTTCTAATATGGTTGTGTCCAAGTTTTGTAAAGATTGCGTATCACTATTCTTTCTCACACTTGAATATACATCCAATCCTTCACGTAATGCTTCGAGTACAATAAAACTGCCAATGAAGCCATTAGCGCCTGTGATCAGTATTTTGGGTTTCATTGAGTTATTAAATTTTCATTTTATAAAGTCTGTACGTTTTGTAACGCTCTCCACCCAATTGATTAGCGGCTGCAACCATTGCATCATTATTTTCCAAAACCCAGGATGCTTCACCGCCAGTTATACCTCGTCGTTTTGCTTCCTGAATGTTTTTTGCAAAAAATATGGCTTCTATCCCCATTTTTCTATATTCTGCTAAGACACCCAGCGCTATAATACGGACAAATTTTGTCTTATTTTTACCAAAAAGTAACCTGAAAATACCAAAAGGGAAAAGTTTTCCTCTTTTATTTCTGATAAGAATTTCATTGATATTTGGAAGTGTGAGTCCGAATCCAATAGGTTCGCCATTTTTTTCAGCTATGTAAGCAAATTTAGGATCGATTAACATTTTAAGGTCGTTTTTCAGATAGTTAAATTCAGCATCTGTAAACGGTACAAAACCCCAGTTTTTTTCCCACGCATCATTATATATTTTCTGAATGCTCTTCGCTTCATTATCTAATTCTTTAAGATTTACATTCCGAATAGTAATGCCTTTATTTTTTAGCCTTTCCTGCAAAGCATCTGCCAATCTAAGTGATTTTTCTGATGCTTTTGAGGTGTAGATCATAAAAGCGTATAAATCCATTTCTTTTTTCAGCCCATAATTCTCCAAAACATTTCCATAATAGGGCTTATTATAAGTCATCAAAATTTTTGGTGAATCATCAAATCCTTCAATAAGGATGCCTGCTGTCTCATTTGTAGTAAAATTTGTAGGCCCCATGAGATATTCATGGCCGTTTTCTTTGGCGAAAATTTTAGCTTTATTCAATAATGCATCCACTACATCCTGGTCTTCTATTGCATCAAAAAAACCGAAAAAGCCTACATTGCTATCATGGTGGAGATTATAGTTTTTATTATTTATAGCAGCAATACGACCAACTATTTTTTTATTTTTTTTTGCTATGTAATATCTAACTTTTCCATTCAGGTGAAAAGGATATTTGTCAGGATTCATCATATCTTTCTGACCCATATATATTTCCGGCACATAAAATTTATCATCAGCATAAAGATCATGGGGGAAGTTTATGAATTCTGATATTCCTCTTTCAAATGATACTTCTTCGATAATAACTGACATAAGTTTTCGTATAAGAAGTGTATAATATGCAACTTGCTAAAAATGAAAGCGTTCAATCTGAATGAAGAGATACAAATTCCCCATTCATAAGAACTTCCTTTTGGTTAATATTCAGCTTCAACATGCAAAGTATTAAAAATCCCTATTTCTGTGGCTATTTGAGATAGGATCTCAACTGATTGGTCTATTTGCGCTAAAGTGTGAGTGGCCATTAATGAGTATCTGATCAGCGAAGAACTGCTCGGAACTGCCGGGGAAACTACTGGATTAACAAAAAGTCCTCTCTCCAGCGCTAATTTGGTAAGCTGGAAAGTCTTGTAATCATCTCTTATAAGTATAGGAATAATTGGCGTAACGGAATGTCCGGTATCAAAACCGGCTTTTTTGAGTGCAGCCATTGCGTAATGGGTATTATCCCAAAGTCTCTCAATTCTTTCCGGTTCTTCCTGGATAAGATCAACTGCTGCTATTACACTAGCAGCGTTGGCTGGAGCAATACTAGCGCTGAAAATTAATGAACGTGCATTATGCTTTAAATAATTTATGGTATCAAGATCTGCTGCTATAAAACCGCCAATGCTTGCCAATGATTTACTGAAAGTACCCATGATCAAATCAACTTTGTCTGTAAGTCCAAAATGGTCTGCAGTACCACAACCGTTTTTTCCAAGTACACCCAGACCATGTGCATCATCCACCATGATGTTGGCATTATATTTTTCAGCTAATTTAACAATCTCAGGCAATTTCGCTATATCACCTTCCATACTAAATACGCCATCTATGATAATGAGTTTTATTTTATCCAATTCGCATCTTCCCAATGCTTTCTCCAGCGATTCCATATCATTGTGAGAATACTTCATTACTTTAGCAAAAGACAATCTTGCTCCATCAATAATACAAGCATGGTCTAAGTCATCAAGAATAAGATAGTCGTGTCTACCGGGAATGGAAGATATAACGCCAAGATTTACCTGATAACCTGTGCTGAAAACCAAGGCTCCGGGTTTTCCTACATATCGGGCAAGTTTTTCTTCCAGTTCAAGATGAATGTCAAGGGTACCATTAAGAAACCTTGATCCCGCGCAACCTGAGCCGTATTTTTCTATAGCTTTTATAGATGCTTCCTTTAATTTTGGATGATTCGTGAGACCTAGATAGCTGTTTGATCCAAACATCATTACATCTTTTCCATCTATTTTCACGACCGTGTCCTGCTCAGATTCAATGGTTCTGAAAAAAGGATACAAACCCATCTGCTGAATCTGTTGCGGTAGCGTATAGGCTTTCATTTTTTGCTTCAAAGGAGACATCTTGTTTTAATTTTAACTTTGGAATACCTATTATAATCGAATTTAAAATTCAAAATAAACCGCAAATATCACAAATTATTTTCAGAATCTCAACACATTTCATAAAAATTATTTATGAGAACGATTTTCAATTATATAAATACAAATTGTTTCCTACCATGGTTTTTACTTTCTATTTTGTCAATTGCTAAATTTAAAGTAATTACATTTGCATTCGTTTTAGTCGTTCAGCAAAATAAATTAATTTTGAAAAGAATTTTAATAACCGGGGCATCAGGATTCATTGGTTCTCATTTATGTGACAGATATATTAAAGAAGAGTATCATGTCATTGGCATGGATAATCTCATCACAGGAAATATTAAAAATATAGAACATCTTTTTCCATTGAAAAATTTTGAATTCTATCACCATGATGTTTCGAAATTTGTTCATGTTCCTGAGAAACTGGATTATATCCTCCATTTTGCATCACCTGCCAGTCCTATTGACTATCTTAAAATGCCTATCCAAACCTTAAAGGTTGGTTCATTGGGCATTCACAATTTACTAGGATTGGCAAAATCAAAAAATGCCCGAATTTTGATAGCTTCAACATCTGAAGTGTATGGAGACCCATTAGAACATCCTCAAAATGAGAATTATTGGGGGAATGTAAATCCAATAGGTCCTCGAGGAGTGTACGATGAGGCCAAAAGATTTCAGGAGGCTATTACTATGGCCTATCACACTTTTCACGGCATAGAAACTAGAATTGTAAGAATATTTAATACATATGGTCCTAGGATGAGAGTCGAAGACGGCAGGGTACTGCCTGCGTTTTTCTCACAGGCGATAAGAGGCGAGGGGCTTACTGTTTTTGGGGAAGGTAATCAGACAAGGTCATTTTGTTATGTCGATGATTTAGTGGAAGGCATCTTTAGGTTGTTGTTAAGTGATTACCATTTGCCGGTCAATATTGGCAATCCATCCGAAATAACAATAATGCAATTTGCACATGAAATTATGGCTCTGGTAAATAATAATGATGCGCACATCATTTATAATCCTTTACCTGTAGACGATCCAAAACAAAGACAACCAGATATCACCAGGGCCAAAGAAATTTTAGGATGGCAACCCAAAGTAGGAAGGGAAGAGGGATTACTTAAAACATATGAATATTTCAAATCGGTAGTTCAACATCACAAAGTTGATCTCTGATTTTTTATATTTTACATTTTTCTATCGTTATATTTATTGCAAAAACTCATTTAGGAGTATGATAAATTAATAATCAATTTGGTCATATTTTGGAAGTGATTTTTCTCTAATAATTATAATAAAGGCTTTTTTTTTCAAATTTTAATAAGGTAACATGTCAGTCCAAATCAAGGAAGTAAAGAACAAAAGCGATCTCAAAAAATTTATCTGGTATGGAATTAATATGTACAAAGACAGTAAATTTGCTGCTCCACATCTTTTTATGGATGATTATCTCAATCTAAAAAAAGGAAGTAATCCAGCGCTTGATTTTTGTGAAACTGCTTTTTTTCTTGCGTATAAAAACGACAAAATGGTAGGCAGGATCTTAGCGCTTATCAATCCTGTTGCGAATGAAACCTGGAAAGAAAAAAGCGCTCGATTTGGTTGGGTCGACTTTATTGATGACGCTGAAGTTTCTAAGGCATTGTTTGAAGCCGCAGAAAAATGGTCAAAATCAAAAGGGATGGATAGTATTCACGGGCCATTGGGTTTTACTGATTTTGACCCCGAAGGAATGTTGATAGAAGGATTTGACAAACTCAGCACATTGGCCACAATTTATAATCATCCATATTATCCAATGCATCTTGATACACTTAATTATAAAAAGGATATAGATTTCAATGAATATCTGATTACTATCCCCAAAGATTTTCCCGAAAAATACTTTAGAATAGCTGACATAGTCAAGCAAAAATATCAACTAAAGGTGAAACACTTTAAATCAAGGAAGGAAGTCGTAAGCAATTATGCCTATAAAATTTTTGATCTATTAAATCTTTGCTATAAAGACCTATACGGATTTACAAAGTTGAACGAACAACAAATCAACTTCTATATCAAGCTTTATTTTAGTTTTTTCAGATTAGATACCATAGCCATTGTGGTAGATAAAAATGATGAAGTTGTTGCTTTAGGTATCGGCATGCCCAGTTTTACAAAGGCATTACAGAAGTCTAAAGGCAGCCTTTTCCCTTTTGGATGGTACCATATGCTGATGGCTTTAAGAAAAAATGACTTATTGGACCTATATTTAATGGCTGTGCATCCCGATTACCAAAACAAAGGAGTAAATTCATTGATGTTTGCTGAGTTATTACCTAATGCAACAAAAAATGGGTATAAGTTTGCAGAAACCAATCCTGAATTAGAAACCAATACGCGTATGTCCTCACAATGGAGTAGTTTCGAAAACGTAAACCATAAAAAAAGGAGAGTTTTTGTAAAACATTTGTAGGGCAATATTATCTTTCTATCCCTTCATCTTTACAATCCCTGATCTTTTCTGATTTTTTCAATATATTCTTCCATTTTGTAAGATAAGCCAATGATGGAACTTTCTTCGAAGCTTCTGGATCTTGTATTTTTAAAATTTACGACGTTAATATTATTATAGGATAAATCTATCAAAATAACATACCTGTTTTCTTTACATGCATTGGCTTTGCACCCTGAAAAATATACAAATTCTCCTTCAGCTTCAATGGGCGTTTCTTCACCCCAGTCATTTTTAAAGGAAGCAAATTCAGTACCCATTAATTTTTCCAATCGGGGATAAAGTTGGTATTTTTCAAATAAATTTACTTCAGCTGGTGTTTTACCAGCAAGACCGGTAATCTCTTCTATGATCGCCTGTGTTCCAAAACCTTTAACTTCAGATTGTATGGTATCAGTAGAACTGCCTGACGTATTGCTGGATGTGGCTTTCTTTTCGCCACATGAGTATATAAGAAATAAAGAAAATAAAAGGCTTAATGATTTAAATTGCATGATAAGATTTGTATTTTTGCATGTAAAAATGCAAATTTACGTATAATTTTTTTCAAGTGATTAATAAATTTTTTCTTCTAAGGTGATTAAATATTTTACAATGCTTAAGATTTTTATTACAGTATTAGCAACCATTTTCATATATGAAATTCTGCCAGGTCAGATTAGTGAACCTACAGATCCTGCTGCAACTGAAGATTGGTTAAGAAAGCCCATAGTGATGACAGGCGTTAAATTAAATTGGGAAGCTCCGACGGATGCAATCATCTTATTGAATAACAATACCAATCTATGGAAAAAGAAAGATGGCACAGCGATCGACTGGACCTTTGACAATGGAGTACTAACTGTCAAACCATCTTCCGGAGATATATATTCTAAACTATC
>Ga0105047_10016710_pt1 | contig 11491 bp, 13 predicted proteins | sample MAT04_FD_78384 | JGI IMG/M metagenome (GOLD analysis project Ga0105047, IMG submission 78384) | Freshwater microbial communities from Lake Fryxell liftoff mats and glacier meltwater in Antarctica - MAT-04 (megahit assembly) | ecosystem: Environmental > Aquatic > Freshwater > Ice > Liftoff... | reverse complement strand
GTGAATTTTAAGCTTTAAATTTAGCCGGTGTTAATTGTTGTAATTTGTGTATTTGTGTCTTTCTACAAATTAACTTTCTCACTTTTGGGGGTTTTGCGGATAGATAAATATAATTTAAAGGTTTACAATATACCTATAGAAAACATTAAAATGTACATGTAGGAGGAATATATTATGTCAAATTTATCATTAAGGCACATATTCAAGGTTTATACTGGGAATGTAACAGCAGTTAAAGATTTTAATCTTGAGATAGAAGATAAAGAATTTATAGTTTTTGTAGGACCATCAGGTTGTGGTAAATCAACAACATTAAGAATGATAGCAGGTCTTGAAGAAATCTCACAAGGTGAAATATATATTGGCGATAAACTCGTAAATGATATGGCACCTAAGGATAGGGATATAGCAATGGTTTTCCAAAACTATGCATTATATCCTCATATGTCTGTGTATGATAACATGGCGTTTGGTTTGAAACTAAGAAAAATGCCAAAAGATCAAATTAAACAAAAAGTTACTGACGTAGCTAGAGTGCTTGACATAGAACATTTATTAGATAGAAAACCAAAGGCATTATCAGGTGGACAAAGACAAAGAGTAGCACTTGGAAGAGCAATAGTAAGAAATCCAAAGGTATTCTTAATGGACGAGCCTCTATCAAACTTAGATGCTAAACTTAGAGTTCAAATGAGAACAGAAATAGCAAAACTTCATCATAAATTACAAACAACTTTTATATATGTAACACATGATCAAACAGAAGCTATGACTATGGGAACAAGAATAGTTGTAATGAAAGATGGATTAGCACAACAAGTAGATACTCCTCACAACATATATGAGCACCCAGTTAATATGTTCGTTGCTGGATTTATAGGAAGTCCTCAAATGAACTTTATGGAAGCAAAAGTTTTAGAACAAAATGGTGAAATCGTACTTTCATTTGATGGTGAAAATGTAATATTGCCACAAGATAAAGCTGCAGTTCTAAAAGAAAAATCCTGCATAGGAAAAACTGTTGTAATGGGTATTAGACCAGAAGATATTGATGATGGTATAGAATTTATTGAAAAAAATAAAGAATCAGTTATAGATGTTCAAGTCGAGGTTGCAGAACTTATGGGTGCAGAGACTAATATTTATATGAAAAAAGGAAATACAAATATTGTAGCTAGAGTTAACGGATCGTCTAAAGCTAAAGTTGGAGATACAATTAAGATTGCACTAGATACAAATAAAATTCATGTGTTTGATAAAGAAACTGAAAACACTATAATATAGGGGGAAATTCAATATGTACAATTTCACCGAATTCTTGAAGGATTTAAGTCATTCTTCAAATATACCATTTAATGTAGTTACAGAAGATGGTATTGCACTATACATTAGTGACTTGGATATTGAAAATTCACATATAACTAACTTTTCTATTATGCTTGGGCGAGTTAAAGGCATAATTAGTTTAGAAAAGAAGTATGAAAATTGTACATCTTTACTTGAATATATTATCGAAAATAAATATACCCAGCATTTTTTAACCAAAGAACAAGCAGTTATTGATATTTTAGAAAATAGAGAGATTTCAATTGACAATATTAGTCTAAATCTGCCTTTTCTTAAACATGGATGTTATGTCCTACTAATAAGTGTAGATGGAAGTAAATATGAATCTCTTAACATAATAAAACAAATATATGATACTGAGCCAGTTGTAAGTTTAATATATAACGATAGTATTATTGTAATTGGTGACTTTGATGAAGTAGAAGATCACACAGAAAGTATAAAGGAATCTATTTCATCAGATTTGTATTGCGAATGTTACGTAAGTTATGCAGATAAAACTTATGATATAAAAGGGCTTAAGAAAGCTTATAATGATGCACTAGAATGTATGGAGCTTGGAAAAAAATTTGATATAAAAGACCATACATTTAGTTATAATAAGATGCTATTTGAAAAAATCGTATATAATGTAGACATTAAAATTAAGCAGGAATTGTTAGGCATGTTAAAAGAAAAATTTGATGCTCTTGATAGTGAAATGGTAATAACTATCGAGCAATTTGTAAATTGCGGTCTTAATATCAGCGATGCTGCAAGGAAACTATACGTTCATAGGAACACTCTTATCTATAGATTGGATAAGATTAAGAAAGAAACAAAGTTTGATATTAGAGACTTCAAAGATGCTTCTGTATTTCTTATAGCATTCCTAATATGGAAAGAAAATAAGGAATAATTATATAATCAATTAAAAAACTCGTTTTTTACTTATTGTAAAAGCAGAGTTTTTTTTATTAATGATTAAAAGCAATAATTGGGGACGGTTAACAACTGTAAACTTGTTAACCGTCCCCAGTTATTCTATACTTAAGACAAAACATTAATTAAAGGAGAGAAAAATATGAAAATAGATATAATAGTTTCTGCTGATGATATAAAAAAAGAGAAAATAAGAAATAAAACAGTTGTAGTAATAGACATGCTTAGGGCAACTAGTGTAATAATTACTGCAATGAATAATGGATGCAATGGTGTCATACCTGTTTTAACTGTTGACGATGCAGCGGACATTGTGAGAAATAGTAAGGAGGAGTTTATGCTTGGAGGGGAGCGAGATGCATTAAAAATTGAGGGCTTTCATTACTCTAACTCTCCCTTAGAATACACTAGAGACACCATAGAAGGCAAAACACTTGTGATGACTACTACTAATGGTACTAAAGCTATAAAAGGCTGTATAGGAGCTGATAGTATCCTTATAGGTGCAATTATAAACGCTAAGGCCACTGCAAGTAGAATAGTAGAATTAAATAAAGACGTAGTAATAGTTAATGCTGGGACTTATGGTGAATTTTCTATAGATGATTTTTTATGCAGTGGGTACATAATAGATTGCGTAATAAAACTAGTGGAAACGGAGCTTTCAGATATTGCTATAACTTCTCATTATATTTATAAAAACAATGAAGATATACAAAGCTTTATAAAATATGCTAGCCACTATAAAAGGATAACTGAGTTAGGACTAAAAGCAGATTTAGAATACTGCTGTAGAAAAGATATTATAGATAAGGTTCCAGAATATAAGAATGGTATTATAGTCTAAAAATATGTAATCTTACACGCAATAAAAAGTATATATTACGTAAGAGGCATTTGAACAAGCATCTCTAGTAATATATACTTTTTTACTTTTAAACCACTTGGAATATGTAAAATTTTAAGTAGTAGGATTCATCGGAATTCCATAGAATAGGATGGTCTGCTGCTTGGGTTCTGAATTCTACTTGTCTAAGAGTTCGCTTAGCATCTAATGCTGCTTCAGCTAGTGTATCCCTAAATAAATCAGGGTACATAAAATGAGAGCAAGAGCAAGTTACAAGATATCCGCCCGGCTTAACCAATTTAATACCACGTAGGTTAATTTCTTTATATCCTCTTGTAGCACCGTCTATGGTAGAACGTGATTTTGTAAATGCTGGTGGATCTAGTATTACTACATCATATTGTCTTCCTTCTTTTGACCATTCTCTTAGTATATCAAAAGCATTATGGGATTCGAATTTAACGATATCCGAAAGTCCATTAAGTTCTGCATTTTTTCTTGAGCATTCTACTGCATAATCAGAAATATCTACTCCAAGTACACTTTTAGCCCCAGCTATACCTGCATTAAGCGCAAAAGAACCTGTATGAGTAAAGCAATCTAAAACCTCAGCGCCCTTGCATAATCTCTTGATAGCTGCTCTGTTTTCCTTTTGATCTAGGAAAAATCCTGTCTTTTGACCATTTTCAATGTCAACGTTATATTTAACTCCATTTTCAATAATTTCTATATTAGTATCGAAGGGCTCCGTCAAAAATCCTTTTGTTTGATCCATACCTTCAAGCTCACGGACTCTAGCGTCACTTCTTTCATATACACCCTTTGCATGATATTCTTCTGTTAATAGCTTAACAACTATGTCTTTATATTTATCTATACCTAGTGCTAAAGATTGAATAACATAATAATCTTCATATTTATCTATAATCATTCCAGGTACAAAATCCGCTTCACCAAACAAGAATCTACAACTAGATGTATCTATGACTGTTTGTCTATAGGTCCACGCAGCACGAAGTCTTTGTCTGAAAAACTCTTCATTTATTTCTTGGGAAATATTTCTAGTCATTATTCTTATAGCAATTTTAGAAAAGTCGTTTATAAAACCTTTTCCTATAAATTCACCTCTAAAATTGTATGCTTCAATTATATCTCCATTTTCATAATCACCATCAAAATTTTCGATTTCATTAGCATATATCCAAAGATGCCCATTTTCTGCATTTCTGCCTTTACCTCTATATAAGTAAAATTTACAAGCCATTTTAAATCCCTCCTGTGCTTTATCGGGTTACAAAACAATATTCTATAAAAAATATCAAATTATTTATCTATAGTAGTATACCACATTGAATTAATTTCTAATATGAAATAGGTAAAATCTTTTGACAAAAGTTCATTTATAAATTACACTTGTATATGTGCGATTTTTAAATGCACACTTGAATTAAGGGTATTTAGATATAAATTGGACGAATTTTCTTTGATTGGTAATCCATATATATAATGTCCAGTTATTAAAGATAAATAAGTGTATGAGCAGAAATACTTTTAAAATAGAAAAATAATAAATATATAGAATTACACTATATTAAGGAGAAAAAATAAATGAGTAGATTAGTAGTGAAAAATATGAGTCATGGATTTGGTGACAGATCAATATTCGAAGATGTATCTTTTAGATTACTTAAAGGTGAACATATAGCCCTTATAGGAGCTAACGGAGAAGGCAAATCAACCTTTATGAACATTATTACAGGTAAGCTTATGCCAGATGAAGGTGATGTTGAATGGTCAAGTAGCGTCAGAGTGGGGTATATGGATCAGCATACTGTTTTGGAAAAGGGAAAGACCATTAGAGAAGTTTTAAGGGAAGCTTTTAAATATCTTTTTGATTTAGAAGAGGAAATGCTTAATGTAACAGAGAAAATGGGAGATGCGACCCCAGAGGAACTAGAAAAATTACTTGATAGAATGGGAACAATTCAAGACTTGCTTGATAATAATGGATTTTATGCTATTGATTCTAAAATAGATGAGGTAGCTGCAGGAATTGGACTTAAAGATGTTGGTCTTGAAAATGATGTTGAAGATTTAAGTGGAGGGCAAAGAACGAAAATTCTTCTTGCAAAACTTTTATTAGAAGTTCCAGATGTCCTACTGCTTGATGAGCCTACTAACTTTTTGGATGAGCATCATGTGGAGTGGCTTAAGAGATATCTTCAAAATTATGAAAGTGCATTTATCCTAATATCCCATGATATTGAATTCCTAAAAGATGCAGTTAATATAATATATCATGTAGAAAATAAAAAATTAACTAGATATATAGGATCTTATGAAGAGTTTTTGAGAGTTCATGCGGCTAAAAGGCTGCAAATGGAAGCTGATTATGAAAGACAACAAAAGGAAATTAATAGATTAGAGGTTTTTGTTGCTAAAAATAAAGCAAGAGCTTCTACTAGTGGTATGGCAAAATCAAGACAAAAGAAATTGGATAAAATTGATAGAATGGAAGTTACAAAAGATAAACCAAAACCACAGTTTAATTTTAAATCTGCAAGAGCTTCAGGGAAGATAATATTTAAAACTGTGGAATTAGTCACTGGATATGATAGCCCATTATCTAAGCCATTAGATTTATATATGGAAAGAGGACAAAAGATTGCTTTAACTGGTGCTAATGGTGTTGGAAAAACAACTTTATTAAAAAGCCTTATGGGTGATATCAAAGCTGTTTCGGGTCATACAAACTTAGGAGATTATCAATATATAGGATATTATGAACAAGAAATAAAGGGAGTCAACCGCAATAATTGTATTGAAGAATTTTGGAAAGAATTTCCTAGCTTCACTCAAGGGGAGGTAAGGTCTGCACTTGCTAAGTGTGGACTTACTACAAAGCATATTGAAAGTAGAATTACTGTGCTTAGTGGTGGAGAGCAAGCAAAGGTAAGACTTGCTAAGCTTCTAAACAGGGAAACTAATATATTAATACTAGATGAACCTACCAATCATTTAGATATAGATGCTAGAGATGAGTTAAAGAGGGCGTTAAAAGAATATACAGGAAGTATACTTATAGTTTGCCATGAGCCAGATTTCTATGAGGATGTAGTAACAGATGTATGGGATTGTGAAGAGTGGACAACAAAAATAGTATAATTTACCCTAAAAAGAGCTAGAATAATTTCTAGCTCTTTATATATATATATAACTTTTTTAACGACATTTTGTTAATATTACAGCATCGAAGATGAGTATTTTTAGTTTAAAACTTCGAGTCCCAGGTCTAGTATATTAGCAAATAATGATAATGTATTAGTATTTGGAATAACATTATTTTTAACATCTAATAATTTTCCGAGTCCATAATTAGTGTATATGCTGACAGTAGGGAAATTTATTTCACCTAGGTTACAAATAATATCAGTTTCATTTAATTTTATTTTAACTATTTTATTAATAGGTTCTAGTATGACATAAAGTCTTGTATCACAGTTATATCTTAGAACTTTTAAAGTATTACTTATTAGTATCTCTTTAGGGGTAGCGTTAATATCATACTTTGAAGTAGCCGAAGCAATATTATTTATAACAAAATAATAAATATTTCTTTTGTAGTTTACCTTATCTTTAAATTCTTGTAATCTTTCTAAATTTAATTTTACATCTACTAAGACTTCGTCTTTTTCTGAACTTCTAAAACTTTCTTTTATGTAAGTTAATTCTTCTTTTCCATTGAGTTCTCTAGCTAAGATATTCATACAGTTATCATAAATATCTTGAAATGAACTAAATTGTAAGGAATATTTTATATTATTTAAAACAAAGTAAACCTTGAATTTAGGAGATTTATTACTATTTCCAGATAAATAATTGACTTCAACTAATAAGAACTCGTTCAATAGTTCTGTATCAAGTGTTATTTTCTCAATTCCTTTACTGAATTGTAGAATGTAATCCTCATTTGTAGATAAGTTTTGAGTATGTTGATTTATTATATAAGTACTTTTAAAACCAGCTCCAGTAATTTCACCTATTCTCAATGAAATTTTTCTTGGCAGTTTTTTTAAATTTATATATGGTCTATTTATACAAAGATTATTTTTAGATATTATTCTCATATTAAACTCCTTTAAAGCTAACAAGATTGTTAGCTTTATTTATAAATTATAACATAACTAGCATTTGAAAATATAAAAAACTTAATTAATGATAGAAATAAGATGATAGAAAATTTGTATTTTAGAGTTGTTATAAAACATATGAAAAAATGCCTATCTCAAAATTTTACTTTGAAATGGGCATTTTTTTATTTACTATAAATTTCATTCTGACCCCAAAATAAATTTTTTTTAAAAAAATCATATTAGAAAAAAATAATCATTTATTAAATAATTTTTTAAAAATTCTTGCCGCATGCAATAAGCCTCTTGTCGCCTTTTATTAATTTACTTTTATCTATTCCAACTTTTACTTTTATTTTTTTCATAAAAATCAACCTCACTTTATACACATTTTATATATTAAAATTATATCCAAAAATATGTAAAATTATTCCTCGAAATTGAGATGCTAAAAAATAAATTTGAATATAATTATAAATAAAACAAGCATAAAAGAAGATAAATAGACATATAAGAAATTGATATTAGATTAATTTTAGGCTGTTTTAGATATAAACATGATTAAAGGTCTAATTATTGCAAGTCTAAAAGGAGTGATTAACTATTTTTTTATTAATACAAAATATTGACCCTTTTATAATGCAGTTAGTTGTAATACCATTAATAACCATTGGATGTGGAGTGCTTGCTTCAATCTTATCAAAGAAGGCTTGGTTTGCTCCAATAGTAACATTCATTATTACTTCTTTAGATGAACTATATTATTTTAAACACTATTATTCAAAAATTGAAATTATAATTTGGGATATTATTTTGCCTATAGTTTCATTGGCAATTTCTTTAATGGTAATTCCAACTATTAAAGAAAAGAAAAAGCCTCCTGTTACATAAATGCGGGTATTTATGTTTAAATATTTTATTGCTAACAGCAGGTTTATTAAAAATAAATTAATTCAAAAAGGCATATATTGTAAAAATATATGCCTTTTATTACTTTTAAGTAACTGCATCTTGGTTATCAATAGTATCATCTTGGGTGAGTATGTTTTCTTTTTTTATCCACCCTTTATTATTAATGTTAGTTTGGGATTTCAAAGAGATTTCATACCATGAGATATCAAAAACCTCAGCAGAATCTTGAATTTCTACAAGTACACTTTTAGAAATACTAGATAAAACGGGTGAGCTTTCCGTAGGACTTAGATATAGACTGCAACTTTCTTTTGTAGTTCCTATTTTAAAAAGAGAGGCTTTATATTTTATTATAATAGGTCCCTCAGCACTAAGCGAACTTATAATTTTTGCTTTGAATTCTCTATTTTGTTTTGAAATAATTTTTAGTTGAGTTTTTTGTGTGGATAATTTTTGGTTCATCATAGTATAATATACACCAAAGGATATTGAAAGAATTGAAACTAGAAAAATGATCAACAGTATCTCTCCTTATAAATTACTTATTCATAACAACGATGTACTACTATAATATAGTTTAGTTTGAATATTTGTGAATATATTAAATTAAGTTATAGTTGAGCTTATTATATACTATTCTATAAAACCCAAAAAAATTCATATAAAGGTCATATGATTGCTTAAGTTTATATGGCCTTAGTTAATTCATGATATTCAATTATATACATATCTGCATGATTAATAATATCTTCCCTTTGTTCTTTGGAAAAATCATCATATACTCCAACTACCTTCATTCCAGCAGCTTTTGCGCCTTTAACTGCAGGAAGTATATCTTCAAATACAATGCATTCTTCTGGCTTTACACCTAATTTATCAGCAGCAAGTAAATATACATCAGGGAAATTTTTGCCTCTAGGCACTTCGTTAGTGAGAGTTATGGAGTCAAAATAATGGTATATACCATTAGCCTGAAGCACAGCTTCTAGTAATGTTTTACTATTACTTGTAGCCAGTCCTATTTTTATATCTAGATTTTTAAGTAAAGATAAAAACTCAACTACGCCAGGTTTTAGTTTTACATTATTAAGGTATTGTACATATGCGAAATCAATCCATTCCTTTTTAATTTCTTCTATAGTATCTAATATACCAAAATTACTTTTAAAATATGATGCAGTGTCATCAAAACTAAGATGTTCTATTTGGCTTTTTAGATTGGAGGGTAAAGCCATATTTCTATTCTTAAAATAATCTTCATCTATTTTACCCCAAACCCACATAGAGTCGATAATGGTACCGTCTAAATCAAAAATTGCAGCTTTAATATTTGTTAGCATTTAATCACCTCTTATATAATTATAGCAGGTCGGAATATGTTAATATACTAGGACTTAAAATTCATTAGGTGGAACTATTTAACAACAGCTACCACAGTTTTTATGTGGTAGCTGTTGCTGTTTGTTTTCGTGTGTCTTAAAAGAATCTGTATGTAAGAAAAGAACAGGTAATTCCTATAAAAGCACCCACAATGACATCTGTAGGGTAATGAACACCTATGTACATTCTAGAAATTCCTACACAACAAGCTAGAGGTATAGTTATAAAACCAAAAATAGGGAAATATAAAGCTATTATAACAGCTAATGAAAATGCACCAGCAGTATGACCTGAGGGGAAGGAGTATTTATCTATACCTATTTTTTTTATATTTAAATTTGGAATATCTATAAAAGGTCTTAATCTATTCACGCTTATTTTAAGAAGCTTACCAATGCCAGTACTTAATGTTATAGAAATCATTGCATTAATAGCCATGACATGAATAATAGTAGTGCTTAACAAAAAAGCTACAGTGCAAAATACAAACATAAAAGGAAAAGAGCCTAGATAAGTCATAGCTGGCATTATAATATCTAGAAACCTACACTTCCAAGAATTATTTATAATTCTAAGTATGTTAATGTCTCTATGGCTTATATATTCAAATAATGCTTTCATATAAACCTCCCTTGAACAGTAAATTATTTTTTCGATTACTTAATATTGTATCATATTTAGCACAAATTTACATTGTTAGATATTGTTTAAAATTATCTTTATGATATGATTTAACTAGGTTTTTTAAAATTTCATTATAGTAGGTAATCAAAATAATCAATCCTAAAGTGTATTTTCAATGCCATAATATTGGAATTTTTTTAAAAATAAGCAATAAAATAAAATTATGTTGCTTATTTTGTAAAAAAGTAGTTATTTTATACCTAAATCATGAAAAATTTACAATAAAAAAAGAGTTGTCGTTAAACAACTCTTTTTGGTCGGGGTGACAGGGATTGAACCTGCGACCTCATGGTCCCAAACCACGCGCGCTCCCAGCTGCGCTACACCCCGACGACTTCTTTATTATATAATAGGCAGGTATAAATGTCAATAGTATTTATAGGTATTTTTCCAAATACAATAAATATAGGATTTTTATATTATAAATTTCCATATAAACAACTTAATATTGTAATGCAGAGGATAATTATGAAAAATAACATTAAAATATATTTTAGTTTATACTTGATAATATATAAGTTATAATTTTAAAAGAAAAGAGCATTTTTTCGTATAATATTAAAGTTTACGAAAAACTGCTCTTTAGTTATTATTATTTTTTAGCATCCTTTTCTTTATCACCAACACCTCTAGTAGGAACAGTAGACATTACGAAACCCACCAGTATAGAAACTAGGGCAGGAGCGACTATGTTGATATACACTATATATTGGGTTTTGTATAAAACTAGAGCAGTAAGAGAAGTGACAAGTGCACTAGCTACAAAAATAATGATTACAAATTTTGCGAAAGAACTCATGAATTTTTCATATAATCTATGGCGTGTTGGTCCACTTATGACACTTCTAAATAGAAAATACGAAGAAAAAATTATTACAATATCTACTATAGCCGAAACAAGAAAATTTTTCATAAGAATACCTCCAAAACAATTTATCATGTTTAGTGTTACCCAAAACTAATACTTTTACACAATATATTTATAAAAATTTAAACTAAATTATATAATATAAGTATTCACATAAATAGATTAGTTTAGTAGTGTTAAATTATGTAATTTTTAAATTTGGAAAATAAAATAATGGAACTAAAATTCAACACAAATAGATATGATATAATATATTGTAAAATAGTTATATAAAAGCTTTTATTGGAGGAAAGTATGATATATGAAAAAAGTAATCTGAAAATAATTAGTGATTTCGAAATAAAGGAAATAAAAAGGGAAAACTGGCATTCGGATCACTTGTCTTCTATGATAAAGCAGGAG
>Ga0105047_10016708_pt1 | contig 11493 bp, 9 predicted proteins | sample MAT04_FD_78384 | JGI IMG/M metagenome (GOLD analysis project Ga0105047, IMG submission 78384) | Freshwater microbial communities from Lake Fryxell liftoff mats and glacier meltwater in Antarctica - MAT-04 (megahit assembly) | ecosystem: Environmental > Aquatic > Freshwater > Ice > Liftoff... | reverse complement strand
TCGGCCAAGCGGGTCAGGCGCTCCGCGCGCTGGTGCAAGGTCTGGATGGTGCGATCGGTGGGATCGATCTGCTTGGCGCGCTCGAGGACCTTCGACGCCCGCGCGGGCTCGCCGCGCTTGAGCAGCACCTCACCCAGCCAGCGGAACGGCTCCTTGCGGGTGCTGGCGACCCGAGCCGCCTTGAGCAGCGTGACCTGCGCTTCGTTCAGCCGACCGGCGGCGAAGTCCGCGCGCGCCGAGAGCACCAAGAGCTCCGGATCGTCGGGGCGGCTGGCGAGCGCGGCGCCGGTGATCTCGAGCACCTCGTCGAGGCGGTTGCCCTCCAGCAGGTCGGCGCTGAGCCGTGCGGCGTCCTCGGAGGCTGGCGTACTGCGAAAACGCAAGAGACGTGAATCGAGGTCGGGTCCCGGCACGGCGGGCATCCTATCAAGCCCCCCTCCCTCCCGAGGGAAAAAGGGCATCCGCGGGAAAAGTCAGCGCGCGGTCCACGCATCGAGCGCGTCGATGCCCAGCCGCGCGAGGCGGGGCTGCCAGTCGCGTTCGAACGTTCGGTCGAGGCATGCGGCGTATTCGGGTGGATCCATCAACCCCCAGCGGATCGCCTCAGGCGGCAGCGCGCTCGGCGCCTGCCCCGAGAACGCCGGCGCATACGATCGGCGGATGGAGGCGAATGCGCTGGGCAGCCGCCGCCGGACCAGCGCGGCGCGCTCTGGCGCCTGCTCGAGCATCCAGGTCAACAGCGCCCAGCCAAAATCCCGGTGCCGCACCTCGTCGAGCAAGATGCGATCGAGCGCCGCCCGCGCGACCGGCTCCTCACAGCGCTCGCGCAGCGACCGAAAGAGGGGCACGGCCACGGTCTCGCCGAGGCAGAAGATCTCGAGCGCGAAGAGCACGATGTCGTCCTCGATCTGCGCACCGGGCGTCGCGCTGAACGTGAGCGAGGCCCGATCGATCCGCGGCATCTCCGTGCCCGCCGCCGCTTGGTACACGGCCATGCTGAGCTCCGCGTGATCCAGCTCGTCCTGCGCGATGCGCAGACCCTCGGCGATCAGATCGGGTGAGACCGCTGCCTGGGTCATCCAGAGCGTCAACGTCTGGGTGATGGCGCTCGAGCGGTACTCGGCCTCGACCCGCCGCAGCCACTCATCCTGCACGAAGGAGAGCGCGCTCAACGCTTGCTGCTCAACGCTTGCTGGTGGTGGCCGGCGGAGGCGGCGGATTGCACGTCGGCCGCGGGCTGACCTCGAACATCCCGGCAACGCACCGCAGCTCGATCCATCCGCTGTCACAAGGGTCCGTCGATCCGTAGTGACAGACGAGATCAGCTTCGCAGCCTTGCCCGATCTCCGGCGGACCGTTGGGGGGACACGCGCTCACCATCGGCGGAGGGTTGCCTGGCCCGATGATGGGCCGCGGGCTCTCCACGACGGTGGCTGGAGGCTCGATGCCCGGAGGGTTCATCGTGTGGGTGGGCTCCTCCGACCCGGGGCTGCTGGAACCACACGCCACGAGTGAGGCGGACGCGGCGACCGTGAGTACGAACGGAGAGCGAGGGCGCAGGCGCATGGGCGGATCCGAACACGGGCCCGGTACCGAGCGCAAGCGGCTCACTCGATCGACTCGATCACCCATTCGCGGCGCTTGCCGCCTGGCTGCGCGAACTCGAAGACGTCGCCGGCCTCCTTGCCCATCAAGAGGCGACCGACTGGCGAGCTCGGGGTGATCACCATGACCCGGTGGTTCGCGATCGACAGCTCGGTGCCCGCGCCCCACGCGATCACGTAGAGCCAGCGCGCTTCGCTCTCGCCTTCGACCTCGGCCTTCACCAGCGCACCTGCGCCCAGCGGGCGACCCTGGTACGAGGGCGGCTCGAACGCCTCGAGGCGCCCGAGCGCGTCGGCGAGCTCTTCGGTGCGCATCGCCTGACCCCGCGCGATGTAGCTCTGCTCCGTAGCGCGCATGTCCTTGCTGCCTTCGGAGCGGTTGTCCTCGTGGGTGACCGCACTCGCCGTGTCGCGGGCGAGCTCCGCCATCTTGCCCACCTGAACGCGCAGGTGCTCGAGGAGCGCCTGATGCACGGTGGCCTTGGTCGGACTGGGCACTGCTCGGGGAGCCATCGCACGAGGCTTACCATTCCTGGGGCGCGCGCCCCCCTTTCGCGGAGGCCTTGGTCGCGTCTATCCTTCGGGCCATGAACCGCACCCTCCTCGCTTCCTTGATCGCGCTCTCCCTCCCGCTGGCTGGCTGCCCCGATTCGATGACCGCAGCAGACACCGGCGTCGACGCGCCGGGCACCGTCGACGCGGGCGTCGATGCGCCGCCGCCGGAGATGGACACCGGCGTCGATGCGCCCGTGATGATGACCGACGCGGCCGCAGGACGGGACGGCTCGCTGCTCCCTCCGCTCGATGCACCGTCGCCGTTCGGCGACACGGGCACCACCGGCGATCCGGTGTGGGTCGAGCTCGACGTGCGCACCGATGGCACCACCTGCCCTGCGCTCGACGCCTGTGGCGGCGATGAGGTCGGTACCTGGGACGTGACCGGTGGGTGCTTTGAGGTGCCGGGCGCGGACATGCTCGCCGCCTGCCCCGGCGCCACGTTCGAGGCCGTCGGCCGCGCGCGGGGTCGGGTGACGTTCTCCGGCGCATTCGCGGTGCGCGTGGCCCAGAGCGAGGTCACCGCCAACATCTTCGTCCCCACCGTGTGCGCGAGTTTCCTCGGGGGCTGCAGCGGCATAGAAGAGCGGATTCAGGGCCAGCTCCCCGACTCCGCGTGCATCGCCGTGAGCGACGGATGCGAGTGCGAAGGACGCATCGTCTACGAGATCGACGACATGGACGCGTACACCACCATGGACGGCCAGATCATCTCGGCCATGGGTGGACGCCGCTGGGACTACTGCATCGCCGACGGTACGCTCCGCTACCAGGACGTCACCGACGGCGGGGGCGAGCGGGAGCCCGGGATCATCGAGCTCGGCATGCCCTGACGCCCGCCCAGGGCGGCAATGACGGATGCAGTGCATCCAGGGTCCGCATCGTCGCCCCACCTGACGCTTGATTGGTGCGATGATGCCCGCCGTGGAGCGTCGAAGTCCTTCGTCAGTGGATTCCCCGGCCTTCTCCTTCCTGCCCAAAGGGGGCGCGACCGGTGCGTTGGTGCGCTCCATCGACTGGAGCGCCACCTCATTGGGCCCACCCGAGATGTGGTCGCCCGCGCTCAAGATGACGCTGGGGATCGTCTTTCACTCGCGTCATCCGATGATCGTCTGGTGGGGCCACGAGCTCATCCAGTTTTACAACGACGCATACATGCCGAGCCTGGGCGGCCCGGACGGCAGGCATCCCCGTGCGATGGGTCAGCGGGGTAAGGAGTGTTGGCCGGAGGTCTGGGCGGTCATCTCGCCGCAGATCTCGGACGTGATGGAACAAGGCATCCCGAGCTGGAACGAGGACCAGCTCGTCCCCATCCACCGGAATGGGAAGCTCGAGGACGTCTACTGGACCTACGGGTACTCGCCTATCTACGAGCTTGATGGATCGATCGGCGGGACTTTGGTCGTCTGCCAGGAGACCACGCTGGCGGTGGCCAATCGGCGCGCGCTCGAAGAAGCCCACCGGCAGACCGCGATCGCCCGAGCTCGGCTCGAGGATCTGATCCAGCGAGCCCCCGCCTTCGTGTGCACCCTCGATGGTCCGGAGCACGTCTTTTACACCGCCAACCCGCCGTACCAAGCGCTCATCGGTCGCCGCGACGTGATCGGCAAACCATTGCTCGAAGCGCTCCCCGAAGTGGCAGAGCAGGGGTTCATCGAGCTTCTCGACCGCGTCTATCGCACGGGCGAGCCGTTCGTGGGCAACGAGATCCGGGTCGACCTCGATCGATGCGGCGATGGCGTGCTCGAGGAGATCTACGTCAACTTCGTTTACCAACCGAGAAGCGACGGGACGGGGGCCGTCGAGGGTATCGACGTGTTCGGCTTCGAGGTGACCGAGCAGGTGCGCGCGCGGAAGGCGGCGTTGGCAGCGATCGAGGAGAGCCGCCAGTTCGCCGAAGCCATCCCGCAACAGGTGTGGAGCGCCACCCCCGACGGTGCGCTCGACTTCGTGAACGAGCGGGTGACGGACTACTTTCAGACCTCGCGCGAGAAGATCCTCGGGGGTGGCTGGCTCGGCGTGATCCACCCCGACGACACGGCGCAGGTGGTCGCGTCATGGACCCACTCACTGGCGACCGGCACGCCCTACGAGGTCGAGTTTCGTCTGCGCCGGTCCGACGGATTGCACCGCTGGCACCTCGGCCGCGCGATGCCGGTGCGCGACACCACAGGACGCATCTACAAGTGGTTCGGGACCAACACCGACATCCACGAGGCCAAGTCGATCCGCGAGGAGCTGGCGCGCCGAACGGAGTTCGAGCAGCATCTGGTGGGCATCGTCAGCCACGATCTGCGGAATCCCCTGAACGCGATCTTGCTCGGCGCGCAGACCCTCGCGATGCTCGAGGAGCTCGACCCTCGCTCGGCCAAGGTGGCCATGCGAATGCAGTCGGCCGCGGAGCGCGGCGCGCGGATGATCCGCGATCTCTTGGACTTCACCCAAGCGCGCCTGGGCGGCGGACTCCCCATCAAACGGAGCGGCATCGACGTGCACCAGGTCACCTCGACGGTGCTCGACGAGATCCGTGCCGCCCATCCCGAGCGCGAGCTGGTGATGGAGCACGAGGGCGATGGCGGCGGCGAGTGGGACGGAGATCGCATCGCCCAGGCGATAGCGAACCTGGTGAGCAACGCGATCCACCATGGCGACGAGGGTCAGCCCGTTCGGATCCGGAGCAAGGGTACCGACGATCACGTGGTGATCGACGTACACAACCACGGGCCGGTGATCCCGACCGAGGCCCTCGCCACCCTCTTCGAGCCGCTCAAGCGTGGTGCGGACCAGCTCGTGGGTGCACGCCGCTCGATCGGCCTCGGCCTCTACATCGTGAACGAGATCGCTAAGCGCCACGACGGCACGATCGAGCTCCGCTCGAGCGCGGAAGCGGGCACCACGTTCACCCTCCGGCTCCCCCGCCAGCCACGCCCAGAGAGCTGACCTCGCGGCTCAGTCGGCCGGAGGCTCGAGCGCGAGCAGCGCCCGGACGGCGTCGAAGCGCTCGTTGGGGACGGTGATCGTCAAGCTGTAGTGCGCGATGTGCCAGCGGCCATCCCGAAGGAGCAGCACCCCGGTGCCTCGCGCGGGACCGAGGTTCACCGTCTCGAGATCCTCATCGAAGTACGCGACCTCACCCTCGGTGCGGACCGCGCGGCGGACCGAGCGCATCACCCAGCCCCGGCCTTCGGAGAACGGTCGGTGCGCGTAGACTCGAAACGCGCCCACGTCCCAGCGCTCGGTCGCGTCGGTGCCCATGAAGACGCCTCCCTCGGCGAAGTGCCCGAAGTAGCGCGCCTCGTCCGATGCGGCGGCCGCCGCGTGCCAGTCATCGAGCACCGCGGCGATGGCCGCCTGCTCCGTCGCCATCGCCTCCGGGGTCATCGACGCACTGTGCGCAGCGCCGCACGACAACAGCAAGAGGGACTGCAAGAGGCACAGCAAGAGGGAAGCGCCGCGTGACAGATGTGTCATCGCCACACGGTAACGGACGGGCTGGGCCATGCGCCAACGCCGCGAAAAGCGTGCGGGATCGCAGGACCACCGGCCACGGCGACGTGCGAGACTCGCGGCAATTCCTCATGATCGACAGCGCGCCTTACCGCCCGAAGCACCCCGTCCGCATCATCAGCGTCGCCGCGCTCTTCGATGGACACGACGCCGCCATCAACGTGATGCGCCGAGTCCTTCAAGCGAGCGGCGCGGAGGTGATCCACCTCGGACACAACCGAAGCGTCGAGGAGGTCGCCAACGCTGCGGTGCAAGAGGACGCGCAAGGCATCGCCCTCACGAGCTACCAGGGCGGACACATGGAGTACTTCACGTACCTCCGTGAGCGGCTCGACGCGCTCGGCGCCAAGCACACCCGGATCTTCGGCGGCGGCGGCGGCGTGATCGTGCAAAGCGAGATCGACGAGCTGCACAGGCGAGGCATCGATCGGGTTTTCTCCCCGGAGGACGGCCGCAACCTGGGCCTTCAAGGGATGATCTCCCTGGTGATGAAGGGCTGCGACTTCGCGCTCGATGCGCCGATCGAGCCGACCCCGAACGTCAGCCCGTGGATGTCGCTGGCGCGGCAGATAACGATGCTCGAGAACGGCGAGAGCGCGCCAGCGACCGAGGGTCGCAAAGTCCCTGTCGTCGGGCTCACGGGCACAGGCGGCGCGGGCAAGAGCAGCCTCACCGATGAGCTGGTGCGCCGCTTCGCGACCGACAACCCCGGCAAGAAGATCGGGATCCTCTGCATCGATCCCACCAAGAAGTCCTCGGGCGGTGCGCTGCTCGGCGATCGCATCCGGATGAACGCCCTGAAGCTGCCGGGCGTCTTCATGCGCTCGCTCGCGACCCGCAGCTCACGCAGCGAGGTCTCGACCGAGGCCAAGAGCGTCATCGAGCTGCTGAAGGGCGCCGACTTCGATCTCGTCCTGGTGGAGACTGCAGGCATCGGGCAGGGCGATAGCGAGATCACGGCGCTCGCGGATCTCACCGTGTACGTGATGACCGCCGAGTACGGGGCCCAGAGCCAGCTCGAAAAGATCGAGATGCTCGATCACGCCGACGTCGTGGTGATCAACAAGTTCACCCGTAGGGGCAGCGAGGACGCGCTGCGCGACGTGCGCCGGGTGCTCGCCCGACAGAAGCGCTTCGCGGGACAGAAGCTCGAGCAGCTCCCAGTCTTCGGCACCAGCGCCGCGCACTTCAACGACACGGGCGTGAACGCGCTCGCCGCCAGCCTCACGGCGTTGATGAACGAGCGCTTCGACGCACACCTCTCCAGCAGCCACGACGCGGGCGCAGTGCGGGCGAGCGACGCCGCCCAGGCCATCATCCCGGGCGGTCGCGAGCGCTACCTCAGCGAGATCTCCGGCGCCGTCCGCGAGCACCACCGCTGGGCCCGCGAGCAGGCGAATCTCGCCGACGATGTGGAGGCGCTGGAGCGCGCCATCTCCATCGTCGAGCCGACCACGAAGCTCGCGCCCTTCACCCTCGCGGGCAGCCTGAGCGGGCGAGCCTCGGATCTAGGCAAGGAGCACGACGCCATCCTCGATCGGCTGGACGGTGACTGCCGGAAAGTGCTCGCCGACTGGGCGCGCTGGACCGCCTCCTACGAAGGACCGAACTTCGACTACCAGGTTCGGGGCAAGACGCTCTCGGTCGCCAACTACCGAGAGACGTTGTCCGAGCTTCAGCTCCGCAAGGTCGCGCGGCCTCGCTACCGGGGCGCGGGAGATCGCTTGTACTGGCGACTGACCGAGAACGTCCCCGGCGAGTTCCCCTTCACCGCGGGCACGTTCCCCTTCAAGCGCACCGGCGAAGATCCGACTCGCATGTTCGCAGGCGAGGGCCCCGCGGCGCGGACCAACGCGCGCTTTCACCTGGTCGCCGACGATCAGCCGGCCGCGCGCCTCTCCACCGCGTTCGACTCGATCACCCTCTATGGCGAAGACCCGGCGCCCCGGCCCGACATCTACGGCAAGATCGGCGAGAGCGGCGTCAGTGTCTTCACGGTCGAAGAGGCCGAGCAGCTCTATGCCGGCTTCGATCTCTGCGCGCCCAGCACCTCGGTCTCGATGACCATCAACGGGCCGGCACCGACCGTGCTCGCGTTCTTCATGAACACCGCGATTCGGCAGCAGGCCCGGCGCTTTCTTCGTGTCGCAGGGCGCCTCGAGATCACCGAAGCGCAAGACCTTCAGCCGGACGCGCTGCGCGGCAGCGACTGGGCGCAGGTCCGCGCGCTCCTCACCGACGAAGAGTGGCAGTCGATCCGCGCCCGCACGTTCGAACAGGTCCGCGGCACCGTGCAGGCCGACATCCTCAAGGAGGACCAGGGCCAAAACACCTGCATCTTCTCCACCGAGTTCTCCCTGCGCCTGATGGGCGATGTTCAGCAGTTCTTCATCGATCAGAGGGTGCGGAACTTCTACTCGGTGTCGATCAGCGGCTACCACATTGCCGAAGCGGGCGCGAATCCCATCCATCAGCTCGCGTTCACCCTCGCGAACGGGTTCACCTACGTCGAGTACTACCGAGCGCGCGGCATGAGCGTGGACGCGTTCGCCCCGAACCTGTCGTTCTTCTTCTCGAATGGCATGGATCCCGAATACACGGTGATAGGAAGGGTCGCGCGCCGGATCTGGGCCATCGCGCTCGAGCGCATCTACGGCGCGAGCGAGCGGGCGCAGATGTTGAAGTACCACATCCAAACGAGCGGCCGTTCGCTGCACGCGATGGAGATCGACTTCAACGACATCCGCACCACGCTGCAGGCATTGCTGGCGACGTTCGACAACGCCCAGAGCCTGCACACGAACGCCTACGACGAGGCGATCACCACCCCGACCACCGAGAGCGTGCGGCGGGCCATGGCGATTCAGCTGATCATCAACCGTGAGTTCGGCCTGGTGAACTGCGAGAACGCGACGCAGGGCGCCTTCATCGTCGAGGAGCTCACGGACATGGTCGAGGAGGCCGTGCTGAAGGAGTTCGACCGACTCACCGATCGCGGCGGCGTGCTGGGCGCGATGGAGCGCCAATACCAGCGTGGTGCGATTCAGGACGACTCGATCAAGTACGAGCGCCTCAAGCACTCGGGCGAACTGCCGCTCATCGGGGTGAACACGTTCCTCGCCAAGGACGGCGGCAAGGGCTCGATCCCCAAGGACGTCGAGCTCTCGCGCGCCACCACGGAAGAAAAGGAAGGCTGCATCGCACGCCTCGTGGCCTTTCAGGCGGGGCATGCCGAGGACGCCCCTCGGGTGCTCGCGCGCCTGCATCAGGCCTGCCTGAGGAGCGAGAACACCTTCCGGGCGCTGCTCGATGCGACGGAACACTGCTCGCTGGGCCAGATCACCCGCACCCTCTACGAGGTCGGCGGCGAGTACCGCCGCAACCTCTGAGTCCCATGGGCGCACCCATCCTGCGTGGCGATCTCTACTGGATCGCGAGCCGGAGCGACGCGGGCTATTTCCATCCTCACGTCGTGGTGCAGGAGGACGTGTTCAATCGCTCACGCATCGACACCGTCGTGGTCTGCGCCCTGACGTCGAACCTACATCGCGCCCATGAGCCGGGGAACGTGTTGCTGGAGGTGGGCGAGGGGGGCCTCGAGAGGCAGAGCGTCGTCGTCGTCTCGCAGATCGACTCGGTGCTCAAGTCGTCGCTCGGGGAGCGCATCGGCGCCGTCTCGCCCGAGCGCGTCGAACAGATCCTCGACGGCTTGCGCTTCCAGCAGCGTTCGTTCTTCGGACACGACTGATTCCTCGACATCGAGTGGGGCCTCGGCATCGTGGTGCGCTCGCAAGGCGACCGGATGCAGATGCAGTTCCAGGATGGTCAGCAGCGCACGTTCAAGCAGGGCTACTACCACTTCTTGGAAACGGTCGATCGACAGCTCGACGTGACCCTGGGCATCGTCCGTGTCGCCCCGCCCGATGGGGTTCGTCTACGAACGGCTCTGCGCGATGGTCCGCACGGTGAACGACGGCCTGATCGCGGCCAAGCTGGCGCCGCACGATCTGCTCGACGTCGCCGAGTTCATGACGAGGAGGCGGCAAAGCGCGATGCGCCCGGCCTCGGCGCCGGCTCCCCCAGCTCGTCGTCCGGTCAAAGCGGCGCGCGAGCTCGTCACGAGACAGGCCGAACCGAGTGACGAGCTCCTTGAGAAACCAGCCCTCCTCGAGCGCGCTCGTCGTGTCGCTCGCGCGCAAGACCCGCTCGAGCAAGAGCGCGTCGAGCTCCCCGAGATCCCACGTCGTGGCGCGCACCACGTCGCGTCCGAGGCGTCGCAGCGCACGCACACGTTTGTAGCCGTCGACGACGACCGCGCTCTCGCCGTCGCGCACCACCACGATTGGTGTCTGCTGACCGGCCGCATCCAGCGAGCCCACCAGCCGACGCTCGCGATCAGCGCTCCGCGTCCGCAGCTCTTGGTAGCGAAGATCCAGTTGGGCAATCTCGAGGTCCACGACGCCGAAGCCTGCGGTTGGGTCTTACCGAGGGCCGTCTGGTCTTTCGCGACCGACCGGTCATGTCTCTCAGATTCCTACGTCCTTTGCCACTTGAAACCTCGACGGGTCTTTCGCGGCTCCGACGAGGACTCGGCCGAATACCGCAAGGACTCAGCGCCTTGCACCCCGAACTCGTCTTTCGCGAGGTCCCAGGGCAGTTGGTCCAGCGGCGGCGGCAAGCGTGGGCGCGGTGGTGCTCGCGGAGACACAGCACCAGTCACCGGAGCGCTCGGACGCAGCGATGCGGCGCCCACCAACGGTGACGACGGAGCCATCGGCGTCGCGTCCCGCGCTTGCGAAGTGATCCGGTACGCGACGCCGTACCCCGGATTCGCCGCGCGCCATTTCGCCTGCGTCTGCTTCCGGCGCGCGACAGTTCGCGGGCGAAGAGCACGCGAACTGTCGCGTCTTCACGCGCAGGTCAGGCCCAAACCACTTCCGACAGAACGAGCACGGCCGCTTCACGGATATCGTCGGCCGTGTGCCCCCCGTCGAGGCGGCGCGCTCCCCGAGCCGCGCTACGCGAGCGCTGGACCATTTCTGGCGAGCGACCCTGGGTCAATTCTCAGAAGCGCCCAAGCCGTGAGCGGCTGGTGGAAGGACCAGCCGAAGCGCGACCGAAGCGCGAAGGGCGCGCGGTACGCGCTGGTCGTCTCCATCGAGACCCCCGGCGTCGAGACAGACATTTGGACGCCGGTCGCCCAGCAAGTCGGGTTGCCAATCACCATCGAGACGTAGGTCCGGCGGGGCGTCGCGTTCGGAGTCGTCCGAGCGCAGCGGGGGCCCGTGGCCGCGCCAGCGACCGCGTCAGGGATTCGCGCCTGGCGCCCTGAACAACCGTTGAGGAGGCACCCGCTTTAGAACAGGATGGCGCTGCTTGGAGCCTAATACCTATGCTATCCGTGAGTACCGCCCATGATGGAGCCCTGATGCCCGACGAGGTGCTGACCATCAAGGAGGTCGCCGCGCTGCTCAAGCTCGCGGAGAAGACCGTGTACGCGATGGCGAACGGGGGAGAGATTCCAGCGTTCAAGATACGAGGGCAGTGGCGCATCAAGCGGACCGAGCTCGACCAGTGGCTCGACGCGCAGCCGCGTGGTCGTGGCGATGAGGGGGAGCACGATGGCGAAGCCTGAGAACGGAACGAAGAAGCGCGGCCGACCCGCGAAAGCCGAGCCCACCGTGCGCGAATCCGCGCCACCGAGCGCGAACGGCAGTGCCGCCGAGCAGTCGAGCGCGATGCTCGGCTTCGAGGCGAAGCTCTGGCAGGCCGCCGACAAGCTCCGCAACAACATGGACGCGGCCGAGTACAAGCACGTCGTCCTCGG
>Ga0105047_10016706_pt1 | contig 11493 bp, 6 predicted proteins | sample MAT04_FD_78384 | JGI IMG/M metagenome (GOLD analysis project Ga0105047, IMG submission 78384) | Freshwater microbial communities from Lake Fryxell liftoff mats and glacier meltwater in Antarctica - MAT-04 (megahit assembly) | ecosystem: Environmental > Aquatic > Freshwater > Ice > Liftoff... | reverse complement strand
GGTGTGGGCCGGGACGTGGCGTGAGAAAGCCGCGGATATGCTCCGGGCCGATTTGGGAGCCGTCGGCGTCGAGTACAGCACCGAAGGGCCGAATGGGTTGGAGTACGCCGACTTCCACGCACTTCGGCATTCGTACCTGACGCTTGGCGGACGGTCGGGGATCGACCTGAGGACGCTCCAGGAACTCGCCGGGCACTCGACGCCACTGCTGACCGCACGCTACATGCACGTTCGGTTACGGGATGCGGCCGGGGCCGTGGAGAAGTTGCCGAACCTCGTGCCGCCGACCGACTCGGCGGAAATCCCCCTTCGCATGACTGGCACCGGGGGGGGCAATACGGACAACCTTGTCCGTTTGGGCGTAGTGCCGGGCGTAGTGACTGGGGGCGCGGAAGGGCATCAATCGGCATCATCTTGCAATCTTCGGGTTGTTGGAGTGATTCCGGACGATGCGCCGCAAACCCTGGGAATGACAGGAGCCGGCGCTTCACAGCACCGGCTCGCATCGATTCGCACCGAGTGGGCAGTCCCGGGGTTGAACCGGGGACCTAGCGATTTTCAGTCGCTCGCTCTACCAACTGAGCTAACTGCCCCAACTTATGTGTTTATAAAACTCGTTCCCCACATCGTCAACAGCTTCAGATGCGTTTCACCCGCCACCCATCGCAGGGTTGAACTGTCTTGCGATTCGGATCATCACGCCCATCACCCAAGACAACACCGACGCTACCACAATCGTCCGGATCGTTCCGGCATGAAACAAGAACGCCAGAAGATCCCAGCACCAAACCCGTTTCGGCTTTTTCGGACGGTCCTCACGTGCCAGTAGTCGCAGTTCCGATTCCCGTGGTTTCACCACCTCGTCCGGGATGCGATCGACCAACTTCACTTCTGCCTCGTGAACGCCATAGCCCGTTGTTTCTTCGTCGTCCTCAGCACACCACACGCGACCGCGTTCGAGAGCCGAGTCCGGCGTTGGGCGACGTACCAGGGGTGGTTGCACCACCATCGCTTGTTCTGACTCCGCTTGCTTCTCCACGACCACTGCTTTGACACGCTTCTTCAGAGGCGCTGGTTCGTCCTCGAACCGCACTTCGTAACCTGAGAGCTCCCCTTCCGGCGTATCAAGTGGTGTCAACTCACCAGGCTGCGATCGCCTCGGTTTCTGAATCACAGGTTCGTCCCGGTCTCGGATTTCCACAACAGCTCGCTTCTTGTCTCGCTTCGAGGGCCCCAATCCCTTGGTGAAGCGGAGCACGAACGCGAGGCGGCCGAGTAGTCGTGCGTACAGCAGAGTCATGACCACTACGATGGGCGGTCCCAGGAGTAAGAGTAGCCAGTCACCTTCTGTCAGGAACGCCCACTGAAACGCGACTCCGAACACGAGCACCACGACAACCGTGAAGCAGAAGAATTCGAACACGACCTTCGGTTTCTGGGCAAGCCGCACAAACACGTCTGGAACCAACGGCATCCACACGGAACTGGCACTTAGCGAGGACAACTGACTGATCGGGTAACAGATCCACAACACCACGAGCGGTGCCAGGAGTTTCATCCAACTGGACTCGAGTCCCGCAGTCATGGCTCGGCCAAGAAAGCACGCCGGCCCCAGCCACAGCCCGATGAGCCAACCGAGGTACCAGAACTTCCAGAAATTGTCCGTGACTGATTCGCGAGTCCACGCGATCTGCTTCGCTCCCGAAGCTGTATCTTCCAAGGTCGTGAGGTAGGCGTCGCACAGGTACAGCAGAAAGATGAATCCGAAGATTACCGCGCCCACTAACGCTGGCATGAAAATCAGGGGACGTAGATCCATGACAGGTGTTAGGTCGGATTGATGGGGAGGTCAGCACATGCGATAGCCGGGGAAAAGACGTTCGTGTGGCGGGGCGGTTTCACACGAAGTTTGAGAATCACGCAATATGAGCCGCCTCCGAGAGGAGTGGTGGTTTCCCCATTCTCGTGCGGAGTTTGTTCACGCTCGAGAGTACGCCTCGTCGTGTCAGCAACCATCGCTCAGCCCGATGTTTGCCAGGAAAATCCACAAGCATCACACCCATAAGGATCGTGAGGATACCCTGCCCTGGAACTCCCGGCAGCGACATCACCACACCGAGAGCAATCAGCAGCACGCCGAAGCAGTTCCGGATGATGGCCAGCAGAACACGCACCACGGGGTGACGCGCGATTGGCCCACGTGCTGCGGGGTTTACGAAGTAGTCGGCCGGGACTTGAGACAGCACATACCCAACAACGACGATACTGACGATGGCCGACGTGACTGCGAGGGCCACCGTGGCGACCGCGACGTGCCATGCGGTCCAACCCGGCGGGAGCAAAGATTGAAGCCACTCGGGCATGATCGTTCCCCCTCACGTAACTTCGCGTCAACCGTATTCTATCCGGTCCGGGGGGTGTAGCATGTCATGGCCTACTGCACGCAAGACGAGTTCAGCGACTTCTTGGGGTCCTGCCAAGAAGTGAGCGGAATATGGCAAAAGAGCAGTCCAAATTGAAACTTGGGAGGGGAACGGCTTTTGTCAAAACCCAGCTGAAGAGATTGAACCACATAGTCATCGGAGCCTGCGATGCTCCAACATCGCCTGGCAAGTGGACCCGTGTTTGAACGGCATAAGGAGACGTCGCGGCGGGGCCCCTTCCCTGGGGTGTCGGTTTGAGTCCCGCCCGCCGCGTGCCCGCCCATCTTCAGCCCGTCCCTGGGCCCCAAGCGTGCTCCCGCTCAGGTCGTGTCTTCTTGGGAAATCAGTTCGCCAACCGAAAGCTATCCTGCATGGCGTCCCACAGTCGTACTGGGTTGAGGGGTTTCGGGAACCACGCGTCGAACCCGTCCGGACCCTCGGGCACGCTCATATCGCGTGGGTTGGTGCTGCTGACCGAGAACACACGCAGGCCAGCCAGGCGCTGGTCAGCCCGGATTCGCCGAAGTGTCTCCGGCCCGTCGCAGCGGGGCATTGCCATGTCCATGATGACCACGTCGGGACGGTTCCCCGCAGTGAGGTAGGCCAGTGCGTCTTCCCCGTCGGCCGCGGTCGCGCACTCGCACCCGTTGAAGCCCAGCAGTCCGGCCAGCAACTCCCGCTCGTTGGCGTCATCCTCCACGATCAGCGCGGTGCGCGGCGTTGGGGGCGTCGGAGGCTTCTTCTCAAGTGCTTCTATCGCCTGGAGCGCCGTTTGCAGGGTGCGGTCCGCCTCTGCAGATCGGCCCGCGTCCCACTGCTTGCGTGCCAGGTGTACCGCCAGGGTGACTTTGCTCAGGGCGTTCGCGAGCGCGTGCTCGGCTTTCTTCGACTGGGATGGCCGGGGGGACCGTGGCGTGGCGATCGCCGCGGTCGTCGGGACGATCTCGTCACGAAGAACCTTGATCTCAGGGGGCGCCTCGATCCCCACCTTTGCGGTGGCCCCAGCTACTCGGAGGAGGTGAACGGTGATGCCGAGACTTGGGAACGCGATCTTCTCATTCGGACGGCGGGTGACGACCAGCATGGTCGGGGTCTCCTTACCCAGTGATTTGAGGTGGTCCGCACCTCGATTGCTTGTTGATGTGAAAATGGTAATGACGTGTCCTGGCCTCAGTCAACAACCGAGTTGAAATATTTTCAAACTTTGAATTCCGATGTTACCTCTGGCTTGTTGGGCCATCGTGTGATGGAGTTCCGGGCGATCCGCTCGCCTGAAACGCGGCTAAAACTCGTGACAATTCACTCGGATCGAAGGGTTTGGTCAGGTGGGCGTTGAACCCGGCTGCGGTTGTGGCGACGCGATCTTCAGTCCGGCCGTACCCGGTCATGGCGATCAGGTATGGTGGCCGCCCCGGGCGACTACGAATCCGTCGGGCGACCTCGAACCCGTCCATTCCCGGAAGCCCGATGTCCAGGAGAACGGCGTCGAACCCCCCGTCAAGTTCGGCCAGGCCCGCAGGCCCGTCTGCTGCGGCAAGGATCGCGTGTCCGTCCAGTTCCAGCAGGCTGACCAGTGCAGTGCGGATGTCGGCGTCATCCTCGATGACCAGGATGCGGAGTGTCATCGCGGTGGGGGCTGAAGCAACCACAGTCGGTGTGGTCACGGGCTGGCTGACGCTAATCAGCGCGAGCCGGATGACGAACTCGCACCCCGTCCCCGGTCCGCCACTGCGGCCTTCGACCGTTCCCCCGTGTAACTCGACAATGGACCGGACCAGTGTCAACCCAACGCCGATCCCGCCACCCGAACGGTCGAGAGTCTCGTCGGCCTGCACGAACGGCTCAAAGACCCGCCCGAGCATCTCGGCCGACAGCCCCACTCCGGTGTCCCGCACGCGGATCACCGCACGCCCGTCCTCGCGGCCCAGCGTATACCAGACGCTACCGCCGGCCGGGGTGTACTTGGCAGCGTTTCGCAGCAGATTCACTTGAACCTGTTGGAGCCGATCTGGGTCGCCGTCGACCAGAAGCGGGCCGTCCGGCCCCTGGTGTGTGAGTGCCACTCGCGCGTCGACAAACCAGGGGCGGGCCTCCTCCAACACCCCGGGGACCGTCGTTCCAAGGTCGAGGACTGACCGGCGGAGTTCGACCTTCCCCTGGGTAAACCGGGTGACGTCGAGCAAGTCGTCCACCAGTCTGGCCATGTGCCGGGCTCGCCGACGGATCACACCGAGCCAGTTCACGGTCTCGGGGCAGGCCTCGCCAGCCCGGGCTGCCATCTCGGCGGCGTTCAGGATCGCGGCCAGTGGGTTCCGCAACTCGTGCGAGAGCATCGCCAGGAATCGATCTCGTTGGTTCACCGCCTCGCGAGCGGTCTGTTCCGCCTGTCGGATCAGGGTCACGTCCGTCTTGATTCCGCCAACTCCAATGACCCGGCCGGCCTCGTCCCTCACCGGGAACTTGGTCGCCAGGAACGTATGCGGACCATCGGCCAGTGGGATGACGACCTCGGCCTCGTCCTCTTTACCCTCGCCGATCACCCGGTCGTCCCGGGCGGTCACGAGGTCTGCCACTTCCGGCGAGAACAGGTCGTGGGGCGTCAGCCCGACCGGATCGCGCCCGACGGCCCTGCGGAATGCCTCGTCGGCGACCACGTACCGGCCGGACAGGTCCTTGATGAATACCCAGTTCGGCGAATGGCGGAGGATGCCGGCCAGTTGCTCGTCCTTCCGCCGTGCCTCGGCCTCGACCCGTTTCACTTCCGACAGATCGACCAGGGTCAGCACCACGCCGTCGATCGCCAGCCCGGCCCGATACGGCAGCACCCGGAGCAGGAACCACTGGCCGCGGCGGTCCCGGACCTGTCGCTCAACCGGGTTCGGGTTGTCGATCACGGCCTGGAGATCGGCCAGCAGCCCGGGGTGGTCGAGGGTGTACGTGAAGTGATCGATTCGCCGGCCGATGTCCTGGGGGAGGAGGTTGAACGTCTCGGCGATCTTCGGTGTGAATTTCCGCAGACACAGCCCGCGGTCCAGGAAGATGGTGTGGACCCCGGTGCTGACCAGGAGGTTATCCATGTCTGCTGATAATTGCGTCAACTCCGTGATCTTCTTCTGGAACTCACCGTTGACCGTGTACAGTTCCTCGTTGACCGAGTGCAGCTCCTCGTTCGTGCTTTGCAGTTCCTCGTTCGTGCTCTGCAACTCCTGGTTGGTGGCCTGCAACTCCTCGTTGCTCGTCTCCATCTCTTCGATCATCGCCTGGAGGTTCTCCTTGGTGTGCCGGAGTTCGCTCTCCAGGGCCAGGATCTGCTCCCGGGACGCCTGCTCCAGGTCGATCTCGCGTGGGGCCTCACGTGCCGGGGGCGGGACGCCGGCATCCTCGAGTTGCACGAGAGCGTGCGTCACACCGGCCCGCCGGTTCCGGATCGGTCGGACGAGAACGTTCACCACCCGCTCCCCCTCGGGGGGGTGCAATCGCAGGCCCTTGTAGACCACCTCGGCCAGTTCCTTGAACGCCCGGGGGAGTGCCCCGGAGAGGGCCGTCCTCAGTTCCGGGTCCACGATCTCCAGCAGATGCGTCGTGACCCGCCCGTCACGGTACTTGAGGTACTTGCTGGCCCCGGAGAACGCCTGGACGAGATCGCCCCGTTCGGTGACCAGCAGGCTTGGGGGCATGAACTCATCGAGCAGGGAGTCGTAGGCGGTGCTCAGGTGTGGGTCCGGAACCGTCGCCCGACCCGGTCCGGGCCGGGTCGGGGGGAGGGACGGGGCGCGGAGGTCCGGGACCAGCCGGACGTCCCGCCGCTTCCGGGACACCCGCCACCGCGGATCGACCGACTCGAACTCGTCCCCCACCTCGCCGGTCGTCTCACTCGGCCCCAGGAACAGCACCCCGCCGGTCTTCAGGGCGAAGTGAAACAGGGACAGGACCCGCTTCTGGGCGGCCTGCTGGAAGTAGATCAGCATGTTCCGACAACTGACCAGGTCGAGGCGGGTGAACGGGGCGTCCTTGATCACGTTGTGCTGAGCGAACACCACCATCTTCCGCAGTTCGGCGGACACCTGAAACCCACCGGCCACCCGGTTGAAGAATCGGTTCACCCGCTCGTGGCTCACGCTCTCGACCGCCGCCGCCGGGTAAAGGCCGATGCCGGCGGTGTCCAGGGAGGCCCGGTGGGCGTCCGTGGCAAAGATCTTCACCGGAATCGGCCGCTGGATCGCGTCGAGCGCTTCCCGGACGAGCATGGCAATGGAGTACGCCTCCTCCCCTGTCGCGCACCCGGCCACCCACACCCGAAATTCGTCCCCGGGGGCGAGTCGTCCGAGCAGGGCCGGGATCACGTCGCGGCCGAGCCGGTCGAACGCCTCCTCGTCCCGGAAGAACTGGGTCACGCCGATCATCAAGTCCTTGTACAGCAGGTTCAGCTCGGCCGGATCGTCAGCCAGTCGGCGGGCGTACTCATCCAGCCCTGCGATCTCGCTCAGCCCGAGTCGGCGGTCGAGCCGGCGGCCCACCGTCTCCGGCTTGTAGAACGAGAAGTCGATCCCGTAGGCATCACGCAGGAGGCGGAACACGGCGTCCACCCCGGCCGGCAGCGGTTCTGACGGGGCGTGCGGGGCGTGGGCGTGCCTCCGCAGGGCTTCCGGGATTGCCTCGGGCGCCAGGGTCAGGTCTACCACGCCGCTGCCCAGCGCGCTGCGGGGCATCCCGTCGAACTTGGCCGTCTCCGGGTCCTGAACGATGAGCAACCCACCGGCGTCGTGGACGTCCCGCACCCCCCGCGACCCGTCGGTCCCGGTCCCGGACAGGATGACCGCCACGGCGCGACTCGCGGCGTCCTGGGCGAGTGAGCGGAAGAAGTGGTCGATTGGCAGCGCCAGCAGTTGGGTGGGGTCTTTGTCGCTCAGCAGCAACCGGCCGCCGCTGACGATCATGTCCTTCTTCGGCGGGATCAGGTAGATCACATCCCGGTCAATCCTGAGACCGTCCTCGACCACACGGATCGGGATCCGCGTCTTGCGTGCGAGGATGCCGTCGGTCAGGCTCTTGAAGTCCGGGGAGAGGTGTTGGACGACGACGAACGCCAGACCCGAGTCGGTCGGCATCCCCTCGAACAGCTTCTCCAGCGCCTCCAACCCCCCCGCTGACGCCCCTACACCGACAATCAGTCGCGGTGGTAGGCGATCAGCATCGAGCGCCGCGAGGTGAGAGAAGGGATCGGTCGAATCGGCAGTCATAGTATGCTTCACCGTGCCACGGCATTGAAGTTGGACACGACCTCCGGTTCATGCGGGGGAATCTTACGACAGTTCCTCTGGGAGTATACCGCACAGGGAACTCGCGACCTGCACGATCTTATGAGCAATGAGTTCGATCAGCATAGTGCCAATACGCCTTCGAGGGCCAGGCCACAGCCGCAAGTGATTGCCGTCTGTGGGGTGCTTGGAGCGTTTGGTTCGGCGAAGTCGTAACGGTCGCATCAGAAAGAGGTGATGAGCCAAGGAGGACACGACTACGAGAGGTGGATGGCCCAGGAGGAACGCTTCCTGCATTTCCTCCTCGCCAGACGCGAAAGGCGCGGGTAGGTCGGCTCCAGTTGGGATGCACGAACTTCGAGAGCGGTTCAGGGTTTGGCGGCGACCGCCTCGTTCTTCAGTTCCGGGGCCTTCGCCGGCAGTTTGAGCGTCGGCACCCCCTTCAGATACCCCAGCCCCTTGAGGAACTCGTCGGCCTTGCGGGTCGTGACGCCCTGCCACGGGTCCCGGTTGAAGAACCCGTGCGGTTGCTCAGCGGCGGTGTACAGTTCGGCCTTCACGCCCAGTTCCTTGCACTTCGCGACGTACTCCTTGCCCATGTCGAGGAACTTGTCGTCCGTGCCGAAGAAGATGGCGCACGGCGGTGCGTCCTTCTTGAGGAACAGCGTGGGCGAGATCGCCTCCGCGATGATCGAGCCGTCGCGGCCGGTGATCTTGGCCCCCGTGAGGTTGAGGACCGGGTTGAACAGCACCAGCGCGTTCGGCTTGCACGACACCTTCGGGTCGTCGGTCGCGTCGAACTTTTCGACGAGCGCGGTCGCGGCCGCGAGGTGCCCACCGGCGGAACCACCCGATCCGATCACCTTGTCCGGGTCGATGCCGAGCTTGGCGGCGTTCGCCCGCACCCAGCGGATCGCGCTCTTCGCGTCCTCGACGGCGGCATCGGGCTTCGTCTTGTGCTTCGATTCGATGCGGTAGTCCGCGGAGATGGCGACGATGCCGCGGCTGGCAAAGTACTCGGCCTGAGGGACGAACTGGGTGAACGCCCCGCTCTTCCACCCGCCACCGAAGAAGAACACGATCACCGGCCGCTTATCGGTCGCCTTCCAGTCCGCCGGGAAGAATCCGTGCAGCGTCAGTTCGCCTTCGGGCGTCTTCTTGTAAACGTGGTCGGCCGTGATGACCTTCGCGTCGGTGAGTTTGACGGTGGCCTTCGGTTGCTGGCCATGCGCGGGCCACGCGACGACAAGGACGAGCGCGAGCGGGATCAGTTTCGAGGTCATGGTGAACTTCCTCCGTGTGTGCCCGGCCGCGGTCACTTCTTTTCCGCGGGCCGGTTGGGCCAGGATTGGATCGCCTTGCCGTCCTTGTCCTTCAACTTGATCGCGTCGAGGCGGATTTCACCGGCGGCCGTGGAGGGGTCGAGTCGGAGCCCCGTCAGCGGTTTTTCGGCCGGCAGTTTGACCGCGTACTCGTGCCACTCGCCGTCATGTTTCGGCTCGAACGTTGCGGACCGGTCGCGGTGGAAGCCCTTGTCGTCGGCCGTCGTCCACATGACCTGCCCGGTGCCGCGGCTGCCCGACTTCATCTTGAACTCGAGCGTGTATGGCCCCACCCCGGCCGGTAGGTCGCGGGTGACGATGGACGGGTCGCCGCCGGTGGAAGTGATCACGAGAACCCCATCCTTCGTCGCAACGGCCGCGTCCTTGCTCGGGGTCCAGCCGACCGGAACCCCGGCCGCCGGTTGCTTGCCGAAGCCGGGGTTCGCCTTCGGCACGACCGCCTCGGTGTCCTTCAAGAAGGCGTCGATCAACCCCGCGAGTTCCTTCACCAACTCGGGTTTCTCGGCGGCGAGGTTCTTCGTCTCCCCGATGTCGACCTTCAGGTTGTAGAGTTCCAGGCGGTCGGTGCCGTTGTCGTTCTTCGCGTAGAACCGGATCAGTTTCCAGTCGCCCTTGCGGATCCACGTCGCCGGCCAGAACCCGGGAATCCCGACCTCCTGCGTCTCGCTGCCGTGCGGGAAGTGGACGTACAACGCGTCGCGGACGGGCTTCTGTCCCAGGATCGTGGGCGTCTGGTCAACGCCGTCCACCTTCGGCATCGACTTGGGTTTGACGCCGGTCATCGCGAGCAGCGTTGGGAACCAGTCCACGCTGCTGAACAGGGCATCGCTTGTCCCCGCCTTCACCTTCCCCGGCCACGCGACCAGGCACGGCACCCGCGTGCCGCCCTCGTAGTTCGACGCCTTCCCGCTCCGCAGCGGCGCGTTGCTCGTCGCCGAGATCTCCTCGTAGCCCTTCGGGTCGGTGGCCTTCGGCGGGTACGCCCACCCGCCGTTGTCCGAGGTGAACACGATGATGGTGTCGTCGGCTACCTTTGCCGCGTCGAGCGCGTCGAGCAGCTTGCCGACCGCGTTGTCCATGTTCTTGACCATCGCGGCGTAGACCGGGTTCCGTTGTGCGGCCTTCGGGTCGGCGGTCTTCTTGAACTGCTCGATCAACTTCGGGTCCCCGTTCCACGGACTGTGGACCGAGTATAGCCAGAAGTTCAGATAGAACGGCTTCCCCTTCTGGGCGGCGATGAAGTTCGCGGCCTCCCCGGCCATCCACTCGTCGATGTGTTCGCCCGGCTTGCCCTTGAATTGCGGGTCGGCGATGAACTTCCATGGGGCGAAGTAGCCACCGCCCGGCCCGGGAGCCTTCGGCGTGTGCGGGATGTCTGAATCGAAGCCCTGGTCCTTCGGCTCGTACCCGGCCCCGTGCCCGAGGTGCCACTTGCCGAAGTGGGCGGTCGCGTACCCAGCCTCCTTGAACACCTCCGCGAGCGTGACGTATTCGCCCTTGAGCCGGGTGAGGCTGTCGGCCCCGATCACGCGAGACTTCGGCGACCCGGCGACAAGCCGCTTCTCTAACTGGATCGCGGGCAGGTGGCAGACCGGCGCGGTGATACCCGTGCGAGCCGGGTACAGGCCGGTGAGGATGCTCGACCGTGTCGGTGAGCACAGTGGGCTGGCGGCGTAGTAGTTGGTGAACCGCACCGACCGGTCCGCGAGCCGCTTCAGGTTCGGCGTGTCGTGGAAGGTGCTGCCGTAGGGCGTGAGGTCAGCCCAGCCGAGGTCGTCCGCCAGGATGAACACGACGTTCGGCTTCCCGGTCGGTTCAGCCGCCCGGGCAACGCCATTCAGGAACATCAGACAGAACAGGGCGAGGAGTGCGGCTCGCGGCGTGGGCAACGGACCAGGCATCATTTACTCTCCGGTTTCTTGTCCTTCTTCGGCAGCGGTTGCCCGGTGATCTCGGCCAGCTTCGCCGCCATCGCGGTCACCTTGTCCGGGTTCGCGGCGGCGAGGTTCTTCGTTTCGCCCAGGTCGGTGGCGAGGTCGAACAGTGCCGGCCCGGCTTCCTTCGCCTTCGGCCCGCCGGGGACCAGCTTCCAGGTGCCGTGCCGTAACCCGAACGGGGCGCCGTTGTTTGACTGCTCGACCAGAAACTCGCGGCCCGTCTTCTTAGTTCCGAGCAGGGCATCGAGGTGGTTCTCACTGTCCGGGGCTTGCCCCTTGGGGATGGTTTGATCCGTGAGGGCAGCGAAGCTCGCGAGGAGGTCCATCTGACTCATCAGCGCGTCAGAGGTGCCGGGTTTCACCTTCGCCGGCCAGCGGACGACGAACGGCACGCGGGTGCCACCCTCGAACACCGTGCTTTTCGTGCCGCGGAGCACGCCGTTCGGCTTGTGCCCGTTGGTGGCGTCAGGGTCGCCGATCCCGTTCACCTTGTCCGGCCCGTTGTCGTCGAGCACACCACCGTTGTCGCTGG
>Ga0105047_10016704_pt1 | contig 11493 bp, 5 predicted proteins | sample MAT04_FD_78384 | JGI IMG/M metagenome (GOLD analysis project Ga0105047, IMG submission 78384) | Freshwater microbial communities from Lake Fryxell liftoff mats and glacier meltwater in Antarctica - MAT-04 (megahit assembly) | ecosystem: Environmental > Aquatic > Freshwater > Ice > Liftoff... | reverse complement strand
TCGGGCTTGGCGACGGGCTTATTGGAGATGCGAAAGATCATCTGCACGGCGGGCATGAGCAGGCCTTCGGCGGCGAGTTTTTTCTTGGTCTCCGGTTGGAACGCGGCGAGCGTGGCGGCGACGGCCTGGATGAAAACCTGGTCGGTGCCGGACGAGCCTTGCGAGATGATCATATAAGGAGTGTTGGCGGAGTAGACGTCGCCGTGGCCGCCTTTGGCATCGCCGAGTTTCCCGTTGCGCCCCGGGGTGTGATCGACGTGGCAGGGATAGAAATAGAGTTTGTTCTCGCGGTACTGCCGGTAAAGCAGTGTGGCGGCGGCGGCGTTCGCGCAGGCCATGCGCGGCATGCTGCGCCAATACGGCCCGTCGGTCTGCGCGACCGAGGCGTTGCCGATGACGATGCCGGGATGGATGATGCGATTTTGCAGACCCCAATGCAGGTTGGCGTCCTTCGCCTCGGGAGAATGTTCGAGCCACGTCAGAGTCGGAAAAAGTTCGCGCGATAAATCCGAGTGATCGCCGTCGCGGTTATCGTAGAGGTCGCCCCAGTTTCCGGCGGCGCTGCCTTCGGCGTACCATTTCAGGAGTAGTTCGGCGGCCTCGCCTTTTAATTTTGTGATGAGTCGGTCAGCGGGCGGCGCGGGTTCGAAGCGGAAGGCAGTGCGGAGCTGGCCCGACTTGGGATCGAACGCGATGTTCTCTTCGCGAATCGAGGCGGTCTGCGTCGCTGCATCGACCGCGAGCGGAACAGCCGGGCGCAAGGGAATGGCGGGCGGCGCTTTGGCGGCGCGTTCGAGCAGCGCCGAGAAGCGCGCGTCGTCGCGCAGGACGGTCAGGTCGCCGTCGGATTTGATGTGGTCGACGTCGATCATGCCGTGCGCGATGGCTTGATCGAGAAATGAAAATGCATCGTCCTTTTTTCCAAGCAGCGCCAGCGTGCAGGCCAGGTTGTAGTAGCCGTTGGGGACGTGCGGCGCTTGCTCGATCATTTTGCGGCAAAGCGCTTCGGCGGCGGCGTGATTGCCGCGCTTCATCTCTTTAGCAATTTCGCTTTCCAGTTTCATGATGCTCTTGCCGACGGCGATGTAAGCAAGCAGGCCGGGCGGTTTGGGCGCGGTGACTTCAGCGGGCTCGCCAGCTATGAGCATCGCGCAGGAAGCGAATGCCAGAGTTACGAATTTGAAAATGACGCGTGTATGCATTTTAAATGTTCTCCGCAAACACCGAAAGCGTATCGAAAAAGGCTTCCGGCTGCTCTAGTGAAATATCGCAGGTCGGGATCCAATGGCCTGATTTTTGCAGACTTCAGGTTCGTTCGAGTGGTTAATCCAGAAAATCAGACAGTTTGTTTAAAGGGTCGACATTCCGGTAAGCCGGAAATGTCCAAAAACGAGGATAAATTATGACGCAGCCAAAGCCGCAAGTTCTGCTTCTGACCAATGACCTGACGGAGGCCTCCTTAATCAGCATGGTGTTGAAAGCTTCAAACATCGACGTCTCGATGGTCTTCTCGGATCTCGAGATGATCTCCGCTCTCGATATCGCCCTGCCGGATCTGATCCTGGCCGACTGGGACAAAGAGGGCATGAACGGGCGTGCCATCGTGACGGCTATGCGCACGGTTGCGATCGGCGTGAAAACCGTTCCGTCGATCCTGATGACCGATCGCACGCTCAACGAAGTGTCGCGCATTAATCTGGCCGTCGATGGCTTTCGCTGGGTGCTTGAGAAACCGGTCGTGGTCACCAGTCTGCCAAAGTTAATCCAGCACACGCTGATCGAGTCGTGGAACGTAAAACAGCACGCGCGCCAAACGCAGTTTGTTCACTTCGGCGACACGGCGTCCAGCGCTCTGATGGAATCCGTGCGCTGAAGAGTAGCGCAGGCATACTGCCTGCGAGTTTGCCTTACCGTTGCACGGAACACTCAGGCAGGATGCCTGCGTTACGTTATTCGTCCGGCGGTTTAATTTTCTCGCCGGCCATCAGGTAATGCCAGAGCGCTTCGAACTGTTTCCGGCCGTCGCCTTCAAAAACCTCGGTCAATTGCGAGTGCCCGCCGGGAGCGAAGGTGGGCATCTTGTGACCCTCTTCGACGCGGATCGGATCGCCGATGAAGCGGTGATAATAGCTCTTGACCATGCGCGAATTGATATGCATGAAGTCCGTGCCCGGCGCCTCGAAAACACCCGAGGCCAGACCGTCCGCCTTGCCCACCGCGTGACATTTGATGCAGGCAAAACCGGCCTTCTCTCCGGCCAGACGTTTACCGACTTCCGCAAGCTGCGGATCCTGTTTCTCCGGCGGCGGACTGACCGGCGGGCAGCCGTGCTGCATGGCCAGTCCCTTGGAAAGCATCTCGGCGCGGCGCGGGAATCCGGGCATGCGCGAGAAGAGCCACGGGCGCGGCTTGTACTTGACCTGTCCGGCCAGAAACGCTGTCATCCATTCAGGCTTTAGTTTTTCACCCGTCCAGGTCAGCCACGGTTTGCGCTGCTCGATCAGCTTCGGTTCATCGCCGCCAGCGGCTCCGGCAACTTTCTCGCCTTCGGTCTTCCAGATTTCAACTTCGCTCTCCAGGCTCGACCATTGATCCTCTTCCAGATCGCGCTTGTGACAGGCGATGCAGCGCAAATCCTTGATCTGGCGTTCGGCGAATTCAGGCAGCGCTTCCTGCTTGAGCGAATCGGTGCCGGCGGCCGCGAAGGCCAGCAGCGCATCGCGCTGCGGTTGAGTCAGCGAGAAATCCGGCGCGTTGCCGCGCGCGGCCTCGTCGGGCCCCATGCAGCCTTTGCTCCAGCTTGTGATCGCCTTCATCGCCGGCGCTTTCAGCTCGCTGGGCTTCTCATTGACCGTGTGGCAATTGACGCAGCCCTTGCTCTGCACGAGCTTCTCGCCGTTCGCCTTGTCGCCGGCGGTCTTGGGCTCTTCGATCAGCCATTTTTTGTTCTCGATCTTCTGATGTCGGATGAACGTCGAAAGCTTGGTCGCCTCCGTGTCGCTCAGCCGGAAGTTGGGCATGCGGATCCACAGGTAATGTGTGTCGGGCTGTTTAAGGAACTTCTGCAACGCGTCGGGATTCCATTTCGAGCGGACATAGCGCAGCGGAATGCGGTCAGCCGCGGCCTCTTCGCGATCGGGCAGCGTGTGGCAGGCAAAACAGCCGAGCATGGCAAAGACCACGCCGCCATTTTTTATGTCTTCGTCCGTCGGCGCCTCGGCCGGCGTTTCAACTTTCTTGCCGAGAGTCGCCAGATAAGCGGCGATATCGGCGGCCTCCTTATCTGTCGCCGCGCCGTGCAGCACGCGCGGCATGGCCGTATCCGGCCGGAGCCCGCGCGGATTCTTGATCCAGTTGACCATCCACTTTTCCTGAAGCCGTTCGCCGGCGTTGGAGAGATTCGGCGCGTCCATCGACATCTCAGGCATGCCCTTCACTTCGTCGGCCTTGGGAACTACATACGGTGCGGCATCGTGGCAGCGCGCGCAACGCAGTTCGGCGTAGAGCTCGCGGCCTTCATGCAAGCGGCGCGATTCGCGCAGCGGCTTATTCTCAATATTGTGCGTGAGCTGCACGATCGGCAGCGGTTCGCGCGGAAATTCGCTGGGCGTCCAGAACATGCGGATCCACGCGTCGCCTTCCTTGGGGCTCTCGTAGCGCGCCACGATTTTGTTCGGGCCCTTCTTCAATTTAAAAGATGTACTGGCGGTTTTCGACAGATCGTCACCAGAGACTTCCAGCACTTTCTTGCCATCAAGTTCGAAGACCAGAGTGCCGCGCCCTTCGGCGGAGAAGACATAATCGTCGCGCAGCGCCACCGTCAGCGTGCTCTCCCACGTTGCCTTGAACGGTCCGGGCGCGAGGAACGGCGTCGGCGGCGTGCCGCTGGGAACATACAGCGCAATCAGGCGGACGGAGCGGCGGTCGATCTTGTTCGTCGCCAACTCTTCAATCGTAAGCTGCACGCCCGGCGCAAGTTTCTCCGGCGAGTCGGCGAGGGGCGGCACCGTGATATCCGCCTTGGTCTCGACTGTACGCTCGCCTTTCGTGTGTGTCGGCGGAGCGGCGTTGCCGCAGCTGATGAATACGGCCAAAACAATGAGGCTCAAGACAACGATCAGAAGGGCGTACACAGATCGCAAGACGAAGTCTCCTAAAACCGGTTAATGGGTTCCTGGTTATTGGTTTCTGGTTAACAGCAACTAGAAACCAAAAACCAGAAACCAGAAACCGCCGTTATCTACTTCTTTTCTTTAACCGATTTGATTGTCACCGTCTCCGTCGGCACATTCTGATGCGGCCCGCTGTCGCCGGTCTTGACGTTTTTGATCTTGTTGACCACTTCCATGCCCTTGGTCACTTTCCCAAAAACGGCATAGCCCCAGCCGCGATTGTTCTTGCCAGTGTGGTTGAGCGGGGCGTTGTCGTTGACGTTGATGAACCACTGAGCGCTGGCCGAATTGGGTTCCGAGGTGCGCGCCATGGCGATGGTGCCGGTATCGTTCTTCAAGCCGTTGTCGGCTTCGTTCTTGATCGGAGGATGCGTCACCGGCTTCTCCGTCATGTCCGCGAGGTGCCCGCCGCCCTGGATCATGAAGCCTTCAATGACGCGATGAAAAATCGTGCCGTCGAAGAATTTCTCATTGGTATAGGCCAGAAAATTCTTGACCGTATCGGGCGCCTTGTCCGCGTAGAGCTCCACTTCGAACTCGCCCAGCGAGGTCTCGACAACTACCACCGGGTTTTTTTTCTCTTCCGCACAAACGCCCAGCGCCAGCAGACAAACACTTACGAGCACAAACAAATGGCGAAGCATGTTTCTCTCCTTAATTAACAGTCAGGGACAATTCCCTCTTTAAGAGGAACGATTGTATCCGGCGTTTATTCTACGCAAGTGAGCAGTTCGTTTTGTTGGAGAGTACCCAGGGCACGAACAACTGCCGCCTGGACGTCGCCCGCCCGCTCGCTCAAACACTGGTTATAAAAAAAATGCCGCGAGCTTTGGGCGCGCGGCATTTTTATTTTTTGACTCAATAATGAGTCCAGTGTGGCTAAAGAAGACTTGAAACGATTCAACTGCCAATCGTTTCAAGTCTTCTTTACCCTTCATTAACAACACTGGACTCAATAAATGTTTAAACTTCACTTCTTGTGATCGGCGCGGTACTTGTCCAGCGCTTCCTTGGTTGGGGTGCTCTTGGCGTTGCCAGGAAAAGTGGCGAGGGCCAATTCTTCAATGTTCGTTGCGCCGTCGCCGTCGGTATCTTTGTCTTCGAGGGCCTTGGCGGCCTTGGCGATTAGTTCGGTCTCTTCAGGGGTGAATTTGTGTTCGTCGCCCTTCTTGCGCAGCGGCTTGAAATCGTCCGAGGCTTGAATGGCTTTTCCATACGCGCCCAGGTTGTCCAGCTCCGGGCTCTCGTTCTTCTCTTTGTCGTAATCGTGACAGAGCTTGCAGTTGCCATTGTCCTTGGGAAGCGTGTAGGCTTTCTTCAAGCGTTCCAGGAAAGGCTTCTGCGCCAGGCTTGGGCCGGAGAAAAATCCGATGATAGTGCAGACGACAATGGCGGCCAGAACTTCGATCCCGACTTTCTTCGATCGCATGAGCAACTCCGAAAAGGTCCCCTCTGAGCCTTGCGCGCGCAAGGCTTTGATTTTGACGCATTTGGGCAACGGCTTATTCAAAGCGTTTGAAAAACCCCTCACCCCCGGCCCCTCTACCCGAGAACGGCGGGGCGAGGGTAGAACGGTTGCATGCAGACCGCAATCTTCCGCACCACCTTGCATTCCGTTAGCCAGTATCGGAAAATTAACCTATTCAGGGCAATGCGGCAAGCTCAAGGTTGAGGCGGGCGGAATATAATGATGCGAAAGCGCGAGAGCTTGCCGTACCGCAGGCTTCTAGCCTGCGTGTTTGGACTGCTGCTTCTGCTCTGCCTGAACGGTGCCGCAACCGAAGCGCCGCAACCGACGGCTCAAGAACTGGAAAGCGTTTTTACGTCCTCGCGCGGCCGGCCGTGGAGCATCGGGCGTGAGGGTGAGTTCTCCCGGACGCTGCGCGCGCCTGCCGGAAAATGCTGGGATCTGCGATCGTGCGTCAAGCTGAGCGTGCTGGCCTCGCGCGACCGCGCTGGTTCTAGCATCGCGCGTCTGCGCTGGGTTGTGCGCACGCGCGGCGGCGAGATGTTCGCGCCCGGCCAACCGGTGATCGTTCCGTTGCTCACCGCCGGCCCGGTGCGGATTTTTTTCGACGACCTGCTGCCGCTGGGCCATCAACGCCGCTGGGACGCGATGACCGCCGCCGAAGTCACAGAGATCGAACTGCGCGCCGAATGCACGTTTGGCGCTCGTGACGAGAAGCTTACGGTGCTGCTTTCCAATGTCAGCCTGGGCGTGACGGAAACCGCCGCTGCGGCGCGCCCGCCCGCGATTCTGGATCTGCAAATTCATCCGCCGCCGGCGGGAATCGATGCGCAGGCCAGCCTGACTTTTTCAATCACGCCCGCTCCGCAAGATCCGTTCGCCGCAAGCGGTGAGGGCGATGTGCGTGTGCTGCTGCCCGACGGCAAGCAGGCGCTCGCGTTTTTCGATCAGGATTATCTGGTCGTCGAAGACGGATCGGCGACACGCAGTGTTCCGGCCGGAGCGCCGCTCTGGCGCGCCTTCCTGCCGTCGCTGCCCCAAGGCGGTGCGCTTGAGATCGTCAACGGCGAGCAGCGCTGGAAGATTGCTCTGGCGGGCATTCCGCAAGCCGCCGCAGAGACGACGAGCGTTTCGCAGGAGCGCTGGATACCGCCTCTGCAAATGGCACTTCAGGAGTCGCTCGAGCCTGACGGAGTGATTCCAAAACTGTGGCGCTTGAACGGATCGAGCTGGACGCAATCGCCGGCGGCTCGTCCCAAAAGCGCGTGGCGTCCCGTGCCTTTCTGGAAGGGCACGTGGAGCGGGTTTGGCGACACACTCCGGCCTAATGCAATCCTGGCGCGGCGCATGGATGAACTGCTGGCGCAGGCGGCGGCGGGCGGACAGCGCCTGCCGCTGGTGATTCTCGACGGCGAAGGCTTTTCGCGCGAAGGAGATTTCAATTGGCTGCATCATCCGTTGAATGGCCATCGTCTCACGAGCGGAATCGCCGGCCCCGGCAGCCTCTTCCGTTCAGCGGAAGGCAAAGCTTTTTGCGAGCGCTGGATGCGCTACTGCATCGCGCGGTGGGGCCGCTCCAAGGCGGTCTCAGGGTTTCTTCTGACACCGGATCAGGCGGCGCCCGGCGCGCCCGCATTCTTCGCGCATGCTGCGCAGCTGCTTCAGAATTGGACGCAGGGTCCGGGCTGGGGCGCTTCTCCACCGGAGGTGCTCTCCTTTAATCCGCTGACGCTGGCACCGCAGACGACCCGTGCGCTGGGCACGTTCGAAACGCAGGATCAGCGCCGCTTCTGGCGTCCGGAGGCGCAGACGCAGCGCACCGTAGTGGACATCGTCGTGGACGATCAGGCCAGCACCGGCACGGCCTCTCTGGAACTGCGCGCATTCGACGCCCGGGCGCAGAGCGTCAGTGTGAACTACGCATTAAACGAGCCGCTCGTTGATTATCGCAAGACCGAACCGGACAATTTCTTTGACGCCGACGCGATTGTGTTTGACGTGCGCGCCGCGCCCGGCGCTCCGCCCGATCTGCGCGTAGGCATTCACGTGCGCGACCGGAACAGCAATTGGTTTGAAGCGCTGCTGCCAAGAATGCTCACGCCCGGCGATTGGAAGACTTATATTCTGGACATCAGCGCGAGCAACAGTCACGGCCTGAAGGGACTGGGCCACGACACGCCGTGGAATGGCTACAGCCGGCAGCGTGTCACGGAGATCGGGTTGCATCTTTTTAGCGCGCACAAGAATTGGACCACGCCCGCCGGCCACGTCGAGCCGCTCAGCGTGCGCTTTGACGACGTTCGCGCTGCCCGATTCAAGAAGGAAGCACCGGCGGCGACTCTGATCACGCGCATCTTTCCGAGGCTGCCAGCGAAAGATGTGCGGCCGGTTCGTGCCGCGCGCGACGTGCCAGCGCCGATTCCCGTCAACGCGATTGCAGAGCGGCCGCTGCCTGTCGGGGGATTGTGGGAGGCTCATTTTGAAATCAATAAAGTATTCGCCAACCCGTTCGATCTGCGCGATTGCGACCTGGCCGCGCTGATCACGACGCCGTCGGGCAAGCAAGTTCGCGTGCCGGCTTTCTTCGATCAGCTCTGTGTGCGCGACGAACTGCAACCCGGCGGCGCGGAGGTCGTCGTGCCGGCGGGCGCCGAGTTTTTCACCGTGCGTTACCGCGCGCTCGAAGCGGGGCCGCACCGCGTGACGCTGGAACTGCGCGAGGGCGGCAGCTTCGATATCGTCGGAAAAACAAAGCGTCCCGATCCGCGCTTCAGTCCCGAAGGGCGGGCGCAGGAGCCGCTCGGGCGCAACCCCCGAACAGGGCGCACGGACTATATGGAGCGCTACGAGACCGGAAAACGGGACGTCGAGAAAATTGCATTCCGACCTGGCGCGGTGACGGCCACGTTTGTGCTGCCCGCTGCGGCGTTTGTAGTCAGTGCCGAAGAAAAGCTTTTGAGCGGCAAACCTTTCCGCGGATTCGTGCGCACCGCCGCCGATAAACGTCACTTCCAAATGGACGACGGCACATTTTTCTATCCGCTGGGCCCCTGCCTGCGCAGCCCAAGCGACTCGCGTACGCCCTACCCCGACATGAAATGGAACGACACCGAGATCGACCGCATCGGCAAACGCGGCAGCTATCAGTACGACGATTACTTCACTGAATTCGAGAAGGCCGGGCTGAACTGGGGGCGCGTCTGGATGTGTGCGTGGTGGGGCGGCCTGGAGTGGCGGCGCGACTGGCCGGGCTTCCAGGGGCTGGGCCGCTACAACCTGCTCAACGCCTGGCGCATGGACCATCTGTTCAAGGTTGCCGAAGAGAAGGGCATCTACATCGACCTGTGCTTGATCAACCACGGCCAGTTCTCGCTGCATATCGACGCCGAATGGAACAACAATCCATTCAATGCCCACCTCGGCGGGCCGCTGACGGCAGCCAGCGAATTCTTCTCGCGCGCGGACGCGAAGATTCTTCATTACAACAGGCTGCGTTACATAGCCGCACGTTACGCGCACTCGCCCGCCGTGATGGGCTGGGCTCTTTTCAGTGAAGTGGAATGGACCGAAGAGTACGAGCCCAGTTTAATCTGGCGCGGGGTCGACACGCCTGCGCCGCTGATTGAGAGCTGGCACACCGAGATGGCCGCGGTGCTGCGCGAATACGATCCCAACAAGCATTTGATCACGACCCATTACAGTTACCCGCAGCGTGGCGAAGGCACGCTGATGCTGCCGGCGATTGACTACGCCACCAGCAACGCGTACTCGGCATTTGACGACATATGGGGCGAGTTCCGCTTCGACGCCGCCGGCGCGCTCTCCGGTTTCTGGTCCGGAAATCAATTCATAAAAGGCTTTCACATCTTCAACAAGCCCGCGCTGGTCGAAGAGCAAGGGCGGCACTGGGCCGGCAAATTAAACAACACCAAGCAGCAGCTCGACGCGGATCTTCACGCCGGACTGTGGGGTTCCGTGATGCAGCCATTGGGCGGTGCGACCGGATACTGGTGGTGGCTCCATCTGCATTTTGACAAGCGCTACGATCAGTACACGGCCGTCTCAAAATTCATGGAAGGCGAAGACATGCGCCCGGCAAATGGCGAGGCGCTGCTCGAGCCGGCGTTTCGAATCGTCGAAGCCACCGGCGCGAACGCTCAGGTACTGCGCGGACGCGCTTTAAAATCCGATCGCCGCATGTACGCATGGATCTACCACCTGGGCACGCCTAAAGGCGTTCCCGTTCCGGACGTTCCGGGCGGCGTTTTTAAAGTGGGCGGACTGATACCCGGAAAATACGAGGTCCAATTCTGGGACACGTACAAGGGAACCGTCATCGAAGCCCACGACGCCGAAGTGAAACTGGAAGACGGCAAACCCAGTTCGATTCAACTGACGCTGCCGGTGGTGAAGCGCGATCTGGCGGTGAAGGTGAAGTTAAAGTAACGCAAATTTGAAATTTGCGAGTGGCTCACGTACACGCGGGGAACTTGCAAATTACAAATTTGCGTTACTGCGGCTCAAGCCGTGGGCGAAATGTGTCGAAAAATACGACTATGAAAGCAAAAACAGCGAGCTTCGACCTGCAGCAGGATTACCGTGGCAAACGCGTTACTATTATGGGTTTAGGCCTGTTTGGTGGAGGCGTGGGGGCGGCGCGGTACTTTGCGAAGCAGGGCGCTGCGGTGACAGTGACCGACACGCGCCCGGAAAGCGACTTGAAGCCGTCGATCCAGGCGCTGGAGGGCTTGCCAATCCGCTATGTCCTTGGCGGACATAACATTGAAGATTTTCGTACGGCCGACGTGGTGCTCGTCAATCCCGGCGTGCCTGCGGACAGTCCGCTGGTGGTGATGGCGCGCGGCGCGGGTGCGCAGATCGAGCATTCGATCAATCTGCTCTTCAAGTTGACGCCGCAGAATCCCAAGATTGGAATCACCGGCTCGAACGGCAAGTCGACGACGACGGCGCTGGTCGGCGAGATGATGTCTCTCTTTGATACACGCACGCTGGTCGGCGGCAACATCGGCAAATGTCTGCTCAGCGAGACTGAAAAACTTCCGGCGGGCGTGCCGATGGTGATCGAACTTTCGTCTTTTATGCTGGAAGGACTGGCCGAGCTGCGGCAGAGTCCGCACGTGTCGATCGTGACGAATCTCTCGCCCAATCACCTCGATCGCCACGTGACGATGGAAGCATACACGGCGGCGAAACGGAACATCGTGGCCTTCCAGAAGAGCACAGATTTTGCGATTCTAAATTACGACGATCCGGCGCTGCGCTCATGGGGAAAACAGGCTTCCGGACGCGTGGCGTGGTTCAGCGTCAAGACGGAACCGGAAGGCGACAGCGCGTTTCTGGACGGTGAAAAATTGGTCGTGCGGCTGGGCGATGTGGAAGAAGTCGTAGCGCTTCGTCAGGCGCTGCGTCTGCCCGGCCAGCACAACGTTGCCAACGCATTGGCGGCATCGATCGCGGCACTTGCGGCGGGCGTGAAGCCCTGGCAGATCGCCGAGGCGCTGGCGACGTTCATCGGACTTCCGCACCGTTTGGAAATGGTGGCGCGCAGCGCGTACTCCGTCACGTATTACAACGATTCGATTGCGACCACGCCGGAGTCCGCGATCTGCGCGCTACTGTCTTTTGACGGACCGATCACGCTGATCGCGGGCGGTTACGACAAGGGAAGTCCGTTCGACGAATTGGGACAGGCCATTGCGAAAAAAGCACGGCGCTTGATTCTGCTCGGTACGACAGCGCCGAAAATTGAAGAAGCGGTGCGGCGCGCGGCGCAGGAAATAATGCGCGGCCCGTCGATCCATCGGGCGCGCGATCTGGAACACGCAGCGAAGC
>Ga0105047_10016703_pt1 | contig 11493 bp, 12 predicted proteins | sample MAT04_FD_78384 | JGI IMG/M metagenome (GOLD analysis project Ga0105047, IMG submission 78384) | Freshwater microbial communities from Lake Fryxell liftoff mats and glacier meltwater in Antarctica - MAT-04 (megahit assembly) | ecosystem: Environmental > Aquatic > Freshwater > Ice > Liftoff... | reverse complement strand
CGCTGGTGCTGGGTGGCTCGTGGTCGGCGTACTACTACGACGGCTACATCTTCTCCAACGACATTCAGCAGGGTTTCGACGTCTTCGAGATCCGCGACCCCCGGGTCGCGAACGGCAAGGCCGGCAAGTACCCGTCGGACTTCAACCCGCAGACCCAGCCCTCCTACAAGGGCTGACGCACGGCGCAGTGCACGCTCTGACCGGGCCCGGTCCCCTCGTGGGGGGCCGGGCCCGGTTCGTGCGCGCGTGCGACGCTGTCTCGAACGGCCGGGTCGAGAGAGGAGCGCCATGCGCGTCCGCTGGACCCCGGCCGGACGGCTGCTGCTGCCGGTGCTGCTCCTGCTCGTGCTGCTGGGTGCCGCCTCCCCGGCCTCTGCGCACACCCGGCTGACCGGCAGCTCGCCGTCGACCGGAGCCGAGGTTCCCGCCGCCACCACCGAGGTGGTCCTGTCGTTCACCGGGACGGTCCGCGAGGCGTTCAGCGCGGTCGTGGTCACCGGCCCGGACGGCACTGAGGCAGCTGGCGGCCCGCCGGTGCTGCGGGACACGGACATCGTCCAGGAGCTCGAAGGTCCGCTGGCCGCCGGCGCCTGGACCGTCGCCTACCGTGTCGTGGCCGGTGACGGGCACCCGATCAGTGGCACGCTCGACTTCGCCGTGGCTGCTGGGACTGCCGTGGACCCGGCCGCCCCCGCTCCTTCGCCCTCGCCTGCCGCAGCCGTCCCGGTGGACCTCGATGGCGCCACCGGGGAGGAGGACGGCTCGCTGCTGCTCCCGACCTCGGTGGCGCTGCTCGTGACGGCCGGGGCTGCCGCCCTTGTGCTGCGGCGCCGCGCGGCGCGGTCCGGCCGTGCCTGAGCTCTCGTCCTCCGCCGACCTGGGCGTCGACGCCCCGTCGTCAGCCGCGCCGGACCCACGGCCCGCGTCGACGGACTGGCGGCCCGGCAGCCGTCCGCTGCTGGTCTGGGCGGCCGTCGGGCTCATCGTGGCGGTGGTCGCCGTCGCGCTGGGTGGCGCCGCCCCCGCACCACCTCCGCCGGGCCTTCCCGACCCCGGATCGGTCGCGGGCTGGTCGCTCCCACTCGTCCGACTCGCGGGCCACGCCGCCGCTCTCGCCGTGGTGGGGGCGCTGCTGGCGGCCCTGCTGTCCGGCCTCGCGCCGCGACGGGGACTGGTGGCCGGCGCGGCTGTCGTCTGGGTCGCCGCCAGCGTCGCTGGCCTGCTCCTGGGCCTGTCCGAGGTCGTCGCCCGCCCGGTGGGCGACGTGCTGCGGGAGGACCTGCTCCGCTTCTACGGCTGGGAGGTCTCCCAGGGCCGGGCGCTACTCCTGTCGGCCGGGCTCGCCGCCCTCCTGGCCGTGGTCGCCCCCCTGCTGCGTGGCCGTACGACCACCGCCGGCGCCCTGCTGCTCGTCCTGGGGGCACTGACGCCTCCTCTGGTGACCGGCCACACCGCCAGCGAGGGCAGCCACCGGCTGGCCCAGGTGGCTCTGGTCGCGCACGTGCTCGCGGCCGTCCTGTGGGTCGGCGGGCTCGCCGCCCTGGCGCTCCTGCGCCGTTCCTCCGGGCTCGCGTCCGCCGCCATGCGCTTCAGCCCGATGGCGTTGGGGTGCGCCATCGTGGTCGGCGGGTCGGGCGCGGTCAGCGCCTACCTCCGACTCGAGGACCTCGAGCAGCTGTGGACGACCGGCTACGGCGCCCTGCTGGTGGGCAAGGCGCTGGCGCTCGCACTGCTCGTCGCTGCCGGCGCTGCCCACCGTCGGCGGAACCTCGCCGCACTGGCCTCCGGGTCGCCGCAGGCATTCCGCTCACTCGCTGTCGGCGAGGTCGCGGTCATGGCCGCGGCCCTCGGCCTCGCGGTCGCGCTCAGCCGCACGCCGCTGGGCTGAGGCTCACGCTCCAGCCGACGGATGGGTGGCGGTGCCCTCTCGTCCCGGGCCGGACACGCTCATCGCCGGCGTGGTTGTCGAGCTCGGTGAGCGTGACGTCGAGGTGGCCAAGATCGTCCGGCTGACGGCTTGCCGACCGCTTCGACCGCGCTTCCCTGTGCGAACGGGGGGAGGTGCTGCGCACGCTCACCCACCTGGTGCTCGACGAAGTGATGGCCACCGACGGCGAGCTGCTGAGCGCGGCGTTGCTGTGGTCTCGGGGCGGCCAAGGCGCCGACGGACTGGTGTTCAGAGACCTTGTCAAGGCCAGTGCCGACGTGTACACCTACAGGACACCCGATGCGGCGCCGCCCCCGACCCGGCGAACACGCACATCCGTGCGAGTCTTTCTGGAGCCGTGACATCAGGGGAGTCGTGGTGATCGTCTACCAGTACCGGTGCCGCCGTGACGGCGCGGTGGACCTGCGCTGGCCCATGGGTTCGGCGCCTGAGCACGCGACGTGTCCGCTGTGCGAGGGGAGCGTCGTCAGAAGCATCGGCGCCCCGATGCTGTCGCTGGCTCCGAGGGCCCGCGTTGCTGCCATCGATCGTGCCGAGAAGTCCCGCGACGCGCCGGACGTCGTGTCGAGCCTGCCCCCTCGCCCCTTGGGACGGCGTCTGCCCCGCGCCACCGCCCCGGCGCAGCAGCGGCTGCCCAGGCCCTGACCGACCCACCAGCTCGACCGAGCTGACAGCAGCAGGAGCCTGTTGGCTCAGGCGTGCCCTGACCCGCCTGGCATGCACCCCCGTTCCGAGGAGGACGCTGTGGCAAGTGTCGGACTGCTCTATGTCGGAGCCGTGCTGTTCGTCAACGGCATGATGCTGCTCGGCTGGGTCGACGGGCGGGCGGCGGGCCCGATGAACCTGTTCGTCGGCATCCTCCAGGTCGTCACACCGACCTACCTCATCTTCACCGCCGACGGCGACGCCGACGTGATCCTCGGGGCGTCCGGGCTCTACCTGTTCGGCTTCACCTACCTCTACGTCGCGATGAACCTGTTCTTCGGTCTGGACGGCACCGGCCTGGGGTGGTTCTCCTTGTTCGTCGCGGTGTGCACGCTGGTCTACTCAGCCCTCAACTTCGGTCGCCTCGACGACCCGGCCTTCGGGGTCATCTGGCTCTTCTGGGCCTTCCTCTGGACGCTGTTCTTCCTCCTGCTCGGCCTGCGCATGGCCAGGCTCGAGCGCTACACCGGTGCCGTCGCGGCGATCCAGGGGATCGTCACCGGCCTCATCCCTGCCTTCCTGCTCCTCACCGACAACTGGGCGGACAACACCGACACCGTCGCCGTTGTGCTCGCGGTGTTCGGCGTCGTCGTGTTCGGCGCGCTCTACCCGCGCCTTCACGGCACTCCCGCCGACAACCCGCTCACCGACACGGGGGTGACGGCCGCCGCGAGTCCCCGCCGCCGCTGACGCCCCTCACAGCTCACGTGCCGACCGCGGCCCGCGGTGGTCCACGACCGACGGAAAGGACGTCAAGATGCCAGAACTGGTGTTCCCTCTCGACTCGAGCAAGAAGTTCACCGACCAGCAGATCGTGGGTCACAACCGGTGGCACGGCGACATCCCGGCGCAGGTCAACGTCAAGCCCGGCGACACGTTCCGGGTCCACTGCCGGGAGTGGTTCGACGGCGCCATCCACAACGACGACTCCGCCGAGGACGTACGCGACGCGCCGCTTCCCAGCGTCCACGTCCTGTCCGGTCCGATCGCGGTCGAGGGGGCCCAGCCCGGTGACCTGCTCGTCGTCGACATCGTCGACCTGGGGCCCATCCCACAGGAGGACTCGGGACCACTGGCAGGCCAGGGCTGGGGCTACACCGGCATCTTCGCCACCCAGAACGGCGGAGGGTTCCTCACCGAGCAGTTCCCCGACGCCTACAAGGTGATCTGGGACTTCCGAGGCCAGACGGCGACCTCCCGCCACGTGCCTGGCGTCTCGTTCACCGGCATCGTCCACCCGGGCCTCATGGGCACCGCGCCCTCCAACGAGCTGCTGGCGCGCTGGAACGCCCGCGAGCAGGCGCTGATCGACACCGATCCCGACCGGGTCCCCCCGCTCGCGCTCCCGCCGAACCCCGACAGCGCGATCCTGGGGACGCTGACCGGCAGCGAGTTCGACCGGGTGGCCGGCGAAGCCGCGAGGACGGCACCGCCGCGGGAGAACGGTGGCAACCAGGACATCAAAAACTTCACTAAGGGGACTCGCGTCTTCTACCCGGTCTTCGTCGACGGCGCGAAGCTGTCCATGGGCGACCTGCACTTCTCCCAGGGCGATGGTGAGATCACCTTCTGCGGCGCGATCGAGATGGGCGGGTTCATCGATCTGCACGTCGATCTCATCAAGGGTGGCATGGAGACCTACGGCGTCTCGGAGAACGCTATCTTCATGCCGGGCAACACCGACCCGCAGTACAGCCAGTGGCTGGCCTTTTCCGGGACGTCGGTCACCCTTGACGGGACGCAGCGCTACCTCGACTCGCACCTGTCCTACCAGCGGGCCTGCCTGCACGCGATCGACTACCTCACCAAGTTCGGCTGGTCCCCCGAGCAGGCGTACATGATCCTGGGTGCCGCGCCGATCGAGGGAAGGCTGTCCGGGGTCGTGGACATCCCGAACTCCTGTTCAACTGTCTACATCCCGACGGCGATCTTCGACATCGATGTCCGCCCGTCCGCGAGCGGGCCGGCGCAGATCGACCCGGGGATGGGCGTTCCGCGCGCCAGCTTCTGAGCACTGGCGCTCCGGCGCCTGGGCGCACCAGAGCCCGGCCGCACAGGCGGCCGGGCTCCGGGCGGGCAGGAGGAGCTACTGCTCGTTGGCCTTCTTGCAGGCGGAGCGGGTTGGCGAAGGCGACGCCCGCGGAGGTCGGGCTCCTGTCACCGTGCCCCTGTCATCGTCACCGTGCCGGCTCGCCAAGGGCAGCTGCTCCTCCAACGGGCCTCCGAAGGCGGAAGTCGACCTTCGGGTCCGGTCCGGTCACGGAGCCAGGCTCGGGGACGCGGCCGGCCTGTCCAGCGGTCGCTGTCGCACCCCGCGCCTAGGGTCCTCGGCAGACGGGCACGGGAGGTCACGTGGAGCTGGGATCGGCACGAGAGCTGAAGGCACTGCTGCTGGGCGGGTTGCGACCGACCGTGCGGGCGGCCGCGGAGGTCCAGGCGATGACGGTCGCCGTCGGGGTGGCACCCCGTCCGCAGGGCTACGGCCTGGCGGTCCGCGTCTCGTCGGCGGACGCCCTGCAGCTCCCGGCCATGGAGGACCTGCTGAGGCGCTACGCGACGGAGACCGACGTCCGTGTGGTCGGCCTGGTGCGGGCGGCCACCGCCTCCGCCGCCAGCGGGCAGCCCGGTCCGGGGGGACGGGCTCGGCGTCCCGTCGACCGCCTCCTGCGCCCAGGCACCTCCGTGGCCCACCCTGACGTCACGGCCGGCACGCTCGGTGCCTTCGTGCGCGACCAGGACGGCCGCGTGCTGATGATCAGCAACAACCACGTCCTGGCCGACACCGACCGTGCCCGGGTCGGTGACCCGGTCCTGAGCCCAGGTCCCGCCGACGGAGGCCGCCCTGACGTGGACCGGGTGGCGACGCTGACGTCCTTCGAGCGGCTGTCCGCGGACGGCAACGTGCTCGACCTCGCCGTGGCCGCCCTCGACGACGTGGAGCGCGTGGGCGGCAACACCGTGCCGGAGGGCGAGCTGTCGCGGGTCGCGCAGGACCTCCTGGACGGGCTCGCCGTCGCCAAGGTCGGTCGGACGACCGGCCACACCACCGGGACGATCACGGCTGTCGAGCTCGACGGTGTCACGGTCGACTACGGCCGCGGTGACCTGTTCACCTTCGACGACTGCATCGAGGTCGAGGGCGACGCCGGGGCGTTCAGCGAGGGCGGCGACAGCGGCAGCATCGTCTACGGCCGGGAGGCGGTCCAGGCGGCCGGGCTGCTGTTCGCCGGGTCCACCACCGGTGGCGCCGGCGGGGCTGGGCTCACCTTCTGCAACCCGGTTGCCCTGGCGCTCCGGACGGCCGGCGTCACCCTGCTCTGACGGCTGACGGACCCCCGTCCCGGTCCTCCCGCGCGACAAAGCGGGATCCCCAGGGTCAGGCTCCTGTGGAAACCCCTTTGATGGCGGGCGGCGGGCGGCCTTGCCGCGCCCTCGACTGGCTGGTCTCATGGAGGACGGCGCGGGCTGCGTCGACGAGAGCAGGGAGGTGCGCCGTGACCGACCGAGACGCCGCGCGTGCGGCCAAGTCCCACGTCCGACAGCTCTGCCAGGGACACGCCTCGGTCAACGGGATCGGCCTGCGCCGCGACGACGAGGTGGGCTGGGTGGTCAAGGTCAACCTCGCGGACGAGGACGCCGGGCTGCGGCAGAGCCTGCCCGCGCTGGTCGACGGCGTCCGCGTCGACATCACGGTCGTCGGGCCGGTCCACGCCGCCAGCGACTGACCAGCCGGCCCGCGTCGCCGTGCGACGCTGGGGCCGGAGGTGCACATGACGATCGCGTGTCTGGTCCTCGCCGCCGGGCGTTCCTCGCGGCTGGGACGGCCCAAGCAGCTGCTGCCGTTCCGTGGGCGCCCGCTGCTCGAGTCGGTCCTCACCACCGCCCGCGCGTGCGCGGTGGACCAGCGGCTGGTGGCTTTGGGCGGCGCCGCCGACGACGTCCGCGACCAGGTCGACCTGTCCGGCTTCGAGGTCGTGGAGAACCAGGCGTACGGCACGGGCTGCTCGTCCTCGATTGCCGCGGCGGTCACCGAGCTCGGGCCGACGACCGACGTGGTGGTGCTCCTGCTCGGTGACCAACCCGGCGTCACCGTCGAGGCTGTGCACCGGCTGCTCGCCGGCCGCGGTGACGCCTCACTGGCGGTCTGCCGCTACGACGACGGCATCGGCCACCCGTTCGCGTTCGGTCGCGACGTGCTGCCGGACCTCCGAGCACTGCACGGGGACAAGGCGGTCTGGAAGCTGCTCGAGCAGCGCGCGTCCGACGTCGTGGAGGTCGCCGTGCCGGGCCTGGTGCCGCTGGACGTCGACACGCAGCAGGACTACGAGCAGCTCCTGGCAGTGGACAGGTCAGGCGCGAGGGGACTCAGCTCCACAGCGTGACGTGCACCGGGGGCAGCGCACGCGCTCCCCGCGGCGCCCCTGACGGCGCCACCGCGGCAGCCGTCGCGTCCGGGGTCGTGGTGAAGCGCTGCAGTGCGCGAGCTCCGGGCACCGACCGACCGTGGCCGAGCATGCTCGCGCACCAGAGCCCGTGCACCGGTGTTCCGTTCACAGGAAGTCGTACGAGCGTTCCACGACGGACGTCGTCGCGCACCACGTGGCCCAGCAGCAGGGCCAGTCCCTCGCCGGACCGGGCCCGGTCGCGCGCCTCGTCCTCGGACGCCAGAGCGACGAGCTCAGGGAGCAGTCCGCTCGCGATGAGCCAACGGCCCTCCTCCGACTCCTCCTCGACGCCGGCCGGCCCGGTGAACCAGCGCTCCCGGAGGAGCACACCGCGCTGGAGGGCGATCCCGGGCGGAAGGCGCGCCAGCCGGTGTCCTGACGCGGCGACGACGACGCGCTGGTAGCGCAGGAACGGTACGACGTCGAGGACCGCGCTCCCGACCCGCACCGGGGGCAGCCCGAGCGCGATGTCGACCGATCGGTGCAGCAGCGCCTCGGCCATCCGCTCGGGGGATGCCGGCACGAGCTCGACCGACGTCCCGGGCATGCGCTTGGTGAAGGCGTCGACGAGCCCAGGGGCGGCCTGCTCCTCGAAGACGGCCGTGACCCCGACGCGCAGGACGTCTCCGGCGGTCCCGGCGGCGGCGACCTCGCGACGCGCCAGGTCCGCGAGGCCGACGATCTCGTCGGCGTGGGCGGCCAGCCGACGGCCGCCGGCGGTCAGCGCGATGCCACCCCCGGACCGCACGACGAGCGGGTCGCCGAGGTCGTTGCGCAGCGCGGCGACGGCGGACGACACCGCGGGCTCGCTGATGCCGAGCACCGCGGCGGCGGCCCGCATCGAGCCGAGCCGGGCAACCAGGGCAAAGGCCCGCAACTGGCTCAGGGTCACGCTCGAGCACCTCCTAAGCGATGGGTTATCTCGTCGTTGACACTGCTGCGGGGCATGTGACCACAGTCACGCCAGCAGTCGAGGGGGGCATCGGCGCCGCCCTGCTGTCGGTGGAGGACCCGTGCAGATCCCAGCCCCGTTCGACTACGTCCGCGCGGAGAGCGTCGACCACGCGCTCGCCCTGCTGGAGCGCCACGGCCCGGAGTCGCGGGTCGTCGCGGGTGGCCACAGCCTGCTCCCGATGATGAAGCTGCGGCTGGCCCGGCCCGAGTGGCTCATCGACATCAACGACCTGTTCGAGCTCGACTTCATCGTCGAGGACGCCGGCTGGCTTCGGCTGGGGGCGATGACCCGGCACACTGCGCTGCTGGAGTCCGAGGTGGTCGGCCGGCTGTTCCCGATCGTCCACGACGCCGAGCGGGTCATCGCCGACCCGGTCGTGCGCAACCGGGGCACACTGGGCGGCTCGCTGTGCCAGGCCGACCCTGCCGAGGATCTGTCGACGGTCTGCGACGTGCTGGGCGCCGTGGCGGTCGTCAAGGGCCCCGGCGGGGAGCGCGTGCTGACGATGGCTGAGATGCACCGCGGGCCGTACGAGACGGCCGTCGCCCAGGACGAGCTGCTCACCGAGGTGCGGTTCCCGATCACGCCACGCTCGAGCAGCGCGTACGAGAAGGTCGAGCGGCGCGTCGGTGACTGGGCGGTCGCCGCCGCGGGTGCGATGGTGCAGCTCGCCGCGGACGGGACCGTGGAGGACGTCGCGATCGGCCTGACTGCGGTAGGGCTCGACGGCACCGCGACGCGCGCGCAGGACGCCCTGCGCGGCCAGGCGCCGAGCGAGGAGCTGTTCGCCCAGGCCGGCCGGCTGGCCGGCGAGGACTGCACCCCGACCGCCGACCAGCGCGGTCCGATCGACTACAAGCGGCACCTCGCCGACGAGCTCACGAGGCGCGTCCTGCGTCAGGCCAGCGCGCGCGCCGCCGGCACCGGAACCACCACCAGGGAGGGCTAGGACATGCAGATCTCGATGACGGTGAACGGCAAGGAGATGGCGCGCGAGGTGGAGCCGCGGGTCCTGCTCGTGCACCACCTGCGCGAGGAGCTGGGTCTGACCGGCACCCACTGGGGCTGCGACACCAGCAACTGCGGCACCTGCGTGGTGCTGATGGACGGCGAGCCGGTCAAGAGCTGCACGGTGCTGGCGGCGATGGCCGACGGCCACGACATCCGCACGGTCGAGGGGCTGGCCGACGGCAAGGTGCTCGACCCCGTACAGCAGGGCTTCATGGAGGAGCACGGGCTGCAGTGCGGCTTCTGCACTCCCGGGATGATGCTCACCGCACGGGCGCTGCTCGACAAGAACCCGAACCCGGACGACACCGAGATCCGCGAGGCCATCTCCGGCCAGATCTGCCGATGCACCGGCTATGCCACCATCGTGCGGTCGATCCGCTGGGCTGCCGAGCACCCCGCGTCCGACGCCGTGGCCGAAGACGCCGAGGTGACCGCATGACCACCGTCGAGGACCGGCCCCCGCTGGGCGAGGTGCGCGAGGCCAACCCGGGTGCCGGCACAGCTGAACGCCCGATCGGGTTCGGTCGGCTGCAGCGCAAGGAGGACCCCCGGTTCATCCGCGGCAAGGGCAACTACCTCGACGACATCGTGCTGCCCGGGATGCTGCACAGCGCGATCCTGCGTGCCCCGGTCGCGCACGCCCGCATCACCTCGATCGACGTCAGCGAGGCGCTCGCCCACCCCAAGGTCGTCGCCGTCATCACGGGCAAGGACCTCGAGGGACTGGGACTCGCGTGGGCCCCGACGCTGTCGGCCGACGTTCAGGCGGTGCTCGCCACCGACAAGGTCCGGTTCCAGGGCCAGGAGGTGGCGTTCGTCGTCGCCGAGGACCGCTATGCCGCGCGCGACGCGCTCGAGCTGATCGACGTGGACTACGAGATGCTCCCGCCGGTCATCGACATCCGCACGGCGCTGGACCCCGGCGCCCCCGTCGTTCGCGACGAGATGGAGGGGCGCACCGACAACCACATCTTCGACTGGGAGGCCGGCGACAAGGCCGCCACCGACGCGGTGTTCGCCCGCGCCGAGGTCGTGGTCTCGCAGGAGGTCGTCTACCCCCGCGTGCACCCGGCGCCGATGGAGACCTGCGGCGCGGTCGCCGACATGGACCCGATCGACGGCAAGCTCACGCTGTACGAGACGACGCAGGCGCCGCACGCCCACCGGACGCTGTTCGCCCTGGTGGCCGGCATCCCGGAGCACAAGATCCGGGTCATCTCGCCCGACATCGGCGGCGGCTTCGGCAACAAGGTCGGGATCTACCCCGGCTACATCCTGGCCGTCGTCGGCTCGATCGTCACCGGCCGGCCGGTGAAGTGGGTCGAGGACCGCTCCGAGAACCTCATGTCCACCTCCTTCGCCCGCGACTACGTCATGAAGTGCGACGTCGCCGCGACCAAGGACGGAAAGATCCTCGCCGTCCGCACCGAGGTCATCGCCGACCACGGCGCGTTCAACGCCACCGCGCAGCCGACGAAGTACCCGGCCGGCTTCTTCCACATGTTCACCGGCAGCTACGACCTCGAGGCCGCGCACTGCAAGGTCACCGGCGTCTACACCAACAAGGCCCCGGGCGGCGTCGCGTACGCCTGCTCGTTCCGGGTCACCGAGGCGGTCTACCTCATCGAGCGGATGGTCGACGTCCTGGCGCTCAAGCTTGAGATGGACCCGGCCGCGCTGCGGATCAAGAACTTCATCAAGCCCGAGCAGTTCCCGTACGCCAACAAGACCGGCTGGGAGTACGACTCGGGCGACTACGCCCCGACGATGCGCCTGGCGATGGAGATGGCCGGCTACGACGTGCTGCGCCGCGAGCAGGCCGAGAAGCGCGAACGGGGCGAGCTCTTGGTGATCGGCCTGTCGTTCTTCACCGAGACCGTCGGGGCCGGCCCGCGCAAGCACATGGACATCGTCGGCCTTGGGATGGCCGACGGCGCCGAGCTGCGCATCCACCCGACCGGCAAGGCGGTCGTCCGGTTGTCCGTGCAGAGCCAGGGCCAGGGCCACGAGACGACGTTCGCGCAGATCGTCGCCGAGGAGATCGGGATCCCGCCCGAGGACATCGACGTCGTGCACGGCGACACCGACAACACGCCGTTCGGGCTCGGGACCTACGGGAGCCGCTCCACGCCGGTCAGTGGTGGCGCGGTCGTCATGGCCACCCGCAAGGTGCGCGACAAGGCGCGCCTGATTGCCGCGGCGATGCTCGAGGTGCGCCCAGAGGACCTCGAGTGGGAGAAGGGCCGCTTCTTCGTCAAGGGCGACCCGGACCAGGCCAAGACGATCCAGGAGATCGCGATGGCGACCCACGGGACCATGGCGCTGCCCGACGGCGTCGACGGGAACCTCGACGCCGAGGTCACCTACGACCCGCCGAACCTCACGTTCCCGTACGGCGCCTACATCTGCGTGGTCGACGTCGACCCCGG
>Ga0105047_10016702_pt1 | contig 11494 bp, 10 predicted proteins | sample MAT04_FD_78384 | JGI IMG/M metagenome (GOLD analysis project Ga0105047, IMG submission 78384) | Freshwater microbial communities from Lake Fryxell liftoff mats and glacier meltwater in Antarctica - MAT-04 (megahit assembly) | ecosystem: Environmental > Aquatic > Freshwater > Ice > Liftoff... | reverse complement strand
TAGGATTCTTTTTTGAATTTCTAATACTTTCTGTTATAGGATGCTTTGTGCCTGCATTAGGATTCACTATTACTAACTCATTTGTATTATCATTAGCAATTTTTATTTTAAATCTTATTGTGTATAAGATTAGAAAGATAAAAGAACAAAAAATAGCAAGAATGTAACTCCCATTTACCTCCTAGTACTTTGGACGAACTTACATAAATTAGGAGTGAAATGTTAAATAACCGTAATACGAATATAAATTCGCAATACGGTAACTTATTTATTAAATTTCAAATTGATACAATATTTTAAAGTGAAATTAATAAATCATAAATATTTCTTGTTATCAAATACTTTTTACATTTTAATTTTATTAAGATTTAAATAAAAATAAGTTGAGTAGAAATGTTTATTGTTAAACTGATTTTATTTACATATATTATGCTATAGGTGCGACCCCATTGTAAAATATGTAAGCGTAAGCGGACAGATTTTACTTGCTAATAAATACTTACTTATTACTTTGAATTGTTTTCATAGCTTCTTGAATTTTGAGGTTTATTGTATTAGCTTGTGCTTGAGTAATTACTTTACTTTTTACTAATGAGCTTATCGCATTAATAGTAGGTGTTGTATTAGGTGTCGTTGCTTTATTGGGTGTCGTTACAGTATTAGGTGCCTTTACTCCATTAGGTGTTGTTACTGTGCTGGGTGTCGTTACTGCATTAGGTGCTGTTACTGTATTAGGCACTGTTACTGTATTAGGTGTCATATTGTTTGTTATTGCTGCAAGCACTTTTCTTGACTGGTTCTGTGTTATTGTTTTTGCAGTAACTAAGTCTTTAAGAGTCTTAGAATAAAGTTCCACCATGGCTGTTGAGTTAGATTGGTCAGGTTTTATGGCATTATTCATTTGTTGTTTCGTAACAACATTTGGTATTTTTATACGACTACTACAACCAGAAAATACTATAATAGTCATACTCACACTAATTAGTATTGAAGCAATTTTTGTGTTTTTCATTTTTTCACATCCTCACATGTAATTTTATTTTATTACTTTATTACTTTATGATTAGGATAAATTCATGAAAATATACGAACAATATTAATAACAACAACTTCTCCAGAGATCCTAGGAGGTGACTGAAAGTCATATTATTGTTAAAGAAAACTTATGTGTTTTTAATATAAACTAAAATAATCTTTAATGCTTCAAAGCCCATTCCCACGGCTGCTCCAATAATTAACCCATATAGCTGAAGGTCATGTTTTCTATTTTTGAAAATAACTAGTACTCCAACGATTTTTGCGAATTTTCAATTATACCTACAAACATAGCATTTGAAAAGTTTATGTTATGGATAAAAATTGGTTCAAGCATTTAAATTAAAAACTATTAGTTAAGTTTAAAATAACTATACTTAAATATATATTTAAGTATAGTTGTTTTTATTTTTTGAATTTAATGGTGCCATCCTATCTATTGTAATGAAGAGATATATGATAGTTATATCAGCCTGTATTGCTTTGCTAAATGGCTGACTAACTGCTGTAATTTTAAACTGCAATTTATGAGAAAACATATGTTAACATGTATATTTTTATTATAATGGAGTACCATATTACAGAGTATAACATGGTAAATTGCGTTACCTACTAAAAATCATTGAACTGATTAGGAAACAAACTTAAACAGAGAGGATTGAAAAAATTTATGAAAATATTTATGAAAATATTTAATGAAAAGAAATTTATATCAGTACTACTTACGCTATTAATGGTAATTATTATGACTGCACCTACAATGTGCATGGCAACGAGCCAACCCACAGTGAAACTCGGAACAATCTCGAAATTTGCTATTTTGGCTGGCTCCACAATCACCAACACTGGAAAGACTATAATCAACGGAAATGTTGGAGGAGATGTTGGGTTGTCACCAGGTAATGTGTTCACTGGGAAGTCGAGCATAACAATGAGTGGGGCTGTACATTTGGCTGATAATGCAGCAATTAAGGCTAAGGATGACTTGGTAATAGCATATAATAACGCTGCAGGAAGAGAGCCTGTAACTCGCATTTCAAGTGAACTTGGTGGGAGTACTTTGACGCCTGGTACTTATGATTCAGCTGATGGAACTTTCCAAATAACGGGTAAATTAACTTTGGATGCACAGGGCGACCCCGAGGGAGTTTTCGTATTTATGACTGACTCTACGCTCATCACAGCATCAGATAGTAGTGTTACTCTCATCAACAGTGCTCGCTTTTGCAGAACATTTTGGAAGGTAGGAAGCGCTGCGACCTTAGGAACAAACTCTCATTTCGTTGGGCATATTTTCGCATTAACTTCCATAACAGCGAAAACTGGGGCCACGGTACAAGGACAGTTGTTGGCACGGAATGGCGCTGTGACGCTAAACAACAATACAATTACAAATGGGATTTGTACCATCATACCCACTGTTACAGGTGGAGGACTTCCAAGAACATCTACACCGTTATATGAGGTACTACTTGTTGGGGCTGTTTTAACGTTGGGAGGAATTGTAGGTTGGAGGAGCAGAAAGAACTATGAATAGAGAGAAAATATTAAAAATAAGTTTTTCTTGTAGTGAAAATTAAATTTCACCGTGGGGTCAAGGCCAGAATGAAACAAGGTAATTAAAGTTAAAGAAATAATAAATACCGTAGAATAATCATTCTACGGTATTTGTTATTTATAGTAACCAACAGACATATTTAGTATTAAAGTGTTTTATAAAAATCGCTTTTTAAGAACAATGTTAATAGTTATTATGGCTAACATAGGAAGTTGAATAGGAACTATGATTAAACGAATTAAATTCACAAGATAATAATATGTCTACTATTACCATAGGAAGAAATGACGCTTGTATATGTGGAAGTGGTAAAAAATATAAAAAGTGTTGTGAAATTAAGGTTATTCAGCTATTTTAGCAAACTGAAATTCGCAAATTATTTAATCATAAATATTTCTTCTTATCAAATACTTTTTACATTCTAATTTATATAAATTTTTAGGCACTTTTGTAGTTTTGTCATCTATTAGGCCTGAAACTACAAGTCCTAAAGATATGATTATAATATTTATAAAAATGATTAGTAGCGTTAATCTCACCTTCTTTCAATACACTTAGGTTATATGTGTATGTTATTTGCTAGTAAAAAACGCCATAATCATTGAAAAATATTCGTATCATACATATTTTGCAATGATTATTTAAAGGAGTTTAAATTAGCTCTTTTAAATAATTTTTGAGAATGTTAATAGATTTAAAAAATTAACCTCAATGTTCTTGATCCCCTCTATAAGTTATTCAAATTTCGCTTTAACGTTACATATAATAAATTATATAATCATCCAATTAAATTTAGATGGTTATTTTTTATGGATTTTTATAGTGATATACTTATAAATAGCTATATTTATACTATATTATATATATAAGTAAAATTGGCATATAACCTTGATTGGTCCGCAGATGATTAGAAATATTGAAAAGCTTATGAAGTGTTAGTAGAGCATTTGGTGTGAGTATAGAGAAGGTTGTTTAAAATGAAATGCTTGGTTATAATATAATATAAGAGAATTAAAATATTTACTAAATTATGGAGGAGTTATATGGGAAAAATAGATTTGATAAACTTAGCAAATAAATATTTAAAAAATGAAGAATATAATTTTACTGGGTATTTGATGTATAGGGACAAACAAGTAGCTGAAATAAAAGACACAGAGTTTGTAAAGTCATTGGATGATAATCTATTACCAGTAATAATGATAAATAAGAATGCAGGATCATTAGAAGTATGGCTACAAACTAGAGTAATAGACACACAGAGGACAAATTCAAGGCAAGTAAGGCGTAGATTAAGTGTTAGATCAGAGGTTCCTAAGGAAATAGTTATTAAAGCTAGAGCTATAAGTATTACAGACAACTATTGGTTAAAATGGATAAATGAAGATATAACTTATAATGAAGTAAGAAGTAGGTTATCTGATGGACTAAATACTGTTGCTTTATACGGCAATGCTACAGAAATAAACTTTAAGGATGCAGATATAACGCCTGAATTAACCAACATAGGAAGTTTTGAGAAGTGCTGGAAGCTCATTGATGGATGTTGGTATATGATAAAAAAGGGTACTTATAAGGAGAACTTTGCGGAAGTATTAATAGCAAATATTGCAAATAATCTTGGATTTGATGCTGTTAAATATGAAGCTATTGAAAATGGTGCATTAGTTAAGTGTAAAGACTTTACTAATAATGGAGAAGTCGATTTCGAACCAATGTTTAGCTTTGTTCGAGATTATTGGGAAATAGATGATTCTATAAGTATTATAAAAGAACTTGGTTATATAGAAGATTTCTTAAAAATTACATTTATGGATGCGTTGTGTTATAACATAGACAGACATACCTTTAACTTTGGAATATTAAGAAAAGATGGAGAACCAGTAGGACTTGCACCAAATTTTGATAATAATTTAGGCTTATCAGGAGTTCTTAATAATAGTGGATTAGAAAATACATGGTATTCAACATCATTTACAAGAAATAATTATAAGCCAATATTAGAAGAGTATAATTATGATGTACCTAAGATTGATTTAGAAGAGATAAAAAGCATTATAACTGATACATTAAAAGATTTTCCCACACTAAGCTCAGAAGCGGGATTTAGTGAAGTTATATTTAAAATAATAGAAAATAATTATGAAGAACTACTGAAGTAAGAATAAAAATGCACTTCCGTTGGTTGTGGCGATAGATGCATTATTTTACATGATACCTACATTACTATGATATAATGCAGAATTTCGATCCCTACAAATATTAAATATAAAGGAGTGAAAATGACTATGATAAGGAATAGTTTTGAAAACACTTCATTAAAAGTGAATTGGCTATGAAGAAAGGGAATTTGCAGACTATTATAAAGCTGGTTCTTTAAAATTTATGAATAGAGCATCCGTAAAACCTGAAATTATAACACCGCCATGGATAATGATGCCCCCGACAATGCACACATATGAAGAAAGGGGTGCTAGATTATTAAGTAAAAGTTTGTGGAAAACAAAATGTTTTAAATGTATTTGGGCCAATATGTCTAATGTTGAAATTCAGTGGGATTTTGATAAAGATATAAAAAATACCGATTTGAAACCTTTTGTTATGGACCAAAATCATGCAAATTTTATAAAATGGGTAGAGCGCGTTCAGTACCATATAAAAATAGGGTGGCAGATATTGATGATGGATATCTAGATGAGATTTGCACTGAAGGTAGAGATGAAGACGATTAAGAGTAATATTTTTGTTGGAATATTACTTTGTTAAGGAGAGGATTAATTTGAAAACTATTGGTTTAATAGGTGGAATGAGTTGGGAATCATCACTTGAATATTATAGAATTATAAATGAAACTACTAAATTAAAATTAGGAGGACTTCATTCTGCACAATGCTTAATTTATTCAGTAGATTTTCAAGAAATAGAAGTATTGCAGCATCAAAATAAATGGAATGAATTAACCAATATTATGGTTGATTCTGCTGAAAAACTAAAAAACGGTAGTGCAGATTTTATTGTAATATGTACTAATACAATGCATAAAATGGCAAGTGACATAGAGGACAGGATTCATGTACCTAATATATGGATTATATTGGGGCTATTATTTAACTGATTTTAATTTCGTGATATCTTTCCAGTTGCTTGCAGTTATAGATTCGATCTTATTTAAGCTATCTGTAATGTCGTCTAATCGGTTAAGTGTTACACTCCTAAACTCGGTTAGGTTTGCAGTTTGTTCTACTACATTGTCTAATTTTATTTCAAACCTTGTTTGATTGTTCTTCAAATCTTTAATATCATCTTGTAAATTTTTAATATCGCCATGCAAATCTTTAATATCACCTTGTGAATTTTTAACATCACCTTGTAAATCTTTAATATCCCCATGCATATCTTTAATATCATTCTGAATAGGTTTTAATTTATCATCAAATAAATTACTTAGGGTTTGTAATAATTCTTTATCCATATTAGCACCTTCCTCTCAGTATTAAGTTGTACTTATCTATTTTACATACCAATTCCAATTGTATAAATTTGTTAATAATAAATATTTATAGTTTTTATTAGGATACTTTTTAAAACATATTTTCACTCCTCTAAGTATACCAAATTTTAAACTAAAATAATATATATTATAATAATATTATTACCATAATGCGAACGTATATTCGCATATATTTTTATGATCATATCGTTACTATTTACATTTCCCAGAAAATAATGGTAATTGTCTAATTATACAGAAGAGGCATTGTGTTAATTTTTAAAGTCTTATGACCACTTTTAGTATTTTAACATAAAATGTTTCATAATTCATATATAACAACAAACTGATCTAATATTGAATTTAATAATAAAATAATATACAATAAAACTATAGATAAAAAACTTTGCAAAAAGTTATCTCAATGTCTAAAGCTCAAGAGATGGATAATATATTTGAGGGCAGAGACATGGCTAGAATGAGCGGTTTGATTAAGATTTAATATTGTGATAAGCAACAATGGAGGTGTAATACATGGAAGAGAAAAAACTAAACTTTGGTTGCTCACTGGATTGTTTCGGGAATTGCTCTATGGTAGCAACAGTTAAAAATGACAAAATTATAAAAATAGAAGGAAATAAGCATCATCCATTAACTCAAGGAGTAATTTGTGTGAAGGGGAGAAAACATCTGGAGAGAGTATATCATCCTGATAGAATATTAAGCCCTAAAAGGAAAGTTAATGGCAAATGGGTGGACATAAGTTATGAGGAAGCAATAGATGAAATTTCTAGAAAACTCCTTTCTTATAAAAAAGAATATGGCTCCGAATCTGTACTGCTATTCTCTAGTGGTGGCTATAGTGGGCTTAGTAAGTCTGTAGATGAAATGTTTTTTAATTATTATGGTGGAGTAACAAAAGCTATAGGTAGTCTATGCTTAGGTGCAGGTAGAGAAGCACAAAAAATCGATTTTGGCTCTAATAAGGAACATGATCCTAAAGATATATTGAATTCTAAGACTATTTTTATATGGGGTAGAAATCCTGCAGATACAAACATTCACCTAATGAAATATTTGAAAGAGGCAAAGAATAGAGGAACAGATATTTATGTTATTGATCCAATAAAAACAAATACTGCTAAGGTAGCTTCAAAATATATTAGATTAAATCCAGGGACAGATGGTGTCCTAGCTTTTGGTATAGCTAGCTATCTTATTGAGAATAACTTGATTGATAAAGACTTCATAGTGGACAATGTTAAAGGATACGCGGATTATAAGGAGTATGTTAAGCAATTTAACTTAGATTATACGGAGGAGATTACAGGAGTAGCTAAAGAGAATATTATTAAACTAGCAAAGGCCTACGCCGAAAATACACCTTCTTCAATTTATATTGGCTATGGACTACAAAGATATAGAAATGGTGGAAATAATGTGAGAGCAATAGATTCCTTAGGGGCCATCACAGGCAATATAGGAAAAAGTGGAGGTGGGGTTAATTACTATCATAAAACTATTAGTAAGTATGTAGTTAGCCATGTAGATAAAAGTGAAGAGCTCCCAATGAAAAAGAGAAATTATATCATAGGTCAATTTGCTGATTTTATATTAAGCGCTAATAATCCTCCAGTAAAGTGTATGTTTATAAACAAAGGAAATCCATTGGTTCAAGTAGGAGATATAAACAAAACTCTTGAAGCCTTTAAGAAGATTGATTTTATTGTAGCTATTGATTTGTTCATGACAGATTCAGTAATGGCTGCAGACCTTGTGCTACCAGCTACTAGCATCCTTGAGGAAGAGGACTTTATCTATACAGGAACGTATTCGCCCTATCTTAGTTATTCGGAGCAGGTTATAAAGCCTGTACGCAACATCATGGGTGAATATGATCTTTTTAGAAACCTTGCTAAAAAAATGGAATTAAAAGATTACCCAGATATTGATAAGGAAACCTTCTTTAGAAATGCATTAAAACCTCTTATGGAGAAGGCTAATGTGAGTTATGAATACTTAAAGGAGAATTACTTTGCCCTAGAAGGGGAAGAAATACCTTGGAAAGATGGAAAGTTTGATACACCCTCAGGGAAATATGAACTTTACTCTGAAACTGCTAAAAGCCAAGGATTAAGTCCGGTGCCAGAATATATACCTATAAAGGAAAAGGATGAAAACTATTCACTAAGGTTATTATCGCCTCATCCCAAAAATTCGATTAATTCCCAACATTTTGCCTTTGAAGAAGGAAAACCAGTAGCTCATATAAATGAAAACACCTTAAAGCAGCAGGGCTTTGAAAATAACCAGTTAGTAAAAGTAAAGTCAAAGTACGGTGAAATTGAAGCATACCTACTTATAAGCGATATTGTAGGGGAAAATATAATTATGATCTATGAAGGTATGTGGCATAAAAGTGGCTCAGTAAATATGCTGACAACTGATGAAGTAAGTGATATAGGGGATCAAGCCGCATACTATGAGAGCTTTTGTAGATTAGAAAGTAGGGATTAGTAGGAGGTTATTAGAAGAAAAAACTGGTTCCAGTGATCGCAAGGCTATAGCTGTCAAATTCATCAAACTTTGAATTTATTTCTTTAAACTTTGAATTCATTTCTGTATACATTTTTTCCATTAAATCATGAATTTTATCGTCCATTAAATTCACCACCTTAAAAGATTATATCATATTCTACATTTTGATATTTAAAAAAGTCTCATATGTTGATTTTAGACTTTGCAATTAATTTTCAATATCATATTTACTCAATTATAACATTAGTTTAAATTCTTGGTTTATTACTCATCTTATCACTCCTTTAATTATACCAAATTTTAGACTAAAATAATTATTAAGGTAGGTGTTTTTAATGTATTCATATAATGAGATGGCTGTAGAAGAACTGAAAAAATGGAAGAAAAAAATGAGAAAAAAATCTTCAATAGTAGAAAAGGCGTCAAAGGGTATTCAAAATAAATTTAATGGAATGTTACCTGAAAAATATCATGAAATAATAACTTCAGCCATAAAGAACATGATTAAAGCAGTTTTAATTGGGTCTAAATATGTCACTAAGGAGCCCTATATAAATTTATCGCTTAAGGAAAGAGAAGAATTAGTGGCACAAAGAACTAAGATATACAAAACTACTGCTATGATAGAGGGAGCAGGAACAGGTGCCGGTGGATTTCTTTTAGCACTTGCAGACTTACCTTTACTTCTAAGCATAAAAATTAAGTTTCTTTATGACATTGCTTCAATTTATGGATTTGACGTTAGTGATTATAAAGAAAGAATTTATATTTTATATGTATTTCAACTTGCTTTTTCTAGTAAAAGTAATGTAAATGAAGTATTTGATAGGATGGAAAATTTTGAAGAGTACTATCGTACATTGCCCAGAGATTTTAATTCTTTTGATTGGCGAGGTTTTCAGCAAGAGTATAGAGATTATATTGATTTAGCAAAACTTTTACAGATGGTTCCTGGAATAGGAGCGTTAGTAGGCGCTTATGTTAACACTAAATTTATTGAAAAACTTAGCGAAACTGCTGTTCAAGCTTATCGTATGAGGATATTATAGCATATTGTTTACTGCAAGCATGATTAATTTTCAACTGGAATATCCAAAGGAATGCAGCCAGCTAAAGGGTTTTGAGAAAACATTAATAAGAGCACTGGATATAGTAGAAAAGGGGAATTATATGCGGTCCCAAAAGATAAGCTTTCTGAGATTGATATTTATGAGGCTGAAGGTTCGCTATATAAAAGAAAGCGAAGAGTTAACCTTGGAAAATGCAAAACGAGCTTAATTAAATTGAAAAGATCTTAAAAGAAGATGATGTTCAGAAGAATTAATTAACGGGAGGGGATTCTACATGCAAGATGAAATACAAGTTTATATAGATAGTATAGAGAATAAAATAATAGAATGTAGAAGAGATTTTCACAAGTATGCTGAATCTGCTTGGACGGAGTTTAGAACTGCCTCAATGATTGCTAGAAAATTAAAGGATTTAGGCTACGAGGTTAAAGTTGGAAAAGAAGTTATGAGTGAAAAGGATAGAATGGGACTTCCTGATGAAGAGGTATTAGAAAAGCATTATAAACGTGCATTGCAGCAAGGGGCTGATGAAGAATATATTGAAAAGGTTAAAGGCGGATTTACTGCAGTTGTGGGTATATTAGACGCTGGAGATGGACCAACAATTGCATTGAGATTCGATATAGATGCTCTAGATATTTCTGAAAGTAACGCAGAGGATCATTTGCCATACAAAGAAGGTTTTAACTCTATTAATGAAAATGTCATGCACGCCTGTGGTCATGATGGGCATGGAGCTATAGGATTAGGCGTGGCACAAACACTTATGGAGATAAAAGATAAAATCCAAGGGAAAATTAAGTTAATTTTTCAACCGGCAGAGGAAGGCGTAAGGGGAGCAAAGTCTATAACAACCTCTGGAGTACTAGATGATGTAGATTATATTTTAGCAGGACATATTGGGATCAAAAAAGATAGTTCAGGGGAGCTTTATTGTGGCGTAGGAGACTTTTTAGCAACATCAAAATTTGATGCCTATTTTACCGGAGTAGCCACCCATGCAGGGGGGAGCCCAGAAAAAGGTAGAAATGCTTTACTTGCAGGGGCATCTGCAGCACTTAACTTACATGCCATACCAAGACACAGTGAAGGAGCAACCCGTATAAATGTTGGAAAGTTTACTGCAGGTACAGGTAGAAATGTAATTCCTGCAAATGCCAGCATGATGATTGAGACCAGGGGAGATACAACTAGCTTGAATAAATATATGAAGGAACAGGCAATAAGAGTATTAGAAGCCTCCGCTGCTATGTATGATGTCCACCTAGAGATTAAAGAAATAGGTGGAGCGGAAAGTGCTGATAGCGATAAAGAATTAATATATAAAATCAAGACACTTGGAGTAAACATAAAAGGATTTAATGAAGTCATTTATGAAAAAGTTAATCTAGGTGCAAGTGAGGACTTTTCATATATGATGAAAAGAGTTCAAGAACATGGGGGCAAAGCAGCATATATGTTGTACGGGAGTGATATCAAGGCCAGTCATCATAATGATAAATTTGACTTTAACGAAGGGGTTTTAAAAAATGCAGTAAAGATTATTTCTATTTTAGTGTATGATATTTTAAAAATATAAAAGATAGAAAAAAGCAAATATTAGTAACCAAAAAGTCTAGTAATTTAATTTATGGTTTTTATATCCATTTTATCTATATTGTAGTACAATTAAATAAATGTTTTGTACAAATAAGTACATTAGATGTATTTGGGGGGGAAGTAATATAAATGAGTTTTTTATTTAAAGGACAAAATACTAATAACCCAGTAGAAAAAAATGAATTTGAGAAAATTGTAAATGTA